>Ga0209347_1000353_pt1 | contig 124005 bp, 138 predicted proteins | sample AutmiccommuBRH23_FD_187382 | JGI IMG/M metagenome (GOLD analysis project Ga0209347, IMG submission 187382) | Deep subsurface microbial communities from Mt. Terri, Switzerland - Autotrophic microbial communities BRH/23 (SPAdes) (version 2) | ecosystem: Environmental > Aquatic > Deep subsurface... | reverse complement strand
GCAATATAATTGCTTCAAACATATAGAGCATTAGCCCTGTATCAAAAAGATTGTAAGGTGTATATCTTTCACTATCATCTATCCCTTCGCTGCCAGCAAAACCGTTGTAAAGGTTAAATGCTAAACGAGTTACCCTCATGCTGGTGCCTGTTTGCCAAGGCTTTTGCAGGCCATCAAGGTCAATGCAATTGTTCTTAAAATCATACAGAGCATGGATATGGTCACGCGTCTGCTCTGTAAGCCCCAGCGTATAGAACAACGCCTTTCGATACGGGTCATTCCGACTGCTTGCATAGGTAACTAGCGTTTCAAAAAAATGTTTATGTTCATCATCTTTGAATTTCATTACTGGCACTCCCTCTTTTCTCTTACCTCGGACAATCCCTATTCGGCCCGCCTGGCTTCTCGACCTGAACTTCTTCGGGCAAAATACCAGCACCAATAACTTCAATTCTGCCTTCATCGAACCACTGAGAGTCACCGCACTTACCGTCACGTGCTGGTGGAGTTATGGCATATTGATCACAACCGTAGAGATAAGATGCTTTACCGATGAGGATGCCCTCGAAGCCCGTGATTTTGTCCTAAATCGATTTTCATTTGTTTGTAACCTCACTTTCAACTCAATTTTTACAGGTTTTCCCTCTTTCGTGTCGAAATGTTAGTTGTTCGGACTTCCAGTGTCGATACGAGGGGAGGTGATAATAGTGTGGCGTTACAAAAGCCCGATAGGGGATATTTACATTGAGCGCTTGCCAAACGGTCGTTATGGTATGGTCTTTGACGGAACTGTTTGGGAATCGTGCGATACCCCGCAAGCGGAAGCTGATAATGTTTACATGCAAGTTACAGGTTGTTCCGAATGGGAAAAAATCTAGTACATTCCTCTAATCAACCGTCTGTGCCGTTGCCCTGGCTCAGGCGGTTAACTTTCTCCAACGTTGTTGTGACATGGGCTAACATTCGGATTCCTTCTGTAATCTCACTCATTACGGTTGCATCAACCAATTCTTCCAGTAAAGCTGTGCTGATTCGTTTATCCACCAAATCGGCATACTTTTCGGATATGGTTTCTACTTTTGCTTTAAGTCGCTCGTACATCGTTATCACCTCCCTCCATGACCAACTTTTTCACAAAACTACAGTTTCCTTACAGGATTTGCCTTATTCTTGTCGAAATTCTACTCAATGCAGATGATCAAGCGCAGGGTGATGAAATATGCTGAACTGCACAGTAATGTGCAGATGTACCGGATAAAAAGCTGGTACGGTAACATTTGAGTGCTGCGCTGAAGTCACACGGTTTACTCAATATAGAAGGTGAGACGGTTCTTCGCCCTAAAGGAGTGTTGTCCGGTATGAATTCACATATGGAAATGATCAAGAATCTCCAACCAGTATTGGAGACGATCAAGAACATTCAACCCTCCTTGCAAATGGTAAAGAATCTCCACTCGGTTTCAGACGCGGTTTCAACCATGGGTGCAGCTTCCCTAGCAGCTTCACAAGCAACTTCAGCGCTTCAATCCGTAATGGGTATTTACTGCCCCACTATTGAGTAATCAATGGATGCAAATCGGGTTAATTCAGAGAATCCCCTACCGTCCTCTCAAGACGGGGGCAACTCTGAGCCTAGCTGGGTGAATTCGCTTGTGTAACTCAGAAGGTGCAACGCATAGGCAGTGAGGACGATACCGATAACCTGCCCACGAAATCCCGACACCCTGCGCCTGATCATCTGCATTTAGTTTCGACTTGATATCCCCTCCCCATGAAGCTTTTGTTATTACAAAAGCTTCTTTTCTCATTTAAGATTTTTCTCAGCCCACAACTTCAGCGATTGAGCATTAGCTGAGATCATGTCCAACGCCGCCATTACTTGCGCCAACTTTGGTCTTTCATCCATATTGATCACACCGTCAGTTGTAATATCTATTAAAGTGTCTTTGATGCGATCAATTCTTTGGAAGGACGATAAAATCTGTATGGTCAACCGATCAAGTTCTGCAACTTCGATTTGTGGGACCGTCTGTTTTCCGAGGGGACATTGCCTTGAACAATGGTAATTACCAAGCTCGGGAGCGTTGTAGGCGTCCATCATCATCAGGACTTCTTCTGGGTATGGATTGATGCTACCGAGCTCAATTCGTGCTAGTCTGGTTCTATCCATGCCTATGACCTCAGCTGCGCCCTCCCGGCTGTTGAAATTGTCATTGAACGCAGCGGCCTCTATCCGTGCGCCGTAAAACACGCTTTCAGCTGCTTTTGTGGCTTTTCCTGCCATTTATTTGCACGTCCTTTCGTGAGATACTTTTATCAAAGTAAATCAAGTGGTGGGTGGTAGGACTCAAGGAAGTTCTTTTTCATAAGGTGGCTTTTTCACAAACTATGCAGACTTCGACTTCTCCCCTACATATTCATAAAACCTAGTAGGGGATATGTAATAAGTCCATCTGGTACTCAATTTAACTGCCGATCCAAAAGGTAAAATACCTCTTTGCAGCCCCACCCTGACAAACTGATCCGACTTTCCCATAATTTCTGCAGCCTCATGAATTGATAGGCTTTTCGTTTCTGGCATCCATTCGCCCCCCCTAACTAGCCTGTTTTTCAGTATTGAGCTTCTTGAATGTCTGCAGTGGAACGGCCAACGCTTCGCAAATAAGAAAATATTCTTCTGCGAGCAGATTTCTTTTTGAGTTCAAAATGGCATTTAACGTGGTTGCGGAAATATCGGTTTTAGATGATATGAATGCTTGACTTATACCATTGCTTATCATGTATTGCTTTATGTTGGCCCCTACGGTTCTATCTGCCACAGCAATTCCCCTCCTTGTTCATGATTTATGAAGTTGTTTTTATATTAGTTCATAGTTTATGGAATGTCAATATATAATTTCATAATCTATGAATATTTATATTGAAATTGCGTAAGAATATAAGTTATAATGGCAATATATTTTAGGTGAGAAAGGGTTTTAGAGTTGAAGGAAATTAGGGATATCAAAGAAAGTGTTGCTAGAAATCTTCGGTATTACCGAGAGTTTAAAGGCCTAACCCAAAGGGAGTTGGCCGAAAAATTAGGGACAAGGCATAATACTATTTCAGCTTGGGAGAGTGGAACAAATTCGATTGATGTTGCCGTTTTAATGCAAATTTGCGAAACACTAGATACCTCTATAGATGAAATGTACTACGGTAAAAAAAATGACAGCCCTATTAAGGGACTGTCAGAGCGAGAGCAGTATTCTGTTTCATTATTTAGGAAGTTATCAGACGAAGAACAGTTGAAAATTATTGGTAGGCTCGAAGCAATGACAGAAGGGTGATCAATATTGAGAAATCCTAATGGATATGGCAACATCAGTAAGCTGCCAGGTAAAAGAAGAAAGCCGTTCCGAGTCAGGGTTACTACTGGATGGGAACTTAATGAAGAAAAAGGTAAACTTATACAGCTTTACAAGCCCATTGGCTATTATAAAACACGACCAGAAGCGATGCTTGCACTTGCTGAGTACCACAAGAACCCTAATAGCCTTGAATCATCTACTGTGACATTTGCAGAACTATTTAAAAAATGGTCAGATAAAAAGTACGCCAAGGCGACAAAATCAACGATTAACGGATACAATGCCGCCTATAATTACTCCGCAGAGCTATACGATATGAAATTTATTGAAATCAAAAAACCTCACATGCAAAGTGTTATTGATCAATGCGAAAGAGGACACGGAACTCTTAAGAAAATCAAGGTTCTCTTTAATCAGCTTTTTAAATATGCACTTGAAAATGACATTGTAATTAAGGATTATTCGAAATTTATTGAGATCGGAAAGAATGAATCCGAAAGCACTCGCAAACCATTTACAAACGAGGAAATCAAGGAACTATTCAATAATGTGGACAGAATGGATTATATCGATACAATACTGATTATGATCTATACCGGCTTACGGATCGGCGAACTATTGCTTATAGAAAATATTAACGTAGACATTGAGAATCGCACTATAAAGGGAGGACTCAAGACCGATGCTGGCAAGAATCGTATCATTCCAATAAATAAAAAAATCCTTCCATTTGTCAGCAAGAGACATGCAGAAGGGCATAAATATTTAGTGGTAAATTATGAAAATAATAAAATGAAGTATTGGAATTACAAGGATGAAAAGTGGTCCAAGATCATGGAGCAAATTGGGATGGATCATCTCCCGCACGATTGCAGGCACACTTTTGCAACCCTGATGGATAACGCAGGAGCAAACAAAGTGAGCATAAAGCGCATTATGGGACATTCCAGCACGGACATCACTGATAAGGTGTACACTCATAAAGATATCGAAGAATTAAAGAAAGCGATTGATCTGATCTAATTTTTTTGTGTCATACTGTGTGTCATGCTTGTGTCATGCGGATAGATTTTGATAGGTTTTCATAGGGTGTTAAAAACGAATGAATCCCCGAACCATGCGTAGTTCGGGGATTCATGATTTCTATAAACTTAACGTTTCGAGAATTGTGGAGCCTTACGAGCTTTCTTCAAGCCGTATTTACGACGTTCCTTCATACGTGGATCACGTGTGAGGAAACCAGCTCTTTTAAGACTTGGCCGGAGACTGGCATCCGCCTTCAGCAAAGCACGAGCAATACCTAAACGGATCGCACCAGCTTGACCTGTAGTGCCACCCCCGTGAGCGAGAGCGATAACATCATATTTAGTAAGCGTATCAGTAATGTTAAACGGTTGTTGAACAATCATTTCCAGTGTTTTCTTGCCGAAATACTCCGCTAATTCACGTTTATTGATCATAAACTTACCTTCACCAGGAATAAGGCGAACGCGAGCAATTGCATTTTTACGTCGTCCTGTACCAGCATATTGTAATTGAGTTGCCATGTTTTAACATCCTCCTTCCTAAATCTATTGAATTGTCCAGATTTCAGGTTGTTGAGCTTGATGGGGGTGTGATTCTCCCTTGTACACATTTAACTTTGTATACATCTGGGCGCCCAACTTGTTATGAGGAAGCATTCCCTTCACAGCATGTTCCATAGCTCGTTCTGGCATAATTTGCATTAATTTTTTATAAGGTACTTCTTTTAACCCTCCAGGGAATCCAGAGTGACGACGATACATCTTATCGTTCAGCTTGTTACCTGTTAAGACTAATTTTTCAGCATTGATAATTATGACATGATCCCCTGTGTCAACGTTAGGGGTGAATGTCGGTTTATGTTTACCTCTTAGAAGCCGTGCTGCTTCAGTAGCAATACGACCCAAGGGGATTCCCGCAGCGTCAATGACAAACCATTTGCGCTCCTGGTCTTGTGCCTTCGCAAAAAACGTGCTCATAACTTTCCCTCCAAATTAGCAGTTTTCTATTAATTATCACTAGCATGGGGCTCAATCATGCTTGTGGTATGCCAAGGGCATGGGGCTCAATCATAGCCAAGGCATAAAAACTCATATTGATATATTATTCTAATCTGTTTCCCTTGTCAAATACTTTTTTGACAAGATACTTCCATAGATTTTACTATATAGTATTTCTAAGCTTATAAGTAACTCACCTTGGCTTCAGTGAACATAGCAAAACCTATTTCAAGCTACGATTCGAACCACGAACCTCGAACTTCGAACCTCGACTAGAGGTCCTTAAATACTTCAAATGGGCTTTCTTCAGTATAATGCACGTGAACAAGCGATAAGCCATGCGCCGGTGCAATCATTCTGGCCCGTTTCCGTTCTTGACTAGCGATAATTTCTGGAATCTCTTGAGGGAGAATCCGGCCCTTGCCCACGTCCATTAGTGTTCCAACCATAATTCGAACCATATGATATAGAAACCCATCCCCCACGCAGGATACCCTAATTAAGCCATGATCTTTTTTGACAAGACAGCGGTAAATCGTCCGTTCAAACGTCTTACTTTCCCCACCAGCAGCTGCAAAGGTTTTAAAATTATGATGTCCCTCCAAAAGATTTGCTGCCTCCTGCATCTGTGCCACATTTAAGGGAATAGGAACATGAGCCGCGTAAAGACGCTGAAAAACATCTGGGATGGAATTGTTGTCTATTTGATAATCGTAACGTTTCCACTTTGCCGACCATCGAGCATTAAAATCATCCAAGACGCATTCTGCCTGAAGTATTCGGATGTCCCTGGGTAACATACTATTAAATGCCTTAGGGATTTTTTCTTCTGGTATTCTTGCCGCAGTCGCGAAATTTACCACTTGGCCGGAAGCATGTACGCCAGTATCTGTTCGGCCTGCCGTAGCTAGAGTTACCTCTTCCTCGACTAATCTTGCCCAAACTTTTTCCAAAGTACCCTGAATCGTAGGACCATGAGTTTCATGCTGTCGCTGAAACCCATGATAGTTCGTTCCGTCATATGCTAATTTTAGTCGAATATTCCGCATTGATACGAGCCTCCACTACGTAGGATTTTCTTTATCTCAAGGCTAACAACAATACTCCCCAAACACCTATGATTATAACTCCAATCAAGTCCTCTGAGGTCCGCTCATGTAGCATGAGCGTCTGATAGTTGCCCGAAGCATATCCTCTAGACATCAGGTTCTCTGCAAGTTCTTCTGCCCGTCTCAAACTAAGTAAGATGAGCGGGACAATAAGCTGAATTAACTCCCAGGATTGTTTAAGCCATGATTGGGGCCACTCGCTTTTTAACGCTCTGGCTTTCCAAATTATTAAGGCCTCTTCCACGATAAGAGGAATAAAACGCAGTGTCAAGGTAAGCATTAAGGCAAAATCGGCCGCTTTAGGTGTAACGCGGATCAGTGGATTGAAAAAGTACGCAATTCCCATCCCTTGCTCAAGTGGCATAGTTACTGCCGTGTATAGTCGCGTCAATCCAAAAACTAATGCAATGCGCCAAAGCATATCAGCTGCTTGAACAAAGCCAGTTAGGGACCAATGGCCATACCAAAATGCTCTGTTTTCCGGCCAAACCCACCCTGCGGCTAAACCATAAAATAATGCCATCCATACAAGCACGACTATAAGCGAACGATATATTTTCATGGGGGTACGACTGAATGCCACTAGCCCGAGGAATACAAAGGAGGTTAAGGCTAAGCCCTGCCATTGGGTCAATGTCAATAAAAGAGAAAGGAAAGCTAATCCTCCAACTTTTACCCTTGGGTCAAGATGATGCAACAAGCTGTTGCCTGGGCAGTAGAGTTCAAAGACTTTGATACTAGTCTCCCTCCTTTAGCAACGAACACCTGAGGCCCGAAATTGCTCCTGATGCTCTTTCCAACTTTGTATAGAGCAATCTAATACTACATTCCCATTCTCAACCAGCCAAAGCCGATCAGCATATTGCAAAACCTCTCTTAGATCATGGGTTACATAAAGTATGGTAAGATCGTCCCAATTAGAAATCATGGTCTGTATACTTGCTCGGCTCATTATATCGAGCCCAAGTAAGGGTTCATCCAGTAAAAGAACCTCTGGAAGTGTCCTTAGAGCTGCGGCCAGTGCTACCTTTTGTCGTTCTCCACCACTAAGACGTTCAGGAGCCTCCTCTGCTAATGATGCAGGGATACCAAACCTTTCCAAAAAAGATAATCTTGCTTGCTTGTCTACCGCTTGATCTCGCCCTTGGTCTCCATAAAATACTTCGTGATAGACGCTACGGCCAATCAGGTATTCTCCCGCCTCCTGAAGAACCAGACGAGTTTTTTGGCGCACCGCTTTTAAGCTGGACTTTGATATTTGTTCTCCGCATAACAAAAGTTGTCCCTCGGTTGGCAGGATAAACCCGATAGCACTATCTAAAAGTGTCGTCTTCCCTGAACCAGAAGGACCGACAATTCCAATAAATTCGCCCGCTCTTACCACTTTGTCAAGCGCTAAGCGAGATTCATACTTGGTCTGTCGCCATTCTAAGACCGGTTTACTTATAAGTTCATCCAATCGTGAGACTCCCACTTCTACAAGTGGGAGTGGTACCTCGTGCTCTGCTTCGGTGGGGGTAGACTCCCCCACCGAAGTCTCGATGTTCAACTTTAGTTGAACGAGTTCACTTGGTCTTTGCTCCCCTGCATCTTTTATCAGTGGATGTTTCGGCACTAGCGAGATTGGGTTAGAGGAATATACTTCCCCAAGGCCATACTGAGATTGCATCTCAGTGTTGATCAACCCTTTTTGTGGTTCACCCATATCAATAAGCGTCCCATTTTCAATAACCAAGAGACGATCAGCTTGTATTGCTAATTCTGGATCATGCGTAATCCAAAGTTGCCCTGTTTCGGTCTGGGCTTGAAATAAGAGTTCCAGAACATTTGCCTGTGCGCGGGCATCAAGCATAGTTAAGGCTTCATCTAAAATAAGGAAGGATGGCTGCAAAGCTAAAATTGCTGCTGTAACCAACCTTTGCCTTTCTCCACCCGAAAGGGTTGAGGGAGACTGGTCTTCTTTGCCACCTAAGCCTATACTTGAAGCCAATTCCCGCACTCTGTTACGCACCCAACGGATATCGTGACCAAGGTTTAAGAGTCCAAAACCTAGTTCTTCTGCAACAGTTGCTCCAATCGTTTGGCGCCGAGGATGTTGTCCCACAAGTCCTATCTCCTGCCACCTTCTTACCGTGTCCCAAGCGCAAGATGCGCCGTCAACAGTAAGCTGGATCTCCCCTGCAGTAGGTTCAATCAGACCAGCGATCAGACGAGCCAAGGTAGATTTCCCGGAACCATTGGCACCCATCAGTGCGATGATTTCACCCTGGTGCCAGTCAAAACTCACTCCGTTCAATGTATTACCATGACGAATGTTCCGCACTTGGAGCACTTTCATCTACCAAGATCACCCTCCTAACGACAAGTGTAGTGAACTCGTTCAACTAAAGTTGAACATCGAGTCTTCGGTGACGTAAGTCTCCAGTGACGATATTGTCCAGTGGACATTATCGCCGTAAGCGCACAACCCTTAACGTATACTATCGCGCTGAAGGATTACTTACGCCGAAGGCGCAGAGCCACAGACGAATACTTCGCGCCGTAGGATGGACTCTACCTCCTTCGCCGCCAAGTGTTTCTATTAGGAAGGCGGCTCGGCGATACTCTCCACTGGAGACTATCGTCACCGAAGCAGAATAAGGTGTATCACTCCCACTTGTAGAAGTGGGAGTCTTACTGACTAAACGCCATCAGCAAAGGCCGAGCATGCTTAAAACTTTATTTAAGCAACTCGGCCTTTAACAACTCGCATTATACGAGTTCGATGATTACCATTGTCGCAGCATCGCCCCGACGTAAGCCGAGTTTCATGATACGAGTATAGCCTCCCTGACGGTCAGCATACTTCGTCGCAATGGTATCAAACAATTTTGTTACAACATCTTCATCCATGAGATAAGCCATCGTTAATCGACGTGCAGCTAAATCGCCTTGTTTGCCAAGTGAAATCATCTTTTCAGTAATGGCATTTAACTCTTTGGCACGTGCTTCAGTCGTTTGAATACGCTCATGTCTTAACAGGGAAGTGACAATATTACGCAACATTGCCCCGCGATGACCCGTATTTTTTCCCAACTTGCGGTAAGCCACTTACATTCCCCTCCTTTTGCACCGAATTAGTCTTCAGCTGGGCGAAACGATAAACTTAAGTCCTTAAGTTTAAATTCCACTTCTTCTAAAGACTTGCGACCAAGGTTACGCACTTTAATCATGTCTTCTTCCGTTTTTTGGGTCAACTCTTCAACAGAGTTAATCCCCGCCCGTTTCAGGCAGTTATAAGAACGAACGGACAGATCTAGCTCCTCAATCGTCATATCGAGGATTTTATCTTTGGCTTCCTCTTCTTTTTCCACTAGAGTCTCAACATTGTTGAGTTTATCAGTGAGTCCCATGAAAAGGCGCAGATGCTCACTCAGAATATTTGCCGCCTTACTGGTAGCCTCTTCTGGAGTGATACTGCCATTAGACCATGCTTCAAGGGTTAATTTGTCATAGTCCGTGATTTGACCAACACGGGTGTCCTCCACCGTATAGTTAACCTTATATATCGGGGCAAAGATGGAGTCTATGGGGATAACTCCGATAACATGGTCGGGCTTCTTGTTTTTGTCCGCAGAAACGTAACCACGACCACGTTCTACTGTCATTTCCATGAATAACCGACCATCATGATCTAATGTGGCAATCTTCAATTCGGAGTTCAGAATCTCAATGTCTGGATCGCTTATGATATCTCCTGCTGTAACTACTCCTCCGCCTTGAGACTCTATGCGAATAATCCGAGGTTCATCCGTATAGCCTTTCAGAGCGAGAGATTTTAAATTCAGAATAATGTCAGTAACGTCTTCCAGAACACCAGGAATCGTAGAAAACTCATGGAGTACTCCTTCAATTTTGACAGATGTCACCGCTGAGCCGGGAAGAGAGGATAGCAGGATACGCCTTAGAGAATTTCCTAAAGTAATCCCGTAACCCCTTTCCAGAGGCTCAACGACGAATTTTGCATAGGAGTCGTCTTCAGAACGCTCGATACACTCGATCCTGGGCTTCTCGATTTCTAACATCGGAATGCACCTTCTTTCTCGAGAACTTGATATACAAACCATCCGACCCATAGGGGTAGAACGTCAACATTAACGGGAGTATTTCTCCACGATGAGGTGTTCTTGGATGGGGATTTGAATATCTTCACGAGAAGGTAGTGTCACAATGGTGCCTACAGCTGTATTAGCATCCAAACTTAACCATCCGGGAACGGTTCGAGAACCTAAGTTTTCCAGAAGTTGTTTTATACGTGGAGAGCTTTTGCTTCCTTCTTTAACGGCTACGGTTTCTCCAACACGTAGTGAATAAGAAGCAATATCTACCTTTTTACCATTTACAGTAAAGTGACCATGATTTACGAGTTGACGTGCTTCCGGACGAGATGAAGCAAAACCTAGATGGAAAACGACATTATCAAGTCGACGTTCCAACAGTATAAGCAGGTTTTCTCCGGTTACCCCTTTGCGTCGGGCAGCCTCGTCAAAATAGCTGCGGAATTGACTTTCCATGACACCATACATGCGGCGGGCCTTTTGTTTTTCTCGTAACTGAAGACCATATTCGGTGGGCTTCTTCGCACGAGCTTGACCATGTTGCCCGGGAGCGTATGCACGACGGTCAATCGCACATTTTCCGGTATAACAACGTTCCCCTTTAAGGAATAACTTCATTCCTTCACGACGACATAAGCGACAGACTGGTCCAGTATATCTAGCCATGATTACACACCTCCTATACCCTTCTGCGTTTCGGTGGCCGACAGCCATTGTGTGGAATCGGTGTCACGTCTTTAATTAAGTTTACTTCTAAACCTGCCGCTTGAAGTGCACGAATGGCAGCTTCACGTCCAGCTCCAGGTCCTTTTACAAAGCATTCAACATCTTTTAAGCCATGTTCCATCGCAACTTTAGCACAAGTTTCGGCAGCCATTTGCGCTGCAAAAGGAGTACTTTTACGGGAACCTTTAAAGCCAAGAGAACCTGCACTTGACCAAGAGAGTGCGTTCCCATGGGTATCCGTAATGGTCACCATGGTATTGTTAAACGTGGATTTGATGTGGGCAATTCCACTTTCAATATTCTTACGTTCCCGGCGTTTTGTCCGGACAACTTTACGTGCCATCTCGGTTATCCCCCCTTTTTACTTTTTACGTTTTGCTCCAACAGTCTTAGCCGGACCCTTACGAGTACGGGCATTGGTTTTCGTGCGCTGGCCTCGAACAGGAAGACCCCGACGATGGCGCAGTCCACGATAAGAACCAATTTCCATAAGACGCTTGATATTGAGGGAAACTTCGCGGCGCAGATCGCCTTCAATCTTAAACTCTTTATCAATAACTTCTCGAAGCTTGCTGACTTCGTCTTCTGACAAGTCACGCACTCTGACATCCGGGCTTACGCCCGATTTGGCGAGGATCTTATGTGAAGTAGGTAGCCCAATCCCAAAAATATAGGTTAAGGCAATCTCTAAACGTTTCTCGCGCGGTAAGTCAACTCCAGCGATACGTGCCATTTAAAATTTACACCCCCAACTATTTCAGTTCCGTATCAATATAAAATCGGTGCATTGAAGGATACCCTTCAATCAGCCGCGCAACCGAAACTTTTAGCCTTGTCTTTGCTTGTGTTTCGGATTTTCACAAATGACCATGACGTTTCCATGGCGACGAATAATCTTACATTTTTCACAGATCTTTTTGACAGAAGGCTTTACTTTCACCGTAATCCCTCCCTTTGGTGTTTACTTAAACCTGTATGTGATTCTTCCTCGGGACAGGTCATAGGGGGAAAGCTCCACTGTGACCCGATCTCCCGGAAGAATCCGGATAAAATTCATGCGAATCTTCCCTGAGACATGCGCCAAAACCTTGTGTCCATTCGCTAATTCAACCTGGAACATGGCATTGGGCAGTGGCTCCAAGACCTTACCTTCAACTTCAATAACGTCTTCTTTTGACATATTTATTCACCCCTCCTCTGACAATCGCAATGCCTAGGTACCTAACAACGAGTTAGAATTTCTGGGCCATTTTCCGTAATCGCAACTGTGTGTTCGAAATGGGCCGATGGTCGGCGATCTTTCGTAACCACAGTCCAGTGATCCTTTAACGTCTGCACTTCATACGTACCCATGTTTACCATGGGTTCAATAGCCAAGGCCATACCTACCTCGAGTCGTGGTCCTCGACCGGGCTTGCCAAAATTAGGGATCTGGGGATCCTCATGCATGGCTCTTCCAATTCCGTGCCCAACATAATCACGCACGACAGAAAACCTGTTAGCTTCCACGTGAGTTTGGACCGCATAAGAAACGTCGTAAAGGCGATTGCCTAACTTCGCTTGTGCTATACCTAACGTCAGGGACTCTTCAGTCACTCGTAAAAGTTTCTGGTGATCTTCACCAACTTCTCCAATTGGTAAAGTTACAGCCGCATCTCCAAAATACCCATCTATGAGCGCACCGCAATCAATACTAATAATATCCCCAGATTCTAAATACCTTAAACCTGGTATTCCATGAACTACTTGTTCGTTTACAGAGGTACACAGCGTCGCTGGGAAACCATTGTATCCTTTAAACGCTGGTATGGCACCCTGGGCACGAATATAATCCTCAGCCGTGCGATCCAATTCGAGTGTTGTAATACCGGGCTTAGCAAGCTCGCGCATTAGGGCGAGTGTCTCAGCTACGATTCGCCCCGCCTTACGCATCCGGTCCAATTGTTTCGCATTCTTCAGCTCAATCATGCTGATTAGCCTAAGGCCTTAAGAATATCCGCAAAGACCTGATCAATGGGTTGATCGCCATTAATTCGCTTGACCAAACCTTGCTCTTGGTAAAAATCGATTAAAGGTTGAGTTTGCTTATTATAGACGCTCAAACGATTCTGAGCAGTTTCGACGTTGTCATCTGTGCGTTGATAAAGTTCTCCCGCACACTGACCGCAAACCCCTTCTTTTTCAGGTTTGTTAAAGATCATGTGATACGATGCTCCACATTTGCGGCAGACACGACGACCGGTCAAGCGAGGAATTAACACTGCTTCATCGACTTCTATGTTGATCACACCATCAAGTTTCATGCCCAGGCGGTCTAAAATCTGACCTAACGCAACCCCTTGCGCCAGTGTACGTGGGAAACCATCAAGGAGAAAACCATCGGCACAATCCGGCATTGCTAAACGTTCCGCAACAATCCCAATTGTCACTTCATCTGGAACTAAACCTCCGGCATCCATAAATGACTTAGCCTTTAGCCCTAGTTCCGTACCATTTTTAATGGCTGCTCTAAACATGTCTCCCGTCGAAATATGGGGAAAACTAAATTTTTCTACAAGTGGACTAGCCTGCGTCCCTTTTCCTGCCCCTGGGCCACCCATTAATATAATTTTCATATCTCTTCCTCCTCTTTATTTCATAAAACCTTGATAATGTCTCGACATAAGTTGGGATTCAATTTGTTTCATCGTCTCGAGCGCAACCCCAACTACGATCAGTAAGGATGTTCCACCAAAATAGATGTTCTTGAGTCCTGTGAGTCCAATAACTAGTGTCGGTAAGACTGCGATCAAAGCAAGAAATATGCCACCGGCTAGCGTAATACGGCTTAATATTTTAGCCAAGTAGTCTGCCGTAGGACGACCAGGTCGAAGGCCAGGTATGAAGCCTCCATACTTCTTCAAGTTTTCTGCTACATCCACTGGATTGAAGGTAATAGCAGTGTAGAAGTAAGTAAAGAATATAATGAGCACACCGTAAACCAGCAGGTAAGGGATCGACGTAAGGCTTCCATTCATGCTAAACCATGTGCCAACAAATCTGGAAAAGCCTGAAGTTGGAACCCAAGTTGCGATCGTCTGGGGAAACGCCAGCAAGGAAATGGCAAAAATGACGGGGATAACGCCAGCCTGGTTTACTTTCAACGGAATATGGCTACTTTGTCCTCCATACACCCGCCGACCGACCACCCTCTTAGCATATTGAACCGACACGCGACGTTGCCCCTCCTGAACATAAATAACACCTGCGGTTATAAATATCACGATCAGAATTAACCCGATAATGGACAAAACATTGATCTCCCCGACTCTTAACATGCTCCACAGAGACTTAATTGCATCAGGTACACGTGAAACAATTCCAGCAAAGATGATCAGTGAGATGCCGTTACCGATTCCCTTCTCCGTGATTGCCTCTCCAAGCCACATCAAAAACGCAGTTCCTGCGGTTAAAACAAGGGCTACGAGTAGATAAATTGGCCATTGCAGAGCTGGGCTGGGAATGCTCAAAGCACTTCGAATTCCGAAGGTCAGTCCGAAAGCTTGAATAAAGCCTAGAACGACGGTACTATACCTCGTATACTGTGTGATCTTTTTGCGCCCAAAATCTCCCTCCTTGGACAGCCGCTCAAGGGAGGGAATGACGATTGTCAGAAGTTGAAGAATAATTGAAGCTGTAATATAAGGCGTAATACTCAACGCAAACACAGACAGCCTTTTAAAGGAACCTCCAGATAGCGTGTCCATAAAGTTAGCCATAGCTCCAGAGCCAAGCATATCCTTCAATATATCATGATTAATAAAGGGGATTGGAATATGTGCTCCGATACGAAAGATCAGGAACATCAGCAGGGTGTAACCGATTTTTTTCCTGAGATCCGCAACGTTCCACGCATTCTTCACGGAATCCACAATCATCCTATTCCACCTCTACTTTTCCACCCGCCGCAACAATCTTCTTGGCCGCGGCTGGGCTGACTTTGTCAATTCGAATGATCAGTGCTTTTGTCAGTTCCCCCGTTGCTAGAATCTTGACGCCATCTTTAACAGCCTTGATCAGACCGCTTTCCAAGAGGCTTTCAATTGTAACTACCGTGTCGTTCTCAAAACGTTCCAAATCACGGACATTTAAGGCGACGATGTTTTTCCTTGAGATATTATTAAAGCCTCGCTTTGGCATTCTGCGGAACAGTGGATTTTGTCCACCTTCAAAACCTGGACGGACACCGCCGCCTGCGCGCGAGTTTTGGCCTTTGTGTCCTTTACCGGAAGTTTTACCATGTCCAGATCCGATTCCACGGCCTAAACGCTTAGGTGCATGTATTGATCCTTCAGCAGGCTTAAGTTCATGCAGTTTCATGCTTGCCCACACCTCCTTCTATTGAGCTTGTGTCTCTACAGTAACCAAGTGCATGCATTTATGAACCATCCCTAGAATACTAGGGGTGTCTTCATGAACTGCACTTGATCCGACTTTTCCTAAGCCAAGTGCTTGTAACACTTTGTGTTGTGCTTTTGAATACCCGATCGGACTCTTTGTCAGTGTCACTTTTACTTTCATGACCGACCCTCCTTAACCTAGAACTTCTGCTACGGTCTTATTTCGGAGTTTGGCAATCTCCTCTGGACGTTTCAGAGCTTTTAGCGCCGCCATAGTCGCGTTAACCATATTGTGCGCGTTTGCCGAACCCAAAGACTTCGTCAGAATATCATGCACTCCGGCAACTTCGAGTACCGCACGTACGGCACCGCCAGCGATAACTCCAGTCCCTTTAGAAGCCGGTTTTAACATCACTTGTCCTGCCCCGAAAACCCCAATAATGGGATGCGTAATGGTAGTTCCGTGCATAGGAATACTGTAAAGGTTCTTCTTTGCATCTTCAATGCCTTTGCGAATTGCCTCAGGCACTTCGCCTGCTTTACCCAGTCCTGCACCAACACGACCATGGCCGTCTCCTACCACTACGAGTGCGCTAAAGCTGAAACGGCGTCCGCCTTTCACAACTTTAGCAACACGAGCAATGTGAACGACCTTTTCATTCATATCCGACTTATTAGCTTCGAATTTAGCCAATTTGAATTTCCCTCCTTTACCCTAGCTTAAAAGCTGAGCCCAGCTTCTCGTGCTGATGCTGCCAACGCTGAGATTCTGCCGTGATAAATATTTCCTCCACGATCGAATACAACTTGAGTAATTCCTTTTTCAAGGGCTTTCTTCGCAATCAATTCTCCAACCTTTTGAGCGCCAGCGGTATTCCCACCTGACAGATCAGCAGCTTTGAACTCTTGATCGAGGGAAGAAGCAGCAGCAAGTGTTACACCCAGTTCATCATTGATTACCTGAGCGTAAATATGATTCAAACTCCGGAAAACTGCCAAACGTGGGCGCTCAGCAGCGCCGATAATTGCCTTGCGGATGCTCTTATGCTTTTTAATGCGAAGAGCTTTTCGATCAATGCGCTTAATCAAAGCGAACACTCCTTTCACGATCGGCAAGAGATTTGGCCCTTGCCTATTTTTGTTTACTTCTTAGCGCCTTTTTTACCACCGGTTTTACCAACCTTACGACGGACGACTTCATTTTCGTAGCGAATTCCTTTGCCTTTGTAAGGTTCTGGCTTACGCTCTGAACGTACTACAGCGGCAAAAGCTCCAACGAGTTCTTTATCCATCCCTTTAATCAAAATCTTATTGGGAGCTGGGACTTCAAAGTCAATTCCTTCAAAGGGAGTGAGTTCTACAGGATGAGACTTGCCGACCGTTAATACCAGCTTATTTCCTTGTTTCGCAGCACGATATCCAACCCCGACCATATCCAGTCCTTTAGTAAATCCACTCGTAACCCCTTCCACCATATTAGCGATTAGGGTTCGTGTCAAGCCATGTAAGGAACGGCTCAACGGTTCATCATTTGGTCGAGTGACTAGGATTTGTGAGTTTTCGACCACAATGTTCATTAATGAATGCAGTTCTCTCGTTAAGGTTCCTTTCGGACCCTTAACTGTGACTACATTTTCTTCTATTTTGAAGTCCACTCCACTGGGGATCCCAATGGGGCGCTTGCCAATTCTGGACATTCACTGCACCTCCGTTGCGAAAATTACCAAATGTAGGAGATAACTTCTCCGCCAAGGCCCTCTTTGCGGGCTTTTTTATCTGACATAATCCCTCTGGATGTCGAAATCACTGCGATTCCGAGTCCCCCAAGAACCTTCGGCATTTCATCCTTTTTCGCATAAACGCGTAGTCCCGGACGGCTTATCCGCTTTAATCCGGTAATAACACGCTCACGGTTAGGACCGTATTTCAAATACATCCGAATCACGCCTTGTTTGTCGTCCGCAATATATTCTACATCTTTGATGTACCCTTCTGCTTTAAGCAGTTCCGCAAGCTCTTTCTTAATACGAGATGCCGGCACCTCAACCTTATCATGGTAAACCATTCCTGCGTTGCGAATACGTGTTAAAAAGTCTGCAATCGGATCTGACATTGACACTTCAGTCGTCCCCCTTCCTTACAATGTTTTACCAACTGGCCTTCGTGATTCCAGGAAGTTCCCCTTTGTGAGCCAACTCCCGGAAGCAAATCCGGCAAATCCCAAATTTCCGCATGTAAGCATGGGGACGTCCACAAAGCTTACACCGGTTATGTGAACGCACTGCGAATTTTTGTCCTCGATTTTGGCGGACAACCATTGATGTCTTAGCCACGTTCTTGAACCTCCTTTTCTCTAATCACGGTACGGCATTCCAAAACCGCGAAGCAATTCGCGGGCTTCTTCGTCCGTTCTGGCCGTTGTTACAAAGACTACATCCATCCCACGAAGTTTGTCGATTTTGTCATACTCCATTTCGGGAAAGATTAGTTGCTCCTTGATTCCTAACGTATAATTTCCGCGTCCGTCAAATGCCTTCGCCGAAACACCCCGGAAGTCACGAACACGTGGTAAAGCCACATTTAAAAGGCGATCCATAAATTCATACATCCGTTGACCTCGCAGGGTAACTTTGCAGCCAATTGGCATCCCTTCACGAAGTTTAAAGGCCGAAATGGATTTCTTAGCCCGTGTGACCACTGGTTTTTGTCCCGAGAGCTTCATTAGATCTGCGACAGCGGAATCGATCGCCTTGGAGTTTTGAACCGCTTCGCCGACACCCATATTAATAACAATTTTATCAACTTTGGGAATTTGCATGACATTCGTATAGGCAAACTTCTGCTGTAAGGCAGGAGCGATTTCATTTTGGTATCTATCCTTCAGACGAGCCACTATGGTCCCTCCTTTCGCGATTAGTGTTTATCCGGTAAATTCACGCCGCATTTTTTGCAGACACGTGATTTTCCGCTTTCCGTAAGCTTGACACTAGCACGTGTCACGGAATTACACTCTTGGCAATACAACATGACGTTCGAGCTGGCCATTGGAGCTTCTTTGGATACAATGCCACCTTGAGGCATGCTTTGAGAAGGTTTCGTATGACGCTTAATGAGGTTGGCCTTCTCAACTACCACGCGACCTTTCTTGAGAATCACTTCGATAACTTTGCCCTTTTTACCGGCATCTTTACCGCTGATTACCATGACGAAGTCGCCTTTTTTAACGTGTATCTTTGCTGTTGGTACCTTATGCTTAGTAGCAGCCACTTTCTTCACCTCCACCTATCAGGGTGTCTTAGATAACTTCCGGTGCCAGGGAAATAATTTTCATAAAATTATCACGTAACTCACGCGCAACCGGTCCGAAGATACGGGTTCCGCGTGGGCTCTTGTCATCTTTAATGAGTACAGCCGCGTTTTCGCTAAACCGAATATAAGAACCGTCCGAACGTCTAATTTCTTTTCTTGTCCGCACTATAACAGCCTTAACAACTTCTCCCTTTTTAACAACGCCCCCTGGCGTTGCTTGCTTAACAGAAGCTACAATTATATCGCCAATCGAAGCATACCGACGCATCGAACCGCCCAGTACACGAATACACATCAGCTCTTTAGCGCCTGAATTGTCTCCAACCCTAACCCTGGTTTGTACCTGGATCATTCCCATTGACCCCCTTCCGAACTAAATATAAAAAGTATTAGAGAGCAATTGCTTTCTGAGTTATCTCAACCACGCGCCAACATTTATCCTTACTCAAAAGGCGAGTTTCCATGATTGAGACAGTGTCTCCGACATGAGCCTCATTGTTTTCGTCATGAGCCTTAAATTTTTTGGTGTGGGTAACTGTTTTTTTGTAAATCGGGTGACGCTGAGTAATCTCAACGGCTACCACGACAGTTTTATCCATCTTGTCGCTCACTACCTTACCAATTCGGACCTTGCGCAGGGCTCTTTCCAATCTAAAAAGCCTCCTTTCTCAACTTAGGCACGTTCAATCTTTAATTCGCGCTCCCGAAGAATCGTTTTGCCGCGAGCGATTCCTTTGCGGACTTCCCGAATTCGCATCGGGTTATCGAGTTGCCCCGTTGCCAATTGGAAACGCAAATTAAACAGTTCTGTCTTGAACTCGTCGATTTCCTTTAAAACTTCGTCATTGGTCAAGTCACGGAAATCTTTAGTTTTCATTTGCGTCACCTCCTTCTTGCTCTGCACGGGTAACGAACTTGCACTTAATCGGAAGTTTATGCATTGCAAGGCGCAGAGCCTCACGTGCTTGTTCTTCCGTTACTCCGTTCAATTCAAACATTACACGGCCCGGTTTAACAACAGCAACCCAGTATTCAGGTGAACCTTTACCACTACCCATACGAGTTTCAGCAGGTTTAGCCGTTACAGGCTTATCTGGGAAAATTTTAATCCAAACTTGACCCCCACGTTTAATATAACGGGTCATTGCAATACGAGCAGCCTCTATCTGACGATTAGTAATCCATCCGCATTCCAAGGCCATAAGACCATATTCACCAAATGTAATGGTGTTTCCGCGTGTTGCCTTACCGTGCATCCGACCGCGATGTTGTTTGCGATGTTTCACTCTGGATGGGACTAACATTTAGTTTCCTCCTTCCACCTGAGCGACGACCTTCTTGGCGGGAAGAACCTCACCTTTATAAATCCAAACCTTAATACCAATTTTACCATACGTGGTATTGGCTTCCGCAAAACCGTAGTCAATATCGGCACGCAAGGTGTGAAGAGGTACTTTCCCTTCATGATACCATTCGGTTCGGGCAATTTCGGCTCCAGCCAGACGACCGCTGCATTGAATTTTAATCCCTTGGGCGCCTGTCCGCATTGTCCGGCCAACAGTTTGCTTCATTGCCCGACGGAAGGATACCCGTTTTTCGAGTTGTAGTGCGATGTTTTCGGCCACCAGTGTGGCATCCATTTCAGGCTTCTTGATTTCTACAATATTGACTGCAACTTGTTTGCCGGTTATAGCTTCAAGTTGCTTACGTAAATTTTCGACTTCAATACCACCTCGACCGATAACAATACCGGGTTTAGCTGCATGAACCGACACTTTAACTCTGCTGGCAGCTCGTTCAATCTCAACTTTTGGGCAGCCCGCTTGCTTGAGTTTATTTTTTACGAATGCACGGATCTTCAAGTCTTCATGAAGAAGTTCCATGTAGTTCTTGTCTGCATACCATCGGCTTTCCCAGTCCCGGATAATTCCGACGCGGAGGCCTTTGGGATTAACCTTTTGACCCACTGTTTAGCCCTCCTTCTTCTCGCCCACAACCACAGTAATGTGACTTGTCCGTTTCCGGATCTGGTCCGCACGTCCCATGGCTCGAGGCTTGATGCGTTTTAAAGTCGGTCCTTGATCCACACATATTTCAGTAATTATCAGATCATCAACATTCATATCATAGTTGTGTCCTGCATTTGCGACTGCAGACTTCAGCACTTTCGTCACGTCATCTGTGGAACCGTTAGCTGTAAACTGAAGAATTGCGAACGCATCACTGATCTTTTTGCCACGGATCAGATTAACAACCTGGCGCACCTTACGAGGAGAGATACGTACATATTTTGCCACTGCTTTTGCTTGCATGTGCCTTTAGCCTCCTCTCGAATTAACGTAAACCGCTGGATTTTTCGCTTCCAGCATGGCCCTTATAGGTGCGAGTAGGCGAAAACTCTCCGAGTTTATGCCCTACCATATCTTCTGTAACATAGACAGGTACGTGTTTACGACCATCGTGAACAGCAATGGTGAGTCCGACCATGATCGGGAATATTGTTGAGCGTCTGGACCACGTCTTGATAACGCGTTTTTCACCTGATTTGTTCATCGCTTCTACGCGCTCGAGCAAACGAGGTTCGGCGAAAGGTCCTTTTTTCAGAGATCTGCTCATTTATGGGCCTCCTTTCGACTACTTAGTCCGCCGTTTCACAATAAAGCGATTCGACGCATTCTTTTTCTTCCGAGTTTTTGCTCCCAGTGCCGGTTTTCCCCAAGGTGTACATGGGTTGCGACCAATCGAGTTACGCCCTTCGCCCCCACCATGTGGATGATCACATGGGTTCATGACCGAACCACGAACCGTTGGTCTAATGCCCATCCAACGAGACCTTCCGGCTTTACCAATGTTAATATTCTCATGGTCAAGATTTCCAACTTGACCAATGGTTGCCCGACACTCGATGCGAATCATGCGCATTTCCCCAGACGGTAGTCTCAAGGTTGCATAGGATCCTTCTTTAGCCATTAGCTGAGCTGATCCACCAGCCGAACGCACCATCTGTGCTCCTTTGCCAGGTTTCATCTCGATGTTGTGTAGCAAAGTACCCACTGGGATATTCTGAAGCGGTAAAGCGTTACCGACTTTAATATCGGCAGTCGGACCGGAAACAACCATTTGATCAACTTGTAACCCGTTCGGCGCTAAGATATAAGTTTTAAGTCCGTCCTGATAAAACAATAAAGCGATATTTGCGGAGCGGTTCGGATCATACTCAATGCTCGCTACACGAGCTGGGATGCCATCCTTATTCCGCTTGAAATCAATAACTCGAAACATCCGCTTATGTCCGCCGCCTTGATGACGTACACTTAAACGTCCGTCATTATTGCGACCGGCCTTTTTCGTCAAAGGCTTGAGTAAAGAACGTTCTGGTTCTGTTCGAGTAATCTCTTCGAAAGTCGACATCGTCATATTGCGTCGACTTGGTGACGTGGGTTTATAAGTTTTTAATGCCATCGGTTTTCATTATCCTCCTTTGCTTCAAGCTGCCTACAGGCCCGCGAAGTTTTCAATCTTATCTCCAGCTTTAAGCGTAGCAATCGCTTTTTTGCGGTTAGATGTTTTTCCAACATACTTGCCGACCCGTTTCTCTTTGCCTTTGACACTCATAGTGTGGAGTTCGACAACCGATACCTTAAACATCTTTTCTACCGCTGCTTTGATTTCAATTTTATTCGCAGCAGGGTTTACCCAGAAAGAGTACTTGTTCTCCTCGACCAGGCTTACAGATTTCTCTGAGATTACCGGACTTTTGAGGACATCACGTGCGTCGCGCATTACGCTAACACCTCCTCTGTTTTAGTTACCGCCGCTTTGGTCATGACCAGAATATCATGGTTAAGTAAATCCATAACATTCATTCCTGCAACATCTGTTGTTTTTACACCCTCAATATTTCGAGCAGAGCGTTGAACTGCCTCGTCCACATCATCCATCACGATCATAGCTTTCTTCTCTACATGAAGCGCTTTGAGAATTTTCACCATTTCACGGGTTTTTGCTTCATCCATGCTCAAAACATCTAGGACAATCAGCTGTTGCTCCATAACCTTCGAAGAGAGTGCCGAGTGCAAAGCCAATCGGCGAACTTTTTTTGGTAATTTGAAGCCGTACTTACGGGGTTTGGGTGCAAAGACAACACCACCGCCTCTCCACACTGGAGAGCGTGTGCTACCAGAACGTGCCCGACCTGTTCCTTTTTGACGCCATGGTTTACGCCCACCTCCGCGTACTTCTCCGCGTAACAAGGCAGATTGTGTGCCCCGCCTTAATCCAGCTAGTTGTGAAACTATCGCTGAGTGAAGTACATGGATATTTGGGGTAATTCCAAACACGCTTTCGCTGAGTTCAATTTCGCCAACCTCTGCGCCTTGCATATTTAATACTTGAACTTTCGGCATTGCTTATTCCTCCTTTCTCAGTGTTACTTCGCCTTGACAGAAGGCTTCAGAATGAGCAACGATTTATTCGCTCCTGGGACAGCCCCTTTGATCAAGATCAGATTTTTATCTGCATCAACTCTCACGACTTCCAGGTTTTGTACTGTTACACGTTCGCCACCCATACGTCCGGGTAGCTCACGACCTTTAAATACTCGAGCTGGGCCCTTCGCGCCAAGGGAACCTGAACGACGATGATATTTTGAACCATGCGCCATCGGTCCTCGACTAGCATTATGACGCTTAATCATGCCAACGAAACCCTTACCCTTAGAAGTGCCGACAACATCAATTTTGTCACCAACAGTGAATAAATCAACTTTTACTTCTTGTCCGATTTCAAAACTCTCAACATCACTCACCCGAAATTCCCGAACATACCTCATCGGCTTCAGTGAAGCCTTTTGAAAATGCCCTTTGCGCGGCTTATTGCATAAGCTTTCGCGTAGAACTGAGAATCCGAGTTGAATAGCACTGTAGCCATCTGATGCTAGAGTTTTCTTCTGTACCACTGGACAAGGACCCGCTTCGATAACTGTAACTGGAACCACACGTCCTTCGGGTGTGAAAACCTGGGTCATTCCGATTTTTTTACCTAAAATTCCTTTTGACACGAATGCCACCTCCTGAACGCTTTGAAGTGCGCCAGACCCTTCCAGAGCACGAGAGCGTCATTTTATTTATTTTGTCGCGACCCGCTCGGTAACTACTCCACGCTACCGGGCGTTTCTCACAGCAAACATAACGATAGTATATCACAAGACATACTATTTAGCTACTCAAAAACATAGCAAAATATGCTAATTACAGCTTAATTTCTATATCCACACCGGCAGGGAGATCTAAACGCATAAGCGCATCCACAGTTTTTGGTGTAGGCTCTAGAATATCAATCAAACGTTTATGAGTGCGCATCTCAAACTGTTCGCGAGAATCCTTATTGACATGAGGAGAGCGTAGAATTGTATAAATGCTTTTTTCTGTTGGTAGAGGAATCGGTCCACTGACCTGCGCTCCGGTTCGCTTTGCAGTTTCTACAATGCGTTCGGCCGATTGATCTAGAGTTTTGTGGTCAAAGGCTTTAAGGCGAATCCTAATTTTTTGGCTCATAAGTTAATACTACCTCCTCATATTTCCCGTTTTACGGGTTACCAGCGTAAAAATTACCTGGTTCAAGCGGAGCACCTGCCCAGCAACCTTTTACGCCATACCAGAACTCAGAGGTCAGATGCCAGAAGCCGGATGAGAGCATAACTCAATAATCCAGCACTCCATTATCCGACATGTCAGAAGTGAATCAGTGGTCAGAAACACAGAGAATAGATACGTATTCATTCATATCCTGCGCAACTTTAGCTGACTCGTGATAGTAGAGAGGAAAAAATTCTTCCTCTCTACTAAAACTCACTAAATTTTAGATTAGGAATTGATTTTAGCAACAATACCTGAACCAACCGTACGGCCACCCTCGCGGATAGCAAAGCGAAGTCCTTCTTCCATAGCGATAGGGGTGATGAGTTCAACGTCAATCGTCACACGGTCTCCCGGCATAACCATTTCCGTCCCCTCTGGAAGAGTGATAACACCTGTTACATCCGTTGTGCGGAAGTAGAATTGAGGACGATAGTTGTGGAAAAACGGAGTATGTCGTCCACCCTCTTCTTTATTTAAGATATAAACCTCACCAGAAAACTTTGTATGAGGTTTAATGGATCCAGCTTTAGCTAAAACCTGACCACGCTCGATGTCTTTTCGCTCCACCCCACGTAGCAGGGCACCGATGTTATCTCCGGCTTGTGCAGAATCAAGGAGTTTACGGAACATTTCTACTCCAGTAACAACGGTTTTACGAGAAGCAGTTGTCAAACCGACGATTTCAACTTCGTCTCCGACTTTAACCCTTCCACGATCAACACGACCCGTCGCAACAGTACCCCGACCAGTAATCGTGAAAACGTCCTCAACAGGCATCAAGAAAGGCTTATCTGTATCGCGCTCAGGAGTTGGAATGTAGGAGTCAACGGCATCCATTAACTTCCAGATATCTCCACACCACTCGCATTCACGTTTTCCACACCCGCATTGCAGTGCTTTAAGACCAGAACCCGGAACGATGGGAATATTGTCGCCATCAAACTCGTACATTGTTAGGAGTTCTCGGATTTCCATTTCGACGAGTTCAATGAGCTCATCATCGTCAACCATGTCTTTTTTGTTGAGCCAGACAACGATGCTAGGAACACCTACTTGGCGAGCCAAGAGGATGTGTTCACGTGTTTGTGGCATCGGACCGTCCGCTGCAGACACACAGAGAATTGCCCCGTCCATTTGGGCTGCGCCAGTGATCATGTTTTTAACATAGTCCGCGTGTCCTGGGCAGTCCACGTGAGCATAGTGACGACTTGCCGTCTCATACTCAACATGTGCGGTAGAGATCGTGATTCCACGCTCGCGCTCTTCAGGAGCTTTGTCAATTTGATCAAATGCCGTGGCTACAGCACCACCAACTTTGGAGAGACAAACGGTGATTGCCGCTGTCGTGGTGGTTTTACCATGGTCGACGTGACCAATGGTTCCAACGTTAACATGTGGTTTAGTACGTTCGTATTTCGCTTTTCCCATTTTTTTCACTCCCTTAAAATAATTATATCTTACATTATTTACTGAGGTTTAGAAGCTCAAATAGTTCTTCTAATTTCAAGCCTCGAACCTCGAACCTCGAACCTCGCTTAGGCGCCTTGGCGTTTGGCAATAATGCCATCAGCAATTCCTTTCGGCACTTCTTCATAGTGGTCGAACTGCATCACATAGGTACCACGTCCTTGAGTGGCGGAACGCAGATCTGTCGAATAGCCGAACATTTCGGATAGTGGAACGAATCCACGAACGATTTGGGAATTACCACGCGCTTCCATTCCTTCAATTCGTCCTCGACGTGAGCTTATGTCCCCAATAACGTCTCCCATGTATTCCTCGGGAACTGTCACTTCAACTTTCATAACAGGTTCAAGGATCGCAGGATCTGCCTTGAGTGCACCGGCTTTAAAAGCCATGGATCCGGCAATCTTAAAGGCCATTTCTGAAGAGTCGACGTCGTGGTAAGAGCCGTCATAAACGGTCGCACGTATGTCAAGCACTGGATAACCGGCTAAGATACCATTTTGCAGAGCTTCCTCAATCCCAGCGCCGATCGGATTAATATATTCCCTAGGGATAACTCCCCCGACCACTTTGTTGACGAACTCAAAGCCGCTTCCTGGCTCAAGTGGCATAAATTCGACCCAGCAGTGTCCATATTGTCCACGACCACCGGATTGACGTACAAACTTCCCTTCGGATTTGACTGTCTTCCGAATGGTTTCTTTGTAAGCAACTTGTGGGCGTCCTACATCACATTGTACTTTAAATTCCCGTTGTAAGCGGTCAACAATAATCTCGAGATGAAGCTCGCCCATCCCTCCAATGATCGTCTGCCCTGTCTCAATATTGGTGGACATTTTGAAAGTGGGATCTTCTTCCGCCAGGCGAGAGAGTGCGCCTCCCATTTTTTCCTGGTCGACTTTAGTTTTTGGCTCGATAGCCACATGAATAACCGGGTCAGGGAACACCATTCTTTCGAGAACGATCGGAGTCTTCTCATCGCATAAGGTGTCACCTGTTGTAGTATCTTTCAGACCAATTGCAGCTGCAATATCTCCTGAACGAACCTCATGAATATCCTCACGATGGTTAGCGTGCATTTGAAGAATACGTCCAATGCGCTCTTTCTTGCCTTTGGTTGAGTTATGAACATATGAACCAGCACTTAACACGCCTGAGTAGACTCTGAAAAATGCCAATTTACCCACGAATGGGTCAGACATAATTTTGAAGGCCAACGCAGCAAATGGTTCGGCGTCAGAAGCTGTCCTGTGATCTTCCGCTCCAGTATCTGGATGCACTCCATTGATAGGTGGTACATCTAATGGAGAAGGCATATAATCGACAACTGCATCAAGCAATGGCTGTACCCCTTTATTCTTGAACGCAGATCCACACAGAACCGGGATGAACTTGTTCCCGATAACGCCACGGCGTATGCCGTCACGAATTTCTTGTTCTGTAATTTCTGTACCTTCGAGATACTTCATCATGAGTTCTTCACTTGTTTCAGCCACAGCTTCAACCAGTTTCTCGCGATATTCATTGGCTAATTCGAGTAGGTCTTCTGTGATCGCGTCATGCGTTTCGGTAGTGCCTAAGTCATCAGTATATATAGTAGACGTCATCGTCACTAAATCCACGATTCCTTTGAAGTTTTCCTCACTACCAATTGGCAACTGGATTGGAACAGGATTTGCTCCTAATCGATCGGAAATCATCGAAACCCCTCGGAAAAAATCGGCCCCCATGCGATCCATTTTGTTTATATAGGCAATACGTGGAACTTTGTATTTATCCGCTTGTCGCCAAACGGTTTCGGATTGAGGTTCTACGCCGCCGACGGAGCAAAACACAGCCACTGCACCATCAAGAACGCGCAGAGAGCGCTCAACTTCTACCGTAAAGTCCACGTGCCCTGGTGTGTCAATAATGTTAACACGATTGCTTCTCCACTCGCAGGTTGTGGCTGCAGAAGTAATTGTAATGCCGCGTTCTTGTTCCTGGACCATCCAGTCCATGGTTGCGGCACCATCATGAACTTCCCCAATTTTATGCACTCGTCCAGTGTAAAAAAGAATTCGTTCCGTTACCGTTGTTTTCCCAGCATCAATATGCGCCATAATCCCGATATTGCGTGTATTTTCTAGTGCAAATGCTCTTGCCACTGTGATTCCCCCTTTCTGTCAAAAACAGTATGCATCAAACTACCATTTGTAATGCGCAAAAGCCTTATTTGCCTCTGCCATTTTATGCATATCCTCTTTCTTCTTGACAGAACCGCCCGTATTGTTCGAGGCATCGAGTAATTCTCCGGCAATTTTTTCTTGCATGGTTTTTTCTCCGCGCTTACGTGCCATAGCGACAAGCCAGCGCAAACCCAGAGTCGTGCGTCGCTCTGCACGCACTTCAATCGGTACTTGATAATTTGCACCACCAACTCGGCGTGCCTTTACTTCCAATACCGGCATAACGTTTTTCAACGCGGTGCCAAAGACTTCAATTGGATCTTTGCCGGATTTTTCCTGAATCATTTCAAATGCACTATAGCAAATAGCCTCTGCCGTTCCCTTTTTACCATCTAACATAATTTGATTAATAAACTTTGTTAGCGTTTGATTCTTGTAAATCGGATCAGGCAGAACATCGCGTTTCCCAATATATCCTTTACGTGGCATCAGTTTACCTCCTTTGTGACGTATTTCTAAATGTTTTTATGCCTAACCTAAGCCTTTTTCGGACGTTTTGCTCCATATTTCGAACGTCCTTGGGCACGTTTTTGTACAGCAGTCGTGTCTAAAGCGCCACGTATGATGTGATAACGTACGCCAGGAATGTCCTTGACACGACCACCACGGATAAGAACCACGGAGTGTTCTTGCAAGTTGTGTCCAATTCCCGGAATATAAGTGGTTACCTCAAGTCCATTGGTCATTCGCACACGTGCAACTTTCCGAAGTGCAGAGTTTGGTTTTTTAGGAGTAGTAGTATAAACTCTAACACAAACTCCACGTTTTTGAGGAGACCCTCCAGATGGATATTGCTTTCGCTTAAGAGAGTTATAGCCCCACTGTAAAGCTGGAGCTGTTGATTTTTTTGCAATTGAGGCACGTCCATTGCGGATGAGTTGGTTAATTGTAGGCATGTCTCCACCTCCTTTCTGATCAGATCAATATACAAGGAATTGCTTGCTGCAGCATTTAGCAAGCAATTCCAAAACCTACGCTACTTGTCTACTTAGGTTTGAATCCAGTCACTAGTCTTCCAATATGGCCGCAACGGCTGTGCCTACTTCGATTCCGCAGGCTCTTCCAAGTTCCTTCATAGTAGGAACCTCAATTCGCTCCACATTATGGTTAGTGCACCATTCTACGACAGAACGTAAAACATGTGGTTCAGCATCTTTAGCCATAAACAAACGTTTTACGATTCCCTTTTCCAGAGCACGTTGGGTTTGTTTCAAGCCAATTGTTTTATGCTTGGCATTTTTGAAGGTTTCATCAAGCACCAAAATGCTTTCCCCCTTAATCACACTATAATAGTTTAGCATCAGAGATCTAGCGTGTCAATAAAACGATTAGATTGTTTCCAATGTTTTTATTGTTCGATACCTTGTCATGCCCGTTCCGGCAGGGATTAATTTACCGATGATCACATTCTCTTTTAAGCCGAGTAAGGGATCAACCTTCCCTTTGATTGCCGCTTCCGTAAGAACTCGAGTTGTTTCTTGGAAAGAAGCCGCTGAGAGGAAGGAATCCGTTGCCAGGGAAGCTTTCGTAATCCCCAATAAGACCGGATGAGCTACTGCCGGTTCTCCATCTCCAGCGAGAGATCGAGCATTCTCATCTTGAAAGTCAAAGACATCTATTAGCCCACCAGGGAGCAGAGTAGTATCTCCCGCATCATCGATTTTCACCTTGCGCAACATCTGGCGGACCATTACTTCGATGTGTTTGTCATTAATATCTACCCCTTGAAGCCGATAGACGCGTTGAACTTCACCTAACAAATAGACCTGAACTCCGCGTTGGCCCTTGACTTTTAGCATGTCATGGGGATTGATACTTCCTTCTGTCAACTCATCGCCTGCTTCGACCATTTGACCCTCTTTAACACAGAGTCGTGATCCATAGGGGATAGAATAAGTAAAATGCTCCTCAGTCTCAGTGAGTAGATCAACTTCCCGTCGCCCTTTCACTTCACTAATCGACACCTTACCGACCGCTTCCGAGATAATTGCTTGCCCTTTTGGTTTACGGGCTTCAAACAACTCTTCTACCCGCGGAAGACCTTGGGTAATATCGTCCCCTGCAACCCCACCAGTATGGAAAGTACGCATAGTTAGCTGGGTTCCGGGTTCTCCAATTGATTGTGCTGCGATAATTCCAACCGCCTCGCCCATCTCCACCGGACGTCCGGTTGCCAGATTGCGTCCATAGCACTTTTTGCAGACACCATAGCGGGATTTACAGGTAAGCACTGAGCGGATAATGGCTGAATCGTAGAATTTAACCATATCCTCTGCTTGTTCTTCCGAGATTTCATGCTCCGGTGAAGCAAGTACTTCCCCTGTCTCAGGATGGAGTACATCTTCCAAGACAAAGCGTCCGACCAGACGATCTATTAAAGGTTCAATAATTTCTGGACCGTCTTTAATATCTTCCACCATGATACCTGTCAACGTTCCGCAGTCTTCTTCCCGTACAATCACATCTTGTGATACATCCACTAAACGACGAGTCAGATAACCTGAGTCAGCTGTCCGCAAGGCAGTATCCGCTAGGCCTTTCCGTGCACCATGCGAGGAAATAAAGTATTCCAAAACGGTTAGACCTTCACGGAAGTTAGCCTTGATCGGCAACTCAATGGTTCTTCCAGAGGGATCAGCCATAAGTCCCCGCATTCCTGCTAGTTGTCTCAGTTGTTGAATATTACCCCGAGCACCGGACGTTGCCATCATGTACACCGGATTAAACTGATCAAGGGTATCCATCAACGCCTGGGTCACTGTTTTCGTAGCCTTGGCCCATGTGTCAATGACAAGGTTATAACGCTCCTCATCAGTAATTAAACCCCGTCTGTATTGTTGCTCTGTTTTAGCAACTGCTTTGTCCGCGTCTGCAAGAATCTGCGTTTTTGCCTCTGGAACCGTTATGTCCACTAAACCGACGGTCATTCCAGCCCGGGTAGAGAACTTGAACCCTTGATTCTTCAGCCCGTCTAGCAATGAGGCTGTCGCTTCATAGCCACACCTGCGATACGTTTTAGCGACGATGTCTCCGAGGCCTTTTTTGCCTATCACTTCATTGAAATACCCAATTTCGGGAGGAATGACGGAATTGAAGATTAATCGACCAACGGTCGTCTCCAAGAGTGCTCCATTACGACGAACTTTAATGCTGGCTTGCAGGTGAACTGCTTTTGAATCATACGCCAAGACAGCTTCATCATAGTCTTTAAATATCTTTCCTGCTCCAAAAGCGTTAGGACGTTCCATGGTCAAGTAATAGGATCCCAAAACCATATCCTGAGTTGGCGTTTGTACAGGTCGACCGTCTTTAGGGTTCAAAATATTGTGCGATGCCAACATAAGCAAGCGGGCTTCAGACTGGGCCTCTGCCGACAACGGAACGTGGACCGCCATTTGGTCTCCGTCAAAGTCCGCATTATATGCTGTACAAACTAGCGGGTGGATTTGCAAAGCCTTACCTTCAACTAAAATCGGCTCAAATGCCTGAATACCTAACCGATGAAGTGTAGGAGCACGATTCAGCAGGACTGGGTGATCGGAGATAACTTCTTCAAGGACATCCCACACTTCTGGGCGTACCCTCTCAACCATACGTTTGGCACTCTTAATATTATGGGCGTGTCCTTCATTGACCAGTTTTTTCATCACGAATGGTTTAAAAAGTTCTAAAGCCATTTCCTTCGGGAGACCACATTGATGGAGTTTCAGGTTCGGTCCAACAACAATAACGGACCGTCCAGAATAATCCACACGTTTTCCCAACAAGTTTTGCCTGAACCGCCCTTGTTTTCCCTTTAACATATCGCTCAGAGATTTAAGGGGTCGGTTGCCCGGACCAGTCACTGGACGACCGCGGCGACCATTATCAATCAAGGCATCAACCGCTTCTTGAAGCATCCGTTTTTCATTGCGCACAATAATGTCTGGCGCACCTAGATCCAAAAGACGCTTCAAACGGTTGTTCCGATTAATGACTCGGCGATAGAGATCATTGAGATCAGACGTAGCGAACCGACCGCCATCCAACTGGACCATCGGTCGTAATTCTGGAGGAATTACAGGAACGACATCCATAATCATCCATTCAGGCCGGTTTCCAGAGGTTTTGAAGGCCTCAACAACTTCGAGGCGACGAATCGCCCGAATTTTTCGCTGTCCGGATACTTCTTTTAATTCTATGCGCAGTTCATCGTTAAGCTTGTCTAAATTCATCTCACCAAGCAAAAGTTTTACTGCTTCCGCTCCCATGCTAGCTTGGAAACGATCCCCGTATTTATCTCGATATTCTCTGTATTCCGTCTCAGTCAGAAGCTGTTTTTTCATTAACGATGTATCTCCAGAATCGGTAACAATATAGGAGACAAAATACAAGACTTTTTCCAACGCACGAGGCGACATGTCCAAAAGTAAGCCCATGCGGCTAGGGATCCCTTTAAAATACCAAATATGAGAGACCGGAGCAGCGAGTACAATGTGACCCATCCGTTCACGACGAACCTTAGATCGGGTCACTTCAACTCCACAACGGTCACAAACGATTCCCTTATACCGAACGCGTTTATATTTACCGCAGTGACATTCCCAGTCCCGAGTCGGGCCAAAAATTTTCTCGCAAAATAAACCTTCGCGTTCTGGCTTTAAGGTTCGATAGTTGATAGTTTCAGGCTTCTTTACCTCTCCAAATGACCACTCACGAATCATATCCGGAGAAGCTAAGCCGATTCGCATGCGGTCAAAGTTATTGACGTCTAGCAATCCTTATCGCTCCTTTCGTCGGGGGGACTATTTGAGATCGCCGAGATCTATATCTTCTTCCTCAAGGGACTCTACATTGAATTCATCGAGCGTTTCTTCCTCGTCGGAAATAAGATCATCCTCATCCTCATCCTTTGCTGCGACTATACGCGTCGCCGGAGGGAGAAGTTCCTCATGTAAATCAATGCCTAGTTCTTTGGCAGTTTCCGTAATATCCTCATCGGTGTCATGGATCTCAATTTCACGATCATCAGCTGCTAAGACTCTAACATCAAGTCCTAAACTCTGCATCTCCTTAATCAAGACCTTAAAAGATTCCGGAATGCCTGGTTCAGGAATATTTTCTCCTTTGACGATCGCTTCGTAGGTCTTGACACGGCCAACTACATCATCTGATTTTACCGTTAAAATTTCTTGCAAAGTATAAGCAGCGCCATAGGCTTCTAGAGCCCAAACTTCCATTTCTCCAAAACGTTGGCCTCCGAACTGTGCCTTACCACCTAACGGCTGCTGGGTCACAAGGGAGTATGGTCCCGTAGAACGGGCATGTATTTTATCATCGACTAAATGGTGAAGCTTGAGCACATACATATAGCCAACAGTGATCTTACTATCAAATGGATCTCCTGTACGCCCGTCATAAAGTAATGTTTTCCCATCCTTTGAAAGACCGGCTTTTTCCAAGGTCTCAAAAATGTCGTCTTCTGTAGCACCATCAAAAACTGGAGTCGCAATGCGAATTCCTAGTGCCTTAGCTGCTCTGCCTAAGTGCGTTTCTAGAACCTGGCCGATATTCATTCGAGAAGGAACGCCTAGTGGATTTAGCACAATTTCAATGGGCGTTCCATCCGGCATAAAAGGCATATCTTCTTGACGCATGATGCGGGAAATTACCCCTTTATTGCCGTGACGGCCTGCGACTTTATCACCCACGGAAATTTTCCGTTTTTGAGCAATATACACCCGAACAAGTTGATTGACGCCAGGAGATAATTCATCCCCGTTTTCGCGAGTAAAAACCTTCACGTCAACAATTTTCCCAGCTTCTCCGTGAGGCACTCGCAGGGAAGTATCTCGTACCTCACGCGCCTTTTCTCCAAAAATTGCGCGAAGTAAACGTTCTTCGGCCGTCAGCTCAGTTTCACCCTTGGGTGTAACTTTTCCTACTAAAATATCTCCGGGACGAACTTCTGCTCCAATTCGAATAATTCCACGCTCATCAAGATCCTTCAAGACATCTTCCCCGACATTGGGGATGTCACGCGTAATTTCCTCCGGACCAAGCTTTGTATCACGTGCATCCGATTCATACTCTTCAATATGAATGGAAGTGTAGTAGTCCTCTTTGACGAGCTTTTCACTAATCAGAATTGCATCCTCGTAGTTATACCCTTCCCAAGTCATGAAGGCTACTAAAACATTGTGACCCAATGCGAGTTCGCCATGGTCAGTCGATGGGCCATCTGCAATGATTTGATCTGCTTCAACAATCTCCCCTTTTCTAACAATCGGGCGCTGGTTAATGCAGGTGCCTTGGTTAGAACGTGAATATTTCAGCAACTTGTGTTTTTCCGTCGTTCCATCGGCGTGGGTAATGATAATTTCGTCCGCTGTTGACCTCTCCACAACTCCAGCTTGTTTGGTAATCGCACAAACACCGGAGTCCTTGGCTGTCTTATATTCCATCCCTGTCCCGACGTAAGGCGATTCTGTACGCAAGAGGGGCACTGCTTGCCGTTGCATGTTAGAGCCCATTAAAGCCCTGTTCGCATCGTCATGCTCGAGGAACGGGATAAGCGCTGTCGCGATGGACACCATTTGTTTGGGGGAGACATCCATATAGTCAACCTGGTTTGGCGATACATGCACAAAATCCGCAGCGTGACGACCGTCAACCTTTTCCCCAAGGAAGTTACCATCTTTATCAAGCGGGGCGTTTGCTTGAGCTACGACAAATTGTTCTTCTTCGTCAGCGGTTAAGTAATGAATCTCATCCGTTACTCTGCCATTTTCTTTATCCGCCATGCGGTATGGTGCTTCAATGAAACCATAAGGATTAATACGTCCAAATGTTGCTAAAGAACCAATCAAACCAATGTTTGGACCTTCAGGCGTCTCTACCGGACACATCCTTCCATAGTGAGAAAAGTGAACGTCACGTACTTCAAAACCTGCACGTTCCCTGCTCAACCCCCCCGGTCCAAGAGCACTCAAGCGACGTTTATGTGTTAACTCTGCCAATGGATTTGTTTGATCCATAAATTGTGACAATTGGCTGCTCCCAAAAAACTCCTTGATTGCAGCTACGACAGGTCGAATATTAATTAATACTTGCGGAGTAATCACTTCAACATCCTGAATGGTCATCCGTTCGCGAACCACGCGTTCCATTCGCGACAAACCTATACGGAATTGATTCTGGAGAAGTTCACCCACTGATCGCAGCCGACGATTTCCTAAATGGTCGATGTCATCTTTATGTCCATCACCATCCATCAAGGCCAGCATCCTTTGCACTGCCGCCACTATATCCCCACGGGTCAAATGCCGAACATCCATCGGAATATCTAGACCCAATTTCTTATTAAGCTTATATCGTCCTACCTTGGCCAGATCATAGCGTTTAGCATCAAAGAACAGTGCTTCTAGCAATGATCGTGCACTGTCGACGGTTGGAGGTTCACCAGGTCTTAACCGTTTATAAATTTCAACCAAAGCTTCTTCAGTTGACTCTGAGTTATCTCTTTCCAAGGTAGCGCGGATATACTCATTATCCTTAAACAGCTCCAGAATCTGACCATTACTTGCATAGCCCAAAGCACGAATCAGAACAGTACCCGGTAATTTCCGTGTTCTGTCAACTCTTACGAAGATATTATCGTTAATATCCGTTTCAAATTCCAACCAGGCCCCACGATTCGGAATAACCGTCGCTCCATAAAGTTTTTTACCACTCGCATCAATTTGTTCTGCATAGTAGACTCCGGGAGAGCGTACAAGTTGGCTAACAATAACACGTTCGGCCCCGTTAATAATAAACGTCCCTTTGTCAGTCATCAACGGGAAGTCCCCCATAAAGACTTCCTGCTCTTTTACTTCCCCTGTTTCCTTATTTATCAGGCGTACCTTTACGCGCAGAGGCGCAGCAAACGTGACATCGCGTTCTTTACACTCCTCCACCTGATATTTAGCCTCTCCTAAGCTATAATCGATAAATTCCAAGACGAGATTGCCGGTGAAATCTTGAATAGGGGAAATATCGCGAAACATATCGCGCAACCCTTCATCGAGAAACCAACGATAGGAGTTCTGCTGAATTTCAATCAGATTTGGCATGTCAAGGACTTCCCGGATCCTGGAATAGCTCCAGCGTTCCCGCGTCCCAACCTTAACAGGATAGAACATAACGTTTCACCCCTCAGTGCGGTTTCCTCTCATTGAGGTTAAATATATTGACATAAACAGCCAAAAGCAAGGCCTTTTAATAGAACCTCGCTTCACTGTTTATGATATTCTGCCATCATTTCGACAAAATCAAAATAGTATCTCCTTAATATCCAATACTTCAAGTTATTACCATACCATGGACAGATTAAGTAATAATTCCAATTATATGCATAGTAACATTCATAAATTATAACAAAGTCAAAGAATGCTGTCAAGTAATATATTACTTAATATTATAAATAATTTATGAACGTACTTATGCAATGTCCATGCAGCCGAGTGTCCCAAACATAAAGTTTCCATTCATCAGTGATGCTGCGTAGCGGCATGTAGGTCTGACTAGTATAAGAAAGAAGGTACCCTCCTCAAGAGAGAGTACCTTCTTGATCTAAAGATTATTTCACTTCGACGGTTGCACCGGCTTCTGTTAATTTAGCTTTCAAAGCTTCAGCTTCGTCTTTTGTAATTTTTTCTTTAACTGCTTTTGGAGCATTGTCAACGAGATCTTTAGCCTCTTTCAAGCCTAAGCCAGTCGCTTCACGCACAACTTTGATAACACTGATTTTGGATGCTCCGCAATTCATGAGCATAACATCAAACTCTGTTTTCTCTTCTGCTTCTTCAGCAACAGGCGCTGCAGCTGCTCCTCCTGCAACTGCTACTGGAGCAGCTGCACTTACACCAAATTCTACTTCAAACGCCTTAACGAGTTCAGATAGTTCGAGGACAGTTAAGCCTTTAACGCTTTCTAGAATTTCATTTACTTTAGACATTTTTAATTTCCCCCTTAAAATATAAATAGTTTTAGTAGTAACTGACGGACCATAAAATTATTGTGCAGCCTTGAGTTTACGCACTTCTTCTAATGCATAGCCCATTTTACGGATCGGTCCTTGAAGAACGTTGGCCATACCAGCAAGAGGTGCCTGCATACCACGCAGGACCATAGCCAGTAGCACCTCACGGGAAGGAAGCTCTGCAAGAGCTTTGACGCTCTCAGGTCCAATTACTTTCCCTTCGAGAACCCCGGCTTTAATTTGAAATTTTTTGAGCTTATTCACTTTGGCAAACTCCAGTAAAACTTTGGCCGGAGCGACAGGATCTGAACTAAAGGCAAGTGCAGTCGGTCCTTTAAGATAGGAATCCAGGCCTTCTACCCCCAGCTCATCAGCTGCGCGACGAACGAGTGTGTTTTTCATCACCCTGTACTCCACTCCTGCATGTCGCAGTTGAGCACGCAATTGCGTTACTTGAGCAACGGTCAAACCACGGTAGTCGGCTAAGACAACCCCAGCGGCTTGTTGAAACTTTTCCTTGATTTCCGAGACTACTTGGCTTTTTTCTTCAATATTAGGCATTATGTGTACCTCCTTCCTTCAGATAACTTAGCAAAAAACCTCCGCGTTTGCAGAGGTTAAGAATGCCAAATAAATATCTATCGGCGTATCTTCCAACCTCGGCAGGAAATTAAGCCTTACGGCACCTGCTTTCTACAGCGGACTTATATAGTAGGGGCAATTCATCAATTGCCCGTACGTGCTAGTGTATCCCCTCTGCTGTCCATTGTCAAGAACATACCCCTGTTAGATAGCTTTTGCAGGATTAATGCGTACGCCAGGTCCCATAGTCGAGGTCACCGTGACACTGCGTATGAATTGGCCCTTGGCAGCAGCAGGCTTAGCTTTCACTAAGGTTTCCGCTAACACACGATAGTTTTCAAACAGTTTTTCAGCAGTGAACGAGGCTTTACCGATTGGTGCATGGATTATACCAGCCTTCTCCGCACGGTATTCTATCTTACCAGCTTTAATCTCTTTGATCGCACGAGTTACATCAGGGGTAACCGTACCAGTTTTCGGATTAGGCATAAGACCTTTGGGTCCAAGAACACGGCCCAGTTTACCAACCATCCCCATCATATCAGGCGTTGCAACAACTACTTCAAAACCAAACCACCCTTGTTCGATCTTAGCAATCATGTCTTCAGCGCCGACAAAGTCTGCACCAGCTAATTCTGCTTCCTTAGCCTTATCCCCTTTAGCAAATACCAACACTGACCGAGTTTTTCCTGTACCATTCGGGAGCACAATTGCGCCACGAATTTGTTGATCTGCATGGCGGGTGTCTATGCCCAATTTGAAAGCAACTTCAACTGTCTCGTCGAACTTTGCCTTTGCGTTCGTTTTAACGATTGATAGTGCCTCTAGGGGTTCGTAAAAAGCAATACGATCAAAGGACTTTACAGCCTCTTGATATTTTTTACCTACTTTTGCCATTCTTTTAACCTCCTTGTGGTAATGCGGGCTTAGCCCTCCCACAATACATATTTAACCTTCGACGATATCGATTCCCATACTCCGCGCTGTACCTTCAACCATGCGCATTGCCGCGTCGATACTTGCAGCATTTAAGTCTTTCATCTTAATATCTGCAATTTCGCGAATCTTTGATTTCGGAACAGCTGCTACCTTTTTACGATTCGGTTCTGAAGAACCTGAATTAATATTTGCCGCTTTTTTTAACAATACAGCAGCCGGTGGAGTTTTGGTAATAAAGGTAAACGAGCGATCTTCATACACTGTGATTTCAACAGGAATGATAAGTCCTGCTTGATCCTTGGTGCGCTCATTGTATTCCTTGCAGAAAGCCATAATGTTGACACCATGCTGCCCTAAAGCTGGACCTACTGGAGGTGCCGGTGTGGCCTTTCCTGCATTAATCGCTAATTTTACCAATCCAATTACTTTTTTTGCCATTGTCATTACACCTCCTTGTCAGGATAACCTCTACCCTTAGTCAAGTTTCTGAACCTGCGCAAATTCCAATTCAACAGGAGTCTCCCTGCCAAACATGGATACTTCTACACGCAATTTGCCTTTGTCTGCAAGGATTTCACGAACCACTCCTACAAAATCCTTAAACGGACCAGCAATAACCTGGACACCCTGATTGATCTCAAAATCAATTCGAGTGTGAATCTCATCCATACCCATTTGCTGAAGAATCTTGACAACCTCTTTGTCCAGCAAAGGAATCGGCTTGGTTCCAGTGCCAACAAACCCTGTTACGCCAGGCGTATTACGCACAACATACCATGAATCATCAGTCATTTCCATTTCAACGAGTACATAGCCCGGATATACCTTACGTTTAGTGATTTTCTGCTTCCCACTCTTGAACTCAATTTCATCTTCCATGGGAACGAGTACGCGAAAGATCTTTTCACCCATGTTCATGGACTCGACTCGTTTTTCGAGATTCATCTTCACTTTGTTCTCATAGCCGGAATAAGTATGAATAACATACCAGTCTTTTGCCATTTCTCAGGGACCTCCTCAGACACTGCCTTAAAATCTCATAGGTTAGGGCAGTAGCTTAGTCAAGGCCACACTTAAACCGCTATCCACAATCCACATCATAATGGATACAATCGCCACCGCAAAAAACACAACTCCTGTGTAGGTGATCAATTGCCTACGGCTTGGCCAATGAACTTTCTTTAACTCGCTCAAAACCCCGCTGAAATACTCCGCGGCCTTTTCTGTCTGTCGCTGAGTATTGGCCGGTTTCTTCAACGCGCCCATCACTTCACATCCTTACACGACACCGAATGTCATTGACACTGAGACAACGCTTCCTGGCGTACAGTCTAAACTATTGCAAAAAAAAATTACTTTGTTTCTTTATGGAGAGTATGACTTTTGCAAAATTTGCAAAATTTTTGAGCTTCCAAGCGATCAGGGTTATTCTTCTTATTTTTGATAGTAGCGTAGTTACGGTGCTTGCAATCCGTACACGCTAATATAATGCCAACACGCATTCACGAACACCTCCTGGGCAACGGTAAGACGCTGTATTTTAATCCATTACTCAAAATACTTTATCATAAGATAATTCCCCTGTCAAGAAGAGCATCTAATCAATAAAGTTTAAAAAAAGACAGCCCTGCTGTCTGATCACACTTGGTTGCGGGGGCCGGATTTGAACCGACGACCTTCGGGTTATGAGCCCGACGAGCTACCGCTGCTCCACCCCGCGACGTTACATAAAATCTTTAAATAAATTCAATGGAGCCAACGATGGGACTCGAACCCGCAACCTACTGATTACAAATCAGTTGCTCTACCAATTGAGCTACGTCGGCATTTCACACTGTGCCTTAATCACCTATCATCGCAAGGCACTTATGTAGTTTACCATTTCCTTTGGCCTAATGCAAGCGTTTAATCTGTGAGGACATATGTAAAATTATCCATCACGGCGTTCTAAGTAGCGTTCAAGCTTTCTTTTAACCCTCTGCAATGCGTTATCGATCGATTTTACATGTCTCCTGAGGTCAACAGCAATCTCCTGATAGGATTTCCCTTCCAAATAGGACATCAGCACTTTCCATTCCAAAGAACTGAGAATCTCCCCCATCTTTTCCTCAATGTCGTCGAATTCTTCCCGACTAATAATAAGTTCTTCAGGGTCTGTAATTCGGGTTCCTGAGATTACATCGAGAAGAGTCCGATCAGAATCTTCGTCGTAGATGGGCTTATTTAACGAAACATATGAATTAAGAGGAATGTGTTTTTGTCGAGTTGCCGTTTTGATCGCCGTAATAATCTGACGTGTAATACATAATTCGGCGAAAGCTCGAAAGGAAGAAAGTTTGTCGCCTCGATAATCTCGAATAGCCTTATAAAGTCCGATCATACCCTCTTGGATAATATCTTCACGATCGGCTCCAATCAGAAAATATGAACGCGCTTTGGCCCTAACAAAATGTTTATATTTGTTGATTAGGTACTCCAGTGCTGTAGCGTCGCCCTCCTTAGCAAGCTCAACCACCTGTTCATCCACTATCACATCGATGCTTTCGTACTCCATTAGCTCTGATTGGGCTTGAAGAGTCAAGTTGATCCCCCCTACAATGTCGTCATGAAGTAGACGCAAATCTCGCTCGCCCTTGTCCACGAGAACATTCTCATTATACTCGACCCTAAAGAAAAGCGTCAAGGCGAAGTTTTGGTTGTTCTGTCGGTTACGCGAGGCTCGAGGCGCGAAGTTCAAGATACGATGCACGAAGTCCGAGGCCCGAGGTCCGAAATTGAATGAAAGCAAAGCTTTCAGAATCTGCAAATAACAAGTCCTATATTCGGCTCGCGCATCGTTTTTTATACCTCGATTTTCACTCGTCGTGCTTCGTGCCTCGTGTATCGTGCTTCGAATTTGTCCGCTGCCGAAGAACTTCATAAAGCATGACGGACCCTGCAACACTAGCGTTTAGCGAACTGACCTTGCCTCTCATCGGGAGACTGACAAGCTCATCACAATTTTCTCGCAGTAAACGGCTTATTCCTTTTCCTTCACTGCCAATGACAATAACCCTTGAACCTGTGAGGTCGGCTGCGAAAGCTTCTTTTCCTCCCGCTTCGGCCCCAGACACCCAGCACCCCTTCTTCTTCAGATCTTGTAAAGTTTGGACTAGATTGCTCACACGTGCTACCAGTACATGCTCTACAGCCCCAGCAGAGGTTTTAGCCACTGTACCTGTCAAGGCAACGCTGCGTCTTTTGGGAATTATCACCCCATGGGCTCCGACAGCGTCCACCGTCCTCAGCAACGCTCCTAAATTATGAGGGTCTTCGATCTCATCCAACATCAAGATAAAAGGGGCTTCTTGTCTCTCCTCAGCCAAAGCAAGAATATCCTCTACGCTAGCATACTCCCGCGCTGCAACATAAGCAAGCATTCCCTGGTGGCGCTCTCGGTTCGTTAAACGATCAAGGGTCTGACGGTCCACAAATTGATAAGGTATGCTCCGTTCCTGTAATAACGAAATGATTTCTTGATTCCGCCCACTTGGTCCTTCCGTTACAAAGAGCACTTTGTTAATGGGTTTTCCGCTTTTTAAGAGTTCCAAAACGGGATTCTTTCCGTAAACAATTTCCTCGTTCAAAGTCGTTCACTACTTCCCTTCTAGGGTTTTCATTCTCCCACAACTATACTTTCCTTGACGACAGACTCCTTGAGTTAGGCAAGTTGGGCCAGACTCACTAAAAAGATTGGGAGCGACAACACGAACCAACTCCAACATCTTTTCCGCTAAAGAACGAATCTCCCACTGAGCTCGCTGGCAGGTACGATGCTCAAAAAAGTTTAGAAACGATCTAGCATATATTAGTATCATTCAATATTTCTAACGATTAGATCACTATTATTCGTTGCCCATAAAGTAATCCAATACCGAACAGCCCCCCTCCACCGCGTATAAGTAATAAACAGAATTAGGGAAACTATCGTATCATAAGTGGACATAATTCTTTACACCTATCACAATACTCTGTATCCTTCCCAAAAACACAAGTATTAGATTTGGCTCTAGATTGTGCAATTTCCATGTCTATGACAGTGTCATTATTATTATGAATGTCAATAATGTGAGCAGCAATTCTAGCCGCTTTTATAGCCTCTATAGTGGACTCTATAGTAGGTCGTCCTCCCGTATGCTCTTCCCGTGTTACAGCAGCCAATATATGGGCACAACCTTTTAATCCCATAATGGTGGCCCCAATAACACTAGCAACATGATCCATGCCTGCTGCAGCATCTGTAGGTATAGGCCCAAGTGGCATGACTGTAAAACCTGTTCTTCTTAGTATCCTTGAAATTTCTTTTATATCTCTAGGTCTTGCATGACCAGGGGATTCTATAATTACACCTACATCGTACTGTGAAATCTCTTTAGCTAATGATATTTGCAGTTCTATTTCCATTCCCTGTGCTTTATCATTACTATCGAAAATATTTCCTGATCTAAATGTCGTGCCAATACTCAGAACTACTCCATGCTTTCGTGCATGCGATATAATCTGAGGCAATATTTTTAAATATACATTCTCATCCTTGAACTCTTTTGCAATTAAATCTTTTATCACTATCCCTCCACCGCGCGAGGTAATTGGTACCATTCTTTTTCTTGACTCGTCAAAAATTTCCTTGTTTGCGGTGGGGTGAATCGTGATTAAACCAACCCCGTTCTCCATTTGCTCAATAATTATTTCCAATAGTTCGTTAACACCTATTATGTTATTTTGTGTTTTAACCAAATAAGCCGGTAGTGTAGCTGCGATACAATGTGTTTCATTAGCAACTTTATACCATAAAGCATCAGTTTTACATATCTTTATGGTAGAAAGGTCAGTAATAATATCAGGTTTTTCAACTAAGTTGTTTATAGAACCCAATTTCTCCAGCTCATATTCATATTCATATTCATTTTTAAGGTTAAATCCTATTAAACTATTAACTAAAGTTTTCTTTCCTAGTCCTGCTTCAATATAACCGCATTTGCTTTTTAATTGAACTACTTTACTTTTTGAACTTCCTATTCCAACATCTTCTTTATGCATGATAATATATCCTCCGCCGAAACAGTACCAACCATCAATTTTTCATAGTATCCATGGTCTATTTGATTTAAATACGCCATGATCTCTTGATCATCAAGTATTTTTTTAATTACCTTGTTTTGTAAATCATTATTACATTGCGTTACCGGTATAATTCTGCAATTTCTACTTTTAGCAATTTCTATTTCTGCTTCAGATCCCATCCCTCCGTTAAATGCTATAACAACTTGTGTCGCGTTCATGAGTTTTGCTCTGATATCTGAAGTCTGTTGTTAATATCATCTTGACCTGTTATACATTCCTCTGTAAAGGCAGAAACGACGTCTGAACCAATGCCAGATGACTGTCCACTAATTAAAGTTATTTCTTTCTCTTAAGCGAGTAGAGTTCCTAAACGTTGTGCAATCTGGCTCCCTTGCTCATGAGAACCTGTTACATACACAGTCCTTCCTCTTGACTTTTGACTAATTTTGAATAGTACCTTTTCAAATTCATCATAATTATCGATTAGTAACGTTGTAATACCTAGCCTCTTTAAGTCCTTACACCATAACTCGAGTCTTCTTTCCTTTTCCTTAAGAATTACTTCATTGTTATCTTTAGGTTTAAGCATTATTAAATAATGTTCTTGAGTAGATTTTTTAGCTAATCTTCTTGCGGTAATCATAATATTTCTAATATTTGGATCCCTATAGCTGTATCCAATAAACAAAAATGACTTTTTCAGTAAATCATTACATAATCTTTGAGATATTGCAGGTTTATTTTCTAAAAAATCTTCGTAATCTTCTTGGGTAATTATTATCTCATCATGATGTGATCTGGATATACATCCATGTATCTTTAAAATTTCAACATCAGAATTAATTACATGTCTAGAAATTGCATCGTCATTAACTTTAACGTCAACCAGAAAATCGGAAAAAGCTCTTTCCAGCAGAGTATCATAGTTGGTTGTCCATATTGTAGATACTTTAGTAGTTGAAAGTGCCTTATGATATTTGTTTAGTGGAAGTTTTTATTAAAAGCTTTAGATATTGTATTTATTAAAGGCCCTCGGTTTCCAGTGTGTTCATTAACAATATATTGCGCTATCAACGGAAGGTCATCATGTTCATTATCAATTACTATGTTTAAATCATCTGATAGTGGTTTAAGTAAGTTAAACCAATCAACTTTAGTTGATAAAACCGATATTCCACTACCAACAAAGATTACTCCCCTATTCTCGTATAATGCATTAGATATCTTATTAATTACAGTTTCTTTTCTCAATCTGTACACCTACTTAATATATTTTACAAATTTGTATTGAATATTTTCATATTTTTGTAGATTACTAGTAGATATTAATTTCCACGCTTCACTCTTATCTAAATCAATGAAATATTTATCTGCAACATATTTGTTTTCTATCTTAGTTACATATGCTTCAGTACAAGAAGACAAAAGTTGAGAATAAATTGATTCTCCGCCTATCACAAAAACATCATTAGAATTATACTTTTCTAGTTCGAAGAATAGTTCTTTTAGAGAACGGCATATCGTTACCTTTTCATTATTGAAGCACTCGTTCTTACTTAGAACAATATTAACTCTGTCTTTCAAGGGCTCTTTTCCTGGCAAAGATTCGAATGTCTCCCTCCCCATAATCACGACTTTACCTAAAGTCATCTGCTTAAAAAGCTTCATATCTTCAGGAATACGTTGTAACAAGTTACCTCTATATCCAATTCCCCAATTCAAATCAACCGCTACAATAATTTTCATTCAATGCTCCCCTTTTCAAACAGCAACGGGAATATTATTAATTTGCAGACCGCTTTGATAACCCTCTAATACAAAATCCTCAACTTTAAAATAATAAAAGTCTTTTTTTTCTGGGTTAATTAACAACTTTGGCGCTGATTTTGGGGTCCTCTGAAGTAGTTCCTTAATTAAAGGTATATGCCTATCGTATATATGAGCATCAGCAATTACATGTACAAATTCTCCAACCTCTAGGTTACTTACTTGTGCGATCATATGTACAAGAATTGCATACTGACATACGTTCCAGTTATTTGCAACTAGAATATCTTGCGATCGTTGATTTAATATAGCGTTAAGTTTTCTTCCAGTAACATTAAAGGTCATACTATATGCACAGGGATATAAGTTCATTTCATGTAGGTCATAATGATTATACATGTTAACAATAATCCTTCTACTGTACGGATTATTAATTAAATCATATAACGCCCTGTCAACCTGATCAAATTCCCCTTCACGGTACTTATGTTTGATACTCAATTGATATCCATATGCTTTTCCAATTGACCCTTCTTCATTAGCCCAGCTATCCCAAATACTGCTATTTAACTCCTTAATACTATTAGATTTCTTTTGCCATATCCATAACAACTCATCTATTGCAGCTTTTAAGTTTGTTGGTCTTAACGTAAGAATTGGAAATTCTTCAGAAAGATCATATCTGTTAATAACTGCAAACTTTTTAATAGTATAAGCTGGTGTACCATCCTCCCATTTGGCTCTGACAACCTCGCCTTCAGAAGAAATCCCATTTTCAAGGATATCCTTGCACATTGTAATGAAAATATTATCAGCTTTACTCACAATAGACTCCTCACTCATGATATACGCAATATCATGCATTCCTTTGATCTTCTTCCTCTTTTGAGGCCATCTCTACTGTTTGGACAAATAGTTCATCAGGACCACATTTTAGGGCTTTACACAATGCATCTAGGACAGTAAACATTATCTCTGTTTGTTCTTCATTAAGGAGCCTAGGAATACCCGCTGAACTAATACTCAATCCAGCCTTATCTTCAAGGATTTCTTTAACTCAATGCCTGTCCATTGTTTCTTGTGTCCATAATCATTCAGCTCCATTTAATCTATAAGTGGAAGTTCCACGCTCTGCTCCGGCGGGGTAACCTCCTCCTGAAGTATGCCATCCACTTTATCGAAAGCCCATTGCAGGCGATCGTTTTGTCTATTCAAATGCCAATAACCCACTAAGCTTTCAAACGCCGTAGCATGACGGTAAGTCACAACATCTACGTTCTTGGGATGCCCTCCCTTAGCATTTCGCCCACGCAAAACGACGTGCTGTTCAATCTCGTTAAGATCGGGTAAAAGAGCACGTAAAATTTGGGCTTGGGTACTAGCACGAACATAGCTTACTGCTTGTTTATGGAGTTCCTTAACCTTTTCATGACCCAGCTCCAACATATGGGTTCGTGCCCATAATTCATAAACCGCATCTCCCAAATAGGCGAGTGTTAAGGCATTCATTTCTTGCCAATTTCGCATACAGTCCCCTTTCTACTTCTTGATTTGCCACCTTGCACCTTGCGGAGTATCTTCAATAATGATGCCTTTAGCTTTGAGTGCATCGCGGATAAAATCTGCCATTTCCCAATCTTTTTTCTGGCGTGTCCGTGAACGGATCTGCAAAACAACCTCCATTACCTGGGTGAGCATTTCATCATTTTCGACATGGGCGAGGGCCGGATGAAGTAGGTCAAAGCCGAGCACTTGTCCAAGTTCTAAGAGGGTCTTTTGGGCTTCTTCTAACCCTTTGGAAGGGGCAGGATTTTCCTGGACATACCCGTTCATTGTTTTAGCCAATTCAAAGAGCGCCGCATAAGCCAGTGCTGAATTAAAATCATCATCCATCGCCCGCCCGAATGCCTCGCGAGCTTCTTTTGCCGCCTTAAACAAAGCAGTCTCAATCCGTTCGTTTTTAGCAGACCCCTCTCGCTCCAAAGCTTGCTGCGCCAAACGGATACTGGTTTGCAACCGTTCTAACCCTTTTTGGGCCATCTCTAAGTTTTGCTCATTAAAATCCAAGGGGCTGCGATAATGCGTCCCTAGTAAGTAAAAGCGGATGACTTCTCCGGCAGATTTCTCAAGTAACTCCCGAGTTGTGAAAAAATTTCCTAAGGACTTGGACATCTTTTCTTGATTGATGGTCAGAAAAGCGTTGTGCATCCAATAATGGGCGAAGGTCTGTCCTTTTAAATACCCTTCCGTTTGAGCAATCTCATTTTCATGATGGGGAAAAACTAGGTCCCCACCTCCACCATGTATATCAAAGCCTGCCCCCAGATACTTCAACGACATGGCAGTGCACTCGATGTGCCAACCAGGCCGCCCCTTACCCCACGGACTTTCCCAGGAGGGTTCTCCGGGCTTGGCATTTTTCCAAAGTGCAAAATCCATAGGATGATGCTTGCGCTCGTCCACCTCAACCCTGGCCCCGGCTTTCATATCTTCGAGTGTTCGGCCAGACAGCTTCCCATAGTTGGGAAAATGATCGACCGCGAAGTAAACATCTCCATCCACTTCGTACCCTAGCCCTGAGCTTATAAGCCCCTGAATAATCTCAATCATTTCGGGAATATGCTCTGTAGCCTTGGGATGGACGGTCGCCGGAAGGACATTGAGGGCTTTGGCGTCTTTTAAATACTCAGCAATATATTTCTGGCCTAAAGCCAATGGTTCCATGCCTTCTAGGTTTCCTCTCTGAATGATTTTATCATCTACATCGGTGAAGTTTTGAACATATTGGACATCATAGCCTTTATACATAAAATAGCGCCTAATCATGTCAAATACGACAAACATTCGGGCATTCCCCACATGGATAAAATTATAAGTCGTCGGACCGCATACGTACATTGCCACCTTCCCGCTCTCCCGTGGCTGGAACTGCTCTTTTTGTCGGGTCATGGTGTTGAATAATTTCAAAGACATTGTATCGACTCTCCTCTTCATTTAGTCGTTGTTCTAGATATTCCACGCGCTGCATTAAACATTTTAACATCTCATTCACTGGATCGGGAAGCTCATCATGTCTTAAATCTGGGTCTTTGATAGGGACTCCATGGTGGAGAACAATCCTTCCGGGAATTCCCACCACAGTTGTGTCACTCGGGACCGGTTTATTGACAACCGACCCAGCTCCAATTTTTACATTATCTCCAATTTTAAATGAGCCCAAAACTCTTGCTCCCGCTCCAATTACAACATTATTCCCGATAGTCGGATGCCTCTTACCTTTTTCTTTACCAGTCCCACCTAGTGTAACCCCCTGATATAAGGTAACATTGTCTCCAACTTCTGCAGTTTCGCCGATGACCACACCGGTTCCATGATCAATAAAAAAGCCTTGCCCAATCTTAGCACCCGGATGGATTTCAATCCCTGTTAAAAATCGTGAGAGCTGGGAAATCATGCGCGGTAAAAGCACCATTTTACGCAGATACATCCAATGTGCCACTCGGTGAAAAAGTACAGCATGAAATCCTGGATAACAAAATATGACCTCCCATATACTCTTTGCTGCAGGATCTCGTTCAAAAATAACTCGAATATCACGCCTCATTTGTCGAAAAATCATTAAACTCACCCCGCCTTTTCCCCAGGATTATCCATATATCCAAGTCGTAAGACTCCCACTTCTCCAAGTGGGAGTGGTACACCTTTTTCTGCTTCGGTGACGATAGTCTCCGGTGGAGAGTATCGCCGAAGCGCACGGCCCTCAACGAATACTTCGCGCGTAGGATGACTTATGTCACCGAAGACTCGATGTTCAACTTTAGTTGAACGAGTTCACTCTAGAAGTGAATATAAAAAGCGGAGCCCTTCGTCCAGAGACGAAAGATTCCGCGGTCCCACTCTGTTTGAACGATACTTCGTTCCTGCTTAAAACTTTAACGCAGTCAAAACGGATTGGAATACTTAATAATGTTTCTTCCAATCAACTCAGAGACGCACTTCCAAAAGTTCCTTGCAAATGGCTTCCACTACTCCATCTTCGCTTGTTGCAATTCCTCTTTGTACTCTTTCTCATCATCGTCTACCACTATGAATTGTGCTTATTATAGACCAGTATCCAAAACACTGTCAACATTACGGTGTGTATTCCTATACTTTACCCCAATTTAAAAATTCCGACTTCAAGACGACGCAATGTTTCGTCCTGACCCAAGAGTTCTGCTAGCTCTACAGCGCCTCCCGGAGTTGACGCCTTTCCGGAAAGTGCAATTCTTACAGGCCATAATACCTGGCCATTTTTAACTCCTAACTTCGAAGCTAAAGTGGTCAAACATCCCTCGATCTCGTCATGCTTCCATTGATTTAATAACAAAAGTTCTTCCTTCGACGCCCTTAAGTGGTTTAAAGCGATTACTAAATCGGTTTTCATTTTTTTGTTTATATACAGCTGAGAGTCATAGTTAGGCAATTCTGCCAAAAAGTCAATCTTCTCCGGTATTTCTGATAATATTTCTGTCCTATGCTGGAGAAGTAGACTAACCTTTTTTAAATCGATTCCACAATGAACAATTTCCTTATAATATGGAATCGCTACCTTGTGGAAATCTTCCGCACTCATTCGACGAAGATACTCACCATTCATCCATTTCAGCTTGTTAATATCAAAAATTGCCGGCGATTTGCTTAGCCCTTTTAATGAAAATTGCTCTTTAAGTTCACTTAACGTGAAGAACTCTTCATTGGTGCTGGGGCTCCAACCCAATAAGACAATATAGTTAATAATGGCCTCTTTGAGAAACCCCTTTTCCAGAAGATCTTGAAATGAGGCATCCCCCTCTCGTTTACTCAGCTTTTTCTCAGAGGTCTTCATAATCGGCGCCACGTGTAAATAAGTAGGGATTTCCCACCCAAACGATTGATAAATAAGATTATATTTTGGAGTAGAGGACAAATATTCAGACCCTCTCACTACGTGAGTTATTTCCATAAGGTGGTCATCGACGACATTCGCGAAATTATAAGTGGGCATCCCATCCGCTTTCATTAAAATACCGTCCGCCAGCGTTTGGTTTTCTACCGTGATTGTCCCGTAAACCAGATCTTCAAATGAAGTAGACCCAGTTTCAGGGACCTTTTGTCGGATCACATACGCCTCGTTGTTTTGAAGCCTACTCTCAACTTCTTCATTTGTCAGAAGTCTACAAAATTTGTCATACTCAAATACTCCACCCTGGGATTCAGACCCTTTTCTTAGCTGGTCTAAGCGTTCCTTTGAGCAAAAACAGTAATAGGCCCCCCCCAGCTCGACGAGTTTCTTAGCATATTCTTTATAAATTGCTTTCCTTTCACTTTGAACATAGGGACCATAGGGTCCGCCGATGTCCGGCCCTTCATCATATTTCAAATTCACCGACTGAAGTGTTTCGTAAATAACCTCCCTGGCATTGTCGACATAACGTTCCTGGTCGGTATCTTCTATCCTTAAAATAAACTTTCCATTTTGACTCTTAGCGATTAAATACTCATATATTGCTGTCCTCAAGTTACCAATATGCATATAGCCAGTTGGGCTCGGGGCAAATCTCGTCCGTATCTCTTTACTCATTTCCAACCCTCCGAATACTATTCTTTGAGTCACCCATAAGGGCAATTCATGAATTGCCCTTACAACTAGCCTCAGATTCTTCTTCTGAACTTTCTATTGATTAGCGCTAAAACTTTTTTAAACTCACTATGGCTTGTGAACTAATTCCTTCCTCTCGCCCCTCAAATCCAAGGCGTTCGGTAGTCGTTGCTTTGACTGAAATGCAGGACTCCTCGACTCTTAATACCTTAGCGATATTCGTCCTCATCTCCGAAATGTATAGGGCCATTTTAGGGCGCTGCGCTACAATGATACTGTCAAGATTCCCAATACAATAACCCTTTGCTTTAATCAGTATTACGACATGTTCCAGTAAAGTAATACTGGAAATTCCCCGATACTGTGGATCATGATCCGGGAAATGAGCACCTATATCTCCTAGGGCCAAAGCTCCTAAAAGAGAATCTATGATGGCGTGAATCAGAACATCTGCATCGGAATGTCCAAGCAAACCACGATCATAGGGGATTTCCACCCCTCCAAGAATCAGAGGTCGCCCCTCAACCAAGGTGTGTACATCATAACCTATTCCAACTCTAATAACCAACCACCCTCAATCTCGAGGTTCGATGTTCGTGGTTCGTGGTTCGAAGTTCGAAGTCCAAGGTGGATTTTACGCAACAAAAGTCGGACAACGCAGATCGGCGCATTCCAGCCTTATTCCTCGGTCCCAATACATCGAGCCATTCTGTCAAACCTCGCGCTTTGCCATCACACATCATGTATCGCATCATATTCAACCTAGTCTTTACGCTAATATAGACAAGGGGGACAGTTCTCCTGTCTACCCACTTCGCGTCTCGTGTATCTGCCATCACACACTTCTCACGTCAAACTTCGTGCGTCAATTTTGTAGTTCGTTCCTTTTGTTCGAACCACGAATATCGAACCACGCTATTCGCGCATCGCGAGTATTCGTTCGGCTAACCACAAGTCATCGGGCGTAGTCACCTTAATATTTTCCTGTGAACCTTCAACCATCTGTACAGGATACCCCATACGCTCAAGCAAAGACGCGTCATCCGTGCCATAGTACCCCAAAGATGCTGCCTGAAGATGCGCTTCCTCTAATATCCCTCGGTCAAAGATTTGAGGTGTCTGGACGGCCCGTAAACCTTCGCGTGACGGGGTTTCAAGTACCTTACCAGATATATCAACCCGCTTAACAGTATCCTTTAGTTGGATACCCATTATTGCTGCAGAGAAATCTTCGGTCTCGCCTAGAAATCGATGAAACGCTTGCAATGTCAAAAGGGGCCTTGCCCCATCATGAACCACTACCCGTTGGATAGTTGAACTAAGAGCTTGAACCCCTACACGAACAGAATCTTGGCGTTGCGCTCCACCTTGAATTATTGCCACAACCTTATTCAACTTATGCTGATAAACGATTTCTTTAATGACTAGGAGATCGTTTTTTGCCCCGACAATAACGATTTCAGAAACATAATTGGATTCTTCGAAAAGTCTAACCGTATGAGCTAAGATGGGTTGTCCCCTCAATAAAAGAAATTGCTTATTGTATTCGGTCCCCATCCGTTTGCCTTGACCTGCTGCAGGAATTACAATCCCTATCTTAGCCAATCGCATTCACCTCATCAACTGTACGAAGGCCCATCGACTTTTTTTCAAGGACACTTTTTGGTTTGGCAAAAATCATACGTCCAGCTGCAGTTTGCAGAACACTAGTTACTAACACTGTGACATTCTGTCCCATATAACGTCGTCCAGTATCCACAACAATCATTGTTCCATCATCAAGATAGGCTACGCCCTGGCCAGGTTCCTTACCTTCTTTCATCACTTGAACTAACATTTCTTCACCGGGCAAAACAATTGGTTTAAGAGCATTAGCCAATTCATTAATGTTTAAAACCTTAACCCCTTGTAGCTCAGCCACTTTGTTGAGGTTATAATCATTAGTTAAAAGGGGCGACCCTAAAACTTGCCCCAAGCGTACTAGTTTACTGTCAACTTCATTTATATCCTCAAAGTCTTGTTCGTGAATATGAACTTTGATCGCCGTTTCCTTAGAAATCTGATTGAGAATATCAAGACCTCTACGCCCACGATTTCGTTTAAGCAAGTCTGACGAATCTGCGATATGTCGAAGCTCTTCCAGGACGAAACTCGGGATAAGCAATATCCCTTCCACAAATCCAGTTTTAACAATGTCCGCAATCCGTCCATCAATAATTACACTGGTATCAAGAATTTTATAATTCGGCAGCTCCATAGAGTGGTCTGCTTTACTTTCCTTAAGTTTATCTGTTTTTTCAACTTTGTCGGTTTTGTCACCACGAAATTTTGGTAAGAAACTAAGAAAGCCCAGAACATCTTCTTTCCGCTTCATTCCAATCGTCAAACCAAGATAACCCAAGAAAATGCTTAATAGGACGGCCAAAATTGGTCCAAAGAATTGAATACTGACAAATGAATTACTAAATAAACTTGAAATAATAAGTCCGATGATCCCCCCAACGGCCCCACTCATAAGATCATGTGTCGGAACTCGGGTTAAACGCGAATCTATCCATCCCATTAACGAAAGAAAAGAACGGATACTAACCGGAGCGACTAAAAACCCAATAATAGCAAACAAAACAACCATCGTTGCGTATGTCCAAACAGGGGAAAAGTTCCATCCCAGAGATTGTAAAAAATTAAGGCTTAAAAATAAAAAACTAAGATAAAATCCCAATGCCCCTACTAACAGAGTGATGATCCCGCGTATTAAGTTGCGAATCATCTTTTCACCTCCTTTTTATCTATTGTGACTAAAAGTCTTTCTAATTATACTATACTAGTATAAAATTTCAACGAAAGGAAATTTAAGTATTTTTTTGAGCTACATTTGTTTACATAAGAGAAAGTATATGTCTTCTAGTGCATAAGTGCAACTAGAAGACCAGTCTATGATATAAACAAAACGTGCGGGAGTATTGGTCTAACGTCTAAACTAAAACTAAAGCCTTTACCAGCCATTGTCTGACCGTTGCCTCTTCTGACCCTTCTGTCAAAACGAGTTCACTAATCAAGATTTGGCAGGCATTCTCGTACATCTTTTTTTCTCCGGTAGAAAGGCCTTTTTCGTTTTCCCTTTGGGCAAGGCTACGCACAACATTGGCGACTTCAAAAATATTTCCGCTCTTGATCTTTTCTAAGTTCGCACGATAACGCCTATTCCAGGCTAATGTAGCTGCTGTGTCTTTAGTTCTCAGTACTTCTAAGACATCTTTTACCATAGTAGGAGAAATCACTTGTCGTAAACCCAAGTTCTCCACGTTATTTAAGGGAATAAACAATTTCATATTCCCTACTGGTAAATGCATGACATAATATTGGCGTTTTTCCCCAAGAACTTCACGTTCTTCAATTGACTCAATAATGCCGGCACCATGCATCGGATAAACAACTTTGTCACCAACCTTAAACATTCGGCCACCCCCTTATCTATCATTATAGCAAGTAACAAAGCCCTGGTCAAAATTTTAAAATTATATCATAGAAGTCTTCGAACTGTCAATTTCCCATTTTGTCCGATAATCCCATTGAAAATTGACAACAGCCCAGACGTCTCGGTATAATAGAGATGGCAGAAAGGAGTGAGGATAGTACAAATGGAACAACTCACTGACCAATTCCAAAGCACTGTAAAATCTCTCTTGATCCGTCATCAAAGTATTTTGGATATCTTGTCCAAAGGACAAGAAACGTCTGCACGTGTTAACCGTGCCGTCGTTAAATCGGTGACAAGTTGCGGTTGCCATGCAATCATTGCGCATAAGAAACCTGTACCACCAGATGCAAGCCTCGCTGATTTGAAAGAGCTCTTGAACAGCCAACTCGAAGGATTTATTTGTGATAACTGTCGAGATATCATAGAAGCCGAATTAGGCAAGCAACTCTTTTATATAGCTGCTCTGTCCAACGCCTTGGACATCTCGCTGACTGAGGTCCTTGACCACGAACACAAAAAACTTCAGACTTTAACGATTTTCAATTTGACTTGAGTTATACCCAATTAAATTGGTTTAATTAATTCAGCTCCTGCATTGCAGGAGCTTTTATATTTTGTTCATATTATTTTAGGCTTATTCACTTATCTCCTTGTGGTCGCCTAAATGGTCCTGTGCAAACAATTTGAGTGCTGCTTAATTCAGATTTAATACATTAAGGGAACCACTTTTTCTTACTAAGAAATGCCTCCGTAGAATCAGAGTAGCCAAATCCTACTTTATTGATTTCTACTTCGAACCACAAGCGCAGAAATCTATTGTTGTCAGATGTTTCCATTCCAGATTTTAGATAAAATGGGATAGTTCTTGCATTATTGGCATTATGGTTATAATATATCAATGTATCATTATAATATTATGAGTGAGGAGGGATAAACAAATTTGAACTGTTAACATTCCGACTCTGATTCTATAAAAAGGAGGAAGTAAAATGGATAGTAAAAAAGGTATTATTTTTACTGGAGCAGTCATTGGGATTCTTGCTGTCATCCTAGTTCGTTTTGGTAATCCTGTGAACATGGGAATTTGTATCGCGTGCTTTATTCGGGACACAACGGGAGCCTTGGGCTTACATCGCGCAGAAGTTGTTCAATACATACGTCCTGAAATTATTGGGATTGTCCTGGGAGCCTTTCTGATGGCATTTACGAAAAAGGAATTTGATGTTCGAGGAGGCTCATCCCCTTTCGTTCGATTTATACTTGGCTTTGTAGTTATGATCGGTGCTTTGATGTTTTTAGGGTGTCCTCTCCGTATGGTCTTAAGGCTTGGGGGCGGTGACCTTAATGCCCTGTTTGGCCTAGCTGGTTTTGCAGCTGGGATTATCGTTGGCATTATTTTCTTAAAAAGTGGGTTTAGTCTTAAGAGAACTTATAAACTGTCCAAACTAGAGGGTTACCTTTTTCCAATGCTGAATGTCGGGCTTTTTGTCCTTCTCCTTGCAGCACCTGTCTTTATCTTCTTTAGTACTAAAGGTCCAGGAGCTGGGCATGCGCCGGTGTGGATAGCGCTTGCTGCAGGATTGATCGTCGGGGTCTTAGTGCAACGAACAAGGTTATGTATGGTAGGTGGTATTCGAGATGCTATTCTCTTTAAAGATACTTATTTAATTCTTGGATTTATCTCAATCATTATTTTTGCCAGCTTAGGAAATTTATACTTTAGTTTTTATAAGCTAGGTTTTACTGGTCAATCCGTTGCCCATGTTGATGGATTATGGAATTTTCTAGGCATGGCGCTGGCAGGATGGGGTTCTGTGCTTCTGGGAGGGTGCCCACTTAGACAACTTATTCTAGCTGCTGAAGGAAATGTTGATTCTGTCATTACAATTTTAGGGATGTCTGCTGGAGCTGCCTTTGCTCATAACTTTTCCCTTGCCGCCAGCGCCCAAGGTCCTTCCCCTAACGGAAAAATCGCGGTACTTATTGGTTTTGCTCTCTTACTATTAATCGCTTATTTCAACCTAGAAAAAGATGTGAAAGCAACTGTACGAGGAGGTGTTAAGATTGGCGCAAATTGATACACGAGGAATGTCCTGCCCCCAACCAGTTCTTATGACCAAAAAAGCACTGGAAGTTAACTCGAATGAAGTCACCGTTCTCGTTGACAGCAAAACAGCAAAACTAAATGTGGAACGATACTTGAACCTAACAGGCTACACTATTAATACTGTCGAACTCGATGGCGACGCTAATACTTTCGAGATATCCGCGAGGAAATAGTGTTATGAACTATATTGTGTTGTTCTTCACAAACTCTTCTGCTATAAAGTTTGCGAAATTTATTAAAAGCTCTAACTATATAGGAGAATTAATCCCTTTACCTCGCAAGTTGACTTCTAGTTGTGGCATGGGTGTAAAATTTCACTTTACCGGCGATCTTTCCGCGATAATTTCCGACCAAATCGAGAAGATTTATGCTGTTGAAGGGAATCAGTACAAATTGGTCTATCATGCTGAGGAGTGAACTTAGTAAAAGTAAGAGCTTCGTTAAACGACGAAGCTCTTACTCAAAGGAATGGTGTCATGGACGGATTATACTTAGATAATGCAGCCACTTCTTTCCCTAAAGCTCCAGGTGTGGCTGATGCCGTCGCTGGATTTCTAACCAATAGTGGCTGTAATATTAACCGAGGGCTTTACACGGCATCATTTGAAGCTGCCAACATTGTCTATGAAACACGGGAGCTTCTGTGTAGCTTGTTCAATTTTCCTAAACCCGAAAACGTAATTTTTACTAAGAATATTACAGAAAGTCTTAATGTTATCCTTAAAGGGTTGTTGAAACCGGGAGATCATGCAATTGTATCTTCCATGGAGCATAACGCGGTCATGCGACCCCTTGCTTCACTGGCTGAAAAAGAGGTTGAACTGTCAACGGTTCTCTGTAATAACCAAGGGGAACTTCGCACCAGCGACTTAGGCCTCCATATTAGGTCTAATACAAAAGCGGTTATTATGACGCATGCTTCCAATGTCAGTGGTACGATATTACCTTTAGAAGAAGTCGGCAAGCTATGCAAGGAGCATAACCTGTTTTTTATCATTGATTGCGCACAGACGGCTGGTTTCTTAAGCATAGACTTTGTTCGACTAAACGCTGATGCCTTAACGTTTACAGGCCATAAAGGTCTCTTAGGACCTCAAGGAATAGGCGGATTTTACCTTAACGATAAATTAGTCTCTCTCGTTGAACCCTTGATCGAAGGGGGAACAGGAAGCGCATCAGAGAGTGTTCTGCAACCAAATTATATGCCCGATCGTTTTGAAGCGGGCACATTAAATTTGCCAGGTATTTACGGGCTTAATGCCGCACTCAAATACTTAAGCGCGGAAGGGATTGTGACTATTAGAGAAAAGGAGCTCAATCTTGTGCATAGGTTTATACAAGATGTGCAAACTATTCCTGGGGTTCAGCTCATTGGCCCCGACCAAAAACAAGACCGTACAGGGATTGCTTCTCTTAATTTTTTGAAACACGATAATGCAGAAGTCAGCTATCATTTATTTAAGGACTTTGGGGTCATGACCCGTTGCGGCCTTCATTGTGCTCCATCTGCCCATCATACACTTGGTACGTTTCCGCATGGAACGGTACGCTTTAGTTTCAGCCATTTTAATTCAATCCAGGATGTGGACTATGTGATTGATTCATTAAGAAAGAACTTTTAGGATTTTGTTGACAAATCAACGGTAAAAAATTCTTAAAAAACTATACCAGTCTACAGTAAGAAAAAATCGGAACGTTTGCACTACAATTCCAAGGTTACTTGAGAGACGTACGCGGCTAGATGATTGCGACCCAATTCGTTATTGAATTGGCTATGTCCTCTAAATATGGCAAAAATTTTGTATACCACCGGTACATTGTTAAAGGGGGGGGGGGCGAATTACCGCCCCCCTAAAAATTATTTTTCTTCAACTACTGTAACAATAGGATTACAATTTTTCCTTTTCCTTTTTTTCTTTAAGTGCGCGCCATATTTTTTCATAACTCATGGGCAGGCTTTTTATCTGTACTCCAATGGCATCAAAAATGGCGTTGGATATACAACCAAGTGTTGGGGTAGTCGCTCCCTCTCCAACCTCTTTTACTCCCCAAGGGGCATTGGGGTCCACAGTATCGACCAGTTCTGAGGCTATCACCGGAGGCATATCCAGTGCTGTAGGTAATCTGTATTCAGCGAGGTTTCCGTTTAAAAGCTTCCCTTGCTTATCAAAAAGAACTTCTTCCCAGATGGATTCACCAATTCCCATATAAAAGGCGCCATGTACCTGCCCGTGCAACAGCGCCGGGTTAATTACCATCCCGCTGTCATGTACGTCCCAAGCCCCCATGACTTCCACTTCTCCACTTTCCTCATCGATCTCAACCTCTGCAATCTGAGTAGCGCAACTATAAGCCGGTGAAGTACCCACTGCAGAACCTTTATGAACTCCTCCTAGCTTTGGCGGTTTGTACGAACCTTGTCCTATGAGTTGGCCCGTTGTGGCAAAATATTTCTGTGCCACCTCGGCAAAGGTTTTTGTTACTTCGGGATTAGCCTTAACAAACACAATCGCTTCTCGGCAGTCCAGTTCCTCGGGCTTAACTTCCATCATACCCGCGGCAGTCTCCAGGATGAGCTTTTTAATTTTTTCCCCTGCCCACTTTACGGCCCAGCCGCTCATCAAGGTCTGCCTGCTGGCGTAGGCGCCCAAATCATGGACAGCCAAGTCTGTATCGGCAGCCACAACTTTCATACTCTCATAGCGGTAGCCCATGGCCTCGGCTGCCATTTGGGCAAGCACCGTATCACTACCTTGTCCTATTTCAACAGCCCCAATGTAAAGAATCGCTGAAGTACCGTCATCAGTTACCTTAATCATAGCTGTTGAGTGAGGTTTGTCTGTCCGATATATGGCATAACCTGCTCCTGAAACAAAACCGCCATTGCCTATTCCCATGCCCCGGCCCCAGGGCAACTTGCCCTTTTTCTCCCGCCAGCCCGAAATGTCCCGGGCTTTTTCCAGGCATTCCTTCAAGCCGTAGGAATCCACCTTAAAACCGTTTACTGTTACCGTGCCGGGACGGCGGGCATTGATTAAACGTATTTCTATGGGGTCAATCCCCAGTTCTTTGGCTATATTATCCAGATGGCTTTCGAAAGCATACCTAGGCTGCGGCTGCCCATGACCGCGCTGAGCACCGTTGGGCGGAAGGTTGGTTACAACCCTTAGCATATCAAATTTATAATTATCAAAATCGTACAAAACTGTGAGCAAAGTCCCTGCATAATAGGCGGAGGCGACTCCAAGACCTGTATAAGCTCCGCCTTCCATGATAAAATTACAATGCACCCCTAATAGTTTACCTTCTTTGGTTACCCCGCTCTTAACTTCCATAAATATAGGATGACGACCACGGTTATTAAAAAACATATCTTCCCGGTCAAAAAACATTTTAACCGGCCGACCGATCTTCTTGGCAAGAGCCACCGCGGCAAAATCAAGGCCGGAGGGATCTAAATTAGCTCCAAAGCCGCCACCGACATGTGTTTTGAGGACCCGCACGTCTCCCTCTTTTATATCAAATATTTTTGCTAGATAATGTTGGAGATAATGTACCGATTGAGTACTCGCATACACAGTAACCCTGTTGCCTGTCCAGTAAGCAATGGTGGCGTGAGGTTCGAGGGGACATTGAAAGGTACGCTGTCCATCAAAGCGGTCCGTCCTAACGTAGTAAGCTTCTTTGAAGGCCTTTTCCACATCGCCGAAATCCTGGTGAATTTCAGTATTAATATTTTTAGGATACTCATCAAATATCTGAGGCGCTCCATCCTTCATAGCCTCAAAAGGATTCCTCTAGGGGAATTCTTCGTTCCCCACTGCAACCTACCAGCTTTACCGAAGCACCCAAAGCAATTCCGTAAATCAGATTCTGGCACCCAGGCCAATTTAGTAAGGATGCTTAATATAGCGGGTGTTTCCCGTTCCCAATTACAGGTTGTTGGATACTTTGATAGCGTGGACGCTCTCATCCAAAGTGTCAAAGAAGGAATTGGTATATCGATCATTTCAGCAATTTCTGCTTTGGATAATGTAAATAATAAATTTATCAACGCTTATGAACTGGCTGAGCTGCCAGAACAAAGAATGCTATATTTTGCACATCATCAGAAACGGACACTGTCACCATTGGCTGAAGCGTTTATAAGTTTTAGCCTGGAATTATCATCCTCTTTTTCGAAACAGTACCATACGAACTTTTTAACTTAATCTGTTTATCCCCATTCGCAATTGTAATAAGTAAAATCCCGTCAGCGCAATAATACTCCCTTCTTCTACCTTCAGCCGAGCAATAGTTACCTCAGCATTATCCTGTAGAAAAATATCTAAATTGCTAGGTAATATCAGTCAGTCTCTCCTATGTTTCCCCAGAGAAACATGATCTTGCGATAGTTTAGGTCATTTGCCTGAACTGCTAATCCACCCAATTAGTTTTTCATTCATCTGTGATGCCGCGCAGCGGCATGGGGGTCTGACTAGCATAAAAAATTTAAAGAGAGCTCGAAATCGAGCTCTCTTTCCCCTACCCTATGAGCAACTTCCGCTTCCACTTTCGCTGCCACAACCCCCACAGCAACCATCGCCACATGCTCCACCATTATTGGACTTTGCTGTACGTATTTCAAAACCTCCACCGTTTGCTGACTCAACATAGTCAACGATCGCGCCCTCTAAATAATTAGATAGTTTTTTATCTATGATCACAGAGACACCAAATTCTTGATCAAGGATATCATCCTCTGTCTTTGACTCATCCAGAGCTATACCGAAGTTGGGCCCACTACAGCCTGTTCCTGCAAGATAGAGACGAAGAAGTGCATTTTCTTTATTTTGGGCTTTTAGCACTTCTTTAACCTTTTGGGCAGCGAGTTCTGTAATTGTTATCATTCCCTTGTCACTCCTTAAATTTAAGCGATTTTTTGTGACTTGTACGCCACAAGCTTTATACTCATACGTCATGGAAAGCTTATCAGAAGCTCAATTGGTCAAGACGTGGGTAATCGTAATGTGGTATCTGGATGCATAGCTAAATATTACTAAAAATCACCAGCCCTTGTCTACAAGTAAACAAAGAATTGGTGATCTCTTATGAACTGTTACAGTGCCACCTCACTGTACACTGGACCAGGTAAATCTGCCGATGCTTGATAAACAGCTGACACAACAATGTTGTTCTCCTTCAAAAGCGCATTTGACATAATATAATCTGCTACCCGAAGCGCAATCCCGCATCCAGCCTTGATGCCCGACGGTATCGGCATCACCCCAACTGAATATCCCGCCTGCAACAACGCTTTTTCAGCAAAAATGGCCGCATGGGTGCTGGCGAAAGTAAGAATATATGACACAAAAAGCCCCCTAAATATTAATGATTCGCTTCGCTTCAGCCATTGCTGTAACGATGCCGTACATGTTAGCGATCTCACCGACCCCAATCTTCTCTGTAACCCCGAAATAATTCGTACAGGTGCCACAAACCAAGATAACCGTGCCTGCCTCTTCCAAGGCACGGAGGTCTTCCAAGCTATTGGACTCACTTCCAACTAGGTTTATCCCCGAATTAAAAAACAAAATATGCGTGGGTAGCGGCGTAAGCTCTTTTAAGGCATAGATGAAACCTTTGATCAATATCTTCCCCAGTTCCTCGCTGCCCTCCCCCATGGTATCTCGGCCAATGGCAACCACGAGCCCCGAATCAACATCCGTCGCGCAGCTCTCCACAGTGCACCCTTCACCTGCAACGATGGTCACCTCGACAAGGCCGTTTTCTTTCTGCACGTATTCGCTTTGATAACCCAGACCGGTTGCCATCTTTTGAAGGTTTTGCCGTGCAATGTCATTGTCAACTAAAAGTGCCAGCACACCGCCTGCTTCACCCATCGCCTCCAGCGCCTTTTTGGCACGGATGACCGGTATAGGGCAGACTTGTCCAGTACAATCAATGTTTGTCATGAATATTCCTCCTTAGCGTAGTAAAATCGATAAATTTTGACGTGAAAGCACTTCTCCCACTATTCTAGCCTGCGGCTCCACTTCCTGAATGGCAATTAACAGCTCTTGCACACAGGACTTCGGCGCACTGAGAAACAACCCGCCGGAAGTCTGCGGATCCAGCATTAATTCCTGCAAGGCAAAAGGTGTGTGGCCAAGCTCCACAAAACCCTGCATATGATTGCGGTTGCGCTGAGCAGCTGCAGTAATAAGATAATCCCCGGCATACGTGTATGCCTGTGGGATATAGGGCATCTCCGAACTATATAATACCAACGATGTTGCTTCCCCTGCCATTTCCCTGGCATGAGCTAACAATCCAAATCCTGTGATATCGGTACAGGCACTGATCGGGAAACTGTGCATTTTCTCGGCCGCATATTTGTTGAGCCGCTGCATGGAGGAAATCGCCGCCTGCACTGCCTGTTCATCTGCCATTTCTCCACGTAACGCCGCCATGATGATCCCTACGCCCAGCGGTTTGGTGAGAATCAGTTGATCCCCTGGGAGGGGTGTATTGTTGCGCCAGATCCGTTTTGGGGCTAGGCGTCCGGTGACCGCCAGTCCATATTTTGGCTCTTTGTCATAGATAGAATGGCCACCGCAAAGTACAGCTCCCGCTTCATTGATCTTTTCCGCACCGCCTGCTAATATTTCGCCCAAGGCGTCTAATTCCATACGCTCCGGATAGCAGACAAGATTCAAAGCAAAAAGTGGCTTACCACCCATGGCGTAGACATCGCTCAAGGCATTGGCTGCAGCTATGCGACCGAACGAACGGGCATCATCCACCATTGGCGAAAAAAAATCGACTGTAGAAACAATGGCAGTATCCTCATCGATTTGATAAACGGCAGCATCATCCGAGGCATCAAAGCCAATCAACAGCTTGGGGTCGCGGAAAGTTGGCAGTCCGGATAACACCTTGGACAACTCGCCCGGGCCAATCTTGGCCCCACAGCCGCCCGAAGTACAGTTTGATAATAAACTTATCATATGATTTCCTTCCTTTACCCTGTTATTTGCATTATACTAATATTGAAATAACGACAGTGTACGAATTGGAGAAACTATGATTTATTTGGACAACGCCGCTACAACTTTAATAAAACCTGATGGCGTCAAGAAAGCCATTTTACATGCCATAAACTCGTTTGGCAACGCTTCACGCGGAGCGCATAAGCCGGCTCTTGATGCCCTGCGTGTTCTGATGGAAACTCGCATAGCATTGGCCTCGCTCTTCGGACTGAGTGACGACCCTATGCGCGTTGTGTTCACACCCAATGCCACAGTAGCCTTAAATATCGCTATTACAAGTATTAAGGGACATATCGTCACAACCGCTGTAGAACACAACTCAGTACTGCGTCCCATCTACCGCCAAGAGAATTATACCATTGTGCCTTGCAACAGCTTAGGATGCGTTTCGATCGATGCCATTTGCTCTGCCATACGGCCGGATACTGGTGCCGTCGTACTCGCCCATGCCTCCAATGTCACGGGCAACATAATTGATATCCAAGCAATAGGTGAATTATGTGCCGAGCGTGGTGTGCACTTCATTGTCGACGCAGCCCAAAGCGCTGGGCTTTTGCCTATCGAGATGAAAAACATATCGGCACTTTGCTTTACGGGCCATAAATCACTCTTCGGGCCACAAGGCACTGGCGGACTTTGTTTGGGTGCCGGTTTCCTACCTGAACCGGTGTATGTTGGAGGAAGCGGTCATCATTCCTTTGACCACATACATCCCCGGGAATTACCCGACGCGTTAGAAGCTGGTACGCAAAATGCACACGGGATTGCAGGACTGCTTGCTGGCGTACAATATATACAATCCACTGGACTAGCAAGCATCCACACCAAGGTTGACACCTTGGCACGCTTGTTTACTGCTTCGCTTGCAGATACTCCCGGCGTGATGCTGTACGGTGATCTAGCTGCGCCCCTCCGAACCCCCGTAGTCTCTCTGAATATCGAAGGATATGATTCCGGTCAAGTTGCCAGTTTACTATTTGAAAAACATGGTATTGCCGTTCGCGCGGGTGCGCACTGTGCCCCGTTGATACACGATGCCTTCCAAATATCCGGATCTGTCCGGTTTTCCTTCTCACATTTCAACACGCGAGAAGAGACACAATTAGCAATCGATGCCGTTCGCACGTTGGCTAGTCGAGCCACGCCAATGACTGCTTCTATAACCATATCACAATCAGCCAAGGCCTGAAAGTCGTCATTCAATGCCTACTTGCGCAACCGTTTGTACAATACCGGATCCCATGGTTCCGGTCCCACCAAGAACAGCAACTTTCTTGAATTCCATTAAATCCATCCTCCTTTGTTCTCTAGTCTTCAGAATAGCACTTGCTAACTTCAGCAAGTGCTATTCTTAGTATCTAGGCAAGTAATGCTGCACCCAAAGCAGCGGTTAATTCTGGTTCCGGTGGGATCACAACGTTCCCCTTTAACTCCCATTCGAGAAAGTGGACCAGGAGGGTATAGTGAGCGCCTCCTCCTGTGAAAATTAATCCTTCCGGATGCCCAACCGACTCAACAAAATTAGCAAGACGTTTTGCCGTACTTTTGAAAAGACCAGCAATGACCTCAGGCTTAGGGATCCCTTTAGCAAGCATCGTGATAACTTCCGATTCAGCAAACACAGTACACATTGAATTGATGGGCATTGGCTTAGCCTCTGCCGCTAAATCCAGTTCCTCAGTCGTTAGATCTAATCCCTTAAGGATAACATCTAAAAAGCGTCCAGTCCCGGCAGCACATTTGTCATTCATAATAAACTGAACAACTTTTCCTTCAGAGTTTTTCCGAATAACTTTAGCGTCTTGTCCCCCTAAGTCGAGAATGTACGCATTATCAGGAAAATAGGCATGACACCCTCTACATTGACAGGTGATTTCTGTAATCACCCGTCCTTCGGAAAAGTTTACCCGTCCATACCCTGTAACCACGAGCTTATCGGGTTTTTCTCCGTGTTCTTCAACGTAGGCCTTTAACAGGGTAATCCCCGCTTGGACAGAATCGAAACGGGAGGGTACAACTTGACTGTAAACTCGTTCTCCGTTTTCAAGCACCACCAATTTAGTATTAACCGAGCCGAGATCTAACCCAGCTTGCCTCATGCACGTATCATCTCGATTAAAGCCTCTATCCGGGTTAAAAGTTGCCCTTGATCTTCTTCGGAAAAATCACTTTCCAACCGCAGGAAAGGAATCTTTTGCTTCTCCATTTCTTTGCCAACAAAATAACTTTCCACACCATAAGTCTGGCAGAATTGGAGGCTAAAATCAATCACGGCATCTGCCTTTAAGTTTTCAGCCATGTGAGTTATATCTTCCATACGCCCAAGATTTGGGGTAAAGCAAGCACAATTCACCTTTAAAGGGCGCTTAGCAATGTTAGCGAGCATATCCGAGACGTTATCCGCATACTCAGTGACATCCTTATAATAACGTTCCCCTGTGCAGGTTTCTTCTCCAACAACGACGGCCCCAGCTTGTTCGATTAAGGCATGAAGTTTCCAGGCCGGAAGTGGTTGAGGGGTACCCGTAACTAGAATCCTTGGTGCATCAACAGGTGCGACGCCGAAGCCCTCTTTGACCCGCACATCGAGTTCATCACACAGCGCATTGACTTGGCCCGCGAAGCGAATCGGGTCGTCAAAGAAGGAGAGTTGATTGATCAGTAGGACATCTAAGCCGTGAATGGGGGCTGGGCTATGCTTTCTTAAAGCAGCTAGTCTTTGAAGCGCTTGGCGTTTCGCGTTGATCTTCTCAATTCCCTGAGCAAGATTCTCGGCGGTTAGGTCCACCTTGGTCTCACGTTCAATGAAAGAAGCGAATTCACGCACTTCTTCTTCCCAGAGGCGGGCGTCTTTGGCGTCTTTCTTTTGCGGAAGATCCATCACATAGGTTGGAATATGTTCATTGAGAATCTCCCACGCCTTCTTCTTCCCATCACATGTTGTCTCCCCAATCACCCAATCAGAAACTTGAAAGTACGGACAGATGCGGTCTAGTTTAAAACCCATGGTCGACTTAATCAGTGGACAGAGGTTGCGAGGCAAGACTTTTTCTCCCGAAGAAACAGTATACTGGGCTCCAGCACATAATCCGATGCTGGCACTCCCCGTCGCTACGACGATTTCTTCTGGAACATAGACGCAAAAAGTCGAGAACACCTTAGCGCCGGCTTCTTTCATAGCATAGAGTTCATGCACACGAATCCCATGAACATCTCCGACTATCATATCAAAATACCCCATCGTTTTAGGACGATTGGGCCGATCTAAAAACAAACTCGTAAAAATCGCTGGTACAGGGGCCAAAAAATCATCGTGTTTCTCTAAGTCCATACCCAGCATAGTCCATAATTCTCTGTTATCCATTCTTTTACCTCCCCGTTCTCTACAATTAAATATGAATTACTTTCAAAAAGAAACTGTGCATCAAGCGTTTGCCCAATTCAGGGTCTTGATGACCACTGTATCTGAACTGATAAAGTAGGTTACAGTAACGGCATTGGATTCTCCTCCTCGATAATAATGATTTTCTTATTATATATTATCATTAAAAACGTATGTATGGAAGAGTAACATAGCCATAATGTTTCTATACTATGTTTCTGCCACTATGTATCAAAAGCAAAGACATAAAAAGTTAAATGGAAACAAAAAAAGTCCGGAATAATTCCGGGCTGCTTTGTGCATATCATACTATTTAGTTCCTTTGTGTTTGCTCAAAATATATACTTGATTTAATAGTTTGTCCAACTCACGGCTAGATTTAACCACTTCTTCAGAAGTGAGTTCTCTACATAAAGCAAGTTTATTAAGTTGATCGCGTTTCGCTTCAACGGCATATAGTAAATCCAGTAATTCGTCCCTCATTAGATCACCTTCCTCAACTTCCAGTAGGCTAGAACAAAAAAGCTTAGAGGTATAAGGTTATCTGTCTTTAATGAAATAAGACACTTGGAGATGACATTATGATATTACCAGAAAAATGCCAATATAGATTGAAATCACTAACAACTATGTATAAAGCATCACCTCTAAACATGTAACTAATTTACATTCTTTGTCAAATTTTATTACAATTTTGTCCAATTAACAAGGGATTATAATCAATAAATCCGTAATATATTGTAGATATATGGAATATTTTCAATAGTGAACAAGAGAAAGATTAAGCCCTCAGAGGAGAATACATTAAGTTTAGTTCCTTTGCGTTATTTTCAGCGATTCGGACAAAATAGTTGTGAGGTGATTGAAATGAAATGTAATGTTGGTAGAACCGAGCAAATTGTAAGAATTATGATCGGTGTATTAATAGTTCTTTTAGGTCTATACTTCAGAAACTGGTGGGGGGTAATTGGGCTCGCGCCCATAATAACAGGGGCGATTCGTTATTGCCCGGTTAGTGATGTCTTGGGAATTTCGACCTGCGATGCTAAAGAATAAGCAATAGTTTCTTCACCTACGGCCTTATAATTTAAGGCCGCTTCTTATTGTAAGACCTATATTCGCCCCCCACCGTCTTTGGCAAAAGGCTCTGTTCACGATTTGTTGCAAAAGTACCCCTAGCTAACTAATCAACAAATAAAGAGCCCTTTATCCGGCGTACCGGTCGGGACTCCTTTTAACAGTTTGCTTTAATGTAAGATTTAGTTATAATACGTAATCTACGATCATTTTTTTAACACATTCTTCGCAATTTAGTATCTCTAGTGAGTTTGGTAATTTATTTCTTATTGTGCAATCTTGGTTATACTGCTCGCATGCTGCACCACTCACTTTACCTTTTGAAGAATGCATCATCGTGATTCCTCGATAGATTACATCGCATCTTGTTATAGTGCCCGTATCGAGTGTCCAATCATCAAAATCGGATAGTGCCTCCAAGACCGAATTATATTGAGAATACTCTGGATTTCTCGCACGTATTGGGATCACAACGACCCATATCTTATTAGGATTGTCTTTCACTTAATTAGCCTCCCCCTATATTATCTTCAGTAATTAGAAATTCAGTTTCAGCCTTAGCTGTTGTCTTCATATTCAAATCCAGAATCACATCATACAAAGTGTTAAGCTCTTTGATCTCAAGATTCTTGAATCTCGAAGAATCTCTAAGTGTATTTTTCGCTATGTAGACACGTTTAAATCCCATTCTGTCTATTTCTCGGATGCGCGCCTCAATCGAAGGTACTTTCTTAAGCTCTCCTGTAAGCCCTACATCCGCCACAAACACGGTATCATTGAGAATTGCTTTGTCTTTCACAGATGAAACAATACACATGATGATGGCTAAGCTTACGGATTGTTCTTTTAGTTGAAGTCCACCAGTCGTTTTAATCACAACATTTTTGTCATAAAGGTTAATTTTCCCTCTTTGTTCTAAGATAGAAATCAGAGTGTTTAATTGGTCTCTCCTCAAACACTCTGCAATTCTGGACGGATAGGGAGTGAAAGACTTCGATACAAGGCTTTCTACTTCTACAATAATAGGACGTGTCCCTTCTTTGATCACTGTTAAGGCGCTTCCCGAAACCGTTTGTCCCTCTCCTCTTTGGGTCATAAAGAACTCAGACGGGTTATCAATGGATAACATCCCTTGTTCAGTCATCGAGAAGAAACCAATTTCACCTGTACTCCCAAACCGATTCTTCGAACACCAAGCGCCTCTCAATTCTTCTTCATTTTCTCCGTTGAGGATAAGCACGGCGTCGACCAGATGCTCTAACGCTCGAAGCCCCGCGATTTCATCGTCCTTCGTCATTTGCCCCACCATGATTACGGCTCTGGGGCGGCTGTTATTTTTCGCTACTTTTAAGAGTTCGTTGGCGCACTCCATCGTTTGAATAGGCGAGCCAGGCCGAGAATTATGTTCTTCCAAAGTAAAGGTCTGAATGCTGTCGATTATTATCAAATCAGGGTCAAGTTCCTCAATTGAGGCCAAGACATGGTTCATACTTGTATCAGAATATATCCAAATGTTATTGTTGCTGCCATTCAGAATTCGATCTGACCTACTTTTGATTTGACTATCACTCTCTTCGGCTGAAGCATATAAAACCTTATATCCCTTATGGGCAACATCATCGGCCACTTGTAAAAGCAAGGTTGATTTTCCCGCACCCGGCTTCGCTGTCAAGATAATGATGGAATCTTTAACGATACCTCCGCCCAGAACTCGGTTAAATTCATTGATGCTCGTCACAATCCTATCGCTATTGCTAGCTAGAATCTCAGATAACCTCTTCGGAGAAGCCTTTCTCTTACTGGGTGAAAATGTCGTTTTGAGTTGACTCTCTGACTCTTCAAATGTGTTCCATTCCTCACAGTTTTGACACTTTCCCAACCATTTTGGACTTTCTGATCCGCAATTAGAACACCGATAAATCACCTTGGTCTTCATGTACCGCCCCATTTCCGTTCGTTCCCGATCAAACAGTGTAGAGGCAATTCGTGAATTGCCCCTACACTAGCACCGACTGTCTTAGTTTAACGCTTGGAGAACTTCATTTTTCCTTCCTCTGCTTCCACACTAATTTGATCTCCAGTTTTAAATTCGCCTTCTAGTATTTTCTCAGATAGAGCATCTTCGATTAAGCGTTGAATTGCACGCCTTAATGGACGTGCTCCAAAAGTTGGATCATTTCCTTCTTTAGCAATCAGCTCAATAGCACTTTTCTCAACCTGAAGCTTCAAGCCATGCTCTAGCAAGCGAAGGTTTACCTGACTCATCAGTATTTCCGTGATTTTCTCCAAGTGTTCCTCTTGCAGAGCATGGAAAACTACCAACTCGTCGATACGATTTAGGAACTCTGGACGAAAGGTGCGTTTCAGCTCTTCCATAACCTGACTACGCATATTCTTATAGTCCATTTTCTCATCTTTTTTGGCGGCAAACCCCATTGCACCTTTCCTCAAGAAGGAAGACCCTACGTTCGAGGTCATGATAATCACCGTGTTTCGAAAATCAACGGTTCTTCCTTTGGTGTCCGTTAGCCGCCCATCTTCAAGCACTTGGAGTAAAATATTGAACACTTCAGGATGTGCCTTTTCGATTTCATCCAGTAAAACTACACTATAGGGTTTACGCCTTACCGACTCAGTGAGTTGACCGCCTTCATCATGTCCAATATATCCCGGAGGCGCTCCTACAAGCCTGGAAACCGCGTGTTTCTCCATATATTCCGACATATCAATACGAATCAAAGCCTTTTCGTCCCCGAACATTGCCTCTGCCAAAGCGCGACCGAGCTCAGTTTTCCCCACCCCTGTTGGTCCAAGAAAGATAAAAGAACCAATTGGGCGCTTAGGATCTTTTAATCCTGCCCTCGCCCGACGAACCGCTCGCGCCACTGCCGTGACGGCATCCTCCTGCCCTATAAGCCGCTGATGCAGAGTCTCCTCTAAATGCAGGAGACGTTCACTTTCTTCCTCAGCTAGTTTCTTGACAGGTATCCCCGTCCAGCTTCCTACAATCTGAGCAATATCGTCCGGTGTAACCATGGCATTTTCTTTGTAACGTTTATTCTGCCATACTTCTCGTTGTTCTGCGAGTTCAACTCGGAGTTTGAGTTCCTGATCGCGTATTTGGGCGGCTTTCTCAAACTCCTGACTAATAACCGCCGCTTCCTTTTCTTTCTTTAAGCGTTCAGTTTCATCTTCAAGTGATTTTAAATCCGGTGGTGCGGTGAAACTGGCGAGACGAACACGTGAACCAGCTTCATCCATCAAATCGATGGCCTTATCTGGTAAGAATCGGTCTGAAATATACCGGTCAGACAGTCGAGCAGCAGCCTCAATCGCCTCATCAGTAATCTTCACTCTGTGATGGGCCTCGTAACGATCCCGTAAACCTCGAAGAATCGAAATTGCCTCCTCTACGGTTGGCTCACCGACTGTGATGGGCTGGAAACGTCGTTCTAATGCCGAATCTTTCTCTATATACTTACGGTATTCATCTAATGTTGTCGCCCCAATGCATTGAAGCTCTCCCCTCGCAAGGGCAGGTTTTAGAATATTTGCAGCATCGATAGCACCTTCTGCAGCTCCGGCTCCAATCAAGGTATGCAATTCATCGATAAAGAGAATGATGTTTCCATCCGCTCTGATTTCCTCCATGACTTTCTTTAAACGCTCTTCAAATTCGCCGCGGTATTTACTTCCGGCGACCATAGCCGAGAGATCTAAAGTAATAAGGCGTTTGTTAACAAGTATTTCCGGTACTCTATTACTGACAATTCCCTGCGCCAATCCTTCGGCAATGGCTGTTTTTCCGACACCTGGCTCTCCTATTAAAGCAGGATTATTCTTTGTCCGACGGCTTAAGACCTGAATGACTCGCTCAATTTCTTGTTCTCGCCCGATAACTGGGTCAAGACGGCCTTCCCGAGCTTGCAAAGTAAGATCACGCCCGAATTCATTGAGGGCTGGCGTATTCGCGGGTCCGGTATTTTTAGGAGAAGGTATGGAATTAGGAGCGGGTATAGCTGCTTCATCTAATTCCCCACCTAATAGCTTGACCACATGTTTCCATACTTTTTCAGGACTCACATTGAGATTTGCTAAAATTCTGGCTGCGATCCCTTCTCCTTCCATGATTAACCCCAAAAGCAAATGTTCAGTTCCAATATAGTTAACGTCTTGACGGTGTGCCTCTTCATTCGCTAACTCCAGAACCCTTTTAACTCGGGGGGTAAGCCCCACTTCCCCGTTAAAGGGCTGACCCACCCCAGTAATTTGTTCAACTTGACTACGAATTTTTACAAGATCTAAGTCCATTCCAATTAAAGCCTGTGCAGCAATTCCTTCGCCCTCTTGAATCAATCCAAGCAAGATGTGTTCAGTCCCCACAACTTGATGTCCCATCCGTTTTGCCTCATTATGCGCTATTGATAAAACTTTCTCAGCACGCTCTGTATAACGTCCCTTCATGATTTTCTTCATCCTTCCTTTAATCGATGCTCGAGGTTCGAGGCTCGAGGTTCGAACTTGATGGAAAGCAGAGCTTTCCAATTGAAAAATTGTAAGTCCTTTTGCGCGGCTCGATGCTCGAGGTTCGAGGCTTGAGTCACGAGGTTCGAATGAAAGCGAAGCTTTCATGAATACGAAGCTAGTATTGTGTATTGTGCATCGTGCCTCGTACTTCGAGCCTCGCCACTATAACGCGGTCCGAGCTCGAACCAATCTGGCCCGTTCCTCGTCTCGCTGGCTTGGGTCAAGTTCCCTATCAAGGATGTATTGCAAACATCCGGGACGGGTATCGACGATTAACGAAGCAAAGCAATCTTTAAGCTTGGGTAACAATCCAATATCTGACCCTAAACGGTCATGGGACAATAAATGCATAGCATCTTCCGAAGAGAGCAATCGGGCATTCTGCAAGGTACCACGAGCTCGCCAAACCTTGTCTTCTAGAAGCATTGGCCTTTGCACTTGGAGGAGTTCTCGCGCCTGAAGTTCATGTTCCACAATTTGTCCAGTTACAGCATCCAAATGAGTTAGGATATCCTCTTCACTTTTGCCGAGCGTAATCTGATTAGAGACTTGAAACATGTGTCCAAAGGCTTGTGAGCCCTCACCGTAAAGACCCCTTACGGCCAAACCCAAGCGTGTCAGTGCGCCGAGGACTTGTTGAACTTGGTTCATTATTACCAACCCGGGCAAATGCACCATAACCGAAGCTCTAAGCCCCGTACCCACATTAGTAGGGCAGGCCGTGAGATATCCATGACTTTCTCGGTAAGCAAAATCAAGTTTTGCTTCTAGGGCATCATCTAACCCGGTTGCTAAGCGGTGTGTCTCCATAAGTTGATTCCCAGGCATTAGCACTTGTATTCTTACATGGTCTTCTTCATTAACCATCACCGCATAGCGGTGGTCAGGGGCCAATGCCACACCACATGCTCCGGTTGCCCCGCCTAAACTTGGGCTGATCAAGTGTTTTTCAATTAGCACCTGATGCTCAACGCTGTTTAGTTCTTTTAAAGATATATAGCGCAATCCAATATTCCCCTCTATATCCGTTAGAGCATGCGAAACAATTTGTTCGATCTGACCCGCACCTTCCGGAGCAAGAATATGTGGAAAGGGAAAATCCTCAAGGTTGCGGGCTAATCGTACCCGACTACTAATAACGACCGGAGAATCCGTTTCAGTCATCCAAGCGCTATGCAGTAAGAGGAGCTCCTTATTCGTCATGGTTATCCTCTCCCTTCGATTGCTCAAGTAGGCGAATCTTATCCCTTACCACGGCAGCTTCTTCAAACGCTTCTTGCTGGATCAAGATGTGAAGTTTCTCCTTCAGATCTCTTAGTTCCATGCGACTTTTAATGGCAATCCCACGTCTAACTGGAACCTTCCCCATGTTCTGCCCTCCACCATGGACACGGCGAAGTAACGGTTCAAGCTGCGTTTCAAAGGTTTCGTAACATTTACTACATCCTAACTTGCCGACTTGAGTTATCCTCGAAAAGGCAATTCCACATTTAGGACAAGTCATCTCAGAAGGTTGTTCTATTAAAGATGGATTAAATCCAAATAAGGCTTTTAAAAACTCTGGCACAATGGCGGGGTGAAAAACAAAACCTATTTCCTGGTTTTTTTTAGCGCAAAGTTCACAAAGATAAACCTGACGTGTTTTCTCGTTCTCTGTTATAAATATATGCACAATAGCCTCCCGCTGCTGACAGTGTTGACAAAGCATGTTAAATCCCCCCTTATAGTAAATCATCTCTACTTAGAGTAGTCAAAATAGTCTTCATTAGACGGGCTCGTAGCACGTCCCAGCCTCTAAATTCTCCCCCTAAATCATTTCCGGAAAGCACACACTTTATCATCGCCGCTTCCCTTATCGTCACCAGTTCTTCCTCCACTAAGCGATCCACAAGGCCGTTTGAACGCTCACGGGAAAGCTGCTCCCCTATTAATTGCCGCATAACCTGTTGATACTGCCCTTCGATGCCCAGTCCTAAACGAATAATTCGTAGATAGCCTCCCCCCCCCCGACGGCTCTCAACCAAGTAGCCCCGTTCCACTGTAAAACGAGTATCCAAGACATAATTAATCTGAGATGGGACGCAGGAAAATTCACCGGCAAGCTCACTGCGTTGCAAAATAATATACCCCTCTGAAGTTTTTTCCAAAATCTGTTTTAAATATTCTTCAATACGATCCGCAAGGTTTCCCATTGTTGATGTACTCCTTGTCTATATAATCTCTTAAGTTAATCTTACGCCCCCGTCTTTGACCTTCCCTGACCTTCCAACTATATCATACCCATTTTTATTAATTTTTGCAAAGGATTTTCAAAAAAAATTAAAAGGGGCAAGTCAAATACTCGCCCCTTCCCAATTGTTCTTCAAAATGAAATTTAGGCTACTTTGCAAATAAGACAAAATAAAACCAAGAAGATAATGTCAGAAGACCAACACCCCCTAGCAACCAGATAACCGGTTGCCCTTCAATTCGCCTAGAAGGTTTATCTTTTTCCCTTGTTGGATAATACGCTGGTTGAGCAGCTTGTTTGGGAGCCGATGGTTTTTCAAAGATGGTTTCATCCAACTTTCGGATCCTTGTTTTAGATGTAGTTATCCGAGATGCGACCTCGATCCATTGCAATGAACCTTGAAGCATACGTTTAATTTCTTCAGCACTCAGCCAAACATTACTTTCTTTCACGGTTGTCCAACCTCCATGTGTTAACCTATACTAGGTAAATTAGCCTAAGTCTGCACATAATCCTCAGTACTTAACCAACTCTCTTATTGATTCGCTACCAACGAAAAAATCCCTGCCACATGAGCAGGGACCTTTGTCCTGAATGACTACAAAATTCGTCTCAATACGATATATTTCACCTAAGGCACATTCAAGTAAATAACCAGTCAGTATGCCAGTCTATTTCGTGTCATACTGCGTCGGCCTGTTAACCTAATAGCCCCGTTATGAGGTTAACAGGCCTCCTTGTCTGACGCAAAATATCCAAAGCATCTTTGACTTGTTATCCAAATCGTAAGACTCCCACTTCTACAAGTGGGAGTGGAATACCTTATTCTGCTTCGGTGGGGGTAGAGTCCCCCACCGAAGACTCGATGTTCAACTTTAGTTGAACGAGTTCACTTTCTTTCATATGCCTTACTTAATAATAAGAACTGGGCAACTCGCTCGCTGCAATACCCGTTGACTTACACTTCCAAGAACCGAACCTGCGATTGCTCCATAACCATGGCTTCCCATGACCACCAAATCAATATTTTCTTTCTTAATATATTCTAAAATCAGGGTCACCGGATGCCCCGATTCCACCCTTTTGTTGATAACAACCTGCTCGCTATCAATTCCGGTCAACGTTGCATCTAAAGCCAGTTCACCGTTTTGATCCAGTTGTTCTTGCGTTACAGTGATGCCATAAGAAATCGTATACCCCCAATAAGCCTGTGGCGTGAAGCTAACATGGAGAAGTACTACTTCAGCTTGAATAGAACGAGCCATTTCTAAAGCAATCTTTAAGGCGCGACGCGAGTATTCTGAGGCGTCAGTAGGAACGAGTATCTTTTTAAACAAACCAAATCACTCCCTTATTTTATTCTTTATTGTTATCTTAAAGATTGGAAAATTCATTCTTGCAATTCTAGTAAAGTACATTTGCAACTCTCTGCGTTTATCAATATTCCAGAGTTTTATTTAATTATTATTATCTTCATATTCCTTTAGTTTTGCAAGTGTGAGTGGATAAAAAAATCGAGTAGGGTCATCTCACCCTACTCGTTCGCCTTTTCGCTTAGTATTTTTCAGGCAGCTCCTCGAAATAACCCTGAGTATGCGAGCAGGCTGGGCAATTGTCGGGTGCTTCCGGACCTTCATGGATGTAACCACAGTTAGTGCACTTCCAGATGGTCGGTGTATCTTTTTTAAAGATAGTCCCATTTTCAATCGCATCAGCATAATGGCTAAACCGAGTCATATGGTGCTTCTCAACTTCGGCAATCATTTGAAAAGCCTTAGCAATATCAGCAAATCCCTCTTTATCTGCTATGGTGGCAAATCTTGAGTAAATCTCAGCCCATTCTTCTCTTTCTCCCGCGGCAGCTGCCCTTAAATTGGTGAGAGTGTCTTTATAAACCAAGGGATAGTCGGCATCGACATGAATGACTTGAGTTTCTCCCTGAGTATGTGCTATCAGTAGTTTATAAAAAACTTGAGCATGTTCCCTTTCGTTGGCGGCTGTTTCCTCAAATACAGCTTGAATATGTTGATACCCTTCTTTCTTGGCGACACCCCCCAAAAAAGAATACCGATTGCGTGCTTGAGACTCCCCAGCAAAGGCTTTGCTTAGGTTTTTAAATGTATCTGTTTCATGGAATTTCATGAATTCACTCTCCTTTTTTCCTAGTTTCTCTGTAAGCCTATCCATTTATGCTTTCGATAATATTGTAATTAATTCTACTTTTTTAGATCATAATTGACTGGTTTCGTCTTTCGAAGGCTTCAATACATAAAGGTTTTTTTATACGGATGTCGAAGTAATACATTGTCAATACGCCAAAGGTGGTTTTCCTTTTGAATTTAAAACGTCTAGATATACCTCGTCCTGTCTTTGTTTTAATCTTTGGTGGTTTTATCCAGTCGCTCGGTAATTCTCTGATGTGGCCTTTAAATAGCATCTTTATGCATACAGTCTTGAACCGTACTTTGACGGAAGCCGGTTTACTTCTTGCCCTTCAGTCTGCAGCGTCTCTCCTTGGCCAATTTATAAGTGGTTTTTTAGCCGATCATTTTGGTCCAAAAAAAGTTATGATTATTGGCCTAGTTGGGTCAATCTTATCTGTCGGGTTGATCGGCATTTTTCCGATTTGGGGGGTTTATACCCCTGCTTTTATTATGTTTGGGTTAGCTCAAGCTTTTATCTTAGTTCCTCTTAACGCGCTGATTCATGCCGTTTGGCCGGAAGGTGGGCGGCGAGGTTTCAATCTGCTTTATGTCTTCAATAACGCCGGAGTAGCTGTCGGAACTGCTATCGGAGGAATGATTGCTCAAGTTTCTTTCCGTCTCATCTTTTCTCTGAATGCTGTAGGTTTTTTGATCTATTTCCTTTTAGTATTAATTGGTGTTTCCGAACGAAAGACACCCCTTCATTTAATTCCGCTGAAGCAACAATCTGAAAGGCTGACAAAAGGCAACGGATTCAAGGTACTTCTTGCCTTAGGTGGCGGAATATTTTTTGCCTGGGCCGCTTATATTCAACTCGTCACGATTTTGCCCGTGGTAATGAACCAACTTGGTTTTTCTCTCTTTTCATACAGTGTGCTTTGGACACTGAACGGCGTCTTCATCGTCACTTTACAACCCCTGATCAATTGGATAATCAAGGCTTGGGCACAATCTTTCAAACGCCAATTCTACCTCGCCTCCCTTCTTTTAACCATCGGGTATGTCATTTTACTGGGCAAACTACCGTATGTATCCTACATTATTGCCATGCTCATTCTTACCCTTGGTGAAATGCTTATTTTACCTGCTGTTCCTGCAGCGGCCGCACAACTCGCTCCGCCTGGAAAAACTGGAGCTTATCAAGGGATCATAGGTGGTGCGACGTCTGGAGGACGCATGGTGGGTCCCTTGTTAGGGGGCATGATATATGACTTTAGCGGAGGTTCGAGCGTATGGGAGCTTGCCATAACATTTATGGGTGCATCGATGGTGATGTTCTTTATCTATGGGAAAGTCGTTCAGCTCTATCATTCTACCCCCCAGCCGAAAGGAAACGAAGGCGAAAAGCCTTAAGCATTTCCGACCAAGCCTCTTCATTAACCCAAAATGTCACTTGGGTCGCCGGAATTTGTATCGAACCTAAAGTACAAGTCCACTCCTCACTCAGCCGCACTTCCCAATTTAGACCTATATAGTTCCCCAACCCAACTTGCTTTCCCCCAATCGCGAGAAAATACTCTTCCAAGTCTCGGTGGGGCATTCCTCTCATTTCAAGGGAATGCTCTTTTATGGTCATTTTCTCGCCTCTCTTTTCCTACGACTTGCGACTGGAACTACATTTTCTACACCCTAAGTGCTAACCCTTTAATCCATCCAACAAATGCCTTAACCCTATAATCGGATGAGCAAAAATCATCTTAGGACCAGCATAGCGCATAATCTCTTGAATTCGTTTACGCATATCCGGTTTGTAACAATGCACTGTGCATTTTCCACAGGTTGGTTTATTCTCCCCAAATTTACAATGAGCAAGACGGTTCATAGCATAGTCTGATAATGCTTGGCACTCTGGACATAATCCATCGGAAGTATGATGCTGATCTTTACAATAGAGCCTAAGCATTATTTGTACAGTCGTCCTTTCACGTTCTAACCTCTTTGGTATTATGTCTCAACTCCCTTCCTATCGTCTAATCCAATGCATATTATTTGATAATCAGAGAATCCTAACTGTGACACTTTAAAGGGGGTAAAATCGCCAATGGTCTCTAAAAAAACTAAGAGTACTAACAATAAATCTCGCAAGCCAGATAACACAGAGAAAATTCCCTTCCCTTTTGACGCTGATAAAATCGGGAAAGATGTAGGAAAAGACCGGGTATAAACCCGGTTTTTTCTTTTTAACTGAATTATATTATCCGATAGGATAAGAATTTATCCTCTGAATATCCATAATTTCTCCTTCACTTTTACTAATGTGCTATTGGCTGAACAAGTTTAAAAATTCCTTCGGAATATCCGACTCATAACGTACGTCTTCACCAGTGATCGGATGCTTAAAAGCCAGCACCCGTGCATGAAGTCCTAAACGACCTATAGGGTGCTTGGTGGCTCCATACTTCTTATCCCCAATTACACTGTGCCCTATATCTTTCATATGGACACGGATTTGGTTCTTTCGCCCAGTTTCTAGTTTGACCTCCAAGAGTGAGTAGTTTTTATTTTTCTTAAGAACTTGGTAGTGGGTCACCGCCTTCTGACCGTCATTAGGAGTGCGACTGGAATACATAATAAAGGCTTTACTTTCCGTCAGCCAGGAGGTGATCGTACCTTGCTCTTGGGTCACAAGACCTTCTACAACCGCTACATAACTCCGCTCCAAAACAACTTTCTTCCAAGCATTTTGGAGTAATTGTTGTACTTTCTCGCTTTTTGCAAACATCATTACTCCGGATGTGTCTCTGTCCAGACGATGCAACACAAAGATCTTGTTCTTAGGGTCTCTTTTTTTTACATGCTCACTCAAAATACTATAGGCTGTTTGTTCCTTTTCTGTAGCAGTAGCGATCGAGAGTAATCCAGCCTGTTTTTCGATGATTATAATATGTAGGTCTTCAAATACAATATTTAGCCCTTGCGGTTGCTTTTCGATCAGCACTTTAGTCCAATTTACGACAACCTTTTGACCGATTTCCAGCGGATGATTGTATTGAGTAATAACTTCATTGTCTACCGAAATTTGACGATGAGCCAGAAGGGACTTGATATCGCTTCGGCTTTTACTGGGTATTGCATCTTGTAAAAACTTCATTAACTCAGCATTTTCTGTCACCTCAAGGTGCGTTTGTTTATCCTTCCCAGTCTTGATTCTCAGCTTACCGCTTGGTATATGCATTCGAATTACTCCTTATCCTTGTTATCTGTGTTAATATTTCCGAATACACTTACCCCAATTCATTTCCAAATGTTCTTAAGAATCAAGAGTCTATGTATTACACTAGAGGTGGTTCCATTCCGATTTGACTCCAATCCTCCCTGGTAGGACCATAAATTCCAGGCACTTTAAGACCCGCCTGTCTCATTAGTACGGTCATTTGTCCCCGATGGTGGATCTGATGATCAATTAGAGCACTTAATGTAGAACCATTTATCCAAGTCTCTCCATACATATCCCTTTTCTCTAAAAGAGTCTGATCGTTCCACTGGTTTCTAATGGCAGTTACGAATGAATTACTAACTTCTCGATAATTATGTGAAATCTCCTTCGCTGTCTTTGGAAGCGGGGCATCCCCATTGATACTCTCTAAGATCAATCCCGTTTTAGCCATCATCTCGGGGATAGTTGTCACAAGATGCCAAGCGATCCTCCCTAGTGAACGATCCTGCGCTGTAACTAATTGGTTTAGAGAATCATCTGATAGAGCGTCTAGGATTCGTTGGGTTGATTCCGCTTCTTTCTCCCAGGCCTGTAGAAAGGTCGAAACAGCTAAAAACATACTAATCCCCCTTAATACTTTTTAATTACCCCAATATTACCAGTTAGCATGATCTAGGTCAATTAATTCTACCTTTTTTAACACTTTCAGTTTTTAACTAACCTTTAATTTCAACAATAGTCCATTTAGAGAGTTATAGGATTTCACTCGAGAAAAATTGGCTTAATCTCATTTACCCGAGCGGATTGGTATTTCTATTTTACTGGGCCATAAGATATAAAGCGGTTATGGTAATAGTTGAAGGTGACGGTTATGAGTTGAATTATTGAGTATAACAGTTCAAGAACAGATTTAAATCGATTAGTGATTTAAAGCCACTGTTCGGAGATAGTAAGTGACAAAACAGAAGCTACAAGTTATACTTATCTGAATATACTGTTTTTTCAATGCAATAGAATCGGTTAATCGATTTATATGTAGGCCTTCAGGAGGTGAGATTTATGCTTGGTACAGAAGAGACTCCGTTTTTATCCATATCGGACTATGGTTCGGTTCTAAGCAAAATTGAACATGCTTGGGAAAGTTTTATGATCGATGGAACCTCCTCTCCTAATTTATTGCGTTCTCCAATCTTACAGTCTTGGCAAAGGTCGAAAGAGAAGCACGTCCCGTTTACTTTAAAAAATGCCCCTTTAGAAATGGATGATAGCCGAGTCTCGTCAGAAAAAGAACGCCTAAAGGTCCTCTTTGAGACCATGAACCCTTATTTGGATGATATCGTTAAAACTCTTCCTAACGACTATATGGCTGTAACCTTTAGTAACGAAAAGGGTATTATTTTAGATTGCCGATCCAGTCGAAAACTGCTTGACCAGTTCCAAGATGATTATTATGTTCCCGGAGCCGACTGGAGTGAACGTGCCTTCGGAACGAACGGCATAGGAACTGCCTTGGAAAGAGGCAAAGCTGTACAAGTCTTTGCAGCTGAACATTATTGTAAAATAGCGCACAAATGCAACTGTGCGTCAGCTCCTGTCAGGGAACCTGTTTCCGGAGTTATTCTGGGGGTTCTGACGATTACAGCACAAAGACATATTTTTCCTGCTCATAATCTGAACTGGGCGATCAGCGAAGTCCAGAAAATTGAAAGAGCTCTCCAAGGTCGGTTGCAAGAAGAATCGGGCACCTTGTTCAACCTATTGTTTGAAAAAGCGGATCAGCCTGGAATTATCTTTAACCTTGACGGCCAAATCTGTAGAATCAACAAGCTGGCCCAAACTATGTTCGATGCTAAGCCCGGTTATGCTCTTGACAACATTTTTGATTTTTCCGTTAAACAATCCGAGTTAATTAAATGTTTTAATAAATCGTTTGCGGTTGTCTATCGTAAAACACGACAGCGCTTTATTGTAACTGTAATGCCTTGGGCCGTCGGTGAATATAGGATTGGAGGAATTGCCTTTTTTCATCAGGAGCGCACCAACGTCGCATCGACCCACAGAGTAATGCTTTCCCCTGGCACACGCTATGCATTTTCCTCGATTGTTGGGCAAAACTCAGTATTGCTTAAGACGATTAAGCTGGCTGAAAAAGCATCACGGCTTGATGCGACAGTCCTGATAACCGGCGAAACAGGAACGGGTAAGGAAGTAGTAGCACAGTCAATTCATAATAATAGTTGTCGTAAAGACCAAACTTTTTTATCAGTAAATTGTGGAGCTATCCCCAAGGAATTAATTGCATCTGAATTGTTTGGTTTTGAGGAAGGGGCTTTTACTGGGGCTCAAAAAGGTGGCCGCAAAGGAAAATTTGAAGCTGCGGACGGTGGATCCTTGTTTCTGGATGAAATCGGAGATATGCCCTTAGAGATTCAGGTTTATCTCCTCAGGATTTTGGAAGAAGGTTTAATTACGAGGATTGGTTCAAATAAAACAAAACCAGTTAACGTACGGGTCATTTGCGCCACTAATAAGGATCTTCGGCAGGAAGTGGAGTTCGGGCGTTTTCGAGAGGATCTTTATTATCGAATAAATGGTATGGAAATTTTCCTTCCTCCATTACGGAACCGCCTAGATGATCTACCTCTTCTGGTAGAACATTTCCTTGCGCGTTTTGATAGTAGATACAATCTTGATACGGATGCCCTCGCAAAGTTAATGGATTATTCTTGGCCCGGCAACATTCGTGAACTTAAGAATGTGGTTGAACGCGCTGCTTTTTTAAGTGATGGTACAATTATTTCTACCCAGGCTCTCTGTCTCCCAGAACAAAAACGAGTGATCACTAGTACTCACTCCAAACAGATAGAAATAGCGACCCAGAAAGAACTTAACCCTAAGCTGATCAACCAGGTACTTCAGGAGTGTGGCGGTAATATAACTCTTGCGGCGCAGCAGCTGCGAATCTCAAGAATGACAATTTATAGGAAAATGAAAAAATTTGGCTTAAACCTGTAATATACTTATATAAAATTCATAACAACAACTGACGGATACCGTCAGTTGTTGTTTTTTGTTACTGTCACATTGATACAACAGTTGTTACACTGTGACAGAATGTGTGGCATTTATTCGTCCAAGATCGTGCTGATTTTAACCTTTATCCAATCGTAAGACTCCCACTTCTACAAGTGGGAGTGGGAGTGGGACCCCGTGCTCTGCTTCGGTGACGATAGTCTCCAGTGGAGAGTATCGCCGAAGCGCACGGCCCTAAACGAATACGATAGCGCTGAGGATTGGTTTCGCCGAAGCCGCCTATCCCAAAAGGAATACTTCGCGGCGAAGTAGGTAGACTCCATCTTACGGCGCGAAAGTATTCGTCAGTGGCTCTGCGCCTTCGGCATAAGTAATCCTTCAGCGCGATAGTATTCGTTAAGGGTTGTGCGCTTTCGGCGATAATGTCCACTGGACACTATCGTCACTGGAGACTTATGCCACCGAAGTCTCGATGTTCAACTTTAGTTGAACAAGTTCACTAGATGGCACAATAGTTGCATTTAAATATAATTGAAAATTCAAAAATAATTGAACTTTCAAACTAAGATGAAGGAAGGGATTAAGATTTCGGTATTAGCTAAGTTCAGGCTCGATGGAAGGGTAGTCTTGGTTACGGGAGGTGCCGAAGGGATTGGTCTAGCTATGGCAAGTGCGGTAGCTGAGGCGGGAGCAGATGTGGCAATCGTTGATATTAATTTGGAGTCAGCTCAAAATTCAGCTAAGAAATTAGCAAAGGAAACCGGACGAAAAGTAATTGCGCTTAAAGCTGATGTAAGCAAAGAAGAGGATAACAAGTGGATGGTTGAGGAAACCGTGAAGCAATTAGGTGGGTTGAATATTTGCTTCGCAAACGCTGGTATTGGTGAGCAGGGAGCACCTTTACATGACTATGACAAAAGCGTATGGGACCGAGTCATAGCGCTCAATTTGACGGGTGTTTTTATGACTAATCGTGCTGTAGCAAGGGTTATGGTGGCGCAAAAGAATGGCACTATAATCAATACCGCCTCAGTCTATGGCCTGGTTGGGGACTTTGGGTTGGGGGTGATTGGCTATACAGCGGCCAAAGGTGGCGTTATTCAATTAACTCGGACTCTAGCAGCTCAACTTGCACCTTCGGGTATCCGGGTAAACGCGATTGCACCCGGATTTATCCGGACTAACTTTGGTGGAGGGGTGCTCCAAGAAGGTATTGATGATCCGCTGATCCTCGTTGCTCATGAACAAATTGTTAACAGAACTCTATTAGGTCGTTTCGGACAATCGGAAGACCTCCAGGGAATAGCATTATTTCTTGCTTCCGATGCTTCTGCTTATTGTACTGGTTCTGTCTACTCGGTCGATGGTGGTTGGACGGCAACTTGATTTATTAATATGAAGTTCTTATTGAAGTAACTGCAAATTTGTGTTTATGGAGGTTCAATTATGAAATTATCTTATGTGGGGAAGCTTACCTTAATATTCGGTTTAACCTGGGGCCTGGTCGGTTTAGACAGGATGATGGTCGGGGTTGCTGCCCAAGGTTTCATGCCTGACCTGAAACTTAGCTTTACTCAACTCGGACTTATCGTTTCAGCTAACGGATTAGGAGTTGCATTAGGGGCTTGGATTATCGGTTCGCTTTCAGAGTTTTACGGGCGAAGACTGGGGGCAGTCTGGGGTAATCTCGCGGAACATATTTTTAGTGGACTTACAGGGCTTGCACTAACATTCGGTCAGATGTTTGGCATTAGAGCTTTATTAGGTGTGACTTTCGGCAGTGTTTATGGCCCGGCCTATGCCGCTATTGCCGAGGAGGCGCCACCCGAGAAAAGGGGCTTTTATATTGGAATTGCCCAGAGCTTTTTTCCACTAATAGGCATGGCGATAGGACCAGTGGCAGCAGGTTATGTTCTTGCTTCAACCGGATGGCGTCCGTTATTCTTTATTATAGCGATTCCAGGAATATTACTCACCTTGTTTTTGGCCAAATTTATGCGTGAGCCCGCTTCAACAGCAGAAAATATTAGAATTAGAAAAAGTACCGGTAAGAAAGTACTGTTGCACGAAGGCAAAGAAGTACACATATGGGACGTTTTGAAATATCGGAACGTCATTCTTATGACTCTCGTAGCTGTTAGCACCATGGCTTACCTGTATGTACTATTTACCTTTGTACCCTCTTTTCTTATGAAAGTGCATGGATTTAGCCCCATAAAAACCGGGTGGACTATGGGCGTTGGGGGTCTAGTTGTTGCTGTGGGTGAAATACTTGCACCGATCTATTCAGATAGGATCGGACGCAAACCCATGTTGCTTATTCTGTTTGCCATCGGTTTTGTGGGAGGGATTTTGTTTGCAAACGCGCCGATGGGCACGAATTATGCACTGTTCGTTTTCTATTTTGCCCTGTTCAACCTTGGGTTATCAAGCTTTCCTTTGTACTTAGCTACCATCCCGACAGAAAGTGTCCCATTTACTCTGGCGGCAACTGCAGTTGCCTTACCAATGGGATTTGGTGAGGTAGTCGGAACAACAGTGTTTCCAGCAATCGGCGGGCGGATCGCAGATCTCTATGGTTTGACACAAACATTATATTTGGTCATAGGAGCTTGTGCAGTATCATTTGTATTTAGTTTATTTATTAAAGAGACTGCTCCGCAAGTCCTCGCGAAGCGGAGAGGAAAGACAAATATCGCAGCTTAATTTTTTCAGAAGTAAACTAGGGGGGTGTGAGGGCAAGGTCTATACCAAAACTTTTTACACACACCTAGCTGTTTCTATAATGTAATAAAATGCCAAACGAGGAGGATCAGAAATGGGTTTTTCCGGAAAAGTGATATTAATAACTGGTGCTGCAGGGGGTATTGGTAAAGCAACAGCCAAAGCCTTTGCTCTTGAAGGTGCAAAATTGGCTTTGGTGGATCTCGATGAGGATATGCTTCAAACTGTTGCTGAAGAACTGAATATACCGAAAGGTGATTGTCTTTTAATCTCTGCAAACGTTACCAACGAACAAGAAGTACAAAACTATGTCCGAAAAACGAAGGAGACTTTTGGAAGGATTGATGTATTCTTTAATAATGCCGGGGTAGAAGGTAAGTTTGGGATGATCACTGATATCTCTGCAGAAAGTCTGGACCAGGTACTGAACGTCAATGTCAAAGGTGTTTTTTACGGGTTAAAACATGTCATGGCTATTATGCTTGACCAAAAATCTGGATCAATCATAAACACCTCTTCAACGGCGGGGTTACTCGGTGTTCCTGGTTTGGCGCCATATGTGGCTTCCAAACACGCGATAATCGGCTTAACCAAAACGGCAGCGTTGGAATGCGCCGCAAGCGGAGTTCGCGTCAACGCCATTTGTCCTTCTCCTGTCAATACCCGTATGATGCGTTCGATTGAGAGCGGAGCTGCACCGGAAAATGCTGAGGCAGCAAAGGAGCTAATTACCCAGACCATTCCATTCGGACGGTATGGTGAACCTGAAGAAATCGCTCAATTGGTCTTGTTTTTAGGCTCCCAAAAAGCCTCTTTTATTACGGGAGGCTCTTATCCTATCGACGGTGGTCAGACGGTTTTGTAACTTAGTTTCCTTCCTTGGAAATGAAAAAAGCAAACGTTTGAACAACTTGGCTGTTCGCTAAGGCTGACAGATTGCTAATCCGTGCGAAGACAGTGTCTTCGGGCGCCAGCCAAGTTTTCTTTATGATTCATCGTAACAGGGATGTCGCAGTGTAACTAGTGTTACAACATGTGACACTAGTTTTATGTATCGTAATACAGTTTTCGGCTAGTTTGACGTGTGGCATGGTTTTTGCAAATGTTATTAAATAGTGAAAATTCAGAAAAGTAGGAGAAGTAAAAATGAGGAGGAAAAACCATGGAATATTTTGATCTGAATATGAATCTTACAGAAGACGACCTTGCTCTAAAAGCACATGCTAATAAGTTTGCCAGAGAGGTTATGCGGCCTATCTCAATTAAACTCGATCAGATGACCCCAGAGGAGGTTATCGCGCCTGAATCCCCGTTTTGGGATTTTATGAAAATAGCCTATGAGAAAGGATATCACAAGCTACAGTTTCCGGAGGTATTTGGTGGTGGCGGCTTAAGCCCTTTTCAGGTAGCCCTTGTAATGGAAGAACTGGCCTGGGGGAGTTTTGGCTTGACTCTGGCACTTAATACTAGCTTGGACGCTGCGGTGGCTATGGGAGGAACAGAAGAGCATATCAAGAACTTTACCATACCCTATTGCCAATGTAAGGACGGAAGTTACCGTGGTTCCTGGGCTATTACGGAACCGGATCACGGATCAGATACTTTGATGGCTAATTATCCTTCCTTCCGGGATCCGAATATTAAGGCCCAATGTCGTGCCCGACAGGACGGGAATGAGTATGTAATTAGCGGTCAGAAGGCCGCTTGGGTTTCTGGGGGAACCATTGCCACCAGTATTTTATTAATGTGCCAGATCGATTCTTCCAAAGGACACGCTGGGGGTGGAATGTTTATCTTTTCTCTCGATCGCCCAGGAGTAAGTAAAGGGAAACCTTGGAATAAAATAGGATCGCGGGATTTAAATCAAGGCGAGATTTTTTTCGATGAAGTTCGGGTTCCTAAAGAAGCGTTAGTCGTAGGGCCGGAAAATTATGAGGCTGCACTGGGAGCCCATTTATGTATGACTACTCCAATGGTCGGCGTATGGGCTACAGGTTTAGCTCGCGCCGGTTTTGAAGAAGCTTTGAGTTTTGCCAAGGAACGGGTGCAAGGCGGCAAGCCCCTGATTGATCATCCCACCATCCAAGTAAAGTTATTTAACATGTTTCAAAAAGTAGAAGCCAGTCGGCAGTTATGTCGGGCTGCTTTCATATACAACTGGACAGTTCCAGCGGAAAAACGTATTCCGGAGTATGCGATGGCTGCCAAGACCTTCGCTACTCAAACAGCGTTGGATGTAACCAGTGATGCCATTCAGGTTATGGGAGGAAATGGGTTGTCCAAAGAATATCTGGTTGAAAAACTCTTCAGAGATGCCCGTACTTCTCTCATTTGTGACGGTGCTAATGACACATTATCTCTTGTAGGAGGGTACAATGTCACACGTTATTATCCTCGCAAAGCTGATGTTTAAGTGAACTAACGGAATTCCCACGCCCACTTTATAGAAGTTAGAGTCTTGGAAGTGGATAAATCAATTACCAGGAGGAATGAGATATGCCCACATTTGAAGAACTAAAACCCATGCTCCGCCCCGATGGAATTCACAATGGTGTAATGACTGTGGATAAGGACAAGTGCACAAGCTGTGGGCTCTGCGTCCAAAACTGCCCGTTCCGCTGCTGGGAAATGGACGTCAATAACCATCCAAAGCTGAAAGACGAGTACCTCTGCTTTTCATGTTACAACTGTATGATTGCCTGTCCAGTTAAAGCCGTGTCCATCGTCCAGAACTTCCAGGTTAAAGAAGGCTTTTTTGACACAGATTTTCCAGAGGTAAAGATGCCACTTGAGCCCAAGGATGCAGAAGGTAATTCGGTACAGTGGACTGAGACAGAGCGGCTTATCATGGAACGTCGGACAGTACGGAATTTTAAGAAAGATCCCGTACCCGAATCTTTTCTTAGTCGCGTCCTAGAAGCGGGGCGTTTCGCTCCAAGTGGTGGAAACCATCAGCCATGGAAGTTCACTGTCGTAACAGACCCAGGATTTATAAGCCAACTCGAGGAGGCTGTCCAATCGGTCTGGGCTGGTACGTACGGTGCATGTACGAACGACGAGGTAGTGATGAATTTAGTGAATGTCTTACCGACTGGCGTTTTCGATCCGCGGGTCCAATACGGGATAAGGTGTATTGCCAAGAAAGAATTGTCAGTTTACTTTAGTGCACCAGCTATCGTTTTCATAGGATGCAACGACAAGATGACTAATCCTGAAATGCATGCAGGGATATGCGGTCAGAACATGAATCTAGCAGCCATTTCCTTGGGACTCGGTTTCGTCTGGAACAATTTTGGAGGGGTCGGAGTCAATCAGATCCCAGAGCTAAAGGCCAAACTTGGTTTTGGAGATTCATGGACAGTACAAACCTCATTTTGTCTTGGTTATCCGAAGTTTAAACAAAAAGGCTTAGTTCCCCGCCATTTCCGTCCGGTAACTTGGTTTCGTCCCGGGATAGATGGAGCGTAGAGTTTCTGGCTAACTTTAACGGAGGTGTCGTAATGAAAATATATCCGTTTGCACAGCAAGCGTTAGGACAGATTATCGAAGACAAAGCCGAGTTGCATGGTGATAAGGTCTTTCTTCAATATGAAGACGGAGAAGAGGTTACTTACAGAGAATGTAATGAAATCACTAATCAAGTTGCTAATGGTTTACGAAAATTAGGCTTGGAGAAAGGCGATACGATAGCTACGTTTCTGCCCAATTGTTTAGAAGGTGTGTATTTCTGGTTTGGTGCAGCCAAAGCAGGAGTCATCGAGGTTCCTATCAATTTAGCAAATAAAGGACATTTTCTTACTTATATTATTAATAATTCTAACTCACAGGTTCTGGTCATAGACCGCCAGTTGATCGACAGACTCAAGTTCATTGAAAATGACTTGCCACAACTTAAAACGGTGATTGTATGGTCAAAATCTTCCGAGTCCGAAGAACTACCGCCGTTAAAATTTGAGGTTATCGAGTATAACGACCTCCTTAGGGACTCCTCTTCCGAAAGAACGGAGGTTGGGGTCAAGGGTAGTGATCCCCAAATCATCATTTATACCTCAGGGACGACGGGACCAGCCAAAGGCGTATTGCAACCGCATTCGATGATTTATTTATCTGCTTGTGAATATTCAGAGGCTATGCAGACGAAAGAGGATGATATCTTTTTTACGTGTTTACCCTTGTTCCATGCTAATGCCAGAATCCTGTGCCTGTATCCGGCCATGCTGTTGGGGACAAAGGCTGTAATTAATGAGAAATTTAGCGCCACTCGGTTTTGGGAGCAAATCAGGAAGGCCAAAGCGACCATCTTCAATTCACTTGGTACGATTGCTAATTTTATCTATAGTCAACCACCTAAACCAGACGACGGGGACAATCCAATCAGAGTTTGTGCTGCCTTCCCGATGCCCAAACAAATCTACTCGGATTTTAAGACCAGGTACGATGTGAAGGTGGTAGAAGGTTATGGCTTAACCGAACTGGCCATCATAACCTATAATCCCTTTGATCAACCGGTGATCGGATCCTGTGGCAAAGAAACGAAGAGTTTCGAAGTCCGGATCGTTGATGAGAATGATTGGCCGGTTCCAGCAGGCACCGTGGGCGAAATAGTGGCCCGGGGAAGAACGCCCTGGGCAACCGCTTTAGGGTATTACGATGCCCCAGATAAGACCGTTGAACTCGTCAAAAACCACTTTTATCACACCGGTGATTCAGGTTATTTAGACGAAAACGGCTACCTCTTCTTTGTTGACCGGATTAAAGATTACATTCGTCGGCGTGGAGAAAATATATCTTCTGCAGAGATAGAATATGTAGTCGACTCTCATCCGAAAGTGGCAGAATCCGCTGCCATATCAGTTAAATCTGAGTTGTCAGAAGATGAAGTAAAGATTGTGGTCGTGATCAATCCCGGAGAAATACTAGAAAAAGAGGAATTGCTCACTTTTTGTGTAGAGAGGATGCCCTATTTTGCTGTTCCCAGGTACGTTGAGATTGTCGAAAGTTTATTAAAAACACCAAACGGGAAGGTTCAGAAAAATAAGCTTAGAGAAGCCGGGATTACGCTAAATACTTGGGACCGGGAAAAAGCAGGTTTCCAGGTCAAGAAATAGGAGGCTTGGCAAGTACTACACCAGTAGGAGGAGAAATCAATGTCAAACAGAGTTGCGATTAGGGAAGGTATCTTGAGAGAAGACGCACAAGGAGGTGCATTATTAGGCAATAAATGCCTGTCATGTGGGCAAGTATTTTTTCCCAAAGCTAATTTTTGCGTTGGGTGTTTTAGTAAAGACATGAAAGAAGAGGTTCTTAGTCGTCACGGTAAGCTTTATTCATACACCTTAAGTCATTTGCCGGCGAGTCGCTTACAGCCTCCGTTTTATGTAGGTTTTGTTGATTTACCAGAAGGTGTAAGACTCTTTGCTCCACTGAAGGAGATAAAAAATAGACCGTTCCAAATCGGTATGGAGATGGAAGTGGTGATCGAAGAACTTTGGCAAGAAAACGATAATCAGGTTATAGGCTACAAACTTATGCCTGTATAAGCTCGCCCACGACTATAATTAAAGAAGTAAGGAAGATGTCTGATGAGAGAAGTGGCTGTGATCGGGGTAGGACAAAGCGTGTTTGGAAAGTTTCCTAATAGGAGTGCAGCTTCCCTCGGCGGTGAAGCCGTCTCGACGGCGTTAAAGGATAGCGGCATTCATCCTAAGGATATTCAGGTAGCTTACGCTGCAAGATCTTATGATGCCAATTGTACTGCCCAAGCGGTACTTAAAGAAGTAGGTATCGGGGCACTTGAAATGGTCAATGTAGAAAATGCCTGTGCCGGTGGGGCAACCGCTTTCAGAGGAGTCTGGAAGGAAATAGCCGATGGACACTATGACATCGGAATTGCTATTGGTGTAGAATCAATGACGACTAGTCCCATAGCAGGGAAACTAATTCCTCCTGAAAAGGATGATTTAGAAGGCTACTTAGGTATGACCATGCCTGCCATGTTTGGTATGGTTGCCAGAAGGCAAATGGCAGAAAGTGGGGCCACCGTAGAAGATTTCGCCAGGGTATCCGTAAAAAATCATCACCACGGTAGTCTAAATCCACAAGCAATGTTTAGGAAGGAATTCACGATAGAAGAAGTCCTTAATTCTCGGATGATCTGTGATCCTATAACCCAGCTGATGTGCTGTCCGACGACCGATGGAGCAGCGGCGGTTATTCTTTGCTCGATGGATGTAGCAAGGAAATATACGACAAGTCCGATCAAAGTGATCGCCTCGACCTTGATGACTGGGAACTATGGGTATCTCCAAAAAGATATTTGCAAATCGTCAGTGGGTACAAAGACGGCGAAAATGGCCTATGAAATGGCGGGCTGTGAACCTAAGGACATAAATCTTGTGGAAATGCATGATGCGTTTGCCAACGAAGAGGTATTGCGCTATGAAGACTTGATGTTATGTGAACCAGGTAGAGGCATAGAACTGCTTAGATCTGGTGCGACCAGTATAGGAGGTAAAGTTCCTGTTAATCCGAGTGGTGGACTCCTCTCCCTAGGACATCCCTTGAGTGCATCGGGCGTTCGTACAGTCTGTGAAGTCGTCCTGCATCTAAGAGGAAAGGCAGGAGCACGGCAGACGCCTAATGCCAGGGTGGGTCTGGCCCACATGTTAGGAGGATTGGTAACCGGACTTGAGCACGGTGTAACTGCCAGTATTCATATCTTGGCGCGATAGAACTATTAGGACTATGTTATGAAAAGAGTGACTTTATGATAAAAAAAATAAATCATGTTGGAATCGCCGTAAAGGATCTAGATAGTTCGATTGAGTTCTTCGAGAAGACTTACGGCGCTAGTTTGGTATGGCGTACCAAGTACGAAGACCAAAAGATAGAATCAGCTTTTTTGGCAGTTGGTGAAGCCCGGTTTGAGCTTACAGCAAGCCTCGAACCGCATAGTGTTATTGACAAATATATTGAAACAAAAGGAGAGGGAATTCATCATATCTCCCTGGAAGTGACTGATTTTGATGAGGTGATTAAAGACTTTAAGGCCAAGGGATTAAGGGTGATAGCGGAGGCTGATACCGAGGACTTTAAAGCAGCGTTCATACACCCTCAAAGTAACTTCGGAGTGCTCACAGAAATTATACAGCCCAAGATTGGGAGTAATATGTGACCAAAATAAGGGGTATTTTTTGTGATAAACTGATGGTCTATTCTAAATCCCTGTATTCCATTTGTCCCATCTAGCTCGGCGAATGCCGACAAAAAATAACCCCCACATTGCAGTGAAGCGCCTCTTGAGGCGCTTCACTGCAATGTGGGACAAAAGAAGAAATGATCGAAAGGGGAATAACGGTGTTAGAGTATTTTAAACAATTGATTCCTTTACTAGACAGCGCTACCTTTGGTAAAGGCTCGATTGCCCTATATGATCGAGAAAAATTTCTTGTAACTACAAGTGGGACTAAAATTAAATCCCCCCTTAAACCTGGTGAGAAATTGATTCCGGAAAGCAGTTCTTATCAAGTGATTCATTCCGGTAAACCAGTTGTTGCAGAAATAAGTGCTCAAATTGTCGGCTTCCCTTATTTTGCTGCAGCCTATCCAATAATTATCAATAATGAGGTTATAGGTGGATTGACGGTCATAATACCAACCGAAATGAGTCATATAAGTGAAGACCTTATAATAACCGCCAGTTCACTTACTACCTCTTTAGAGCAAATTTCGACAGCAATCCAAGCCATTGCGATCTCGGCCCAATACTTAGCTAACGCTGGACAAACCGTTGCCCAATCTTCGCAAAATATTCATCAAAAGGCCGAAGAGACTGAGAAAGTTGTTCGCTATATTGATTCTGTATCAACCAACACTAAACTCTTAGGATTAAATGCCTCCATTGAAGCCGCTCGGGCCGGAGAAGCCGGGCGCGGTTTTGGGGTAGTAGCAAATGAAATCTAAAAGATGGCTGTCTCCAGCGCGGGTTCAGCTAAAGAGATCCGAACAATCGTCCAAGGCATACAAATTTTAATTGGTGGAATGGTTGATGAACTTGGTAAATTTAGTGGACATACGCAAGAGGTTTCTGCGACCATTGAGGAAATCAGCGCTTCAATTTCATCTTTGCTAGAGGTTTCTCAAAGACTGAACGATTTAGCGACAAAGATTTAGTACTCCAGTCTAATTACTATGTGTATTTAGAATATATCTTATTGCATGGACCAAGCACCCTTACGACTATATGGATTGGATATAAACTAGAGACAGTTTATGAAGAAATGTTATATAATACAAATTAGAGCCATATTAGCGCGGCTTTGCGTTTACATAGCAAGTTAGTAGGTGTTTTTAATGTTGGTTCATGAAAAATTAGGAATCTACAAAATTAGGTTACCGCTACCTATTAAAAATCTTAATCACATCAATAGTTATGGATTCAAAGGCAGTGAGGGTTGGTATATTCTTGATGTAGGTTTAAATACTGAACAGACCAGACTAGCTTGGCGGAAATTTATGGTGGATCATGGCATCACAGGCAAGGATGTCAAGGCAATTTACGTTACCCATATGCATCCCGATCATTTTGGGGCGGCAGGTTGGCTGCAAGGTCTTACCGGAGCGCCAGTATTTATTGGTTCCCAAGAAAGGATGACGTGGCAAAAAGTATGGCAAAACAATCCTGAAGAAACCGTTAATAATTTAGTCGACATGTTAATTTCGAACGGGGTGCCGTCGCATATTGCTTTAGCGGCAACAAAAGATGTGAATAAAATGACAGCTCTTTCCCAGCCTATACCAGAGTTTAATAGCATAGAACCGGGTCGTATGGTCCAGTTGGGCGATTACTCCTATCGAGTGCTTTTTACCCCCGGTCATTCTGACGGTCATATTTGCTTTTTTAACGAAGATTTTGACGTCTTGCTCTCCGGTGATCATTTGTTGCCCAGAATTACTCCTGTAATTAGCCTGTGGCCAAATATAGAGGTGAATCCTTTAAATAGTTATTTACTATCGTTACAGGACAATCATCATTTATCTGTTAAATTGGCTCTGCCTGCCCACGGTGAAGCTTTTGCTAACGTTAAGGAGAGAATTCTAGAATTACAAGCTCACCATGAGAACAGATTAAGACTGATGAAAGGGCTGGCGGCGGGGGGAGCTACGGCCTATAGCATCTGCCAACAGGTTTTCGGAGAAAATCTCGATGATAATGATATAAGTTTAGCGGTGAACGAGACTGTAGCTCATTTAATGTACATGGTTTATTTGGGGGAACTGGAAGTAGAAAGTCGAAACGGTATCAGTATCTTTGGCGATCATTTATAAAGTAAATATGAAAACTATTAATCATAATCATAGGTAAAAGTTATCTAAAGTTTCGAGGTCTTAGTACTAAAACAGGGTGCCTACTAGCTCGTAGGCACCCTTAGCGAAGAACTGTGGAAAATGTCCCTAAATACAGGCAATGAAGAGTTGCCTGGAGGATCTCTTGGAGTTCAACACAAAATAATTTTACAAAAAATTGTCGGTAAAGAGAGTAGAAATTATTTTCCTTCGTAAAATTTGCGCAGGTTTTCGGCGACTTGCTCAGGGTCAACTTTACGAGTAGCAACCCCTGAATCCATAGCAGCTTTAGCAACCGCAGCAGCGACAGCCGGACCCACACGTAAGTCAAAAGCCTTTGGTATGACATAATCCGCATTCAGTTCATCACTACTTACTATATTTGCAATAGCGTAGGCAGCGGCAATTTTCATTTCTTCATTAATTTCTCTCGCTCCGGCATCGATTGTTCCACGAAAAATCCCCGGGAATGCCAGAACATTGTTTACCTGGTTCGGATAGTCGGAACGTCCGGTTCCAATTACAGCCGCCCCAGCTTCTTTAGCAATCTCCGGCCAGATCTCCGGTTCAGGATTAGCCTGTGCGAAAACGATCGGCTCCTTGGCCATTGATTTAACCATTTCGGGGGAAACGAGATTCGCCCCAGAGACTCCAATAAATACGTCAGCGCCAATTAAAGCATCTGCCAAATTTCCCTTAAGTAGTTCACGGTTTGTTTTAAGGGCTATCTCCTCTTTGTATTTATTCATACCTTCGGTACGACCTTCATAGATCATCCCTTTAGTATCACACATGATGACATTTTGAAGTCCCATACTCATCAAGAGTTTAACAATAGCCATTCCGGCTGCTCCAGCACCGTTAACCACGATTTTAACGTCTTTAAGATCCTTTTTCACAACTTTGAGAGCATTAACCAGACCAGCCATCGTAACAACCGCTGTGCCGTGTTGATCATCATGAAAGATCGGTCCATCATAAATCTTTTTAAGTTTTTCTTCGATGTAGAAGCACTCTGGGGCCTTAATGTCTTCCAGATTAATTCCACCAAACGTGGGTTCCAAAAGTTTAACGACTTCGATCACTTTGTCACTGTCCTGAGTTTCTAAACAAATCGGAAAAGCATCAACGTCACCGAATGTTTTGAAGAGAATACCTTTTCCTTCCATTACTGGCATTGCAGCACGCGCACCGATATTTCCCAGTCCCAGAACTGCAGAACCTGTAGACACGACAGCCACTAAGTTTTCTCTGTTCGTATACACATTCACCAAGCCAGGATCACCGGCAATTTCTAGGCAAGGTTCTGCGACGCCTGGAGAATATGCCAGACTTAAATCATTACCGTTACGAACGGGCACTTTACTAACTACTGCAATTTTACCTTTATTATCTTGATGGAGTTTAAGCGCATCATTACGAAGACCCATGAGTACACCGTTCCTTCCTCTTAATTAAACTACACACTAGACACGTCCTCAGCCATCGCTTAGTTGCACTTATACCGCCTAAGTATTAGGTAGCCTGGTCCCTAATTTGACTAGGCTTCACTTATTTTAATAGTGACCAGGCCCCATAATTAATTAGGCTTTTTTTGCATCTATTTCGGCTTGTGCAGCAATGATATCTTTAGCATTGAGATAGACTGGAGTATCCACCATTTTGCCATTGTAAGAAACTGAAGCTTTACCCTTAGCAATACCCTCTTCTTCAAACACCTTCACTACGCCATTGGCCCACTCAACGTCAGCGGGATCCGGAGAGTACATACGATTTGATGGCTCAATTTGTCCCGGATGGATAATCATACGACCCTCATAGCCCATTTGACGTCCTTCGGCCACGTTTTTCTCGAAGGCTTCAATATTTTTGAAGTCAACAAAAGGAGCATCAATGGCTATAATTCTGGCCGCACGGCATGCTACTGCCACATGAGCACGTCCATATTGTTGTTCAACACCTTCATTAGTCAATTTAACGCGCATGTCACGACAATAGTCTACTGCGCCGAAAATAGCGTTAACGTTTCGTTTACTGGCTAAACAGCACTCTGCAGCGTTGATAATTCCTTTAGCAGTTTCCAGAAGCATGGAAATCTTAACGCTCCCTACTTCTAAACCACGACGACGCTCGAGTTCTTCAAGTTTCCAATCAAGGCGCTGAACGTCAGCAGCACAACCGGTTTTAGCCAAGGTTACTCCATTGAGACCTTCATAGACAACTGCTTCGAGATCATCATTGGTTAATTCAGTTTCCCAGTTATTAATACGAACGTACACTTCTGCGCCACCAGTACCTGCATATTTGAGGTTTTCACGTACTATTTGACGAGCAGCTTCTTTTTCAGCCGGTGGAACGGAATCCTCAAGGTCAAGTGTAACGATGTCTGCCGGAAATTCAGGAGCCTTAGCGACCATTTTTGGATTGTTTCCAGGAATATACATAACCGATCTCATAATTGTCATTAAATTTACCCCCTACAATAATTTAATTTATTCCTAAGGTTTTACCTTGGAAAAACACTAGAAACATGCTTAACTTGCTTAATTTTTGATCTTCTCTTTTAGGATAATTGGGATATCGGTTGGTGTTTCAGCGACAAATCCTCCAGCCAGAGTGATAGCTTCCATCTTGCTCTTTGCCGAGCCGCGACCACGTTCAACAATATTTGACGCATGGGAAAATCTCATACCTACTGGTGCCCATGCCCCTGCAACATAGACCACGAACGGCTTAGTAAATTGACCGGCTGCGATAACCTCGGCGCACTCCTCTTCTTGAGTACCACCAATTTCTGCATAGACCGCTACTCCCTTGGTCTCCGGATCCGCTTCAAATAAAGGGAGTAGATCGGCCATCGAAGTACCCAGAACGGGTTCAGTCCCTGTATGAATTACGGTACTTACACCAAATCCGCCTTCTCTTAACAGCCAAGGAATGGTTCCCGACTGTCCGCCACTGCGAGAAAAGACCCCAATGCTCCCTCTTTGGAAGAATTTATTGGCCCATTCTTTATTACCACCGAGCCAGCCCACAACGGCCTCACCTGGAGTAATAATGCCGATCGACCCTGGTCCAAAAAGTCTTGACCCTTTTAATTTCGCGTAGGCGATCATATCCATGATATCGTGGATCGGAGTGCCCTCTACGCAAGGAATGATATTCTTAACCCCTGAGTCGACTGCTTCATATACAGCAGTCTTTAAGACTCGACCAGGAACAAATATGACACTAAAATCGATTTCACCATGCTCACGTACAATCTCTTTGACGGTGTTAAAAACTGGCACTTCTTGAACCTGTTCTCCGGCTTTTCCCGGGCTGGTTCCACCGATAACATTAGTACCGTATTCTTTCATGTACTTTGTCCGAACGGATCCTTCACGACCCGTTATTCCTTGGACGATGACCTTAGTATTCTTATTGATCAAAATGCCCATTATTATCCCTCATTTAACATTTTGCTTCGTTTTGGATCTATACACCATGGCTTAATACTTTGATACTATTTTGCGCTTTTGAAGGTATTCATCCAAACCTTTAATCGGAATCTCAATGGTTATGGCGTTGTTACCTTTGGTTTGACAAGCGAGTTCACATGCTAAACACTCAGTTCCGAGACGCAAAACCTCTTCCGCATCGCGATGTGCAACTGAAGCTCTACCTTGGTCATCAATCCCAAGCAAACCTCTAGCATATTTTTTGCACGCATCGGCACATGCTTTTGTCTCGCATGTATCACACTTGCTGGTATCGATTTTGACTGTCAGAGTTTTTTCTGCGAATTCCAGCACAGGTTTCCCCTACTTTCCTTGAGATTCTTTCTCAGCTCTGTAATTTTTACTAAGAGCTAAAAGTCTTTGTCCAATAAATTTGGTATCCGTTACATACTCTTTGCCATAAATCTCAATTCTCTTGCCCGAACCGTCAGGAGTCATTAGGTCTGCAAGACCACAGCGAAGAATTTCCAGAGATTCGACTTCCCTGTTGCCACAGAGTAGCAGGACACAAGGCAATCCAGGCTTCTGAGTTGGGAGTACTTCCCTTAGAACCTTAACGATGGCATGTGCATGATGCCATTGCTCCTGGTTTGCCATCATAAATCCGCCGAGCAAATAGCCGTCAATATTTGGCTGGGTAAGAACACACTTTGCTACCCGGTAAATCTTTGACCCAACCGGATTACCACTGGTGTCAGCATAATTAGCAGGCTTAAGACCTACTTGGTTAAGAGCATCTAAACCCATCATCGCAGAACCGCCGCCAATAGGATGATAGCCAATGAAGCCTGGACTTACTTCATCATAACCCATATTCATCAGGAACCCTGTACCGCGAGCATCTGTTTCTTCGATACTCCATCCGATGATATCCAATTCTGTGGGCGCGCCGGGCAGATCTCGTGCAATTGAGATTCCAAATTCCGGATGGCGACCCACGGAACTATTATCAATTTCCATTTTACAGTCCGCACAAACTAAGTTGCCGCTATTAGTCATGATAAATGGATTGATCTCTAAGGTTTGGCAATCGTATTTTTTGTAAGCCTGTGCAAGTTTAGAAAGGAAACTTGCAAACTTGCTGAGGTCTGGGGCCGGGATTCCAGCTCGAGCACACACATCAACCGCATCATAAACTTGTAAACCGTTAATAGGATCAATGTTTACTTTGAAAATTAAGTCTTCTGGGACACTTTCGATGTCCATTCCACCCTCAGTGCTAAACATGAGCATTGGAGAACGGGCTTCTCTTGCACCGTTAATGACAAATGAACAATAATACTCTTTTTTAATGTCCAGTTTTTCCTCGACAAGAACCTGTTTTACAGGTACTCCCATTACATTTTTAGCGAAAATTTCGCTTGCAGCCGCTGCTGCCTCGTCAGGCGAGTTAACCAGTTTAACAATCCCTGCCTTGCCGCGCCCCCCGGCCTGGACTTGACCTTTCACCGCTACCGCCTTGCCAATCTCCTCAGCAATTTTTTTGGCTTCTTCAGGAGTAGAAGCTACGCGGCCCAGGGGCACTGGCAGTCCCGCTTTTCTAAGCCATTCTTTTCCCTGGTACTCTAGAAATTTTGCCATACGTTATCACTTCCATAATGAGATTTTCTTCAACTAGTTAGGTCCTTAGAAATTAGCCCACATCATAATTTGATTCGTTCTAGAAGGTAAAATCTTCCATCCTTTTCGATATCTAATTATATTCAGTTAATCCCACTGTGCTATACATTCATAATTTACATTTGTTTAGGAAATCATTCTGAACGGAACCAAATATCAAGTAAAATGAGAATTTTCCCTCCCTTCTCCTCAGCTTTCGAACTGAGTATTTATGGGTTTTTAATATATCAGAAACCTGGTTCACTTGTTTCCATGTTTTATCATGTGAAACATGGTTTCATTCTTTGGTAATACTATTATCTATCTAATTCTCTCATTAGTCAACAAAAAATATTTATAGTTTCACTGTCTCAACTGGAACTGGACCAGCAATCCCAATAAACACAAAGCGATCCTTACCCGTATTGCGCATACCGTGAGTTTGACCCGCTTTAGCAAGAATGGCCATGCCTTTTTTGATTTCTACTTCTTGTCCTTCTCCTGCGAAATATTGACCCGACTCTCCCTCAAGACAAATCCATACATCATCTGCATTAGGATGTTGATGGAGAAACACCTCTTGGCCTGGTTCCAAGCACCACATGGCACCTAAGGTCTTTTCCGTCTGGTAAACTATCACTTTCTGAGGCTCCTTGGCATCAAACTGAACCAATTCTTGGAGTGTAAATACTCTGTCTTCCATGGTAACCCTCCCTGCCTAAATTAGTCGTATCGTGTATACTACGCTTTTGGAATTTTAAAGAATACTCGGCTAGCGCAAGCGCTAGACCAGAGCATTGTTTCAAGTTAACCAGAAACAAGGATATATAAACTAGCTTAAATGTCGATGATCTTGCCAGGGTTAAATCGATTTGTCGGATCGAAACTTAACTTAACCTTTCTAAAAGCTTCCATAGCAGCGGGTGTAAACTCCTTATCAAGATACTTCTTCTTGACGAGCCCGATTCCGTGCTCACCACTTATTGTACCCTCGAGATCAAGAGCCATCATACAAAGCGCCTGTTCAGCAGCATGGACGGTTTCAGTTTCCTCTTTATTCCGTTGATCGAAAAGAATTAGCGGATGAAGATTTCCGTCACCGGCATGGGCCACAACTCCGATCGTTACACCAAAATCTTTGGCTACTTTAAGGACTCCTTCAATCGCTTTTGGGAAATTACTCCTCGGAACCGTAATATCATTTACACCATACGATGGTCTAACGCGAGCAACCGATCCGAAAGCACTACGCCTTGAGGTCCAAATTTGATCCACTTCAACAGCCGATTGCGCCACTTTAAATTCTTTGGCAATTGTTTTGGCGATGTCACCAATAGTCTTAACTTGCCCGTCCATATCTTCTGGATATCCGTCAACCTCAATAATCAAAACAGCTCCAGCGTCACGGGGAATTCCGGCATGGGTAAAATCCTCAGTCGTATTGATAAGCAAATTATCCATCAATTCTAGAGTTGTCGGAATAATCCCGGCAGCAACAATATCGGCAACAGTTTGAGAAGCATCTTCAACTTTGTCGTAAATAGCGAGCATTGTTTTCTTGGTTCTGGGTATCGGTAGGATACGGACAAAAACTTTAGTGACCAATCCTAGGATTCCTTCTGAGCCAACAATAATTCGAGTTAAATCATATCCCGGCTCACTTTGGAAATTACGCCCCCCCGTTTGAATGACTTTGCCATTCGGAAGTACGACTTCTAGACCCAAGATATAATCGCGGGTAACCCCATATTTAAAACATTTCGGTCCACCGGAGCATTCACCAACATTCCCACCAATTGTTGAGGCCTTAAAGGAGGATGGATCAGGAGGAAAATAGAATTTTTTCTTTTCCAGTTCAACTTGAAGGTCGAAATTGATCACTCCAGGCTCAACGACTGCTACAAAGTTTTCAGTGTCTATTTCATGAATTTTAGTCATTTTAGTAAAGCTAATCACCACAGAATTTTCAGAAGGAATGGTTCCACCACTCTCATTCGTACCGGCACCCCGAGGAACAAGTTTAATATTATGCTCGTTCATCAATTTAACGATTTCTACCACTTGTTCCGTTGTGTGCGGAGAAACGACTCCTAACGCTTGACCAGCTAATAACGTGCCGTCATAACCATAGGAGAACAGGCCAACTTTGTCTGTAACCACGTTTTTCTCCCCAACAATTTCCTTCAACCGCTTAACAACCGTTTTGGCTAACATGTTCAGCCCTCCTTTTTCTTAAGCCTACAGGCTAACCCCAGGGTTTAGAATCCCTTTAGGGTCAAATCGGTGACGCAGTTCACTAAGCAAGCTTGTGGTTTCATTCCACATTTCCGCATCATTATAAGCTTCAGCTTTCAGCTTATGACCCAAGAGGCCCCTCACATTCCCACCTAAGGACATCGCCAGTTTATTTACTTTCGTTGCTAAAGCGAGCTTATCGGTTCCCTCAGGCAGAGCCAAACAAACATATCCGAGAAGTCCTTCGACAATTACGCCAGGATAAGCCCCCAGATCTCCCGTAAGTGCTTCGAGCTGCGCTAGGGCTTGAGGCATTTTCATCGGGCCCACCGCAAACTCTACGGTTTGCTCCGGTTTGGCATTGAGGTCGGCGCGAACTTTAAGCCAACCATTGATCACTTGATCATACTCAACCTCGTCCTCAATGATCTTTACATCAGAGCCTCCACCCAAGGTAAGAACTGCAGCAACTTCATTAGCGATGTTTTTACCCGACTCTTTAAATCCCTGTAAATCAATGATCACAAGTTGCCCTTCCGTTCCGGGTTTGGCTTTTTTCGCAAGGGATGCATTGATGAGATTCATCCGGGTCGAAAGCACATTCCGCTTAATCAGGGTATTGAAAGTTGCATTCGCCTTATGCAGGGAGGCGAACGTTCCAAGCACAGCTTTTTTAGCTTCCGGTGCAGGTAAGAGCTTCACCAGAAGTTTGGTGAAAATCCCAAATGTTCCTTGGCTTCCGACAGCGAAGTGGATAAAATCTAAACCGGAAACGTTTTTAATACATTTATTTCCGATATCCAAGATTTCTCCGGTTGGGAGAACCATTTCAAATCCCAAAAGGAACGTCCGGGTAGGACCATATTCAAAGGACTTTGAATCGGAATCTCCAATCGCAAAGCAGCCGCCAACCGAACTGGTTTCGACTTCATAGGGCTCCGGAGGAAAGATTAATCCGGCTTCCACAACTTTAAGTAGAAATTCCTTATGAAGAACTCCTGGTTCGACGACCGCCACAAGATTTAGATGATCCATTTCTAAAATCTGATTCATCCGGGACATAACCATCGCTATCCCACCCGTGATCCCCTGGGTATCGGTGACTGCCCCGCCTACCGCTAATTTCACGTTCTGCTCATTTGCCAGTTTGACGATACTTGAAACTTCAGAAGTATTCCCAGGTAAGACGATGACTGCAGGCTTACCTTGACCTTTTAGATATTTAGACATTTCGGAAGGGGAATCGATGACATTGGCATCACCGACAATCCCCTTTAACTTACTGATATTAACGTTACTCATGACTACCCGCCCTTCCACTCATTTACTAGAACTTGCGGTCAGCATGTTCCGCAAAGGGAAATTTTCGATTATCGGCCAGACCATGATGAATTGTAATGGTCAGACCATATACAAAGTTAATCTAATTCTTGCGTTCAATTAGTCTTCGTAAGCGTGGGCCATTACATCGGCAACATGCATAACCTTTTGTTTTTGACCGGCTTTGTTTATGCCACCTTGAAGTCTCAACATGCAGGCTGGGCAACTTGTAGCCACCAAATCTGCATTGGTATCCTTGATGTTTTGTGTTTTCTGAACTGTGATATCTGTTGATACCTCATGATAAAAGGCTTGTATTAAACCGGCTGCCCCGCAACAACGGTTGGCTTCAAACATTTCCTTATATTCAACCCGAGGAATCATTTGCAGTAATTGCCGAGGCTGCTTAGTTACCTTAAGACCCCGAACCATGTGGCATGGATCATGATAGGTGATTGTTAGAGGACTCGAATTATGAAGTTTGCTCTGATCGACACCAATCTTGGCCATATATTCTGAAAACTCAACCACTTTTTCGGAAAATAATTTAACTTTTGGAAGATACGACGGCTCATCGGCAAAGAGCGTTAGATAATCATGTCTAAGCATCGCCGCACAGGACGCGCATGCAGTGAGAACAACTTCGGCATCGCTATACATATCTAAAAAAGTATCAATAGTTTTGCGGGCGTTTCTTTTCGCTGTTTCGAAGTCACCATAGGCATATTGCGGAAGACCGCAGCACACTTGATCTTTGGGAATAATAACTTCACAGTCATTTTTCGTTAACACTTTAACAACAGAATGAGCGGTTTGGTCTAAGGAGTGATTGAGAAAACAGCCTACATAAAATCCGACTTTATGCTTCGGATGTTGCACCGTAATCTTCTCTGGGACCTGCGCCAAAAATGGTTTCTTGGCAGTAGGGAAGTTTCGAATATCAATACCGCGAAAATAGTCCAGTCCATCAATTTTATTGAGGACACTTTTGCCCATTCCTTTGAAAAGACTGAATCCCATACCCAACCTCGTCGGACTTGCTAAAGTATTTAAAGCAAATGACTTAGCAAATGGCTTGATTCCTTTTCTTAGTTTCAGATCTCGCCGCGCGGCCATGACAAGTTCATTACCATGTACACCGTTTGGGCAAGTGACTGCACATTCTCCACACAACAAACAGCTCATGATAGCATCTTCATACTCTTGATTAGGTTCTAATTTCCCATCGGCGACAGCTTTGATGAGTTGGATTCTTCCGCGTGTAGACATTTCCTCTGACCCAGTCAATTTATAGGTCTTACAGGCTGTATGGCAACCACCACACTTGTTACACGTGTTGAGCATTTCATAAACGTCCGCCAAAACTCCCACTGATACTTCCCCCTCACACCCATATTTCAGACTACCAAACGGATGAAACATGGTTTCTGCCTATTCACCCATAATGAAACAATGTTTCATTATTTTAATACTATTATTACTCGGAATTTCTAAATGGTCAAGTAGAACATTTTGAATATATTTTTTAATCTATTTATAATACATGCTAATATTTTATGGAACTTTTTCAATGGAGAAGTGGCAAAGGGTTGGGTAGGCTATGGGGTCTGAAAGAAGTCGAATCCCATATGAGCTGAAATCTCTTCTCCAGACTTTTTCATTTCTTGACCGATACGCTCTATCCCTTTTTCTTTGATTCTCTCGGCTGGGCCTGAGACACTGATTGCTCCAATCGCTCGTCCAGAATAATCGAAAACAGGAGTACCGAGACAAATAATTCCAATTTCATTTTCTTCGGTCTCAACCGATATTTTGCTGGTTTTAACGTCTTTCAGATAGACCATCAACGCATCCGGGTCAACGATTGTATTGGGAGTATAACGATTCATACCTTTCGTCTCAAGAATGTGCCTAACTTCCTCTTCCGGCAAGGTTGAAAGCAGAGCTTTTCCCACTGCTGTACAGTGCATTGGCGCCCTCCGCCCCACCTTGGAATGCATGCCTACAACATGGGAACTTTCTGCTTTATCGATGTAAACAACCTCTCCTTCATCGGGAAGCACAAGGTGAACGACCTCATTCAACAATTTCGCCAAATCATTCAGTACGGGAGCTGCCACTTTACGAATCTCCAGATCATTAAAAAAACGAATACCTAACTCCACGATTTTAATGCCCAATTGGTAGCGCTCGTTATCCCTTACCCTCTCAACATACCCACGATGGCATAAAGTATGCAAAATTCGATGGACAGTACTTTTATGCAAGCTAATACGATTTCCAATTTCCGTAACACCTAACGCCTCTTCTGCTTGAGCAAGTACTTCTAAAACATCTAACGAACGATCGAGTGTTTGCACATATTTCTCAACCACAGATAATCCTCCAATCTAACCCCAATTTATCAAAAATATCGAAACATTAATGCAAGATGGCTTTTTTAGCCCTATCCCAAATCAAATTCAAACTAAATCATCAAATTAATCTTATTTGAATAGTATGACTTTCTTAGGTTCCATAGTCAAGAACTTATTTTATCTGCTATAACTTGTATCAAAACCAAAGTCTTCGGGTAGTAAGAAGTTTCCGTTACCCTTTAGACTCTATGTCCACTAAGACCAGCCTTATAGCTTTTTATAAATAGATTGAAAAAATCTTCTATGTCTTGTGATGTTTCAAGCTCTCCATTCATTTTTAGTATTTCAATTGCTGCTTCTATCGTACACAAATTTCCTGCGGTTGCTCCTCTTCTCAAATCATAGTTAGATGCATAGTTTGGTTTTATTGAAACAATTGGCAAACCTTGTAAGAATTCACTCTTCCTAAATATCCTTCTAGCTTCCTTCCAAGTCCCATCTAAGAATATGAAGGCTGGAATTTTATCAGTTGGTTTAAAGTTCACTTTTCTTTTTTCTAACTTCTCATTTTCTGCCGGAAATAATACAAACACTGAATATTTTTCCATACTAATATTTTGAATTAATTGCTCAGGACTCTCAGTTCTTTCCCAGAGGAAAATTTCAGTTGACTCAGGATTTATCAACTTTAATAGCCTTGCGGTATTAGAAGGCCTATAAAACTCTCTTTCACTTGATAGAATCCAAAGTTTTGCTTTAGTATTTACTTTTGCTGATTTATTACAGATGCAATTGATGATCGGTAATCCACATTGATTGCAACTTTCATATAAGCTAGTAATCTGTTTAACCTTATAACTTTTGTCCACTTTATCCCCTTTAATATTTTTATCGTACTAAGCCATTTCCAACTTGACCGTGCTTCCAGCTCCACCGGCTTCAGCAGGAGTAATGACCAAACGGCGAGCAAGACGATTTTTGAGTTCCGGCACGTGGCTTATAATACCAATCGTTAAGTTCTGGAGGTGAAGTTTTTCTAGGATGTTCATCACTGTTTCGAGAAGATTGGCATCAAGTGTTCCGAACCCCTCATCAAGGAAGAAGAACTCAAGCGGTGATTCTCCCCGAAGTTGGATTTGTGTAGACAAGGCTAAAGCAAGCGCTAGTGCGGTGAGAAAGGTTTCTCCTCCCGATAAACTGCTCACGGGTCGACGTACTCCGCCATTGGCATCGTCGCGCATAATAAAACCGCCCTCTGCATCAACCTCCAAGGCGTAACGCTGGTTTGTTAACTGTTTTAAACGTTCTGAGGCATCTAAAGATACGTTGGTTAACTGTTCTTGAGCTATGAACTCTACGAAAGCATTCCCTTTAAAAACGGTTTGTAAGCTTTTTAGTAATCCCTGGCGGTGACTTAAAGCTTTTCTTTCGTTTTCAAGGCGCGTCCATTCTTGATGCTCCTCATTAAGTTTTATCAATCTCTGTTGATTTGCGCCTCGTCGCTCAATCGCTTCAGTATGAGCATTTTCCACTTCTTTTAGACGAAGGGGCCAAGCGAGCCACTCCTCGGGACGTAGACTTCGGCCTTTAAGTCGTTCTTCGACGTCTTCACGTTTTTGCTTAAGACTCAAAACTTCTTGTTGGAAGGCTAAGATGTCCTGGTTCATTTTCAGCCGTTCAGCCTCATCACATAAAACGCTCTGTGCCTCTGAGGCTGTTATAAATTGTGCTGTTTTCAGGCCCTGCTCTAGTTTACGCTGGGCGGACTCAAGCCCTTCTCGGGATAATTCCAAAGTTTTATGGCTGACAGCCTGAGTCTGCTCCGCCTGTGTCCATACCTCTTTGGCCAGATCATAAGCTTTCCTCAGCTTTTCTTCAGTCCCAGTTACTAGAGCTAATTCTTGTTTAACCTGCAAAGTTCGCTCTAGGGCAGTCTTTCCCTCAGTTAAGGCATCGCATTTGCTCTTCAGCTCTGTTAGATCGCGAGCGGCTTCAATTCCAACCGTCTTTAACTTCTGAAGTTCAAGCTCGCAATTCGTCTTCTCCAGAATAAGCAACTGCTGGGCCTCATCAGATTCCCGCAACCCCTCTTCAAGGCTAGATAACTCGTGATTTAAAGTCCTCATCGTCTGATCCCAGGTAGCGTATCTTTTTTGTAACAACGAAATTTCTGAAAGGGCAATACTACCGCGCAAAGTGTCTAAGCGATCTTTCCGCTGGGCCTGTTCCTCAAGCAATTGGTTTAGGCGATTATGAATTTCTTTGCCCACACCCGTTGTAGAAGCAATTTGGGCTTGAAGGTTATGTTGTCTTTTATCCACTTCAGCTAACTTTTGCTGGGCATCCTCCAACTGCCGATTCAACTGCTCTTGCTCTGTTTTCCATTTATTCAATACTTGTCTATCTTTAATTAAATTGGATTCTTGTTCAACTCGTTGAGCATTTAAGGCTTGAGTATCTCTATTACGGTCAGATTCCGGTAATTCCTTGCGATAATTAACGATTGCCCGTTGCTTGGTTTCCGAGAGATCTAACTGGCTTTGTTCAAGCTCTTGCTTTGAAGACAGTTGAGCTTTGGCCACAGCCAGAGCGGTCGCGCCCTCTGTCTGTTCCCCCTCCAACTTCTGGAGTTCTCGGATGGACTGCTCTAGCTCATTTCTCGCTTTGGCTAGAGTCACGTCATCCAAATTCTGAGCGAGCTTAGGGTGGTGAGCAGAGCCACAAACTGGGCAAGGTTCTCCCTCGACCAGATTTTCAACGAGTAGCCCTGCAAGGTTTTTTTGCTCTAGTCCCTTCACCACAGCAGTTTTTTGCTCGACAAAAGCTATAGCCTCCTGAACCGCAACCGAGATTCCACCCTGTTCTCTCTCTCCGTTTTCCACTTTCACTTGTGATTTTTGGAGATCCACCGAGGTTATTTGCAAGCGTTCTTGTTCTTCGAGCCCTTCCCGCTCGCCTCGCTCAATATTGGCAATTATATGCCGGTAACGCTCTAGTCCCTGAGCACGGTCACTAAGTATTTCTTCCCGAACCGGTGGATTTTGTTGCCTACTGGTCAGGGCCTCTTTCAATTGTTCCACGGATTCCTGAGCGCTTTGGACCTCCGCCACGGAGGCCTGTAATTTATACTGCCGCTCTTCCATTTCAGACGCATTCTTCTCATAGTCTCTTTGCAAGCCGTTCATTTGTTTGGAGACTATCTCGTAGGCCTCTAAAGCTTGGGCCGACGCATTAACTTGACTCCTCTGCACAGGGTCTACCGTAATCTGAGTGAGTTGAGTTTTCAAGTCTTGCTGTTGTATTTGGGCTTCTGCTTTTCTAACTATAGCGACTTGGATCTTTTGTTCCAATTCCTTTCGAGTTCGATCAAGCTCGTTATATTTATCACGCGTATCGTTTAACCGTTCTTGACGCGCTTGGATATCGTATTCTAAGTCTTTGGCTTGTTCAAGTTGTTCCAACCGCCGCAGACAGTGTGGCTCAGACTCAAATCGTTTTTCGTTTGCCTCAGACCATTTCCCTTCCACGGTTTCCTTATCCAGCCCAGCCGCTTTAAGTCTAACGTCTGCCTCTTCCGCAAAACCAAGGGCTTCCTTGAATCTTTCTTCTGAGAAGCTGATTTCTTCCAGGATTGGGCGAATTGATTCCGCTCGCTCAGCCAAGCTTAAACGTTCTGCCATTATATCGATATTGGACTGTGCGGCTGTCAGCAGAACCCCTTTTTCCTGTATTTGCTGCAACTGTTCTTGAAGAACCCATATTTCCTTCGCGTCATCATATTGTTGGTTTAAACTCTGTAATGCCTTAGTAATCTTATTCGCAGTTATGACAGCAGCATGCAGGTCTTCTTCAGCAGTTTGGACCCGTTCAGCCGAAGCATCCCCCAAGCCCTGTTGCCGTTGCTCCACACCGTTTAGGTGATAGTCTGTATTTCTGAGTTGTTCCGATAAACGAGCTGAGAGTTCCCTTCCGTAAGCTTCCAGAGCAAATAAGCGCTCTAGCATCTGCCGTCGATCTTTGGGTTTTATGGTTAGAAACTCTGCGAATTTCCCTTGGGGAAGAACGACCGCTCGTGTAAAGTCCTCCACGTTTAAGCCTATTATTTCCTCCATTTTCTTAGTCATCTCATCGGCTTTCGAGGCTAAAACAGTTTCTTCCCCATTGACTATTTCTACAAAACGGCACGTGGACGCTTTAACCGTCCGCTCCCCAGAGCGTCGGTAAGCCCGCTCCGCACGATAGTTTATCCGCTTACTCCCCGCAGCTAAAGAAAAACTATATTCCACACTGAGCTGGTCTTCAGCATGATTAAGAATCCCTTGCGTATTGTTTGACGCTCGTTCGACCGTACCGTAAAGCGCGAGCGTTATGGCATCAAGTATCGTAGATTTTCCGCTTCCTGTGGATCCAAATATTCCAAACACACCTGTTTCACAAAGTTTCGTGAAATCAATCTCCTGAATTTCCCTGAAGCTGTTTAAACCAGCGATTCTTAAGCTAGTTGGCCTCACGCCGTTTCAGCCTCCTCATCCTCGACCGTTTGGGGTTGGAAGATCTCGCCTTTAGTGTCCGGATCAATTAAGGTTAAAAACAAAGAGACCAATTCCTGCTCCGGCTCGGCTCCACCAGTTCTATCCTGGTAAAACTTGCGGAACAGTTCATTAATCGGTAATTTTGAGCGAGCCTCGGCCACGATCTGTTCAGTTTCCGGAAAAACGGGACGTATATTGATCAGGCGTTCCCGCTGGCGGCGTAAGGTGTGGATATCTTGGGAATTAAGCGCACTAGTCACAAAAACCTCTAAATCAATCCAGGCGTGAAGATCCTTCCCCTCGTCTATCCAGCGTTGCACTTGAGCTAACCCCTCTTTGGCTTGCCACTTAACTAAGGGATAGCCAGCACTCAGAAAAATTTCCCGGGTCGTTACCTGTTGACCTGGAAATCCCTCAACAAGGATCACGGATTTGGCATACCCTGTTTCCGAGAAACTATAAGCGAGCGGCGAACCTGAGTAACGTGTGGGAACCTTCGCCCCTTTGACAGCTTGAGCACGGTGTAAATGCCCAAGCGCAACATATTGAGCGTCGGCTGGCATCGCCTCCGCCTCAACTGTCGGAGCGCTACCCAGTTCAATCGGGCGTTCTGACTCGGATTGCATCCCTCCACGTACATAGAGATGGCTTAACCCGAGGTTCACCGCGTCCGACCGGAAGTGTTTGCCAAACGCAGCAAATAATTGTTGTACGCGCTTTGAGTATTCCTGGCGAAGGATTTCTTCATCTAAACTTTCGCTTAGTACCTCATTAAGTCGGGACTCGGAAGGATAGGGAAGCATAGCAATGATGGCCGGATCTGGACAGCTGGGAATATGTAACTCTACCCACCCCAGTCCGGCACCAACCCTGCGCACCCTCTCTTGATTTGACAAGAGACTAGGCATCAATATATCTTTAGGAAGTCCATACAACGTGATCCCATGCCTAACTGCAAGAGGACTTGCCGCACAAAGGCGCTCTGGGTTATCGTGATTGCCTGCAATCGCCACCACTGCACGCCTTCCCCCAGCAGCTAAACGATTTAGTGCATCATAAAAAAGTTCTTCGGCAACGGCGGGTGGATTAACTGTATCAAAGACGTCTCCAGCAATTAAGACAAGATCGACCGCTTCATCAACCACAATCGTGCATAGTTCTTCTATAAACTTCACTTGTTCTTCAATTCGACTTCGCCCCTCAAGCATCCGACCAAGGTGCCAATCGGATGTATGTAAGATTCGCATGGGTCGCATAACCCCTTTCACTCTATATCTTCTTAGGGAAGCACGGGGACGGTTCTCTTGCTTCCTTTTCCAGCTGCGTTGGCAATGGCAATGTAGTAATAATAACATCGTTGCAGTAATTTCGGTATAAAGCACATTGTCTAGATAAGTCAATATCGACACATAATAAAACCGTGAAATTAAAGAAAGAAGGTATTTCTTAATGAGTGATTGGTTAATCCCTTATCTAACTTTTAACGGAAATTGTGAAGAAGCAGTAAATTTCTACCAAAAAGTTCTAGGCAGCGAAAGCCAAATAATGCATTTTGGCGATGCCCCACCGAATCCAGCCTATCCGGTACCTGATCATGTCAAAAATCTGGTTATGCATGCTGAATTAAGGAAGAACGGTCATATAATTCGCTTCTCAGATACTTTTCCCAAGTTACCATACAGCATCGGCAATAATGTTTCTTTTTCGTTGGAATTTGAAACTAAAGAGGAAACGAAAGCCTTGTTTGAAGCATTATCTGAGGGTGGCACCATCGAGATGGATCTGCAAGAAACATTTTTTAGCCCATTATTCAGTAAATTTACCGATAAGTTTGGTGTTATATGGATGGTTTCGTGTAAGGCTCAATAAATTTAAAGAACCTCATCAGTGAACTCGTTCAACTTAAGTTGAACATCGAGTCTTCGGTGACGATAGTCTCCGGCGGAGAGTATCGCCGAAGCCGCACGTCCCAAAAGGAACTCTTAGCGGCGAAGTCGGACTCTACCCCCACCGAAACAGAATAAGGTGTACCACTCCCACTTGTAGAAGTGGAAGTCTTACGATTTGGATCAAAGATCAGCTTATCAAATGCTGAACTGGCAGATTTAGTCGCCCCTAAGGAAAAGGATTAAAATATTCCATATTTCTTAGGGGCGTTAACCTTGGAGACATTATATTTATTCTTTCATTCAGCTATACTAATGGTCTGCTCGTGGAAAGGCTAGCTAATTTTCAAATTTTGAACAGAACTTATTATTCGGGTGATTTCAAAAGGTTTATCTAATATTCTGATGCCTTTTTCTTGAAAATCTTTAATTTTTTCCTGCGGCAAATCCCCTAAAACTATGATATTAATTCCAGGCCACATTTCATGAATTTCTTCAATTCTTGTAAGTTCGTTATTATCGAGTGATCCCTCAAAAATAACCAACTTTAGCAAAACACTGTTTATACTAATCGTACAATCTTCGAAATCACTCATCTTAAGAACTTTTACGCGCTGATCGAGCACTTTTAGGGCTTTCTCCAACGTATAGCTTAAGATTTTATCCTTGACTATTAAGGCGACATCAATTGCTTTCCTCTCAAAGCTGGCAATTGGAAGAGTAATCGTAAAGACTGCTCCACTTTGTGGTGAATTGCTTGCTTCTATTTCCCCATCGTGATTATGAATAATCGCTTTAACTACGGCGAGGCCTAACCCTGTTCCTCTTTCTTTTGTTGTAAAAAAAGGTGTAAACAGTTGATCTATTACACTAGCGGCCAAACCTGGTCCATTATCCTCAATACACACTTCTACCTTATCATTTACTTGCCGCAAAGAAATTTTGACTATTCCATTTTCATTTTCACCAAATGATTGAACTGCATTACGAACTAAATTCAAAATAACCTGAGTAAGTTGACCAGCATCAGCCTTTACAGGTGCCACCTTTCCAGCGTCGAATAAAATTTGAATACTTGTACCGATCCTCTGAAATCTGAATCAGAGCTGCTTCCTCATACTTTAGTTTAGTCTTCTATAAGACACGTTCTAAAACAATCACGAAAACGTGAATACCAACAACCTGTCCTACGGAGGCAAATAAATCATCAATGCTATTTTTGTGAAATTCCAATGATCTTACTCCCTTCCATAGAAATTCTTTCGACTATTCTTGGGTAAAATCCTTCCACATCTTCCAAATTACATGAAGAAATTATAATTGCATCGACATACCGCAACAAATTATTCTGTTACTTCGTTATATACTGATTTTAAATAATAATTCATAAATATTCAGAAAGGGGTTGAGGCAATTGGCTGTTGTTTTTTCAATCGAAGATAATCCTTCAATATCAATGGTAATAAAACTTGCCTTGACAGATGAAGGACATACCGTTATCACATTTAATAATAGTCAGAATGCGTATGAAAACCTAGTAGAAAAAGAATTAAAACCAGATGTAATATTAGTAGACCTCAATATGCCTGGAATGAACGGAAAAGAATTAGTTGAGAAGATAAGAGCTAATCCTTACATCGAGTATATTCCAGTGACAATTATCACAGGTTCAATTCCCTCGACTGAAACCTTACCATCTAAAGATTTTTACCAAGCCTTAGTACTTAAACCTTTTGATTTACAAGAATTAATTGATACTGTAGAAAGATTAACTGCATAAACTGTAAATAATTATACAAAAGTGTCCGACGAAAATGATCATTGATTTTCAAGAAAGCTTTTAGCATGTCAGCCCGCATCTCCATCATTGTATTACTCTACTATTTCCTCCACACTCATCCCGCTCTTTAACTCAAATACAAAATGCGTTGGCGTGAGAATTTATATCTTCTCAACCAACGCATTAAATATTTGTTCATAAAGTGAATGTCTGCTTCATGGAGATTTTCTGTGCTTGTTTATAGTGAATGTCCTCAAGATATGGCTAGCAATTTCTAACGGGTTAAGGTTTTTATTTATTAATAGACGATTTAAAATGCTATTATTGAGAATGGTAACTAAAATATCTAATTTATGATTATCCAATTGTTCCATAGCATGTCTAATAACCAAGGAATTGTGGTAGCTCTTTTTTAAAGGCTTAGCTAATTCTTCATATTTTCCTTTTCCACACAAATCTTGGGCCACATATATTCCTGTTAATATAGACGCTAACTGGCCAAATCCAAATGCTGGCATCATAGCGCCAAAACAATTACCCGTAAAGAATGTATTACCTAGACGAGGATATTCACAGAGACCCATTGTATATCTGTTCACCTCAAATTGGTCAGTGATCTTTAAGTTCTGTCCGATATCTTTGCAGACTTTAGTATAGAATCTGTCCCAGAGGGACTCCACATTTAAAAACTGATTTTCCGAGTAGTCAGGATATCCGATTGTAATCGAAGCTTCCTTTTCGGAATAGGGTAGTAAATATCCATATCCTTTTGGTGCAAGGTTATTGTCGAGCCAAATAGCTACATGGTGACGATCAAAATTCCCCTCCACTGTAGCACCTTTCAAAGAAACAGTGAGATCGACTTGGAAATTCTGTACCTGAAGAGCATAAGCTGCATCACCAGTAGCCATGATTACATGCGTAAAGTCTTGCAACAATTCTTCATAGGTGTTATCTGAATTGAAGTGGATCTTTGAATTAATCTGTTTAAAGAGTTGGCACTCAAAAGATTCATCGTCTCTACCTCTTAAGTTGATGAAGCCTAAGTGACCGTTCACAACCCCATGGCGATTCTCAGAAAAAAAATCCATTTTGCTTATATTGGCTAAAGGTTGGAGAAAAATTCCATGGTTTTCGGAAAGATAAGCGTAACAGTCATTGATTGGCCTATAAAAAATTGGCATAAGCGCCTCGCCGTTTACGAATCGATCTCCGACACGACTACGCTTTTCGAAGATTGTTGGGAGAACTCCGTACTTTTCTAACGTTATAGCACATGCCAAGCCAGATAGTCCGGCACCCATAATTGCTACTTTCAATTGCATCGCCGCCTTCACCGTTAGTTTGCTAATCTAAACGTATATTATTCAACAAACATAACTGGGAAGTGTTTATGTTTAGCTTGATCTATAGAGGCAGCCGAAAAGCGAGAAGCGTTTAACCGCATGCTGGATGAACTGGAATTAGCCAAATGGAAAGGGGATGGAGGAGATCTGTATACAAAGATGTTAACCACACTTAGAATAGCCACAGTGCGTACATACTACACAACCACTTTCATGGTTAATCGGCATGCCACACTCTGGGCAGGCATTCGCTGGAGCGACGCCCGCAAGGGCTCTCTTTTCAGCAACCTTTTCTATTGGTGCCCTCACTCGTCCCACTACGCTTGAACGTTCAGCCATTCCAACGCTTTCCTGCATGCTAGCTTGAACTTTAGAAACATTAATCCCGACTTCAAAATATTTCTTAATCACGCTGGCAATGGCATCAGGGCAGGATGTGGCCTTAACCCCTTCACGCCGCATACAAGCTGGGCAGCGAATCCCTTTGATTTGTTCAGTAATTGTATCGACGGACAAGCCGGAACGCAATGCAATCGAGATCAAACGAGCTGTAGCCTCAGATTGAGATGAACATCCTCCTGCGCGACCGGTATTCGTAAACACTTCACAAATTCCTTCTTCATCCGCATTAACACTGACATAAAGGTTCCCGCACCCAATTTTTATTTTCTCCGTAACCCCTATTGTCGTAGTCGGTCGTGGCCTTGGAACAACTGTGTTCACCTCAGGGATAAACGGTTTTTTTGGAGCAGACCATTGAGTTTTATCATCCTGGGCTTGTGCTGCTACGGTTCCTGTAGAAAGCACCTGCTCTTCTCGACTTCCGTCGCGATAGACCGTTAATCCTTTGCAGTTTAGTTCATCTGCCAGAAGATAGGCTTCAGCAATGTCTTCGCGTGTCGCAGTGTTGGCAAAGTTGATAGTTTTTGATACTGCATTATCCGTATACTTCTGGAAAGCCGCCTGAATCCGGATGTGCCATTCGGGCGCTATCTCTTGGGCCGTAGTAAAGACTTCCTGTACCCAATTAGGGACTTCCTGCAATCCTAGGACAGTTCCCATTTCTGCAATCTTCTGCATTAATTCTGGGGAATAGAAACTATATTCTTTGGCAAATGCTTCAAAGAGTGGATTGGCCTCGACTAAAGCCGTCCCATCCATCACCGTTTTAGTATAGGCAACCGCAAAAAGAGGCTCTACCCCGCTGGAAGCACCGCAAATCATGGATATAGTTCCAGTCGGAGCAATCGTCGTCAAGGTGGCATTGCGCAGTTTCATGCCCCCCTCAAAAATGGAGCCTTCATAATTCGGGAAGGTTCCTCGTTCTTCAGCCAAGCGTTGGGACTCAATACGGGCTTCCGTCTGAATAAATTTCATAACCTTTTCAGCATATTCAACCGCGTCTTCCGTGGCATACGATGTTTGAAGCAAAATGAGCATATCAGCAAAACCCATCACGCCAAGACCAATTTTCCGGTTCCCTTTAACAACCTCATCAATAATTGGCAGTGGATACTGATTCACATCAATCACGTTGTCAAGAAAGCGAACGGACAAGCGGATCACCTGACTCAAACGCTCCCAGTTAATAACCATTTTCCCGTTTTTCTCGCTCACCATCAACTTGAGATTGATGGAGCCTAAGTTGCACGCCTCATTTGGTAGCAAGGGCTGCTCACCACAGTTATGCACATAGATCCCGTTAGCATCAAAGGCATTGGCCCCTGGAACCTGGGCATCATAAACCTCCTCAAATCCCACTGGGAGGCATTCTGTCACGCTGGCCAGAAAGCGCTCTCTATTTAAATTACGCTGGTAGCCTTCAAGCTGGTTTTTAAGGGTTTGTGTTTTCTTATTGTTGCTAAAGCCAATTATCTCTGCAAAAATTGGCAAATTATCTAGGGATATCGAAAGTTCGTGCCCAGACTGGACTTCGTAGTCTTGATGACCGCCCTTGCCATCTGGCAAAGATTTAGTACCAGATGATTTGCGATCCTTATAAATCGTAGAAGCCATGCCTAAACGATGCAACATTCGCTGGACTATTTGAAGCCCTGAAAGATTCTTTTGCCATAACCTAACGGATACACCCTTTTCTCGAGTACCCACTACAGTTCCATCAGTATCAAACAGACCCCTTATCAGTCCTCTGTGAAAGTCTGAACTTGTTTTTTCCAGTTCCACGGTGATCCTTTTCTCTTTCGGAAAAATACCATATTCGCCCGCTAAATCACGTAAGGCTGCTAACTTCATCCGATGTTCATTTCTCTCACTGATTACCTTCTGAAAACCTTTAAAATCACTGCGATGTCGCAGGATAGAGGTCGCCTTTTCTGCAGCTAAAATCATGGACTGGGCTTCTTCATCATCCCCCCAAACAGAAATGATGCCTCCATCCTCTTTTAACGTTCCGTCCCCCAAAAGCAGACCTAAAAGATACCCTTCTTCCAAACTCCCCTGGCCAGACCAACTTAGATCCCGATTATTTGAAAGAATGATTTGATCCCCTGGTTTTAGTTCACCGGCTGGTTTCCAAATTTCAGTAATTTGTTCTCGGGTCACCTTTTCAGCAACTCGGATAAGATGATCCTGAGTTACTTTAAGCTCATAACCCCGATCTGTCTCAACCGATAAAATGGACTTAGTTCCAGTGGAAAAGAACCCCTCTGAGCTTGTCCGATAATATTTTCCGTTTAATACCAGCTCAAGTTCCTGACCTAATACTGTTTTAACTTGTGCCGGGCCATGGTCTGTCAGAATCCAAGTGTCTCCCGCAACGCAGGGATTGGTGGCTTCAATCTCGCCTAGCAGAGGAGTGGGATTCCCTTCATTTAAGCGGTCAAGAAATACTATTCCAGGTTCCCCATTCTGCCAGGCATGTTCAACGATCTTATTAAAAATCTCCGGCGCTGATAATTTCCCTACAGGGCTGCCCGTATGAGGGTCTATAAGATCATAGGGACGACCTTCACGAACAGCCAGCATGAAATCTTCCGTGATCCCAACGGAAATATTAAAGTTCGTAATCTCTTTATTATCTTCTTTACACTGAATGAAATCTACAATATCCGGATGATCCACACGAAGAATTCCCATATTAGCTCCGCGACGAGTTCCGCCTTGCTTAACCGCTTCTGTGGCAGCATTAAAAACCTTCATAAAGGAAATTGGACCCGAGGCCACTCCACCAGTTGAGCGAACCATGCTATTTTTAGGACGCAAACGAGAAAAGCTGAAACCAGTTCCTCCACCAGATTTATGAATGATCGCAGCATTTTTTATTGCATCAAAAATCTGTTCCATGCTGTCTTCAATCGGTAAGACAAAGCAAGCACTCAATTGTCCGAGATCCCGACCAGCATTCATAAGCGTCGGTGAATTTGGCATGAATTCGAGGTTCGCCATCATGGTATAGAATTCTTTAGCCAGGGTCGCCGTTTCTTCTTTACCTTTGCCGTATTTATCCTCTTCAATTTCCGCAATCACATAGGCCACTCGATAAATCATGTCTTCCGCAGTTTCAACTACTTGTCCGTTTGCTTGTTTTAAGTACCGTTTTGCCAATACTACACGCGCATTAGGTGTAAGATTAGCCTTTGGCCAGGTTTTTGGTGCTTGTCCTTCGAAACTCAACGCGAATCCCCAACTTTCCTTCATAACTATTCATCTAGTCCCTCTTCTTCATACTTTCCCGCTTTTCAATAAGCTCGTGTAACTCTTCCATAAATCGTTGTATGTCCGGAAACTGACGATAGACGGAAGCAAAACGAATGTAGGCTACTTCGTCCAATCCAAACACCTGTTCCAGCACAGCTTCCCCCACTTGAGCACTCGACACCTCACGCTCATGGCTGTTACGTAGGATTTTTTCAACAGCGTAAGCTGCATCCTCAATTTGTTCCGTGGAAACTGGCCTTTTTTCACAAGCCCTTAGCATACCTGCCATCATTTTGGAACGGGAAAACTCTTCACGACGTCCTTCTTTTTTTACAACAATAAGCGGAGAATCCTCAAATTTTTCAAAGGTGGTAAACCGACGCAAGCAACGTTCACATTCCCTACGTCTTCGAACAGCAGTTCCTTCTTCAACCTGACGTGAATCATGAACTTTTGTGTCCTCATTGCCGCAGAATGGACAATGCACAGCATCACCCCCAACATCTAGTGTTCTATAAATTTAACCACACTATATGTTGTGTGTCAACATGACTTTAGACCTAATTTGACTCGTTCTTCTCTCCCCTCGCTTATTTCTGTTAACTAATCATTTTCTTCCTTTAATTCTTGTATAGAGTACTATTTTGATTTAGATTTAAAGTAGTATTCCTAATCTAAAAAGGGCAGAATAATTTTGTAACCATTTATATTGGTATATTTAGGAAGGAGTGATTTGACCGTGATTAAGAAATTCCCTGAAAGAAACGCAAACCCAAACACCAAGCCAATTCCATCTCGTCCTGAAGATCAACCAAGCATGGATTCTAGGGACGGGCATGGACTTTCGAAAGAAGAAGCCTTACGATCCAAGAAGTAACTATTAGTGAAATGCAACTTACTTAGTCCTACGTTCATTCTTGTATCATAAAGCTAATAAGAAAGGAGGCATCTCCACGTGCCACGTATGCGCGTCGTGAAAAGTTCCGGAGTGTAGACGTTATTTGTGAAAATCTTATGCGTGCTTACCTTTTTAACGCCAATCAATTTGTTAATAAACATGATTGTTCTGAAATTCGCTTTTTGATTTAAACAGAAAGGCCTGAACCCTCTCAAAATTGAGTTAGGTTCAGGCCTTTTTTGTCTTTGTTATAACTATGGTTGTTCCTTAATTTCATTTCTGGTAAAGGCGTTAACGCATAGGTAAGAAATTTCATTTTGGGTTTAAATTTTTGTGCGGGAAATGTTTGCAAGAACCAGTGTTACAAGCAAAGCGATTAAGGACTGTGATGTAAAGCATATGTAAATCTGAGATTTGTGAGATTTTTTCTCTAGAATCCTTGATTTATGGATATAATTCTGTAATAATGAGCATAATATTATAAATCTTGAGAAAAAATCTCTAGGATTGGAGTGGTAAAATATGCTATGTCAGTTTACATTTGAAAATTTCAAATCATTTAAGAATGAGGCTACCTTGGACTTGTGCGCCGAAAAAATCAGCGAGCATGAGGAGAGTCTGATTGTAGATTCGTACGACAGTGAGAAATTTTTGCCGGTTACTTCTATATATGGCCCAAATGGCGGAGGGAAATCCAGCGTGTTAGAGGCGTTTGTGAACTTATCTCACAAGGTACTCTTGCCGGTCATAGCGTTAAAGGCCATGGCAACTTCAAAGGATGAAAACCTTGAGGATGGAAAAATGAAAGAATTCAAGCATTTTCCTGTTGATGATAAAGAAAAATATTACTTGTTCGACAAGAGCTGTAGGGAATTACCTATAAAATTTGATGTCCTCTTTCGCGTTAATGAAACCGAATATCGGTATCAGTTGAATATTCTGCATTCTAATATTGTAGAAGAAAACCTGTATGCGAAAAACCTTCAAACAGATGAATTGGAAATAGTGTTTGAGCGGAATGCCTCTGATTTTTATATTGGCGATGCTTTGGGGGAAGTCAAAGTTGGAAACATTAAGTCCTCTATTCCGTTACTGTCGCATTTGTCCATAAACTACGATATCAAAACAATTGACGATGTAATCAAATGGTTTTTAGAGTGCAGGATTTTAGATTATGATAATCCGTATGCGGATAAAAGGATTGTTTTTCTAAAGGACAAGAACAGGGAAGATATTTTCTTAAAAACGCTCGCCGAGATGGATATCAATATAACAAGCATACGGACAGAAGAAGATACTAATGGGAAAATAACCGCTGTTTACACTACACACTGCTTGGAAGATGGTTCGTGTGTGGAATTACCCTTTGAGGAAGAATCGAGTGGAACACGTAAGCTCTTTGGTTTGCTACCTTTTCTGTTGGGGTGCTTGCATAAGGGAAGCCTTGTTATTGCTGACGAGATGGATGCCAAGTTACATCCAAAGCTTCTTCGGTATATCATCGGTCTGTTCACAAATCCATCTATTAACACCAAGGCTGCCCAGCTTATTTTTACCTCTCACGATATGAGTACCATGAAGCCTGCGGTATTCAGAAGGGATGAAATCTGGTTCTCTGCGCTTAATAAGAAAAATGCATCAAAATTGTATTCACTGGTGGAGTTCAGGAAAGACAACGGCGCCAAGGTGCGCCCCGATGAAACTTATGACAAGCAATATATTGAAGGAAGGTATGGAGCCGACCCTTATCTCAAGAATATTCTTGATTGGGGGACGATTCAATGAGTTTAAAACCGTTAAAGGCAAGCACCCAAAAGAAATTGGAAGCTACCATGCAGAAGAAAAAAAAGAGAATAGAGGAATTACATCAATTGCCCCCTTATACGGTCATTTTCAGTGAAGGTGTCAAGACGGAGCCGTTCTATATTCAAGGACTGACTAAGCAAGTCAATCAAAAATATGCGCAATTTACATCAGGCGATCGCATCACAGTGATTGGAACTGGACGCAATACCCGAAGCCTGCTAAATTACGCAAGGAAAACGGTAAACTCTGAATATCCCGAGTGCAAAGTTGTTTGGTTGATGTATGATAAGGACGATTTTCCCTATGACGATTTTGACAACACGCAATTTAGCGCCGAGGGGAGAACATGTGAGCAGAAATACCATGTGGCTTGGTCTAATGAGTGTATCGAGCTATGGTTCTTGCTGCATTTCCAACCATTATTTGCTAGTGTGGGCAGAGAGCAGTTTCACGATATCTTGAAAGGATATTTTCCATACGAGAAAACTTTGGAGAATATCTACGACATTCTAAAGGATAAAACGCATATTGCTATTGCGCATGCAGAAGCCTTATATGCTGGCTATGAAGAAGGCACCCCGCCGTCTAAAAGAACACCTGCAACGCGAGTTCATGAGCTGGTAGGCTTTTTACATTCCTACCTTTAATGGGAGATTGGTTATAAATAGTGCATTTATTTATAACGAGATTATGACAGAGGTAAGCCTCACCCTTCTACAGAAAGCTAACCACAAATCTTTAAAACTGTAAAAGTAAATAAGTTGAGAAGAAACGCCATCTTTTACCGGATGGTGTTTTTTGCACCCAAAATCAGTAACGGTCTTAATTTGCTGATCGTAGCGAATGTGCCTTACGCCAAACTGCGACTTATAACGCACTCTCCTGCAGTGTGGATTCTTAACTTCCGTGTTCGAGATACGAAAGTCGGATGAGACTTTCGCCACACTGCGACTCATTACGCATCCTCCAGCAGTGTGACGATAAGCGGACGAGCTTATCGCCACACTGCGTCCCGAAACGAATTCTCCTGCAGTGTGGATCCCGAACGGGTGGAACCCCGGTGTCTCATTACAGTATGACGCAAAACACAGAAAGGACTACCTCGTGAGAGATAGTCCTTTCGCTTGTTACCTGGCGATGACCTATGTTCCCAGGGGCTTGCGCCCCAAGTATTATCGGCCCTGGAACGAAAGGCGGATGAGCCTTTCGCCACACTGCGACATATAACGCATACTCCGGCAGTGTGGATCCTTAACTTCCGTGTTCGTGTATACGAAAGGCGGACGAGCCTTTCGCCACACTGCGTCCCTATACGCATACTCCAGCAGTGTGGATCGAACGGGTGGGATCCCGGTGCCTCGGTCATTCAGTATAACAAAACACAAAAATGCTACCTCGTTAGAGATAGCATTTTGTTTGTTACCTGGCGATGACCTGCTTTCCCAGGGGCT
>Ga0209347_1000352_pt1 | contig 124285 bp, 124 predicted proteins | sample AutmiccommuBRH23_FD_187382 | JGI IMG/M metagenome (GOLD analysis project Ga0209347, IMG submission 187382) | Deep subsurface microbial communities from Mt. Terri, Switzerland - Autotrophic microbial communities BRH/23 (SPAdes) (version 2) | ecosystem: Environmental > Aquatic > Deep subsurface... | reverse complement strand
GGCTCGCCGCCCCTCGAAAGCCCGGCCGAGCGTCACCTGGTCCGCGTACTCCAGGTCTCCGCCCACCGGTAGTCCGCTCGCGGGCCGGGTGACCCGCACGCCGAAGTCGCGCAGCATCCGGCTGAGGTAGGCGGCGGTGGCCTCCCCCTGCGTGTCCGGATCCGTGGCGAGGATGACCTCCGACACCTCGCCGTCCGCCAGCCGCTGGAACAGCTCACGCGTGTGCAGATCCGCCGGCCCGCGGCCGTCGATGGGCGAGATGGAGCCGCCGAGGACGTGGTACAGGCCGCGGAACTCGTTGGTGCGCTCGATGGCGACGACGTCCTTGGACTCCTCCACCACGCACAGCTGGGACCGGTCCCGACGCGGGTCGCGGCAGACGCGGCAGCGCTCCTCCTGAGACACGTTGAAGCACACCTCGCAGAACCGCGTGGACTGCTTGACGCGCCGCAGCGTGTCCGCGAGCTCGATGACGTCCTCCTCGGGGGCGTCGAGCAGGTGGAACGCGATGCGCTGCGCGCCCCGCGGACCGATGCCCGGGAGGCGGCTCAGGGCGTCGATGAGGTCCTGGATGGGCCCTTCGTACACGGCCGGGTCAGCCGCCGAGACCGGGCATGCCCGGCATGGCGGGGAGGTCGGGCATCGCGGCGGCCGTCGCGGCGTCCGCCTCCGCCTTCGCGGCTCGGAAGGCCGCGATGACGAGCGCCGACAGGGTCTCGGTGTCCTCGGGGTCCCACGCCTCGGGCGTGATGTCGAGCTCCTCGAGGTCGCCCTTGCCGCTCACGACGACGGTGACCGCACCGCCGCCGGCCGTGCCGGTGAAGCGGGCGTCGGCCAGCTGCTCCTGCGCGCGTTGCAGGTCCTCCTGCAGCTGCTGGGCCTGCTGCATGAGGGCGTTGATGTCGAAGTCACCGAACATGGTCATCACTCCTGGAATGGGTCTGTGGACAGCTTATGCGCCCGCGCCTCAGGCATCGTCGGCGTCGCGCACCGCGATGATCTCGGCCCCGAAGGTGCTGCTGAGCAGTTCCTCGGCGTTGTGGGCGCTGTCCAGCACTTCGTCGTCGGACGAGATGTCGACGTCTGGCTCCGGTGGCTCGGGCGCGCGGACGGGCTCGGGGGGCGGGGGCGGCGCGACGGGGGCGCCGGACGGCCGCTGGGCGGGCCGTTCCTGGGCCTGTTCCCCCGACGCGAGGACCGCGTTGATCCGCAGCTCGACGCCGATGGTCTCGATGATGGCGTCCGCGAGGACGTCCTGGCTGCCGCCGCTGCCGAAGTTGTCGCGCGGCCCGGTCTGGGCGAACCCGAGGTGGAGCACACCGTCGGCGACGTCGAGCACCTGCGCGTGTTGGCTGAGCAGCATGAAGGTGAAGCGCCGGCGCCGCTTGACCTCCTCCAGCACGTTGGGCCACACGCGACGCAACTCCGCCGCGGTGAGCTGCCCGGGGCCGCCGTCCGGCCGGGGCCCGGCCGGGGCCGGAGGCTCAGGAGCCGCGGGGGGCGGCGCGACGGTGGATCCCGGCGGGGCGCCGGCGGGACGGCGCCGGGGCGGCTCACCGGCCGGCCGCCGCTCGGCCACGGGTTCGCGGACTGCGGCGGAAGGGGCGGGAGGAGCAGGGGCCGCGGCTGCCGGGGCCGGGGCGGGCTCCGGCGCCAGAGCGGGAGCCGCCGGAGCAGGCTGTGCCTGGCCGGAGGCGCGGCGGCTCTGGTCCGCCGGACGCTGCATCCGCACCGTGGGCTCTCCGGCGTCGGCCCAGTCCTCGACGGGGGCCGGCCCCGCCTGGCCGCCCATCATCCCGACGCGCCGTTCGAGGCGGTCCATGCGGGCATGCAGGCCACGCTCGTCCGAGTCGGCACCGGGCAGCAGGACCCGGGCGCACATGAGCTCGAGGTGCAGCCGGGGGGCCGTGGTGCCGCGCATGTCCGTCAGGCCGGTGGCGATGACCTCCGCGGCGCGGGTCAGCTCCCCGGCGCCGAGGCCGGCCACCTGCGTCTGCAGGCGCTGCGCCTGGTCCGCGGCGACGTCGAGCAGCCCGTTGGTCGCCGCCTCGGGCACGGCAGCGAGGATGACGAGGTCACGCAGCCGCCGGAGCAGGTCCTCGGCGAAGCGACGCGGGTCCTGGCCGACCTCGATGACCTTGTCCACCGTGCGGAACACCCCGGCGGCGTCCCCGGCGGCGAAGGCGTCCATGATCTCGTCGAGCAGGGCGTCGGGCGTGTAGCCGAGGAGAGCCGCGGCCTGGTCATAGCTGACGCCGTCATCCCCGGCGCCGCCGAGCAGCTGGTCGAGGACCGAGAGCGAGTCACGCACCGACCCGGCGCCGGCGCGCACGACGAGCGGGAGCGCGGCCTGGTCCACCGCCACGCCCTCGGTGCGGCAGATCTCGCCGAGGTAGTCGGTGAGCAGCCGGGGCGGAACCAGGCGGAACGGGTAGTGGTGCGTGCGCGAGCGGATGGTCCCGATGACCTTCTCCGGCTCCGTGGTGGCGAAGATGAACTTGGTGTGCGGCGGGGGCTCCTCGACGAGCTTGAGCAGGGCGTTGAAGCCCTGGGTCGTGACCATGTGCGCCTCGTCGATGATGTAGATCTTGTAGCGGCTCGCGACGGGCGCGAAGTAGGCGCGCTCGCGCAGGTCCCGGGCGTCGTCGACGCCGCCGTGCGACGCGGCGTCGATCTCGATGACGTCGATGGAGCCCGGCCCGCCGCGCGCCAGGTCCTGGCAGGAGTCACACACGCCGCACGGGGTGGGAGTGGGCCCCTCGACGCAGTTCAGGCAGCGCGCGAGGATGCGGGCCGAGGTGGTCTTGCCGCAGCCGCGGGGCCCGGAGAACAGATAGGCGTGGTTGACCCGGTTGCTGGACAGCGCGCGCTGCAGCGGGACGGTGACGTGCTCCTGCCCGATGACGTCGGCGAACGTGTCCGGCCGATAGCGGCGGTAGAGCGCCAGCGGCGACGGCGGGGCCTCGGGACGGCGCGGCGCGGGCGCTGGGACGGCCGCGGCGGCAACAGCCGGCGCCGCCTGCGTGCTCTCCTCCGCGGGCTCGTCGTCGGGCTCGTCGAACAGCCCGGGGCCCTCCATCGGCTCGAAGTCCGGAAGGTCCGCTGAGCCGTATCCCTCGTCGAGGAGGGCGTTCTCGTCCTCGTCGTACTCGTCGTCCACGCGCCCACCCTATTCCAGAGGCCAGACAATTCCAGGGCAAAGAAAAGGGCCCCTCGCGCACCCGGCAGAGCTCACTTACCCTTGCTGCCTTCCGACCCTGGGGGGGTTGGGCGAGATACCGCCGCGCGAGGAACCTTCCCCAACCTTACCCCATGGAGGGACGGCTCCCGCCACTCCTGCCCTAGGCTCCCCGCATGGTGAGTGCAGCGGATCCGGTTCTGGCCGAGGTGTGGCGCGGGGAGCATCTCGAGTGTCTCCACCACGGGGCGTTGGCCGTGACGGGCCCCGGCGGCGACACCAGGCTCACGCTCGGCGACGCGAGCTCCCCCATGCTGCCCCGATCGTCGCTCAAGCCCCTGCAGGCCGTCGCGATGCTGCGCCACGGCCTCGACCTCGACGGGGCGCTCCTGGCGCTCGCCGGCGCCTCGCACTCCGGAGAGCCCTTCCACCTCGACGGCGTCCGCGCGATCCTCTCCGGCGCCGGCCTGACGCCCCCGGACCTCCGGACGACGCCGGGGCTCCCCCTCGACCAGGACGCCCAGGCGGCGTGGCTGGCCGCCGGCCACGGCCGCGAGCCGCTGGCCCACAACTGCTCGGGCAAACACGCCGCGATGCTGCGCACGTGCGTGCGGGCGGGGTGGGATCCGGGCTCCTACCTCGAGCCGGCGCACCCCTTGCGGCTCGCCTGCGCGCGGGCGATCGCCGACCTGACGGGCGAGGACGCGGGCGGCCCGGTCGTCGACGGCTGCGGGGCTCCGGCCTTCGCCGTCAGCCTGGTGGGGCTGGCCCGGTCCTTCGGGCGGCTCGCGGCCGCCGCCGAGGGGCCCGAACGGCACGTCGCCGACGCCTTCCGCGCCCACCCGGAGTACGCCTCCGGGACCCGCCGCGACGAGGTGGTGCTGCACCGCGAGGTCCCCGGCCTCATGTGCAAGGTCGGGGCGGAGGGCTGCTACGCGGTCGGCCTGCCGGACGGCACGGGCATCGCCGTCAAGGTCGGCGACGGTCACCACCGCGCCACGGTGCCGGTGCTCATCGCCGTGCTCACCGCGCTCGGCCACGGCACCGCCGCCCTGTCGGCCCTCGATCCGGAGCCCGTCCTCGGGCACGGCCGGAGAGTGGGCGCCGTCACGCTCGCCGAGCCCGTGCGGGGCGCGATCGCAACGTCCCTCGGCTGAACCGGCCCGGGCGGCCGGCCACTGGCCGCGTCCGATAAGCTGCGCGCGCCCACCGTCGCCCACCCCAGGGGTCCCTTGTGAACGCCGTCGTCATCTCCGTCGTCGTCATGCTGGTGCTGTCCGTGCTCCGCGTGCACGTCGTACTGGCCCTCTTCCTCGGCGCGCTGACCGGCGGCCTGCTGGCGGGGTTGGGCCTCGAGGCCACGATGGTCGCCTTCCAGGACGGCCTCGCCGGGGGCGCGAAGATCGCGCTCAGCTACGCCCTGCTCGGTGCCTTCGCCATGGCAGTGGCGCACTCGGGCCTGCCGCAACTGCTGGCCAACTGGATGATCCGCAAGCTCGACGCCGACGACCTATCCCCGACGCACAGGGTGACCCGCTGGACCACCTTCGGCCTCATCGCGGGCATCCTCGCGATGTCGATCATGAGCCAGAACATCATCCCGGTGCACATCGCGTTCATCCCGCTGCTCATCCCGCCGCTGCTGGTCATCATGACCCGGCTGCGGCTCGACCGGCGCGCGATCGCGAGCGTCCTGACGTTCGGCCTAGTGACCACCTACATGTTCCTGCCGATCGGCTTCGGCAAGATCTTCCTCACCGACATCCTCTACGGCAACATCATCTCCTCCGGCCTAGACGTCAGCGACGTCAACCCGATGACGGCCATGGGCATCCCCGCCCTGGGCATGGTGGCCGGCCTCCTCATCGCGGTGTTCGTCACCTACCGGCGCCCCCGCGACTACGACCCCGACGCCGTGGTCGACCATGACGCGCCCGCCGAGATCAAGCCCTACCGCATCGCCGTCGCGCTCGTGGCGATCGTCGCGTCGTTCGGCGTCCAGACCTGGCTGACGATGGCCGGCTCCGACGCCGACCCCCTCCTCGTGGGCGCCCTGCTCGGCCTGTGCCTGTTCATCATCACCGGGGCCGTCAAGTGGACCGACGCCGACGCCGTGTTCACCGGCGGCATGCGGATGATGGCGCTCATCGGCCTCATCATGATCGCGGCCCAGGGCTTCGCGTCGGTCATGCGCGCGACGGAGCAGATCGCGCCGCTCGTCGAGGGCACGGCGGCCCTGTTCGCGGGCAACAAGGGCGTCGCCGCCATCGCCATGCTGCTGGTCGGCCTGCTGGTGACCATGGGCATCGGCAGTTCCTTCTCGACGCTGCCGATCATCGCGGCGATCTACGTCCCCCTCTGCGTGTCGCTCGGATTCTCGCCCCTGGCCACGGTCGCCATCATCGGCACGGCCGGTGCCCTGGGCGACGCCGGCTCCCCCGCGTCCGACTCCACGCTTGGTCCCACCGCCGGCCTCAACGCCGACGGACAGCACGACCACATGCGCGACACGGTGATCCCGACCTTCCTGCACTTCAACCTGCCGCTGCTGGCGGCCGGATGGCTCGCCGCGATGGTGCTCTGAGCCGCGGCGACGTATCGGATCTCGATGCAACCCCGCCGAGCGCGGGGGCGTAGACAGGGTGTCAGGAGTTTTCGTCCCGACCCGGCCCGGGCTTAGCATGGCCGTGGTCGGATCACAAGGGAACTGAGAGATATGCGCACACCTGTCCTCCGAGTCGCCGTCGCGGCGCTCGGCCTCCTCCTCATCACGCCGCTGGCTCACGCCGAGACGGCAAGCCCGGTGCCCGACCTGTCGGCGTCGGCCAGCCCCACGACGACGGCCAGCACCACGCCCACGACGGCGGCGTCCCCGACGCCCACCGTGACCGCATCGGCCAGCCCGACGAAGTCGGCCTCGCCCACGCCGACCCCGACGCCCACGCCGAGCCCGACGCCCAGCCCCACGCCGACCGTCTCGGCGGCGCCGCTGACGGCGGCGCAGAAGCTGTACGTGACGCCCGGCTACCACTACGTCAACGGCCGGTACTGGAAGACGCGCTGCGAGATGTACTCGACCACCACCGTGCGCTGCTTCACCGACATCTACGCCACCGTCATCAAGAGCGTCAACGGCGTCTGGTACAAGCAGAACACCTGGACGTTCAACAACCTGACCTACCTCCCGTCACCTGAGGCCGCATGGAAGGGCAACAACCTGGTCTCCGGCGACGTGTTCTACTCCGGCGGGCGCACCTGGAAGAGCGAGTGCAACACCGCGGCGACGGGGTACGGCGCGTGCCGTGTCTACATCTGGGCCTCCGCCCCCTCGCTCAGCGACGGCGTCGTCAAGCAGGTCTGGAGCTGGCGCTTCAACGGGTTTGTGAACTTCTCCACGCCGACGCGGCCCGCGGTGACCCGGATCCCGGCCACGGCGCCGACCCCCTCGGGCGTGCCGTCGCCCGGCCCGCTCCAGCCCATCGTCTACAACGCCCTCGTGCAGAAGGGCTTCCGGCTCGACTCGCGGTGCCTCACCGGTCGCGGGTTCTGCGTGTCGAAGGATCAGCGCAAGATGGCCTGGGTCGTCAACGGGAAGGTCGACGTGGTGCTCGATGTGCGCTTCGGCTCCGAGCTCACGCCCACCCGCAACGGCGCCTTCACCATCGGCTGGAAGTCCCGCGACCACGTGTCGAGCCTCTACCACACGGCCATGCCGTATGCGATGTTCTTCAGCGGCGGCCAGGCCATCCACTACTCCGCCGACTTCGCCGCCAACGGCTACAACGGGGCCTCCCACGGCTGCGTGAACGTCCGCGACCGGGCCGCGATCGCGCGCCTGTTCGACCTGGCCCGCGTCGGAGACAAGGTGATCGTCTACAACTGATCCACGTGATTTGAGCCGCCGTCGGCCCCTCGGGTAGGGTTCCTCCTTGGAGGATTCGCCTAGAGGCCTATGGCGCTCGCTTGGAAAGCGGGTTGGGTTCACGCCCTCACGAGTTCGAATCTCGTATCCTCCGCCACATCGGGTCCTGCCCCCTCGGGGATAGGACCCGATGTTCGTTGCCGGGGGTGCCCCCGAGCCCCGAGGCGTAGCCTGGAATCACCGCGACAGCACCGCCACCCCGTCGCCCACCTGGGGCGGCGCCGGTGGCAACCGAGACGATCCAGTCGCCCGGGGACGTCGACGACGTGCGCCGGCTCTACGGGCCCGACGCGGTCCGATCAGAGCCGCTGTACTGCATCGCCCGGGCGGACGGTGAGGCTCACGGCGTCTAGGCTCGGGCCCCCTTCCCGGTGGGGTTCGTGCCCTACAGGTCGCCGCCACGTCGTCGGTGCCATGATGTCCCCAGACATCGACCGCCCCCTCACGGACGGAGCAGACCATGGACGCGATCCTGGGGTTCCTGGACACCATCAACACCTACATGTACACGTGGGTGCTCATCTACGTCCTCGCGGCGGTGGGGATCTACTTCACGGTCCGGACCCGGGGCATGCAGCTGCGCATGTTCCCCGCGATGATCCGCACCATCCTCCACTCCGGGCGCCATGAGGGGACGGGCATCACGCCTTTCCAGGCGTTCGCGATCGGCCTCGCCTCGAGGGTCGGCACGGGCAACATCGCGGGGGTGGCGATCGCCATCACGCTCGGCGGCCCGGGAGCCGTGTTCTGGATGTGGGTCATCGCCCTCATCGGCATGGCCACCGCCTTCGTGGAGGCGACGCTGGCCCAGATCTTCAAGGTGTCCTGGCCCGACGGGACCTACCGCGGCGGCCCCGCCTTCTACATCTGGCGCGGCCTGAAGTCGTGGCGGTGGGGGGCCGCCTTCGCCGTCGCCCTGCTGTTCACCTTCGGCATCGCGTTCGAGATGGTGCAGGCCAACACCATCGCCCAGACCCTGGACACCTCCCACGGCGTTCCGGTGTGGGTCTCGGCGATCGCGCTGGCGATCCTGACCGGAGCCGTCATCCTCGGCGGCATCAAGGCCGTCGCCCGCGTGGCCGAGTGGGTCGCGCCGATCATGGCCGGCCTCTACATCCTCCTCGCACTGGTCATCCTCGTGCTCAACATCGACCGGCTCGGCTTCGTGTTCTACGAGATCATCGCCTCCGCCTTCGGGCTCAACGAGGCCCTCGCGGGGACCGCCGGCGGCGTGACCGCGGCGCTCCTCAACGGCGTCAAGCGCGGCCTCTACTCGAACGAGGCGGGAATGGGTTCCGCGCCCAACGCCGCCTCGACCGCGACCACGAGCCACCCCGCCCGCCAGGGCCTCATCCAGTCGATGGGCGTCTTCGTCGACACCATGCTCATCTGCTCGGCCACCGCGTTCGTGATCCTTCTGTCGGACGCCAGCGTGTACGCACCCGGCATGGACGTCGAGGGCGCGACGCTGACGCAGTCGGCCGTCGCGCACCATCTCGGGGAGTGGATGACGCTGCCCATGACCATCCTGATCTTCACGTTCGCCTACTCGACGATCATCGGCAACTACGCGTACGCCGAGGTGAACCTCGACTACCTGACGGGGCGCAAGCACGAGCACGACCTCGCCCTGCGGCTCGTGGTCATCGCCTCCGTCGTCGTCGGGGCCTTCCTCAAGCTGGACGTGGTGTGGAGCCTCGCGGACGTGTCCATGGGCGTCATGGCCCTGATCAACCTCGTCGCGATCGTCCTGCTCGGCAAGTGGGCCTTCGGGACGCTGCGCGACTTCACGGAGCGCAAGGGCGCGCCCTTCGTGGCCACGGACAACCCCTACCTGCCCGGGAAACTGGAGTCCGACATCTGGGTGGCGGACAACCCCACCCTCGCGCGGCTGCCGGAGCAGTGACGGCGCGCGGGTCCGTGCCCGGCACCACGGAGGGGCCGGACCGCACGATCGCCTGCGAGGACCGAGACTTCGTCGAATGGCACGGCGGCTGCGAACACGCCCTGGTCTGGGCGGTGGAGGCGGACGCGGCTCCCGTCCGGGCGGCGGTGGCCTCGGCGCGGGAGCGATGGAGCGATGTGCTGCTCCCCCGGCATCTGCGCCAGCCCCACATCACCGTCGCCTACGCCGGCCCGGTCCCGGCTCCGGGGGCGACCCCCGTCGACGCCCCGTACACCCGGGAGCGGTTCGTGTCGGACCTCGAACGGCTACGGGCCGTCGGCGTCGGCTCGTTCACGGTCCGGGTCGGCGGCTGGGACACGTTCCCGATGGTGCCCTACCTGCCTGCGGCCGCCCCTGAGCTCGCGCGCCTCAACGCCGCGCTCACGCAGGGATCGCCACACGACGGCGGCTACGTGCCGCACGTCACGATCGGCCACTACGCGGTCTCGCGGCCGACGGACGAGGTGCGGGCCCGGGCGGCCGGGTGGCGGGCGCCGCGCATCGATCCGCTCGAGGTCGCGGAAATCTCCCTGCTCGCCTACGCGACCCGCGACATCGCCGGCCCGCTCACCACCGTCGGGCGTCTCCGTCTGGCCGACGGCGCGTGGCTGCGGACATCCCTGCTGCCTGGATTCGGGTGAGTGCAGCGGCCGTTGACTCCACCCGGTCATGGGCGGAGAATCGAAGGAGAACTTCCGCCATGGTCGCGGAGGTGCGCGGGGTGACACCCCGTCACCCCGGGGAGGAGAGGAGTTCGCCATGGCACTGGTGCGCCGCGATTGGCCGGACCTGCAGGATCTGGTGCAGCGGTGGTTCGAGGGGGACGTGGACAAGTCCTGGTTGCGCGTCGAGGAGTTCACGGAGGACGACACCTTGGTCGTCCGCGCCGAGCTGCCGGACATCGACCCGGACAAGGACGTCGAGATCGCCATCGACGACGGCGACCTGACCATCCGCGCGCAGCGGCAGGCCAAGTCCGAACACAAGGACAAGGACGGCTACCGGTCGGAGTTCCGGTACGGCTCGTTCTACCGGACCGTGAAGCTGCCCTCCGGGGCAACCGCGGACGACGTCACGGCCACCTACCGCGACGGCGTCCTGGAGATTCGCGTGCCCGTGGCCGCCCAGGTGGCGGCGCCCGCGGCGAAGATCCAGGTCACGCGGGGCTGAGGATCAAGCGCCCACGACCCCGGCGAGGACGGCGGACGCGACGAGGCACGTTGCCTGCGTCACCTCGATGACCGACCCGAACACGTCGCCGGTCATGCCCCCGAGGCGGCGCGCCAGCCGTCGGGCCCACAGCAGCCCGACGGCGCCCGCCGCGGCCGCCGCGACGGCGAGGGTCGCGGCACCTGGGACCCCGCCCGCCAACCAGCCGGCCCCCGCCGCGACGACCAGGCCCGCGACCGCAGTCACGGCCGCGGTCACGGGCCTCGTGACGCCGATGAACAGGGCGCCGAATCCCTGCTGACGGGCCGAGACCCGCGACACCGTCGCCGCGGTCACCACGGCCCGGCCCACCATCGCCGCGACTGCCAACGCCGCCGCCGCCAGGACGCCCGAGCGCTCCGCGAGCGACGTCAGCGCCGCCGCGTCGACGAGGAGGCCGAGGGCCAGGGCCGCTACCCCCATAGGTCCGATGTCGGACTTGCGCATGATCGCCAGCGCCGCCTCCGCGGGCTTGCGCGACCCCAGCCCGTCGGCGGTGTCGGCCAGTCCGTCCAGGTGCAGCGCGCCCGTGAGACCGGCGGCGACGGCGAGGGCCAGCGCGGCCCCCAGGAGGCCACCCGCCCCGGAGGCGGTCACCAGCCAGAGGACGGCGCCGGCGGCGGCACCGACGAGGAGCCCCACCCACGGGAAGGCCGCCATGGCCCGGGACGCCAGCCGCCGGTCGATCTCCGCCACCGACGGCACGGGAATGACCGTGAACAGTCCCAGCGCCGCGACGAAGCCCGTCACTTGATCCGCCTCGCGATCCCGGCCGTGCACAGCCAGACCTCCCGTGACGCCTCCGCGAGGCGCGCGTTCAGCCGGCCGAGCTCGTCGCGGTACAGACGGCCCGACGGCGTGGCCGGCACCACGCCCGACCCCACCTCGTTGCTCACGATGATGACCTCGCGCGTCGTCCGGCGCAGCGCGTCGGCCACCCGCGACACCTCCCGCTCGACCCGCTCGCGCCAGCCGGGCGAGTCGTCCCATGCGCCCGCGGCCATGAGGACGCGGTCCAACCAGACGGCCGCACAATCGATGAGTACCGGGGCGGCGTCGTCGCGGTCCAGGACGGAGGCCAGGTCTATCGTCTCCACGGTCCGCCACGAGCCGGGGCGACGGTCGCGGTGCAGGGCGACGCGGTGCGCCCACTCGGGGTCGTCGTCGCGCACCTCTGAGGTGGCGACGTAGTCGACGTCACGGGCCCCCGCCAACTGCGCCTCCGCCCACGAGGACTTGCCTGACCGGGCCCCGCCCAGGACCAGGGTCGGAACCGGCGCGTGGGCCATGGGAGCCACGTCGGCGCGCTCGGCGAGCCGCTCCAGCAGCTCGACGGCGGCGGCGTCGGCGGGGTCGATGCGGACGGAGAACTCCACTTCAGGCCTCGAGCTCGAGCGCGGCGACGGCCCCGATCACCACGATCGCCGGCGGCCGGATGTCCGCCCGCGCCGCCTCGCCGGCGATGCTCGCCAGGGTTGCCCGGATCGTGAGCTGCCCTGGTGTGGTTCCGTCGGCGATCACGGCCGCGGGCGTGTCCGGCGACAGCCCGTGCCGCTGCAGCTCGGCGGAGATCTCCGGCAGGTTCTGGACGCCCATCAGCACGACGAGGGTGAGGTTGGCTCCGGCCAGCGCCGCCCAGTTGACCTCGCTGCGCGGATCCGACGGCGGAACGTGCCCGGAGACGACGACGAAGCCCTGGGTGAGCCCCCGGTGCGTGACGGGGATCCCCGCCAACGCCGGGACGCTGACCGCCGACGTGACGCCCGGAACGACCCGGACCGGGATCCCCGCGGCGTGGCAGGCCAGCCACTCCTCGCCGCCCCGGCCGAAGACGTAGTTGTCCCCGCCCTTGAGGCGCACCACGCGCCGCCCCTGGCGGGCGCGGTCGACGAGGATGGCGTTGATCTCCTCCTGGGGCGTGAACTCGCCGCGGGGAATCTTGCCGACGTTGATGATCTCCGCGTCCGCGCGCGCCTCGTCGAGACACCGCAGCGCCCCGAGCCGGTCGTGGACGATGACGTCGGCCGCCCGGATCGCGTCCAGGCCGGCGACCGTCATGAGGCCCGGGTCTCCGGGGCCTCCCCCGACCAGCACGACGGTGCCGGGCGCGAACTCCTGCTCCATGGACTCTCTCCTCGCTAGGTTCGGGGCAACCCTATCGACGGCGCGGCTCTCGGCCGAAGGTGCCCAGCGTGTGCGCCGTGGGGCCGCCCGATGCGGCGGCGACGGGGCGGCCGGCCCCGTAGACTCCCTCCATGCGTGATGCCGTGGATGACCTGATCTGGGACGAGGCCCCGCGGCAGGCGGGCGCCGTGGCGCTGCTCGACGCCCCCGCCCTGCTCGACGATGCCCGCACCCTCACCGACGACGTCCGGGTGTGGTGCGACGACTGGCGCGACGCGGAGCTGGTGCCGGCGGAGTATCTGGTCGAGCACCCGACGGACCTCGCGGGCGTCGACCTCGCCCTGGCGCGGCTGCCGAAGTCGCTCGGCGCCCTCGACGAGATGTGCGCCGTCGTCCAGGGGGCCACGGACGTCACGTTCATCGGCGGGGCTCGGATCAAGCACCTCAACCGCTCGATGAACGAGGTCCTGGGCCGCCACTTCACGGCGGTGTCGGCGAGCCTCGGCCGCGCGAAGAGCCGGGTGCTGCGCGCATGGGGGCCCAACGGGCTGCCCAACGAATGGCCGAAGGTCCGCGAGCACCCCGAACTCGGCTTCGCCGTCGCGGCGCACGGCGCCACGTTCGGCGGCACCAAGATCGACCCGGGCTCCCGGCTGCTCATCTCGGCCCTGGCCGGCGCCGGCCGCACCCCCGGCCTCGAGGGCGACGACGTCCTCGACTTCGGGTGCGGCAACGGCACGCTGACGATGTGGCTGGCCCGTGAGGGACGCCGCGTCTCCGCGACGGACGTCAGCTGGTCGGCCGTCGCGGCCACCGCCGTCGCGGCCGAAGTCAACCGGGTGGACGTCGACGTGGCCTGGGGTCCCGGACTGGCGGCGCAGGCCGACGCCAGCGTCGATGCCATCGTCACCAATCCCCCGTTCCACCGCGGGATGGCCAAGGACTCCGAGGACACGCTGGCCATGTTCGACGACGCCCCGCGCGTGCTGCGGACGGGCGGCCAGCTGTGGTGCGTGTTCAACTCGCATCTGCCGTGGCGGCGCGAGTTGAACGACCGGGTCGGGCCCACCCGGGTGGCCGCGCAGGACCCGAACTACACGGTGACGGTGACGACCGCGCGCTGAGAGCTATCAGAGTCAGCTCAGGGCTTTCACAGGAAGCTCATAGACTCGATGGGTTACCTGGGGTCGTACCGATCAGGAGGCCTGAATGACCAACGAGCAGCACCCGAACCCCTGGAGCCGTGACGGCTGGCGGGCGCCCGACACGTGGCAGCCCCCGGCGCACCCGAATGCCCCGGCTCAGCCGGGCCCGCAGAGCCACCCCGCGCAGGATCAGCGCACGCCCTATCCGCAGCCGACCCCCCAGCCCGCGTCGCACGCCTCGGCGTCGTACGGCCCGCCGAGCCCGTTCGGGACCCCCACGTCCACGGCCTCGGCGACCCCCCGCCGCTCGAGGCTCGCCGGCCTGCTCGCCGTGGCGGTCCTGGCCGCGGGTGTCGGCGGCGGTGCGGGGTTCGCCGCGTCGCAGTGGTCCGGAGGCACGGCGGACTCCGCCGCGTCGGCGTCGGCCTCGGCCGGCACCCAGGCGACCGAGACGCAGATCGTCCAGGCGGACCCCAACAACCCCAACTGGACCGAGGTGGCGGAATCAGCCGTCCAGGCGGTCGTCGCGATCCAGGTGCAGGGGCAGGACGGGTCCGCCGGGCAGGGCTCGGGCGTCGTCATCGACGCCGACGGCCACATCGTCACCAACAACCACGTCGTGTCGGGCAGCGGCTCCAACGCCCAGATCGTCGTGCTGCTCGACGACACGTCGTACGCGGCCGAGGTCGTCGGGACCGACCCGTCGACGGACCTCGCCGTGATCAAGCTCGTCGACCCGCCGTCGAAGCTCACCGTGATGTCCATCGCGGACGAGTCGGAGCTCCAGGTCGGGGACCCGGTGATGGCGATCGGCAACCCGCTCGGACTGGCCGACACGGTCACCACCGGCATCGTCTCCGCCCTCAACCGCCCCGTCACCACGCGGGCGGTGAGCAACACCACCATCGCGCAGGGCCGCGACGACCTCGTCGTGACCGCCGCCATCCAGACCAACGCCGCGATCAACCCCGGCAACTCCGGCGGGGCCCTCGTGAACGGCGAGGGGCAGCTCGTGGGGGTCACGTCGTCGATCGCGTCGCTCGCCTCGTCGTCGTCCAGCCAGGCCGGCAACATCGGGCTCGGCTTCGCGATCGGGGCGGGGCAGGTGCAGTACGTCACGGAGCAGCTGATCGAGAAGGGCGTCGCCGAGCACCCGCAGATCGGGATCAGCGCCTCCGACGTCAGCCGCACCGGCCCCCTCGGCGCCGTCGTCGCCGAGGTGGTCGCCGGCTCGCCGGCCGAGGCGGGAGGGCTGCGGGCCGGTGACCTCATCACCGAGGTCGACGGCGCCCCCGTCTCCTCCACCGAGTCGCTGGTGGCTCTGGTGCGCAACGGACGGGTCGGGCGCGAGATGACGCTGAGCGTCGTGCGCGACGACGAGGAGATCGAGATCACCGTCACCCCGGTCGCGGCCGCCCGCTGACGGTCCACGGCGGGCGCAGCCACGGCTTGCGCCCGCCGCTGCCGGTTAGCCTGTCCCTCATGGAGATCCGCGTCACGCTCGCCGCCCAGGGCCCCATTCCCGAGTCCCTCGTCGCCCTCATCCCCAGCACGGGCCACGTCATCAGCGACGAGACCCTCTACGGGCAGCGGATCAGCATGTTCACGGAACACGACGACCCGCGGGCGCTGCGCGCCGCGCTGCGGGCGGTGGCGGGCGATGTCGCGGTGGGGGTCGTGACCGGGCCCCTGGCGAAAGTGCCGGCCCGGCTGCTCCTCATGGACGTCGACTCCACCCTCACCACCACCGAGGCCATCGATCTGCTGGCGCACCACGCGGGGGTCGGGCCGAGAGTCGCGGAGATCACCGAGCGCGCCATGCGCGGCGAACTGGACTTCGCGCAATCGCTGACGGAGCGGGTCGCCACGCTGGAGGGGCTGCCCACGGCCATCTTCACGGAGGTGGGGCAGGCCATGACGCTGTCCAACGGCGCGGCGGAGCTCATCGTCGCCGCACACGCCAGCGGCGCGAAGGTGGGCGTGACGTCGGGCGGGTTCACGCAGCTGGTGGCGCCCCTGGCGGAGCGGCTCGGCCTCGACTTCTTCAACGCCAACCAACTCGAGACGCACCACGTCGGCGGCGAGGAACGCCTCACCGGCCGCGTGAGCGGTCCCATCGTCGATCGGGACCAGAAGGCCCGGGACCTGCTGCGCTTCGCCCACGCCGAGGGCATCGATCCCGCGCTCACCGTCGCGGTCGGCGACGGCGCCAACGACCTCGGCATGTTCGCCGCGGCCGGCCTGTCGGTCGCCTACTGCGCCAAGCCGGTGACGGCGGCGGCCGCGGACGTCGCGATCGGGTTCCCCCGCCTCGACGCCGTCGCCGCATTCGCGTTCAACACCGTCCGGGCCCCACTCGAAGCCTGATCAGCTGTTCCAGCGGACCAGCGCGGGCGAGTCCTTCTCCCAGCCCAGGATCCCCAGGGCGCCCGTGACGAACGGGAAACTGGCCGCCAACGGAACCGGCTGCTCGATCCACAGCATGGCGAGCGCCCGCAGCGCGTGCCCGTGGCCGAACACGAGGATCCGCGGCAGACCGGACGCCTTGGCCCGCGCCACCACGCGGCCCAGTCGTTCCTCAACCTGCTGCCGGGACTCGCCGGGGGCCATGCCGTCGCGGTCTACGTCCGGAGCCCCGTGGGTCCAGATGCGCCACCCTGGGACGAGTTCGCCGATCTGGACACTGGTCAGGCCCTCGCCCGGGCCGTAGTCCCACTCGACCAGGTCCGGGTCGATCTCAGGCGAGTCGAAGCCCGCCAGCCGCGCCGTCTCCCGCGCCCGCAGCCGCGGGCTGCTCAGGACCAGGTCGAAGCGCTCGCCCTCCAGCCTCCGTGCGATGACCTCGGCGTCCTCGCGTCCCTGTGGCAGCAGGTCCAGGTCGGTCGTGGACGTGTGGCGCCCGTCCCGCGACCACTCCGTCGCTCCGTGACGCACCAGCCAGAGTTGGGTTCGATCATCATCGGCCACAGCGGCCTCCTCCCGTTGCCTCCCCAGCCTAGGCACACCCGTCAGCCGACACTCCTAGCACGCCGAACCGGCTGTGGTCCGACCACCCCGGCGCTGTGGGTGCCCCACAGGGATGCAAGGATGATCCCGTAGCAGCCGACGGGGCCCGGCGGCCCCTGAGCGCCGCTGGTCCGTGTTGCCGTCCCGCCGTCCGAGAGCCAAACGGGCGGCGGAACCGGTGCGCCCCTCCCGCTAGGGTGGGACCGCACCGCAATCTCTCAAGGAGGACAGATGTCAGGTCGCATCCGCAACGAGGCGTTCAAGCAGAAGGTGATGTCGGCCCACGACGCCGCCGCCCTCGTCGAAAACGGATGGAATGTCGGCTTCTCGGGGTTCACCGGGTCCGGCTACCCGAAGGTGTTCCCGGAGGCACTCGCCGCCATCATCGACGCCCACCACGCCAAGGGCGAGGAATTCCGCATCGGCGTGTGGACCGGAGCGTCGACCGCCCCCGAGCTCGACGGCGCCCTGGCCCGCACCGGCGGCATCTCCTACCGCGCGCCCTACCAGTCGGACCCCGAGATGCGCAGCGCCATCAACACCGGCGTCTCGTACTACCAGGACATCCACCTGTCCCACATGGGGCCGCAGGTCTCGCAGGGCTTCCTGGGTCACCTCAACCTGGCCGTCGTCGAGGCCACCGCGATCACCGAGGACGGCGACATCGTCCCGTCCTCGTCGGTGGGCATGAACCGCACGTACCTGGACCACGCGGACAAGATCATCATCGAGGTGAACTCGTGGCAGTCCGAAGACCTCTTCGGCATGCACGACATCTACTACCCCATCGGCGCACTGCCCCCCAACCGCGTTCCCCTGCCGATCCAGAACGCGGGCGACCGCATCGGCGGCAAGGTGCTGAAGGTCGACGCCGACAAGGTCGTCGCGGTCATCGAGACCAACTCCGCGGACCGCAACACCCCGTTCAAGGCCCTCGACGACGACTCGCGCGCCATCGCCGGCTATTTCCTCGACTTCCTCGGCAACGAGGTCAAGGCCGGCCGCCTGCCGGAGAACCTGCTGCCGCTGCAGTCGGGCGTTGGCAACATCGCCAACGCGGTGCTCGCCGGCCTGTTGGAGGGTCCCTTCGAGAACCTCACCTCCTACACCGAGGTCATCCAGGACGGCATGGTCGACCTGCTGGACTCGGGCAAGCTGACGGTCGCGTCGGCCACGGCGTTCTCCCTCAGCCCGACGGCGGCCGAGAAGATGAACGACAACGCCGCGGACTACCGTAACAAGATCGTGCTGCGTCCCCAGGACGTGTCGAACCACCCCGAGGCCATCCGCCGCATGGGTGTCATCGCCTGTAACGGGATGATCGAGGCCGACATCTACGGCAACGTGAACTCGACCCACGTCATGGGTTCGCGCATGCAGAACGGCATCGGCGGCTCGGGCGACTTCACCCGCAACGGGTGGGTGTCGTGCTTCGTGACCCCGTCGACGGCGAAGGGCGGGGCCATCTCCTGCATCGTCCCGATGGTCAATCACGTCGACCACACCGAGCACGACGTGCAGGTCCTCATCACCGAGCAGGGCCTCGCGGACCTGCGCGGGCTGGCGCCTCGCCAGCGCGCCATCAAGGTGATCGAGAACTGCGCGCACCCCGACTACCGCGAGCCGCTGCTCGAGTACGTCAAGCTCGCCGAGAAGAAGGCCAACGGGCACCACACCCCGCACGACCTCGCCACCGCGCTCGGCTGGCACGTCCGGTTCCTCGAGACCGGCACCATGGCGCTCTGACCCACCCACGCCGCGGGGCCCCGTCGCTTCGGCGGCGGGGCCCCGTGCCATGCGGCAGGATGGGACCGCCCCGCCTCTGCCCCGGACAAGGAGTCCCCCTGCCATGACGCTGCTCGTGTCGTCGTTCGTCACGTTCCTGCTCGTCATGGACCCGCTCGGCAACGTGCCCCTGTTCCTCACCTCGCTGCGCAACACCAAGCCGGAGCGTCGGCAGTGGGTGATTCTGCGGGAGTGCCTCATCGCGCTGGCGGTGATGGTGACGTTCCTGTTCCTCGGACAGGGCCTGCTGACCCTGCTCCACATCGACGGGGCCGCCCTGCAGGCGGCCGGCGGCGTCATCCTGCTGCTCATCGCCATCCGCATGGTGTTCCCCACACCGGAGCGGAACCTGTCGGAGCCCCAGACGCACGACGAGCCGTTCATCGTCCCGTTGGCGGTGCCCTACATCGCCGGCCCGTCGCTGCTCGCGGTCATCGTCGTCCTCGTCAGCCAGGATCCCGGGGACTGGCCCTGGTTCCTCGGCGGCCTGGTCGCGGCGTGGGCCCTCACCGCTGTCACGCTGTACTTCTCCGGTTTCCTGCAGCGGGTCGTCGGCACCCGCGCGCTCGTCGCCGTTGAACGCCTGATGGGCATGATCCTGGTGATCATGGCCGTGCAGATGACGTTCGAGGGCGCGAAGGCCTTCTTCCTCGCCTGATATGAATGGGTGCATGACCCCGGACCTCATCGCTCTGCGCCACGCCCTCCACCGGATCCCGGAGGTGGGGCTCCAGCTTCCGAAGACCCAGGCCATGATCCTCGAGGCTCTGGACGGCCTGCCGCTGGAGATCACCCTCGGCGAGAGTGTCACGAGCGTGGTCGCGGTGCTGCGCGGCGGAGTACCGACGGCGGGCAAGCGTCCGGTCGTCCTCCTGCGAGCCGACATGGACGCGCTCCCCGTCGAGGAGCGCACCGACCTCGAGTACGCCGCCGACACCGGCACGATGCACGCCTGCGGGCACGACCTGCACATGGCGATGCTGGTCGGGGCCGCGCACGAGCTCTGTGCCCGGCGCGACCGGCTGGCCGGCGACGTGATCTTCATGTTCCAGCCCGGCGAGGAGGGGGTCGACGGCGCGCGGCACATGCTCGAGGAGGGCCTCCTCGACGTTGCCGGGTCTCGGCCCGACTGGGTCTACGCCATCCACGTGTGGGCGGCCCTGGACCCCCACGGCACGTTCTCCACCAAGCCCGGCACGGTCATGGCCAGCTCCGACGTCGCCAAGGTCCGCGTCGTCGGCCGCGGCGGGCACGGCTCCACGCCCCACGCCGCCGCCGACCCCGTCCCGGCGCTGGCCGAGATCACCACCGCCCTCAACACGATGGTGACCCGGCGGTTCGACGTGCAGAACCCCGTCGTCGTCACCGTCGGGCTGCTGCAGGCGGGCACCATCGCCAACGTCATCCCCGAAGACGGCCGGCTCGAGGCGACGCTGCGCACCTTCGACACCGACGTCCGCGCCAAGCTGCTCGCGACCATCCCGGAGGTGGTCTCAGGCATCGCCGCCGCGCACGGCGTCACCGGCGAGACCGAGATCGTCGAGCAGTACCCCGTCACCGTCAATGACCCGGCGGAGGCGGACGTGGTCGCGGCGGCCGTGACCGATCTGTTCGGCGCCGAGCGTCACCGGCGCTGGGAGAAGCCCCTGGCCGGCGCGGAGGACTTCTCGCGCCTGCTGCTGGAGGCGCCGGGCTGCTTCATCGGCCTGTCGGCGTGCCCCCCGGAGCTCGATCCGGCGACCGCCCCGTTCAACCATTCGGCCTACGCCCGCTTCGACGACGGCGTGCTGGCCGACGGCGCCCGGCTGTTCACCGAGCTGGCGCTGCGCAAGATCGGCGCCTGACCCCGGCCACGCGGGCATGATGGACGCCATGCGCCCCATGCTCGCCACCCCGTCGCGGACCCCGGGGGTCCCGCCGTCGGGGCCCGGCTGGGTGCACGAGGTCAAGTGGGACGGCATCCGCGCCCTCGCCGAGGTCAAGGCCGGCGGGGTCCGCCTCCTGAACCGGACCGAGGGCGACATCACGGTGGCCTACCCGGAGGTCGCCGCCGGGGCGGCGGGGCTACCCGACGGGCTCGTGGTGGACGGTGAGGTGGTGGCCCTGGGACCCGACGGCACGCCGTCGTTCCACGCGATCATGCCGCGCATGCACGTGCGCGACGCCGCACGAGCCGCCCGCTGGGCGGCCGAGCGTCCCGTCACGTTCGTCGTGTTCGACGTGCTGCGGGTCGGCGGGCAGGACGTGACCGCCCGGCCGTGGACCGAGCGCCGGGCGCTGCTGGAGCGGCTCGAACTCGACCGGCCCGCATGGCGCCGCTCCGAGACCTTCGACGACGGCGACGCGCTGGCCCGCTTCACCCGCGAGGCCGGTCTGGAGGGCGTCATGAGCAAGCGGCGCGACTCGCCCTACCTGCCCGGCCACCGCAGTGAGGCCTGGGTGAAGACTCCCCACCGCTCGGAGCTGGTCGCCGTGATCGGCGGCTGGCTTCCCGAGTCGGGGAACCTGCACGCGCTCGGCGCGCTGTGGGTGGGCCAGCCGGCGGACGAGGCGACCTTCGACTCCCGGCCGGTGCTCTACCCGATGGGGCGGGTCGGTTCCGGCCTGGGCCGGGGAGAGCGGGACACGCTCCTGGCCGTCCTGCGCGACACGGAGCGGCCGACGCCCCCGTTCGATCCCGCGCCCACGGACCCGATGGCGCGCCGGGCGCGGTGGGTGGAGCCGATGCTGTGCGTGCAGGTGCGCTACCTGGAGGTCACACCCGACGGGGCGCTGCGGCAGCCGGTGCTGCGGGCGCTGCGGCCGGATGTGTCGCCGGTCGACGCGGCCGCGGCGGCCCTGCTGCCGACGGCTCCCTGACCGGTCACCCGGCGTCGCGGCGGGCGAGCAGCACGAGGTCGTCGAGGTGGTGGGCGCCGGCGCCGACGGCGACCGAGCGTGGCCGTCGCTCGTGCACCTCGATCGTCCACCCCTCCCCCAGGCGAGCCGCCAGGTCGTCCGGCATGAGCAGCGTGGCCGGGTCCACGTTGCCGTGCTTCGGCTCGAAGTCGGCGTGGTGGACCAGCAGCAGCCGACCGCCGTCGGCGACTAGCGCGAGCATCGCGTCGACGGCCGGTGAGTCCTTCAGCAGGGGCACGTAGAAAGCGGCCACCAGCTGGTAGTCGTCGTGCGGCAGCGGCCGCGCCCCGATCTCGCCGGCCACCCACTCGACGATGAGGCCGGTGCCCTCGGCGGCGCGCTGACCGCGTTCCAGCGCCACCAGCGACGGGTCGAGCGCCGTGACCTCCCAGCCGTGGGACGCCAGCCACAGCGCGTCCGCGCCCTCGCCGCAGCCGACGTCGAGCGCTCGGCCGCGGGGCAGCCGGGTCACCTCGGCCACCAGTGCCTGGTTGGGTTCCCCGCTCCAGAGGCGGTCGGCGTCGCGGTAGACCTTGTCCCAGTCATGCTCGTGCGTCATGGCTCAGTATCCCGCCCGGCCGCTCGACCGGGCAACAGCCCGGCAGCGGGCTACGCTGGGGGCGATGTCCGAGCAGCCAGAGATCGCGACGCTCCCCCCGATCGAGGAGCTGCGCGACGACGTGCCCCTGAGCCCCAGGACCGGGGAGCCGCGCCGCCCGGCGGCAGTGGTCGCCTCGACGCTGCTGCAGTACCTGGCCGCGGCAGCGTTGGCCGTGGCGTATGGGCTGCACTGGTGGGCGGCCGCGCACCCGGACACATACCCGACGTCAGCGCGCCTCGTCGAGTGGGTGTCGCCGATACCCGGCACCTGGCAGTCGCTCACGGCCGAGGGGGCACTCGCCGCCGCACTCGTGCTGGCCGCGGGGGCGTGCGGGGTGGTCGGGTTCCACGCCTGGAACGGCTGGCGGTGGACGCGCTGGGGCGGGGGCGTCGCGGTCGTCCTGGCCGGCGCCTTCGCGGTCGTGCTGACGGACTGGGCGTTCGTCGGCGCGGGGCTGAGCCTCGTCGGCGGCGCCCTGCTCCTGCTGCGGCCGGTCGGAGTCTACGTCCGGCGCTGGGAGCAGGTCCGCGCCGTGTCCCCCACCCCTTACCGGCGGCCCGACCACATCGTGTACGGACGGCTGCCCCGGTTCCGCTGACTCGCGTAGGCTCGCCGACATGGCTCGCAATCCCCTGTTCGACGGCGCCCTGAGGGTCGTGCGCGAGGTCGCGCTGCGTGCGCTGGACCGCGCCAGCCGGCCGACGTCCCCGACGAAGCGCCGCCGGACCACGCCGCGACCGGCCCCGCGGCCCACCCCCACGACGCCGGCCGACTACCCGGGAGACTTCCGCGGCTCGCCGGCGATCACCTACCATCCCCTGGCGGACGAGCGGCCCGATCCCGGTGAGGTCGTCTGGACGTGGGTGCCCTACGAGGACGATCCCGCGCAGGGCAAAGACCGGCCGGTGCTGCTCATCGGGCGCGACGGGCCGTGGCTGCTCGGCCTGCAGGTGACGTCGCAGGACCACGACGTCGACGAGGCGCAGGAGGCGGCGGCAGGCCGCTACTGGATGGACATCGGCACCGGAGGCTGGGACCACCGCGGCCGCGCCAGCGAGGTGCGAGTCAACCGCATCGTGCGCATCGACCCCGACGCGGTGCGCCGCGTGGGCGCGGTACTGGACCGCGAGACGTTCGACGCCGTCGCGCGCGAGGTCCGCCGCCACTACTGAGCATGCCTGCCGGCGTTGCGCCGGCGGTGAACAGCGCCCCACCCGATTCGGGGCGCGGGGCCCTCCCCTGATTGAATAGTGCACCAGCAGGAACGAGAGGGCCCCATGATCACCGTCACCGACCTCACGAAGGTCTACCGACAGGGCAGGCGCGAGGTGCGCGCCCTGGACGGCGTGACGCTCACCGTTCCCGCGGGATCCATCCACGGCATCATCGGCCACTCCGGCGCGGGCAAGTCCACCCTCGTGCGGTGCCTGACCCTCCTGGACCACCCGACGTCGGGCAGGGTCGAGATCAACGGCGTGGACCTCACCGCCGCCCGTGCCGACGCGCTGCGCACCGCGCGCCGCCGGATCGGCCTGGTCTTCCAGCAGGCGAACCTGTTCGACTCCCGCACCATCGCGGACAACGTCGGCTACCCGCTGGAGCTCATCGGCATGAAGAAGGCCGAGCGCGACGCGAAGGTCGCCGAGCTGCTGCGGGTCGTCGGTCTGCCGGACTCCGGTCCCGCCTACCCGGCGCAGCTGTCCGGAGGCATGCGGCAGCGGGTGGGGATCGCCCGCGCGCTCGCCACCGAGCCCGACGTGCTGCTGTTCGACGAGCCCACGTCGGCACTCGACCCGAAGACCACCGACGAGATCCTGGACCTCATCCTCAGCCTCAAGGGCCGCGACGGCCTGGCGGTGCTGGTCATCACGCACGAGATGCACGTCGTGAAGAAGATCTGCGACTCGGTGTCCCTCCTCGACGGCGGCCGCATCGTCGAGTCCGGCCCCCTGGTCGAGGTCGTCAACAGCCTCGACAGCCGCCTCGCCGAGGCGCTGCTCGGCATCCCCCCGCACGCCCCGCTGGATGCGGTGGGCGGCACGCTCGTCGACGTCCTGTCCTCGGGCGAGCGGGCTGCCATGCCGGTCGTCGCCCACACCTCGCACGAGGTGGGCGCCGAACTCAACATCGTGGCGGGCAGCGTCGAGCATCTCGCCGGCACCACGTTCTCGCACCTGCGGATCTCGGTCCCGCCCGGTACCGATCCCCAGCGTGTCATCGACGTGCTGCGCGGCCAGGGCGCCGACGCGAAGCTCACCACCGTCACCCCCGCCGCGGTGGAAGGGCTGGTCCCGTGATCCTCCTCGACACCTGGTTCAACAACCCGGCACTGCAGAAGGCCGTCCTCCCCGCGATCTGGGAGACGCTGCTCATGGTCGGCATCTCCAGCCTCGCGACCGTCGCCATCGGGCTGCCGCTCGGCGTCGTGCTCTACGTCACGCAGAAGGGCGCGCTGGGCGAGAACCGCTGGCTGAACGTCGTCTTGTCGAGCATCGTGGTCAACATCACCCGCTCCATCCCCTACGCCATCCTCATGCTGGCGCTCATCCCGGTGACCCGCTGGATCGTCGGCACGGCTCTGGGCCCCATCGCCGCGTCGGTGTCGCTGGCCATCGCCGCCATCCCCTTCTTCGCCCGGCTCGTGGAGACCGCGCTGCGCGAGGTCCATCCGGGCAAGCTGGACGCCGCCCACGCCATGGGGTCGACGAAGATGCAGTCCATCACCAAGGTCCTGATCCCTGAGGCCATGCCGGGGCTCGTGGCCGGCGTCACGACGACCGTGGTCACGATCATCGGCTACTCGGCGATGGCCGGCCTCGTCGGCGGCGGCGGTCTCGGCCGGCTCGCGTACAACTACGGCTTCCAGCGCTACCAGCCCGACGTCATGGTCGTCACGGTGATCCTCATCGTCATCATGGTGCAGGGCGTCCAATGGCTCGGCGACACCGTCTCCCGGCGCGTCGACCACCGATAGTCCCCCCACGTCTCGTGGGTCGCCCGCGTCAGCGGGCACAGCAGAAATCGGCCAACTTGTTGTTGGCCCCGAGCAGTAAGGAATCCTCCTGATGCGAGTTCTCACCGCCGTCGCTGCCTCGTTGGCAGCCACCCTCGCTCTGTCCGCGTGCGGCTCCGCAGAGCCTGACGACAGCAGCGCACCCGCCGGTTCCGCCTCCGCGGGCGAGGTCACCAGCCTCGTCGTCGGCGCCAGCCCGGTCCCCCACGCCAAGATCCTGGAGTTCGTCCGCGACAACCTGGCCGAGGAGGCCGGGCTCGAGATCGAGATCCGCGAGTTCGACGACTACGTGCTGCCCAACGAGGCCCTCGCCTCGGAGGAGCTCGACGCGAACTACTTCCAGCACCAGCCCTACCTCGAGAGCCAGATCGAGGAGAAGGGCTACGAGTTCACCGCCGGCGAGGGCGTGCACATCGAGCCGCTCAAGGTGTTCTCGGACAAGCACGACTCGATCGACGCCATCCCCGACGGCGCGACCATCGTCATCACCAACGACGTGTCGAACCAGTACCGCGGCCTCAAGCTGCTGGAGAAGGCCGGCCTCCTGACCGACGTGCCGGACGGCGCGACCGTTTTGACGCTCACGGACGCCGAGAACCCGAAGGGTCTCAAGTTCGAGGAGACGCAGCCAGAGGTGGTCGTGCAGCAGCTGTCCGACCCCGCCGTCGACGCGGCCGTCATCAACGCCAACTTCATCCTCACCGCCGGGCTCGACCCGAGCGAGGCCATCGCGTCCGAGGAGGTCGAGGGCAACCCCTACGCCAACATGCTCGTGTGGCGCACCGGTGACGACAACCCGGGCATCCAGAAGCTCGAGGAACTCCTGCACTCGCAGGAGGTCGCCGACTTCATCGCCGAGACCTGGCCGTCGGGTGACGTGATCCCGGGCAACGCCTGATCCGTCGCTGACGAGGGCCGTCGCGGGCAACCGCGGCGGCCCCTTGTCGTGCCCCGGGGCATTCCCGCCGCCGGGACGGGGCGGCCACGGCCGGCCTGGCCGAACGCGGCATCGGGGTGTGCCGCAACCAGGGCGTCCAGACGCCCCAGCGACCCACCGCCCTCGTGTGCTGACGCCGTAGGCTGGGCGCGTGAGCACCCCCCGCGCAGTCCTGTTCGACCTCGACGGCACCTTGGCCGACACCGTGCCGCTCATCGCGCAGCACATCAGCGACGCGCTGGTCGCCCACGGCATCGCCTGCGAACCGAGGGACGTCTACCCGCTGATCGGCCGCCCCATCGAGGACGCGATGCACGAGTTGCACGAGTTCTCCGGCGACGGCCAGTCCCGGATGCGGGCGATCATCGCGGAGTACCGCGCGGCGCTGCATGAGGCGGTGAACGCCGCGGGTCCGGACCTCGTCCTGCCCGGGGTGCGGGCGATGCTGCGCGACCTCCGCGACGCCGGCTTCGCCATCGGAGTGGTGACGGCCAAGGGTGGCCCGCAGGCCGAGCACCTGCTGACCATCACGGAGCTGCGCGAGTTCATCGACGTCCTCATCACCACCGACGACGTGACCCGCGGCAAGCCCGATCCGGAGTCGGCCCTCCTGGGGCTGGACCGGCTCGGTGCGACCGCCGGCGACACCTGGTACGTCGGCGACGCCGTCTCGGACGTCGCCATGGCCCTGGCCGCCGGCATGCGGGCCCTGGGCATCACCACGGGCGCGGCGACCGAGGAGGAGCTGCGGGAGGCGGGCGCCGAGGTCGTCGTCACCCACGCGTCCGACGTGGTGGGCCTGGTCCGCGGGTAGTCTCGGCGGGTATGGGACGCATCGTCTTCGACACCGCCACCAGCCTGAACGGCTACATCGCCGACGAGCACAACTCCCTCGCCTGGCTCTTCGCCGTCGACGGGGGCGAACACCCGGACGAGGGCCTGTTCCCCTCCGGGATCACCGTCATGGTGGAGGGGTCCACCACGTACGAGTGGGTGCTGGCCGAGTCAGACATCCTGGCCCACCCCGAGAAGTGGAGCGAGTTCCACGGCGACCGCCCCACCTTCGTCTTCACGAGCCGAGACCTGCCCGTCCCCGCCGGCGCGGACGTCCGATTCGTCTCCGGGCCCGTGGTCGACGCGCTGCCGGCCATCCGGGAGGCGGCCGGCGACGGCGACATCTGGGTCGTCGGCGGCGGTGACCTGGCCGGGCAGTTCCTCGACGCGGGGGCGCTCGACGAGATCGCGCTGTCCGTGGCGCCGGTGGCGCTCACGGGGGGCGCGCCGCTGCTTCCGCGGCGGGTGGAGTCGGACCGGCTGCGCCTGGTGTCGGCCGCCGCCGTCGGCCAGTTCGCGCGGCTCGTCTACCGGGTCGAGAAGCAGGAGGCCTGAGATGTCGCGGCCAAGGGTGCTCGCGCTCGTCATGGCGGGCGGCGAGGGCGGCCGCATGGAGGTCCTCACCGACCGGCGGGCCAAGCCCGCCCTGCCGTTCGCGGGCGTCTATCGCCTGATCGACCTCCCGCTGAGCAACCTGCGCAACAGCGGCATCGACGACGTCTGGATCGTCGCGCAGTACGAGGTGCAGTCCGTGGTGGACGTCGTGGCGGGAGGACGTCCATGGGACCTGGACCGCACGCACGGCGGGCTGCGGTTCATCACCCCCGAACAGCGCCGCGACCTCGAGGAGGAGGCGGGCTGGCACGAGGGCAACGCCGACGCCATCCACCAGACCCGCGATCACATCCGCAAGCTCGACCCCGACGTCGTGCTCGTCCTCAGCGCCGACCACGTGTACCGGCTCGACTTCTCCGAGGTGGTAGCCGCGCACCTGGACCGCGAGGCTGACCTCACGATCGTCTCCACCCGGGTCCCCATCGACCAGGCCCCGCACCACGGGGTCATCGTCGTCGACGACGACGGCCGGGTGACCGATTTCGCCCACAAGCCGGAGGATCCGCCGTCGGACATCGTCACCACCGAGGTGTTCGCGTACCGCACCACCGCTCTCCTGGAGACGCTCGAGAGCCTGGCGCGTGAACTCGGCTCAGGCAGCTCGACGAACCTCGGTGACTTCGGGGAGCATCTCGTGCCGAGGCTCGTCGAGGACGGGTCGGTCCACGACTTCCGGCTCGGCGGGTACTGGCGGGACCTCGGCCGCCCCGAGACGTACTTCGCCGCCCACATGGATCTGCTCGAGGAACGCCCCGAGTTGCAGCTCGACGACCGCACGTGGCCGATCTTCACCCGGGACCACCAGCGCCTCCCGGCGCGCGTGCGCCGCGGAGCGGTGATCGAGAACTCGCTGGTGTCCCCCGGCTGCGTCATCGACGGCACCGTCCGCGACTCGGTGCTGGGTCCAGGCGTCACCGTCGCCGCGGGCGCGGTCGTGGAGCACGCCGTCGTCCTGGCCGACGTCGAGATCCGGGAGGAGGCCCAGGTCCGCTTCGCCGTCGTCGACGAGAGCGCCGTCGTCGGCAAGGGCGCGGAGGTCGGTGAGGACCTGGCAGGAGAGGTGTCGACCGAGGATCTCGTGCTGGTGGGCATGGGAGCCCACGTGCGGGGGCGCCGTAAGCTGCGGCGCGGCGACCGGGTCGAGCCTGCCGGGGGCGGCCGGGACTAGCCCCGAGTCGCCTCGAAGCCGCCGCTGGTGAGCATCGGGACGAAGCCCAGCGCCTCGTTGACCGCGAGCATGTAGCGGTTCTCGGCCGCATTCCACGTCACGATGCCCGCGGCCGACGGAGCGAGGCGGCGGACCTGGATCAGGTTGGCCGCCTTGACGAGCATCCCGAGCCGACGCCCGCGGTGGCCGGGGAGCACGATGGTGTCCATCTGGTCGACGAACGCCGCGGGGTTGGCCCGCGACAGCGCCAGATCGCTGAGCGCAACGACCTCCCCCGTCGGCCGATGCAGCACCACGGCGTGGAACAGGCGGTTGCCGAGCAGCAGGACGCGTTCGCGTTCCCGCACCCGGTCCGCGTCCCATCGCGTCTCGACGACCTCCAGCGCACCCAACGGCTGGTCCACGGCCATCCGCTCCCGCAGCACCGCCACGCCCGCCAGCAGGTCGTCGGGCGACTCGCCCTCCCAGGTCCGCACCTCGTAGTCCTCGCCGGCGACGGCGCCGGCCTCGGCCAACGCGGCGTCGGGGTCAACGCCGGGGGCGGCGAAGTCGTAGCGGCTGACGCGCTCCACCATCCCGAGCGACAGTCCGTGCCGCAGCGCGAGCCGGACTCCTGGGTGCCGCTCATCGATGGCGCCGTGGCCCGACGGCGGGCGCAGGGCCGCGCCGTCGGTCACGGGGGTCTCCACCCAGGCCCGGACCCGGCGCACGTCCCCGGGGAGCTCCGCGCGGAGTCGCGCCACCAACGCCTCGGCGACACCTCGCCCACGGAAATCGGGATGCACGAACACGGCCACGGTGACGCTGTCGGGGGCGTCGACGAGGTCGGTCTCGGCGACCAGGTAGCCGGCTGGGACGTCTCCGATGTGGGCGAGGTAGCGCAGCCGGCGCGTGTCGGCGTCGGCCCGCTGGGTGGTGAACAGCTCGAGCGGGTCGACGTCCCAGTGCGGTCCGCCGCTGAGTTCACGTTCGTTGGCGTTGACGAGGCTGCAGAACTCGAGCCAGCGCGGCTCCTCGGGCGAGTCCGGCGGGCTCAGGGGCGTGATGGTGAGCACCGGGCGAGCCTAACGGGCGCCGGTGCCAGGCGGACAGTCCCAGGCCCGCGGCATATCGGCCCGGCCGGTGCGGTGCCGTAGTGTGGAGGGGCTGACGCCTTCGAGAAATGAGAGCCCATGGCCGCACCCGCCCTGCACGATTCGGTCATCGACCGCCCCGAGAGCCTCCGCTCATGGATCGGGCGGCTGTTGAAGGGCGTCGCGGTGGGCGTCGGGGCGATCCTGCCCGGGCTCTCCGGCGGTGTCCTGGCCGTCATCTTCGGCCTGTACGACCCGATGATCCGGTTCCTGGCCGACATGCGGAAGCGGTTCTGGCGCAACGTCGCCTTCTTCATCCCCATCGCGCTCGGCATGGCGATCGGCATCTTCGCGTTCTCCGTCCTGGTCAAGGCGGCGTTCGACTCCTACGCGGCCCAGTTCACGTGCCTGTTCATCGGCTTCGTCATCGGCACGTTCCCCTCGCTCTACCGTCAGGCGGGCCGTCATGGGCGCACCTCGCGGCATCTCGTCATCCTCGGCGTGGCCGCGGCGGCGATCTTCCTCCTCATGCTCGCCGGAGGGCAGATGCTGGTGCAGGTGACGCCCAGCATCCCGGTCTGGTTCGGGTCCGGCGCCCTCATCGGCCTCGGCGTCATCGTGCCGGGCATGTCGCCGTCGAACTTCCTCATCTACTTCGGCCTCTACGACAAGATGGCCGGCGGCATCAAGGACGGTGACCTCGGGGTCATCATCCCGCTCGCCGTGGGCGTCGTGGTGTGCGTGCTCCTGCTCGCGAGAGGTGCGGCATGGCTGTTCGACCGCTACTACGGCGCCATGTACCACCTGATCCTCGGCATGGTGGTCGGCTCGTCGCTGGCGATCTTCCCCACCGTCGTGTTCCCGGCCTTCACCGACGCCGGCCTGACCGCCAGCGGGCTGACGCTGCCGGTCGCGGTGCTGTTCGCCGTCGCGATGCTGGTGGTGGGCGCGATCGCCTCCTACCTGTTCAGCAAGGTGGAGGACAACGTGAGCGACAAGCGCCACGAGATCGAGGAGTCCGCGAACACCCCCCTCTGACCACGGCGCCGAAGGCGAGGCTGAGAGGCGGGAATGAACGAACCCCGGCCGGTGTGGCCGGGGCGCGCGTGGAGCGGGCGACGGGAATCGAACCCGCGTATCAAGCTTGGGAAGCTAGCGCTCTACCATTGAGCTACGCCCGCGCGTGGCCACTAGGTTAGCAGGGTTTTCCACCGACCCGGAACACGGCCGGCACCACACCGAACAGCTTCTGAGTAGGCTGGCGGCGTGAGCAGCACCCTCGGCGACGTCACCGTCGACGACCGTGCCATCACCCGCCTCGCGATGTCCCACGACGCCTCGCCGTTCCTGCTGACGCCGTCGGGGGTCGCCACGCCCTCGAGCGTCGACGAGGTGGCGTCGCTCATGGTCGAGGCGGCCCGCACCCGCCGGCGCGTCACCTTCCGGGGCGGCGGCACGAGCCTCTGCGGGCAGTCGATCAGCTCCGACCTCCTGGTCGACGTCCGCCGCCACTTCCGCGACATCGAGGTGCTCGACGACGGCGCCCGCGTCCGGGCCGGCGCCGGGGCGACGCTCCGCGCGGTCAACACCCGGCTGGCCCGCTACGGCCGGCGGCTGGGCCCGGACCCCACGAGCGACGTCGCCTGCACCATCGGCGGCATCGTCGCCAACAACTCCAGCGGCATGCTGTCGGGCGTCGAGCAGAACAGCTACCAGACGCTCGAGTCGATGGTGTTCGTCCTGCCGAGCGGGCGGGTCGTCGACACCGCAGATCCCTCCGCCGACATCACGCTGCGCCTCGAGGAGACGCCGCTGGTCGGCGGGCTGCACATGCTCCGGAGGCGGCTGCGGACCAACCCCGCGGCGATCGCCGACATCAACCGCCTCTACAGCGTCAAGAACACCATGGGCTACGGGCTCAACGCGCTGCTCGAGTTCCACCGCCCCGTGGACATCATCCGACACCTCCTCATCGGCTCCGAGGGCACGCTGGGCTTCGTCGCGGAGGCCACGTTCCGCACCGTCCCCCTGGCGCGGCACAGCGCCGCCGCCCTCGCGCTGTTCCCGAGCCTCGACGACGCCACCGCCGCCGTGCCGTCGCTCATCGAGCACGGCTTCGAGGCCATCGAGCTCATGGACGCCGCGTCCCTGCGGGTCGCACGGGCTCAACCCGACGCCCCCGCCATCCTCCGCGAGGCCCCGCTGACCACCGAGGCGGCGCTGCTGGTCGAGCTCCACGAGGTCAACGAGATCACGCTGGCCGAGCGGCTCGAGGCGGCGGGCGTCGAACTGCGGTCCATCCCGGCGCTGGCCCGCGTCGAGCTCACCACGGAGGTCCGCGAGCGCAGCGCGCTGGTCGAGCTGCGCCGCGGCCTGTACGCGCTGGTCGCGGGCGCGCGCGCCTCCGGGTCCACGACGCTGCTCGAGGACATCTGCGTGCCGCCGGAGCACTTCGCCGCCGCCTGCCGCGACCTCGTCACCCTGCTCGACACCTCGGGCTACCCCGAGGCGCCCATGTTCGCCCACGCCCGCGACGGCAACATCCACATCCTGCTCAGCGAACGCTTCGACGACCCCGTCGGGATGCTGCGTTACCGCAAGTTCACGCGCAAGCTCGTCCGCCTCACGCTGCGGCACCAGGGCGTCCTCAAGGCCGAGCACGGCACCGGGCGGGCCATGGCGCCGTTCCTGCGCGAGCAGTACGGCGACGAGCTCTACGAGGTGATGCGCGAGATCAAGCACCTGTTCGACCCCCACGGCGTCCTCAACCCGGGCGTCATCATCTCCGACGACCCAGACGCCCATCTCAAGCACCTCAAGCTGATGCCGACCATCGAGCCCGAGGTGGACGCGTGCATCGAGTGCGGCTTCTGCGAGCCGGTGTGCCCCTCGCGGGACCTCACGCTCACCCCCCGCCAGCGCATCGTCCTGCAACGAGAACTCACCGCCCGCCGCGACGACGCCGAGCTCGTCGCCCAGGTCGAGGCCGACTACGACTACGCCGTCCTGGAGACGTGCGCCGTCGACGGCATGTGCGAGGTCGCCTGCCCCCTCGGCATCAACACCGGCGACCTCGTCCGCGGGCAGCGGCAGGAGCGGGCCGGCGGCATGGAGACCGCGGCCTGGAACAGAGCCGCGAAGGCGTGGGGGCTGGCCACGCGAATGGGTTCGGCCGCCCTGACGATGGCCAAGTCCAGCGTGCCGCTCGCGACGGTCGCGACCCGGCTGGGCCGACGCACCCTCGGCGCCGAGGCCGTCCCCGGCTACGACGCGACCCTCCCGCCCGGCTCTAGCCTGCGGCGCCGCCCCCGGCGGCGCAACCGCTCCCGCCCCGCCGTCGCCGCCTACTTCCCGTCCTGTCTGCAGTCGATGTTCGGGCCGTCAGGTCAGGGCGTCTTCGCGGCCTTCAACGAGCTGTGCAACCGGGCGCAGGTGCCAGTGGCTCTCCTCGACGCCGAAGACCTGTGCTGCGGCTCGCCCTGGCGGGCCAAGGGCCTGACCGAGGGTTACCAGACGATGCAGGCCAAGGTGCGGGAGGTTCTCGGCCGCCGCGAGGACACGACCGTCGTCGTCGATGCCGCCAGCTGCACCGCCGGCCTCACCACGATGACCGACGGCTGGGGTCCGGAGGTGCTGGACGTCGTGACGTTCGCCGCCCGGGAGTTGGTGCCGCGCCTCGAGGTGAGACGCTCGCTGCCGTCGCTCGTCCTCCATCCCACCTGCGCCTCGACCCGCCTCGACGTCAACGACGACCTCATGGCGATCGCGCACTTCATCGCCGACGAGGTCACCGTGCCGCCGTCGTGGGCCTGCTGCGGCTTCGCCGGCGACCGGGGCCTGCTGCACCCGGAGCTCACGGAGGCCGCCACCCGCGACGAGGCCGCCGAGGTCCGCACGGGATTCTTCGCCTACGCGTCGCTCAACCGGACGTGCGAGATCGCGATGTCGCGGGCGACGGGCCGCACCTACGTGCACATCCTCGAGTTGCTGGCCGAGGCCACCAGATAGCCCGGCACTTTTCTCGCTGGAGAGCTTCCTGCGTGCATATGCACAGGAGAAGCCCTGGAGCGAGAACTATGCAGGTCAGTCGCCGAAGCCGGTGCCCACGTGCCGGGCCGCCGCGATCCACGGATGGTCGACGGGGACGGTCTTGAGGTTGCCGGCCACGTCCTCCAGGGGCACGGGTACGGCCTCGCCGGCCTGGGACGCCACGGTAACGCCGAAGTGACCCTCCGCGACCAGGTCCGCGCCTGCGGTGCCCAGGAGCGTGCCGAGCAGCCGGTCGTTGGCGTCGGGGGTGCCGCCGCGCTGCACGTAGCCGAGGATCGTCACCCGCGACTCGAGCCCGGTCGCCGCCTCCAGCTCGGTCGCCACCTTGAACGCATTGTCGCGGTGGCCCGCCTCCACCGACGCCTTGTGCTGCTTGGCCGCGGCCTTCGCCTCCGGTGTCGACGCCGACTTCACCAGCGCGATCGCCGCCTGCAGGTCCGCGCTGTCCGCGACGTCGCGGGCCCCTTCAGCGATGGCGATGACCGAGAAGTTGCGGCCGGACGCGGCGCGCTTCTTGATCGACTCCGCGATCGACTCGACGTTGTACGGGATCTCCGGGATGAGGATGATGTCCGCCCCGCCTGCGATGCCGGAGCCGAGCGCTAGCCAACCGGCCTTGTGTCCCATGATCTCGGCGATGATGACGCGGTGGTGCGAGTGCGCCGTCGAGTGCAGCCGGTCGATCGCCTCGGTGGCGATACCGAGCGCGGTGGAGAACCCGAAGCTCGTGTCGGTGTGCGCGATGTCGTTGTCGATGGTCTTCGGCAGGTGGATGACGTTGAGGCCCGCCTCGCGCAGCCGGTTGGCGTTCTTGGCCGTCCCGCCGCCGCCGATGCACACCAGCGCGTCGAGCTTGTTCCTCTCGCAGCTCTCGACGATGGTCGGCACCATGTCGCGTACCTCGCCGTCGACGACCATCTTGTGCGCCTTGTCCCGCGACGTACCCAGCACCGTCCCGCCGACCGTCAGGATGCCCGACAGCGCCGTGCCGTCGAGTTCCTGCCAGCGGTCCTCCGCCAGGCCCCGGATGCCGTCGCGGAATCCGATGAGCTCCATGCCGTGCGTGCCGATGGCGGCCTTCCCGAACCCGCGGATCGCCGCGTTGAGCCCCGGGGAATCACCGCCGGCCGTCAGGATGCCGACCCGCTTCTTCGCGCCCATTGTCTGAACCTCCTCGTCCACCCACACCCTAGCGAGGACTGGCCCGCCCGCCCATAGACTGGACCACATGCCCGAACCGAACCGCCTCGACGTCCTGCGGTGCGCGGACCAGGACCGCGAGGTCGTGGCGACGCTGCTCAACAACGCCTACGCGGACGGTCGGCTCACGTTCGACGAGCACGCGGAGCGCATCGCCCGCGCCTACGACGCCAAGACCTTCGGTGACCTCACCGCGCTGACGACGGATCTCGTCGTCGTCGACCCGCCCCGCCCCGCCCCGCAGCCGCTGAGCGCCCCCACCCCCGGCTACCCGCCCATGCAGGCCGCTCCCCCGCGCAGCGGCCTGCCCGTCACGCCCGGCGCGTTCACCGGCGGCAACGCGCTGCTGTCGACGTTCAACCCCGGACGCATCGGCGTGGTCGCCGGCGAGGTCACGCTGAACACGTGGCTGGGCGAGACCCGCCTCGACCTCATCGGCGCCGCCTTCGAACGCCGCGACACCACCATCCACGTCGGTGGCGGACTGTGCGACGTCAAGATCCGGGTCCCCGAGGGTGTGGACGTCAACCTGTCCGGAGTGAGCCTCATCATGGCCGAGTCGAAGGTGACGGGCCTCCTGCCCCGCCCCGACGGCATCCGGCTCACGCTGGTGGGCACGCTCATCATGGGCGAGCTGAAGGTGGTCGGCCCGGCGATGGACCGCCGCCGCTACGAGCGGTTCATCCGGTGACCGAGGACCTCTTCGCGCCCCCGGGCACGGCCTGGCAGCGGCTCTCCCCGAACTACCTGCGCATGAAGCTCCTCCTCATCCCGCTAGGCTGGACCGCGCTGTTCGTCGGCCCCGCCGTCGCCGCGTTCCTGGTGGGGCCGCCGGCGTTGGGCTGGGCCGTGGTCGCGGTGTGGGCCGCGCTGCTCGCCTGGCGGCTGATCCGGGCGCCCCGGGCGTTCCGACGGTGGGGCTACGCCGAGCGCGACACCGACGTCTACCTCACCAGCGGCCTGTTCCACCGGCGGCTGGTGTGCGTGCCCTACGGGCGCATGCAACTCGTACAGCTGCAGTCCGGGCCGCTCGAGCGGGCCTTCGGGCTGGCCACGGTGGAGATGATCACGTCATCAACGCAGGGCGGCGTCACCATCCCCGGCCTCGACCAAGCAGACGCGGCCGCGCTGCGCGACCGGCTGATCGCCCGCGGCGAGACCCAGCAGGCCGGCATCTGATGAGCCTCTCCCCGGCCGACCCGTCGGCCCCGGCTGTCGTGCCCGCCCGCCAGGTGGTCGAGCACCCGAGCCCGCTCACCGGCGTGGCGCACGGCGGCATCGCCCTGGCGGCGGTCGTCGTGTTCTTCGTCCAGGAGTTGGGCGACGGCGGCCTCAAGGACCTCAGCGGCCAGGCGGTGGTCTTCGGGATCCTCGCCGCCGCGGCCGTGCTGCTGGCCGGCATCTACGGGCTGTTCGCCTGGCGGACCACGGCGTTCATCGTGGACGACGCCGAATTCCGGGTCGAGCGGAGCTTCATCTGGCGGTCGTCGTCCAAAGTCGACTACACCAAGGTGCAGGCGGTGGAGATCGCCCAGCCGCTCGTCGCCCGGCTGCTCGGGTTGGCGAAGGTCCACATCGACGTCGGTGGCGCCGGCGGCCTCAACCTCGCGTTCCTCACCAGGGCGCGAGCGGAGGCGCTGCGGGAACACCTCCTCGCTCGGATGGCCCGTGCCCGTGCGCTGCCTCCCGGCCCGGCGACCGCCCCAGGTGACGCGGCACCGGCCGGCACCCCTCCCGTGGAGCAGGCCGAGCCGCCTGAGGTGCTCGTCCACGCAGTCACGCCCACCACCCTCCTGCTCGGCACCGCCGTCTCGAGCCCGGCCGCGGCCGCGCTGCTCGTCGCCGGCGCGCTGCTGGCGGCGTCCATCTGGGGCGGGGGCTCGATCACCTCCCTCGGCGCGCTCCTGGCGTTCGGGGGCTGGGCGTGGTCCAACGTCGGCCGCAACTGGGGGTTCCGCATGACGCGCCGCGGCGACACGCTGCGCATCTCCCGCGGATTCGGCTCCACCACCGCGCAGGGCCTCCGCCCCGACCGCATCCAGGGCGTGGCCGTGCAGCAGGACCTCCTGCAGCGCATCACGGGCCTCTACCGCGTCACCGTCACGGTGTTGGGCTTCGCGGAGTCCGGCGACGAGAGCAACGGCGCCGCCAACTCCGTCGTGCTCCCGTTCGGCACGTGGGCCGACGTCCTCACGGTGCTGCGGGCGATCTGGCCGGAGCTGGACCTCACCCGGGTGCAGCCGGTGCCGCAGCCCGACCGCGCGCGCTGGCTGACGCCGCTGGCGTTCGAGCAGCACACGTGGGGCGTCGGCGACGACGTCGTCGTGGCGCACCATGGCCTCATTGAGCACCGCCTGACGATCGTCCCGCACCGCCGGATGCAGTCGCTGTCGGTGCACCAGGGGCCCCTGCAGCGGAGGCTGCGGCTCGCGACGGTCGCGGTGCACACCACCGACGGTCCGGTGTCGCTGCGGCTGTACCACCTCGACGCCGGGATCGCGCGGCGCGTGTTCGAAGATCAACTGGAACGCGGGCGCGCGGCCCGCGCCGCCGTCGCCTGATCCTGACCGCGCTCTCCGGCGCCGGGGGTGCTACCGCTACGCTACGGGCCATGAGCAGCATCTTCCTGGGTATCGACGTCGGCGGGTCCGGCATCAAGGGCGCGCCGGTGGACCTGGCGATCGGTGACTTCGCTGGCGACCGCCTCCGCATCCCGACGCCGGCCAAGTCGACGCCGAAGAACGTCGCGGCGGTGGTCGGCGAGATCATCGACCAGTTCGCCGGCGTCATCGGCGACAACCCCGTGGGCCTCACCATTCCCGCCCCCGTCCTGCACGGCAAGGTGCCGTTCATGGCCAACCTGGACGAGAAGTGGAACGGCTTCAAGGCCGACGAGTACTTCGAGGAGAAGCTGGGCCGCAAGGTGGTGCTCGTCAACGACGCGGACGCCGCGGGCCTCGCCGAGGTGCACTTCGGCGCCGCCAAGGACCACCCGGGTCTGGTCATCCTCACGACGCTGGGCACCGGCATCGGCTCGGCGATCATCTACCGCGGCGTGCTCATTCCCAACGCCGAGCTCGGCCATCTGGAACTCGACGGCTTCGACGCGGAGAAGCGCGCGGCGTCGTCGATCAAGGACAAGGAGGGCATCAGCTACGAGGAGTGGGCCACCGAGCGCCTCCAGCCGTACTACAGCCACGTCGAGATGCTGTTCTCCCCGGACCTGTTCGTCACCGGCGGCGGCGTGTCGAAGGACTGGGACAAGTGGGGACACCTGCTCAAGCTCAAGACGCCCATGGTCCCCGCGAAGCTGCGCAACCGCGCCGGCATCATCGGAGCGGCGCTGGCCGCGAAGGACGCCGTCGACAACCCCGACGTGCTGTCGATGATCCCGGCCGTGGCCGACGCGAACCCGGCCGATGTCGCGGAGACCGACGCCGACGAGTGACCTGATCAGACGACGAGGGGGCCGGGTGGTACTGCACCACCCGGCCCCCTCGTCGCGTTCGGAGCTCTCTCACATGCGTTCGGGCGCGTCGATCCCCAACAGACCCAGCCCTCTGGCCAGCACCTGCTGCGTCGCGGCACACAGCGCCAGCCGCGACGCACGGACGTCGCCCTCGGACTTCAGCACCGGGCACGCCTCGTAGAACGACGCCAGCGCTCCGGCGAGGTCGTACAGGTAGCCGCACAGCTTGTGGGGCTGCAGCGAATGCGCCACCTCGTCGACGACGTCGCCGAAGCCGCTGAGCAGCAGGGCGAGCTGCTGTTCCGCGGGCTCCTCGAGCACGGTCACGGAGCCCCAGGAGATGTTCTCGGCCGCCGCCTTGCGCAGGATCTGCGTGACCCGCGCGTGCGCGTACTGCAGGTAGGGGCCGGTGTCGCCGGTGGTCTGGACCATGCGCTCGGCGTCGAAGGTGTAGTCCTTCTGCAGGCCGTTGGAGAGGTCGGCGTACTTGATCGCCGCCAGCGCGATGTTCGGGGCGGCGACCTCCTCGGCCGCGTCGAGCAGCGAGCCGAGGGTGGCGGCGGAGCCGTCGCGGGTCTTGAAGGGCTTGCCGTCGCGGCCGAGCACCATGCCGTATCCGACGTGCTGCGCGGTGACGTGCCCGGGCAGGAAGCCCGCCTTCCGGGCCGCCGCGAACACCTGCGCGAAGTGCCCGGCCTGCCGGGCGTCGGTGACGTAGATGATCCGGTCGGCGTCGAGGTCGCGCACGCGGCGGCGGATCGCGGCGAGATCGGTCGTCGCGTAGCCGTAGCCGCCGTCGGTCTTGCGGACGATGAGCGGGGCCTCGAAGCCGTCGACGAACACGCACAGGGCGCCGTCGTCGACGACCGCGACACCGGACTCCTCCAGCTCCCGCACCAGCACGGGAAGGTCGTCGTTGTAGGTGGACTCGCCGGCGAGGTCGTCGTCGGTGAGGAGGACCCCGAGGCGGCGGTAGGCCTCGTTGAACGCGGGCTTGGAGATCTCGACGAGCTGGCGCCAGATGGCGAGCGACTCCTCGTCACCGCCCTGGAACGCGGAGACGCGGGCGCGGGCGCGCGTGGCGAACTCCTCGTCCTCGCGGAAGCGGGCAGCCGCGCGCTTGTACAGGGCGTCGGCCTCGTCGAGCGTCAGCGACCCCGCGTCGATCCCCTCGTCGAGGACCTCCTCGATCAGCATCCCGAACTGGGTGCCCCAGTCGCCGATGTGGTTCTGCGGGATGACGGTGTGGCCGAGGGCGGCGAGGACGCGGTTGAAGCAGTCGCCGATGATCGTGGTGCGCAGGTGGCCGACGTGCATCTGCTTGGCGACGTTGGGCGCCGAGTAGTCGATGACCACCCGCTGCGGGTACGCGACGGGGTTGAGGCCGCCGTGCGGATCCTCGAGGAGCGCGGTGGCGGCGTCGGCCAGCACCTCGGAGCGCATGCGGAAGTTGATGAACCCGGGGCCGGCGATCTCGAGCGGCTCACACAGGTCGTCCACGTCGAGGCGGGCGACGATGTCGGCGGCGACCTCGCGGGGCGGGCGCCCCTCCTGCTTGGCCAGGCGCAGCGCGACGTTCGACTGGAAGTGACCGAACTGGGGCTTGGTGGCGGGGCGCATCTCGGGGTCGACGCCGGTGACGGCACGCAGCCGGGCGTCGAGGAGCGCGGGGAGAGATTGCATGGGCGCCATTCTCGCACCGTCGTCGGACTCCGCCCAAGCCGAGCGCGCTCCCGGACCGGTGGGGTTGAGCCTGACACGCGCCTCATCGGCGCGGGTTGAGCCTGATGCACGGCTCGACGTCGAAGATCAGGGGTTTGATCGATCAAACCCTCCTTGAGACATGGATCAGGCTCAACGCTTTCTCCACGCAAGGAATCGAGGCCCTCCCCCAGCTGGGGAGGGCCTCGATTGAAGGCGTGCCGGCGTCAGCGGGCAGCACCGACGGCGACGCGCTCAGCGGTCACCGATCCGCGGCTGCGCGCCAGGAGGGCGTCGACAGCGTAACGACCCCCGCCGAGCACGGCCAGAAGCAGGAGCCCGGCCGCCAGGCCGAGTACCAGTTCGACGCCGTTGTTCTCGATGAACACCCCGTTGGGCGCGTGCACCAGGGCCAGGGCACCGACGAGGGTGGCCACGTTGACCGCCGCCGCCACGCGGGTCAGCGCGCCGAGGACGAGCAGCAGACCGCCGGCGATCTCAGCCGTAGCGACCACCGCCGCGGCCACGGGGGCCACCGGGACACCCATGTCGGCGAAGGCGGCGGTGGTGCCTGCCAGGGTGTACTGCATGAACTTCTGCCATCCGTGGGCGAACAGGATGACGCCCAGGGCCACCCGCGCCACGAGGAGCGTGACGTCGAGGACGGCCGGGGAGACGGACTGGGCGGGTTGGAGCAGCTTCATGCGGGCTCTTTTCGGGTCGTGGGTGAGGTTCAGGACTGAACGGCGAAGCCGCCGGTCCAGGAGATGGCCTCGCGTGCGGCGAGGGTGATCTGGAGGAAGCCGATGGCCTCGAGCTCACGGGCGCGGCGGAGGGCGCCGGCATCGAGCACGCGGAGGCCGGCGTCGGTGACGATGGCGCTGACCTGCGCCTTGGCGTCGGCGTCGTCCCCGGCGACGAGGACGGTCGTGGGCTGGCCGCCGACGGTGCCGGAGGAGAGCGTGCCGGCGAAGGTGGTGTTGAAGGCCTTGACGACGCGGGCGCCCGGCAGCAGGGCGGCGATGTGGGCGGCCGCAGAGGAGTCCGCCGGCACGGTGAGCGAGTCGAAGGTCTCGAAGTCGAGCGGGTTGGTGATGTCGACGACGATCTTGCCGCGGAACTGGTCCGCGCGCCCGGCAAGGAGGCCCTCGACGGCGGGGTAGGGAACGGCCAGGACGACGACGTCGCCGGCGGGGACGCGCTGCGCGTCGTCGTGGCCGAGGACCTCGACGCTGTGGCCACCGCGCTCGGCGAGCCCGGCGATGGCCGTGCCCATGGCGCCGGACCCGATGACGGTGATGCTGGACATGTGGTGCTCCTCTGGAACGATTGATTGTTGCTACAAGTATTACACACTTTATGTTGAAGCTACAACTATCGAGTTAGTATGGGTGCATGACCACACCTTGGTTGAGCCGTCCGGAGCTGGCGGCATGGGTGCGCCTCGCGTCGATCCTTGAGGTGCTCCCGAGCGTGCTCGACGCCCAGCTGCGCAGAGACTCCGACCTGACCCACTTCGACTACTACGTTCTGGCGATGCTCTCGGAGGCCGACCGCCGGACTCTTCGGATGAGCACGCTCGCCAGTGTCACGAACGCGACGCTGCCCCGACTCTCCCACGTCGTCCGACGACTGGAGGACCGCGGACTCGTGGAGCGCTTCCCCTGCCCTGAAGACGCGCGGGCCACGAACGCGCGGCTCAGCGAGGACGGCTGGCGCCAGGTCCAGGCGGCCGCCCCCGGGCATGTGGCGGCCGTGCGGCACTACGTGATCGACGCGCTCACCCCGGAACAGATCTCCCAGCTCACGGACATCGCCGACGCGATCCTCCAGCGCCTGGACCCGGAACGGTCACTGTCTTCCATGTACCGCCGCCACGACACTCCCGCGGGACAGGACGGCGCCCCAGCCTGACAGCCCCGCGCACAACGAGGGGCCCGACCGCGGACGGTCGGACCCCTGCGCGTAGGCCGCGTGATCAGTGCAGAGTGTCCACGGCAGCGCGCTCGATCGCGAGCCCGGCGCGGTAGCGCTCCATGAAGAGGTCGAAGCCCGCGACGTCGGCCGCCTCCGGCTCAGCCGTCTCGATCGCCGCCCCACCGAAGACCGACGACGCCAGCCAGTCGGCCAGCGACTCCCCGTCGGCGCGCAGGAACGACGCCAGCAGGGCCATGCCCCAGGCGCCTCCCTCGCCGGCGACCTCGCCCACCGACACCGGCGTGTTCATCGCCGCCGCCAGGAACCGCTGGGCCACCCCCTTGGTCTTGAACAGCCCGCCATGGGCGAACATCGAGTCGAGCTCGACGCCCTCGTCCTTGAGCAGGATGTCCATGCCGACGCGCAGCGCGCCCAGCGCCGCGAACAGGTGCGTGCGCATGAAGTTGGCCAGCGTGAACGAGCTGTGCGGCGTCCGCACGAACAGCGGCCGCCCCGCCTCCAACCCGACGACGTGCTCGCCGGCCAGGTAGTTGTAGGCGAGCATGCCGCCGCCGTCGGCGTCGCCCTCGAGGGCTGCGGTGTACAGGGTCTGGAACAGCGCGGTGGTGTCCACCTGCGCGCCGAGCGCGGCCGCGGCCTCGCCGAAGAGCCCGACCCACGCCTGCAGGTCGACGGCGCCGTTGTTGCAGTGCGCCATGCCGACGAGGTCGCCGGCGGGCGTCGTGACGAGGTCGATCTCCTCGTGGAGCTGCTTCAGCGGTCCCTCGAGGACCACCATCGCGAAGATGCTGGTCCCGGCCGACACGTTGGCCGTGCGCCGCGCGACGGAGTTCGTCGCCACCATGCCGGTCCCGGCGTCGCCCTCGGCGGGAGCCACGGGCACGCCGGCGCGGAGCTTCCCCGACGGATCGAGCAGCCGGGCGCCCTCCTCGGTGAGCCGTCCGGCCTCCCGGCCTGCCGGCAGCACCGCGGGCAGGATGTCGCCCAGCTTCCACGGGTAGCGATGGTCGGCCACCAGCGAGTCGAACTGCGCGAGCATGCCGGCGTCGAACTGTCCCGTGGCGGTGTCGATCGGGAACATGCCGCTGGCGTCGCCCACGCCGAGGACCCGTTCGCCGGTCAGGCGCCAGTGCACGTAGCCGGCGAGCGTCGTCAGGTAGTCGATCTTCCCGACGTGCGCCTCCCCGTTCCGCACGGCCTGGTACAGGTGCGCGATGCTCCACCGCTGCGGGATGTTGTACTGGAACAGCTTCGTCAACGCGTGCGCCGACTCCCCCGTGATGGTGTTCTGCCACGTCCGGAAGGGCACGAGCAGCTCGCCGGCGGCGTCGAACGCCATGTAGCCGTGCATCATGGCGGAGAAGCCCATGGCGCCGACCGCCTCGAGCTGGACGCCGTACGCGGACTCGACGGCGGACGCGAGGTCCGCGTAGGCGGCCTGGAGGCCGGACCAGACGGCGTCGATGTCGTAGGTCCACACCCCGTTCTCAAGCTTCGACTTCCACTCATGTCCTCCCGTCGCGAGGGGCTGGTGGTCGGGTCCGATGAGGACGGCCTTGATGCGGGTCGAGCCGAGCTCGATGCCGAGCGACGTGTTGCCACCCACGATGGTGTCGCGCGCTGCGGTCACGTTTTCCACGATGTAAACCTCCGTTGTTGTACGCGGTCCCATCATCCCGCGCCGTAGCCTCGTTGACCAGAGCGGGGTGACCAATCGTCCCGTGCCGCCGGATAGGGACCTCGACCCGCGGGCCACTACGCTGACGGCCATGCGGATTTCGGTGATCGGATGCGGCTACCTGGGCGCGGTACACGCGGCCTGCATGGCGGAGCTCGGCCACGACGTCGTCGGCCTGGACGTCGATGAAACCAAGGTCGCCCTCCTGGCGCAGGGGCGGCCGTCCTTCCACGAGCCGGGCTTCCCGGAACTCCTCGCGCGCCACGTGGGAACCGGACGCCTGCGCTTCACGACGGACCCGACGGACATCCGCGACGCGGAGATCCACTTCATCGGCGTCGGGACCCCGCAGCTGCAGGGCCGGCTGGGCGCCGACCTGACCTACGTGCGCCAGGCGGTCGCCACGATCGTCGAGCACGCGGCGCCCCCGGCCGAGGGCCGGCCGGTGCTGGTGGCGGGCAAGTCGACGGTGCCCGTCGGGACGGCGGAGGAGATCGCCGAGGCTCTGGCGTCGTCGGGGAAGAACCTGATGCTGGCCTGGAACCCGGAGTTCCTGCGCGAGGGCTACGCCGTCGCCGACACTCTGCACCCGGACCGGCTGGTGTACGGGCTGCCGGAGGACCTGGACCGCGGCGCCGTCGCGAAGGAGATCCTTGACGAGTGCTACGCCCAGCCGCTCGCCGCGGGCACCCCGCTGGTGGTGGCGAACTATCCGACGGCGGAGCTGGTGAAGGTGGCCGCCAACTCGTTCCTCGCCACGAAGATCTCGTTCATCAACGCCATGGCGGAGCTGTGTGACGCCACGGGCGGCGACGTGACTCGGCTGGCCGAGGCCATCGGCTACGACGACCGCATCGGAAGCAAGTTCCTCCAGGCCGGCATCGGCTTCGGCGGCGGATGCCTGCCCAAGGACATCCGCGCCTTCATGGCCCGGGCGGGCGAACTGGGCGTCGATGAGGCCCTCACGTTCCTGCGCGAGGTGGACGCCATCAACCTGCGGCGCCGCGACCACGCCGTCACCCTCGCCGAGGAGGCGGTCGGCGGCCGGCTGGCCGGCAGGAAGGTCGCCGTCCTCGGCATCACCTTCAAGCCGGACACCGACGACCTACGCGACTCCCCCGCGCTCGACATCGCGGGCCGGCTGTGGTCGCGGGGCGCGGAGCTGGCGGTCGTCGACCCCGCCGCGGGTGACCTGCTACGCCGGCGACAGCCCGAACTCAACGTCCACGACTCGATCGAGGACGCGATCCGCGACGCCCACGTCGTCATGGTGCTGACGCAGTGGAAGGAGTTCGTGGAGCTGGACCCGGCCGCCCTCGTGGCGCTGCCGACCACCCCCAACGTCGTCGACGGGCGCAACGTCCTGGATCCCCGACGCTGGAGCGACGCCGGCTGGCGCTACTTCGGGATGGGCCGGGGCGTCTCTGTCTGGTGACCCCCCGATCGCCCTCCGATCGCTGAGGTCGCGTCCCGACGGCTCCGCCGTCGCGGACGAGTCTCGAAGCCGACGCCCCTCCGATCGCTGAGGTCGCGTCCCGACGGCTCCGCCGTCGCGGACGAGTCTCGAAGCCGCCGGCGAAGGCGTCGATCGCGTCCCCCGCGTCAGCCCGCGTTTCTTAGGCTTCGCGGCCGCTCCGCGGCACCTCAGCCAGCGGGGGTGGGCTGGCCGTAGACGTTCTGGTAGCGGTCGAACAGCGAGTCGATCTTGTCCTGCGGGATCGGGATGACCTCGCCCAGCTGACGCGCGATGTGGATCGTCCGCGCGACTTCCTCGCACATCACCGCGGCCTTGACGGCGTCGCGGGCGTCCTTGCCGATGGTGAACGGCCCGTGGTTCTGCATCAGCACGGCGCGGCTGCGCGAGTCCTTGAGGGTCTCGACGATGCCCTGGCCGATCGAGTCGTCGCCGATGAGCGCGAACGGCCCGACCGGGATCTCGCCGCCGAACTCGTCGCCCATCATGGTGAGCACGCAGGGGATGGCCTCGCCGCGGGCGGCCCAGGCGGTGGCGTAGGTCGAGTGGGTGTGCACGACGCCGCCGATGTGGTCCATGTTGCGGTACACATAGGCGTGGGCGGCGGTGTCGCTGGAGGGCTGCAGGGTGGCGGGGGTGCCGTCGTCGATCTTCACGCCGTCGAGCGTGCACACCACCATCTTCTCCGGGGCCAGGTCGTCGTAGGAGACGCCGGACGGCTTGATGACGAACAGGTCCTGGCCGATGGCGTCGGCGCAGCGGATCCGCTGCGACACGTTGCCGGCCGTCCACACCACGAGCTCCCAGCGGGGCAGCTCGGCATGCAGACGCGAGACCAGGTCCCGGGTCCGGGCGACCTCGTCCTGGAGATCGGCGGGCAGATCGGTGAGGGTGAGCGTCACGGTTCCTCCATCGTTGTAAACCTGATCAGATCCTAAGCGGCCGGCGCTGCCCGCGGCACCGGGGTCCGGCACCGCGGGCGCGAGGCGTCAGACGCGGTTGTCGCGGTACCAGCGCACCAGGGCCTGGGTCGACGGGTCCTGCCGCGACAGGGCGGCGGCGTCGCCGAACACCGCCGGGGCGATGTCGAGGGCCAGCTTCTTGCCCAGCTCGACGCCCCACTGGTCGAACGAGTCGATGCCCCACACGATGCCCTGCACGAAGGTGATGTGCTCGTACAAGGCGATGAGCTGCCCGACCACCGACGGCGTCAGCGCGGGCGCCATGATCGACGTCGTGGGCTTGTTGCCCGCGAACACCCGGGCCGGGACGATGTCCTCGGGCGTCCCCTCGGCGCGCACCTCGTCGGCCGTCTTGCCGAAGGCGAGCGCCGCGGTCTGCGCGAAGAAGTTGGCGAGGAACAGCCCGTGCACGTCGGTGTCGCCGTCGAGCGTCGGGTGCGCAGGGTTGGCGACCGCGATGAAGTCCGCGGGGATCAGGCGCGTGCCCTGGTGGATCAGCTGGTAGAAGGCGTGCTGTCCGTTGGTGCCGGGCTCGCCCCAGAAGATCTCCCCCGTGTCCGAGGTCACCGGCGTGCCGTCCCAGCGCACCGACTTGCCGTTGGACTCCATGGTGAGCTGCTGCAGGTAGGCCGCGAAGCGGTGCAGATACTGCGCGTACGGCAGCACGGCGTGGCTGTGGGCGCCGTAGAAGTTGACGTACCACACGTTGATCAGCCCCATGAGGAGCGGCACGTTGCGCTCGGGAGTCTCGGTGCGGAAGTGCGTGTCCACGGCGTGGAAGCCGGCGAGGAAGTCACGGAAGCCGTCCGGGCCGATCGCGATGGCGACCGGCAGTCCCACCGCCGAATCAACCGAGTAGCGCCCGCCCACCCAGTCCCAGAACCCGAAGGCGTTGGCCGGGTCGATGCCGAAATCGGCGACCTTGTCCAGCGCCGTCGACACGGCGACGAAGTGCTTGGCGATCGCGCCGCGGCGGGACTCGTCGGTGTCGTCGACGACGCCGACCTCCGCGAGGCGCGTGAGGAACCAGTCGCGGGCCATGCGGGCGTTGGTGAGGGTCTCGAGCGTGGTGAAGGTCTTCGACGCGACGATGAACAGCGTCGTCTCGGGGTCCAGGTCCGCGACCTTCTCGGCGCAGTCGGCCGGATCGATGTTGGAGATGAACCGGCACTCGAGGCCGTCCTGCTTGTACGGCAGCAGCGCCTCGTAGACCATGACCGGCCCGAGGTCGGAGCCGCCGATGCCGATGTTGACGACCGTCTCGATCCGTTTGCCGGTGACCCCGGTCCACTCACCGGAACGCACCTGGTCCGCGAAGCCGTACATGCGGTCCAGCACCTCGTGCACGTCGGCCACGACGTCCTGCCCGTCGACGGTGAGCTCGGCGTCGCGCGGGAGCCGCAGGGCGGTGTGCAGGACGGAGCGGTTCTCCGTGACGTTGATGCGCTCGCCGGCGAACATGGCGTCGCGGCGGCCGGCGACGTCGACCTGCTCGGCCAGCCGGACCAGGGCGGCGACGATGTCCTCGTTGATGAGGTTCTTCGACAGGTCGACCCGCAGGTCGGCGAGATCGAAGGTGAGCTCCTGTGCGCGGTGCGGGTCCGCCTCGAACCAGCCGCGGAGATCGGGGACGAGGGCGTCCTTGAGGACCTTCAGGTCCGCCCAGGCTTCGGTGGTGGTGGCGTCAACCGGAGTGATCATGGCCCCAGCCTAGGGCAGGGGTCACCGCACGCTGATGTGCACGTGGTCATAGTGGTTGGCGGTGACGCTGCCGCGGTCCTCCATGCCTCGCCAGCCGTCGCCCGAGCGCTGCGCCGTCCAGATCTGCTGCGAGTAGATGACCTCGATGATGCCCAGCGCGGACGCGTTGGCCCGCGCCCAGCGGGCGATCTGCCAGCCGTACTCGCCGGACACCATCACGTCGATGGCCTGTCCCGTGCTGTGGTACGAGCCGCCGTCGCTGCGGTAGCCGCCGTAGCTGTCCACCTTGGGGAACTCGGCACAGACCGCGCGCAGGACGGCACGGGTCCGCGTCGTGAGGCCGGACTCGATGCCGGCCGCGTCCGCGCAGGGCTCGCTGGAGAAGCCCGAGCCGCCGCCCCCGGACCCGGACTCGCTCCGGCTGGCCGTGGTCGGCGCCGGCGCCGCCGGCTTCTCGGTGCTGAGGAAGCTCTCCTTGATCCATCCGGCCCTGTCGCTCAGCACGACCTGGCGCCAACCCTCGACGGCCCAGGCGGTGATGGCCACGTCCGCGCCCGCGGCGATCGTCGTGCGCGCGTCGTAGCCCGTCCCCGGTCCGGTCCGGACGTTGACGGCCGCGGTGGCATACCTCGTTCCGGCGCCCTCCGCCACGGCGGTGTAGTCGACCGGCTCGGGCGTCGGCGTCGGCGTCGGGGTGGGGGTGGGCGTCGGGGTCGGTGTCACGGCGGGGGTGGCGGTAGGCGTTGCAGCCGCCGCGACCGACGGGGAGGCGCTGGGGGTGGGGCTGGGCGATGCCACTGCGCTCGGCGAGGCGGAGGCCGTCGGACTCGGCGACGGGGACAGCGACGGCCTCGCATTGTTGCGCGACACAACACCGGTGTCCACGGCCGCGTACTGGGGATCCGTCATCTCGCGCAGCTGAGCGCCGGGCGGGGCGATCACGGCGGCCGCGGCCAGCCCCACCACCGTCAGCAGCGCCAGCGGACCCGCGACCCGTCGGGACACCTGCGCCCGGGGACGGGTCAGGGCGGCAGGGGCCGCACGTCGAGCGACGATGATCTCCGGGGAGTCCGCCGTCGACGCATCCGACCGCTGGGCTCGCCGGGCTCTGCTCATCGATCCACCGCTTCCTGAACATCCTGAGAATCTCTAAGACGTGTCTCAGAATACGTGATCGTCGCCCGGATGCAACCCCCTCAGTCACCCGCGTAAGACGGGCCGTTCTCAGGGTCCCCTCAGCCATCCGCTACGCTGCGCAGCACTGCATCCAACGAAGGACCCCCATGCCCCGCACCCTCGCGCGCGCCGCCGTCCTGGCGCTCATCGTCGTGCTGGCGCTTCTCCCCCTGCCCGCCCATGCCCGCAGCGCGCTGGACGTCGCCTTCGACGTCGCCGACGGCCGCGTCACGGTCACCGGCACCCTCACCGACGGCGAGGAACCCCTCAGGCGGCGCGTCGTCGTCGCCAGCCTCGACGGCGCGCGGCAGGCGGAGGCCGAGACCCAGGGCAACGGAGGGTTCACCCTGCGGTTCGATCTGCCCTCCGACCTCGCCGCCGGAACCCACGAGGTCGCCGTCGAGTTCGCGGGCGACGGCGACGTGCAGCCGGCTCGGGCGGTCGGAGCCATCACCGTCGAGGGGAAGGCGACGGGCCAGAAGCCACCGACCTCCAGCCCGACCCCGCCCCGCCGGACCGAATCGGCGACGCCGACGGCGAGCGCCCGTCCCGATCCGACGCCGCCCGCCCCGACGACGACCGTGCTCACCGCCACCGGCCCTGCCAAGTCGGTGAACTCCGGACTCCTCACCCTGACCGGCACGCTCACGGACCCGGCCGGCCGCGGGATCGTCGACGCCGGGATCAGCCTGACCGACGCCGGCGGCGAGGTGGACGACTCCTACACCCTCACCACGGCGGGCGGGGCCTTCACCACCTTCTACGCCGTGCCTGAGGCTCAGCCGTCCGGACGGATGACGCTCACGCTGACGTTCCCCGGCGCTGACGGGCTGAAGCCCTCCAGGACCACCCTGACGGTCGTCATCGAGCACACCGAGGTCGCCTCCCCGAGCCCGAGCCCGAGCGAGTCGCCCTCGCCGAGCACGACCCCGTCGCCGTCGCCCACCGCGGACCGGGGCACACCCTCCCCCGGCGCCTCGACGCCCGCCACCACGGCCGTGCAGCCGCCGGCTCCGGCTGCTGTGACCTGGTTCCTGCTGGCCTCGGCCGTCGCGGGAGGCGGCGCACTGCTCACGGCCGCGGTGCTCGTCTTCCGGGGCGTCAACGCCCGCGGCGACGGCGACGAGGAGCGCTCCCTCAGCTTCCTCGACGAGGACTGATCGAGGTCAGCCCTGCGGCATCGCCTGCTCGACGGAGCGGAACGACCCGCACCGGTCTCTGAGCAGCGCGAGCGACCCGCCGGCCAGGGCATCGCCCAACAGGGCCTGGTCCACGCAGACCGCCGGCGAGCCCGCCTTGCTCCATTCGCCCGCGGCGTAGGCTCCGACGCCGCCCAACGGCACCACCCGATCCGCGAGCCCCAGCTCCGCGAGGCGGTGCGCCATGGCGTGCCCGACCACGTCGGCGGGATACAGCAGCGCGCCGGCGACGTGTGCATGATCGAGGACGGCCCTGATCTCGGTCGGCGTCATCGCCGGCAGGTAACACGCGAGCCCCGCGCGGGCGGCCGACTCGGCGAGCTCGCCCGAGGCGACGTCCGCCAGCACGAACCGCGCGCCCGCGGCCGCCGCGGTCTCGACGCCGCCGACGGTGGACACCCGCAGCGCGCCCAGGGTGGCGCGGGCGCCGAAGATGGCCACCGCGTCGGCGAACGCCTCCCCGGACGCTGGCAGCGCGAACCGCGAGAAGCCCTCCTGAATCAGCACCTCGACGGCGCCGACGACGTCGTCGAGGGGGGCGTCGGGGAGGCAGACGATCAGGCCGCGGAGCTCAGACATGGTCGCCATTCTGCCGCAGTCCCCCGGCTGCCTACACTGCGGTCATGTCCGCACTCCTCACGCGCACCGAGCGCCTCGACCGGCTGCCCTACACGCGCCGGCACAACAAGCTGCTCATCGGCTCCGGCGTGGGGTGGGCGCTCGACGCCATGGACATCGGGCTCATCTCGTTCATCATGGCCGCGCTGGCCCAGGAGTGGAGCCTGAGCGGCGGCGAGCTGTCACTGCTGGGGTCGGTGGGATTCGTCGGCATGGCGTTCGGGGCCTCGCTGGGCGGGCTGCTGGCGGACCGCATCGGCCGCCGGCAGGTGTTCGCGCTCACGCTCCTGATCTACGGGGTGGCCACCGGGCTCTCAGCGCTGTCGACGGGGCTGGTGGCGCTGATCGCGTTCCGCTTCGTCGTCGGCCTGGGCCTCGGCGCCGAGCTCCCCGTCGCCTCGACGCTGGTCAGCGAGTTCGCGCCCCGCAAGATCCGCGGCCGCGTCGTGGTCGCGCTGGAGTCGTTCTGGGCCGTGGGCTGGCTGGCCGCCGCGACCATCGGCTTCTTCGTCGTCCCGCAGGACAACGGCTGGCGCTGGGCGCTCGCGCTGGGCGCGATCCCGGCCGCCTACTCGCTGATCGTGCGCTTCGGGCTGCCCGAATCGGTCCGCTTCCTCGAGGCGAAGGGTCGCCACGCCGAGGCCGAACGCGTGGTCCGAGACTTCGAGAGCGCCGCCGGGATCGCCAGCCCCACGCATGCCGCGGCCGAGGGCCCCGTCCTGCCGACGCTCACGAGCACCCGCCGCGACCTCTGGGGAGACCGCTTCCGCGTCCGCACCATCGCGTTGTGGCTGACGTGGTTCGGCATCAACTTCGCCTATTACGGGGCGTTCATCTGGCTGCCGACGCTGCTGTTCGAGGGCGGCATGACGCTGGTGAAGTCGTTCGAGTTCACCCTCTACATGACGCTGGCCCAGCTGCCGGGGTACGCGACGGCGGCGTTCCTCATCGAGAAGTGGGGCCGACGGCCGACCCTGGTGACGTTCCTCGGCGGATCGGTCGTCGGCGCCGTCGCGTTCGGCCTGGCGCCCGGGCTGGCCGCCGCCGTCGCCCCCGGCGACGAGGGGACCGGCTTCGCCGTCACGCTGGCCGCCGGCTGCGTGCTGTCGTTCTTCAACCTCGGCGCATGGGGGGCGCTCTACGCCATCACCCCGGAGGTGTATCCGACGGCGATGCGCGCCACGGGAGCCGGCGCCGCGACCGCGTTCGGCCGCATCGCCGCGATGGCGGCGCCGCTAGTCGTGCCGTGGGTGGTCGCCGCCGCCGGTCGCCCGGTGTTGTTCGGGCTGTTCGGGGCCATGTTCACGGTCGCGATGATCGCCGCCTGGTTCCTGCCCGAGTACACCGACCGGGCGCTCGACGAGACGTGACCGCCGCGCCAGGGCGGCGTTGACGATTCCCCCGACAGCGGCACCGACCAGGGCCCCCAGGCTGTTGGTGGCGACGTCGTAGCCGTTGGCGTCGCGCGCGGTGAAGTACTGCACGCCCTCGATGGCCACCGACGCCGCGGCGCCGGCCAGGCCCCACACCCACCAGCGGACCGCCGGCAGCCAGAGGGCGGCGAGGAACGAGATCGGCGCGAGCATGACGGTGTTGAGGGCGCCGTCGACCTGGGCCGGCGTGAGGTCGATCCCGAGGGCCCCCAGGTGCGTCCACACCGCGACGACCAAGCGGTTGACCGTCCAGCCGTCGGCCACGAACACCAGCCAGCCGACGGCCAGCGCCGGCGCCGCCGCGACCCCGAGGGCCCACCAGCGGACCGGCGGCCGGATCACTCCTCGGGTTCCACCTGGCCGAGCTCGCCGGAGGCCTCGTCGAGGTTGGCGGCGTGATACTCGTCCATCGTGTCGCCGGCCAGGGCCGCCGACAGCTCCGCGAGGCCCTCGGTGTCCACGACGTCGACCGACTGACCGTCGATGGTGCCGAAGCCCTTGATGGGGGCCTGCAGCATGCCGATGGATCCGGTGCCCTCCAGACGCATGGACAGCGCCAGGTCGGTGACGTACTGGTTGGTCATGGCGTCGTCGACGGTGACGGTGTCGGCCAGCTGGCCCACGACCTGCGTGAACGTGACGGGGTTGGCCAGCGTCTCGGGCGTCATGATCTTGCGGATGATGGCCTTGACGACGGTGCGCTGGCGGTAGGCGCGGTCGAGGTCGCCGTTGGGCAGCGGATAGCGTTCGCGGACGTAGGTGAGGGCGCGCTCCCCGTCGAGTTGGATCAGCCCCTCCTCGAAGCGCACGCCGGGGTTCTGCTCGGTCTCCCACGGGTTGTACACCTCGATGCCCCCGACGGCGTCGGTGAGCTTGACGAAACCCTCGAAGTCGATGAGCACCGTGTGGTCCATGCGGACGCCGGTCAGCTGCTCGAGCGTGCGGACGGTGAGCTGCGGTCCCCCGTAGGCGTAGGCCCAGTTGAGCTTGCCCTTGCCGTGGCCCGGGATGTCGACCCACATGTCGCGGGGGAAGGACACCAGATACACGGCCTTCCGGTCGCCGGTGACGTGGGCGATCATCATCGAGTCGCTGCGCCCGTTCTCGATGTCGCTGCGCGAGTCGCTGCCCATGAGCACGAAGTTGACGGGCGCCTGCACCTGCTCCTCCCCGGAGGCGGCCGGCTTGGGCGTGGCCGGCGCGGGCCGGCCCTCGTAGTCCTGGGGGGTGAGCTGCTGATCGCGAGAGACGGAGTCGAGCGCGGCGAGTCCCCGGCCGGCGTAATAGCCCGCGACGCCCAGCGCGATGGCCAGCACGCCGATGCAGACCATCAGCAGCACGAACAGCGGGCCGCGGCGCTTCTTCCGCCTCGGGGCGGTGGGGCGGTCATCGTCGAAGACGCCGAGGCCCTCGTCACTCGCATGGCTCATGGTCATATTGTCGCCCCTAGTCCGTCCAGGACCCAAGCTTGGCCGCCACGACTACGCTCAGCACATGGTGGACGCCGTGTTCGGACTCCCCCTGCACCCGCTGGCGGTGCATGCGGTGGTCGTGCTCCTGCCCCTGGTCGCGCTCGGCGTGATCGCCCTGGTTCTCATGCCCCGGTGGCGCGCTCGGTTCGCGGTGCCGCTGCTCGGCCTCCTCGTCGTCGGCGCAGTCTCGGCGGTCGTGGCGATGCTGGCCGGCGACGCGCTGGCCGAGGTGGTCGGCGTCCCGGGGACGCACCGGACGTGGGGGGTGACGCTGGCCTTCACCGCCGTCGGCTATCTCGTGGCGGCGGGGGCCTGGCTGTGGTGGGTGCGCGAGGCCGACGACGAGCCGTCCCGGGCCCGTGAGGCGCTCGGCTGGCTGGCCGCCGTCCTGTCGATGGCGGTGGTGGTGCTGACGGTGCTCGCGGGACATTCGGGGTCCTCCGCGGTGTGGTCCGGGGTCGCCGACGCGACGCCGTCGCCCGCCCCGACCATGTCCGGCGAGGCGTCCCCGAGCCCACCGCCAGCGACACCGTCGCCGTCTGTCGAGCCGACGGACAGCACAGCCACACCGTCGCGCTTCGGCAGCCCGCCCGCGACGACGACCACCGGCGACGGCCCCATCACGATGGCGACGGTCGAGGCCAACGCGACGGCGGACTCCTGCTGGGCCGCGATCGACGGGTTCGTCTACGACCTCACGGACTGGATCGCCCGGCACCCGGGCGGTCCGGACAGGATCCTGGCGCTGTGCGGGACCGACGCAACGGCGGCCTTCACCGCGCAGCACGACGGCGACGCTCCGCCGACCGCCCAGCTGGAACTGCTCCGGCTGGGGCCGCTGGCCTAGGCGCGGCCCCGCCGGCCGGCGTCAGCTCGCGACGATGTCGAGGGCCTTCTTCAGCGCCTGCCGCACTTCCTGCGCGAGCGGCTCCATCTTCGGGTTGTCGGTGACCTCGACCATCATCTCCGGGTCGATGGCCTCGACGACGGTGACGCCGGCGCTGTGCCGGACCACCACGTTGCAGGGCAGCAGCAGACCCAGCGACGGCTCGACACCGAGTCCGCGGTGGGCGAAGCGGGGGTTGCAGGCGCCGAGGATGACCTGCTCGTCGATGTCGACGTCGATCTTGTTCTTCAGCGTCTGCTTCAGGTTGATCTCGGTGAGGACGCCGAATCCGTTCTCGGCCAGCGCCTCCTTGGTGCGGGCGAGGGTCTCGTCGAACGGGCGGTCCAGATCGATGCGCAGTGCGTAGTTCATGAATGGAACCTCCTTGTAGAAACGATGATGCCCGCCCGGCCATGAGAGTGGGGCCGGGCGGGCGGATCGGGGGCGTCAGGCCTGCTGGGCCTCCGCGGCCTGGGCCTCGGCGAGCTGCCGGCGGACGTCCTCCATGTCGAGCGCCTCGACGGCCTCGATGACCTCCTCGAGTGCCTTCGGCGGCAGGGCGCCGGACTGGCGGAAGACGAGGATGCCGTCACGGAAGGCCATCAGCGTGGGGATGGCGGAGATCTGCGCGGCGGCTGCGAGGCCCTGCTCCGACTCGGTGTCGACCTTGCCGAAGCGGACGTCGGGATGGTTCTCGGCCGCCTTCTCGAAGACGGGCGCGAAGGCCTTGCAGGGCATGCACCAGTCGGCCCACCAGTCGACGAAGGTGATGCCCTCGGTCTCGACGGTGGTCTCGAAGTTCTCGGCGGTCAGTTCCAGCGTGGGCATGTGGTTCCTTTCGGGTGGCTACTGGGTCAGCAGGAGGCGTGGTCGGTGATGCGCTTTGCCGCGGCCATGCCGTAGCAGGCCAGCAGCGCCACCAGCGCAAACCCGGTGACCGGAGCCTGCGCCAGCATGTACGGCGCCACGACGACGGCCGCCAGCGGGATGATCCCGCAGGAGCCGCCGGTCATGTGCGTGCGGGGAGACACCCCGGCGGGCGGGACGTACGTGGCCAACGCGACCGCGCCGACGAGCGACGCGAGGGCGAGGACCACGACCTCGACGCTACCCGACGCGGGCCGGGCCGCGCTGAGAGCGAGGTACAACGCCACCGCAGCAAGCATGGCCGTGACCGTGTGCCTCGTCGACCAGACCGCCCGCCAGTAGGCGGGACCGCTGGCCACGACCCGCACGTCGCCCAGCACGCTGGTCTGCACCTCGGGTGCGGCGGTACCGGCGGCGTCGGGTCCTGCTGTGTTCATGTGCACCAGTATGCCATACCCCTAGGGGTATGCAAGTCGTTCCGGGACATGGGCTGGGGCGGCCCCGTCGTCGGGACCGCCCCTGGTCGTTGGCCTGCTCAGTCGTGCATGCCGTAGTCGCGGGCGTTGCAGCCGGTCATCCCCTCGGGTCCCATCTGCTCGTTGGCGCCGCCGCCTATCGCGTCGTACATGCGCTTCACGTAGCCGAACGTCTGCACCGTCCCGGGCTTGAACGGATGGTCCTCCAGCCCCGAGTACGCGCACTCGGAGTTGGCCTTGACCTCCATCAGCTCGCCCGTGCCCTTGATCTCCCCTGCGAACGCCGATCCGGCGCCCACCGTCAACGCCGCGACCGCGCACAGCCCTATCAACGTCGACCTCATTCTGATCACCATGGCCCCATACCCCCTGTGATGACACCCGAGCGACCTGCTGCGGGCCTCCCCGACGCTAACTTTCGGCCCTCCTGGGGGCCAGCGCCGGCGTCGAGTCTCAGCGGGTCGCGACTTCCACGCTTGTCAGAGCAGTGCTGACTCTGGACAAATGTCTCGCGTCGATACCTACTGGGGGTAGTAGACCTTGCGGCCCGTCATGCGCCTCCCGACCCAGGGCCCCGCGGCCAGCGGGGTCGAGTGGCGGATGTGGTGGCGTAGTCGCTGCGAGATCCGCCACTCGAGGCCCGCGCGACGAGTCAGGCCCCAGAGTGGCCGAGCAGGAAGTAGCGGTCATGGCGCAGCGAGCGGGGCGCGAACCCGCTCTTCGCCAGCACGTAGGCCACGGCGTCGTTCTCGAAGGCCGCCGTCGCCATGCGCGCGTAGCGCTTCTCGACGGCGCGCGCGACGACCCTCTCCCCCAGCGAGCTGGATCTCAGCCGCCGCGCCGCCACCGCCCGCGCGGAGCCACGCGAAGGCGCGGCCACCGGCGTGCGGACCGCGGCGAGGTCCAGGGCGTGCCAGACGCCGCCGGTGGTGAACTCGGAGGCCTTCAGGCACGGCGAGTAGCCCAGTGTTGCGGCGTCGCCCCAGATGGCGCCGAGCTCCTGCGCGCCATAGGCGGGCTCGAACCCGATTCCGAAGCGGTACGACACGACGAACACCGGGGCCTCGGCGGCGGCGATGAGTGGCGCGAGGTGCCCGTTGCTGATCCCGCCGTGCGTGGAGAGCGCGTGGTTCTCGATGAGGAGGTAGTCGAGCAGCGGGGCGATGTCCTCCAACCCGTAGCCGAAGAAGATCTCAGGGGTGTGCCGCAGCGGGTCGTAGAGGTTGACGCCGAAGCTCTTCCCGCTCGAGCGACAGATCGCGGACGCCTCCGCCAGGAGTGACGCGACGCTGCGCCGCCGGAAGTCGAGGTAGTCGGCGATCGCCTGTGGCCCCGCCTTGGCGGCGGCGGGCAGCGGGTAACCGTACCGGGCCTGGAACTCCGCTCGGCAGAACCGGCAGGAGCACCCGAAGAACGAGATGAAGTCGCGCCGCACGAGCAGCGGCGGGATACCGAAGACGATGTTGTCGACGAACACGCCGTCGACGTCCTCCCGGGACGCGGCGCGGACCCGGTCCAGGATGATGCGGCGGGCCTCCGGGTTGTTCGGGCAGGTCAGCGAGCGGCCGCGGCTGTAGGGCAGGAGCCGGCCGTTGCCGTCGCGGCAGAAGATGTCGCGGCCCGCGAACTCGTCGGTGACGACGTTGAGCCCCTGAACGTAGGCATGGGTCCGAATGCTCTGGTCACGGAACCCCGGCAGGCGGTCGCGGAGGAACCGGCGGTCGGGCTCCTCGGTTGCGTCGGAGAACCCCCACGAGTAGGTCACCCACATGTCCGTGACCCCGAGCCGCTCGCGGGCGGCGGCCAGCGACGACGGCTCGTAGAGGCGCAGGAAGCTGTCCTCGTCGATCCGGGGCGCGCGGTACTTGGCCCGGAGCAGCCGGATGGTCCCAGGCCCGCCCCAGGCGTACAGACCCACTGGTCGGCTCATGGTCTCCTTGGGACGCCGTCGCTCGAACCGCCAGGCTAACAGCGGCCCGGCCGTGGCGCCGGGTGCGCGCGCGGGCCCGGTCAGCGCCCCCGCGCCCACACGAGCACGGGGATGAGGCCCAGGGCCAGCAGCCCGCCGGCAAGGGAGAGGAACGCGAAGTCCGTGGCAGCCATCACGACGCCGGACATGGCGCCGCCGCCCGCGCCGGCCAGCGCGATGAGCACGTCGATGCTGCCTTGGACGCGGGCACGGTTGGCGGGAACCGTGGCGTCGATCACCAGCGCCGTGCCCGCGATGAGGCCGAAGTTCCACCCGACGCCCAGCAGCACCAGGGCGAGGATGAGCAGACCCAGCGAATCCCCCGGCGCCACCGCCGCGACACCTCCCGCCGCGAGCAGCGTCACCCCGGCGGCCACCGCCATCACGGTGCGGCCGAAGCGGTCGACGAGCATGCCGGTCACGGGTGACGGCAGGAACATTGCCGCGACGTGCAGGCTGATGACGAGGCCGACGGCGCCCAGGTGGTGGTCGTGTGCGCGCATGTGCACGGGCGTCATCGTCATGATCGCCACCATGGCGATCTGAGTGAGAAGCATGACGGTGGCGCCGACGTAGGCCCCCACGCCGACAGGGGGCAGTGCGGCGGGCCGCGCCCCCTCCGCCGGTTCCGAGGCGGTCTCCAGCGCCCGGGCGAGCAGGTAGGGGTCGGGGCGGAGCAGCAGGGACAGGACGGTGCCGGAACCGAGATAGGCGACGGCGGCCAGCAGGAACGGACCGGCGAGCGCCGGGATGCCGATCGACTCGGCGAGCCGCCCGAGCGGCTGGACGAGGTTCGGCCCGGCGACGGCGCCCAACGTCGTCGACACCATCGCGACGCTCACGGCCGTCCCCCGCCGGGCCGGGAGCGCGAGGTCGGCGCCCGCGTAGCGGGCCTGGAGGTTGGTGGCGGTGCCGGCCCCGTAGACGAACAGCGCCACGAACAGCAGCGGGGCGCTGCCGAGGACCGCCGCGACGACGACCCCGATCGCCCCGAGTCCGCCGGCCGCGAAGCCGAGGCCCAGCCCGACGCGCCGGCCCCAGCGGTGGGTCGTGCGGCCCACGAGGAACGCGGTGAGGGCCGATCCGAGCGTGAACAGCGCGGTCGGCAGGCCGGCGAGGCCCTCGGAGCCCAGCATCTGCTGGGCCAGCAGCGCGCCGACGGTGACCCCCGCCGCGAGCCCTGCCCCGCCGAGGACCTGGCTGGCGACGACGACGGCGAGGGTGCGGCGCTGGATGCGGGCGCGCTCGGCTTCGTCGGGCAGCACGGTCGCGGCTGAGGGCATGGTTGGCGCTCCGTCGGGGTCTGGAATCGACGACGAGCATACCCCCTGGGGGATCAGGCCACGGACGGCCCCAGCAGTGAGGCCGCCCACTCGGCCCGGCTCGTCAGGGGAACGCGCGCAGGGATCGTCGCCGTGGTCCGCAGCTCGGTCCGCTCTCCGGACGCCGCCGACTCCAGCAGCACCTCCATGGCTTCCAGCACGTGCAGCGCCAGCGCCCCGCCCGCTCGGCCCCCACCGTGGAGGAAGTCCACGAGGCCCACGCCGCGCTCGGCGTCGTCGTAGCCGCCGGCGACGGGAAGCGTCGTCCAGCCAGGTTCACCCGGGCGCCTGAGCCGCACCTCACCGTCGAACCGGTTGGGGTCCGGCACGGACAGGGTCCCCGTCTCGCCGTGGACCTCGATGGGTGCGGCGCCAGTGGCGGCGGCGTCGAAGCTGAACACGACGGTCGACAGCGCCCCGCCCTCGTGCTCGAGGATCCCGGTGACGTGCGTGGCCACCTCGACGGGGATCAGCTCACCCTGGCGCGGGCCAGAGGCGATGCGCCTGGTGTCGCGGGGCCGCGCCGCGGCCCCCCGCACCGCGACGATCGGGCCCAGCAGGTGCACGAGCGTCGTGAGGTAGTACGGCCCCATGTCGTAGAGCGGGCCGCCGCCGTCGAGGTAGTAGAAGTCGGGGTTCGGGTGCCACGCCTCGTGGCCGGGCGCGACCCAGGTGGCGGTCGCGGACAGCGGGCGGCCGATGACCCCGTCGTCGACGGCGGCGCGGGCGGTCTGGATCCCCGTCCCGAGCACGGTGTCTGGGGCGGCGCCCACCCAGGCGCCGTCGGCGGCGGCCAGGATCCGACGCCCCTGCTCGACGGTGGCCGCCAGGGGCTTCTCGCCGTAGACGTGCTTGCCATGCCGCAGGGCCGCCAGCGCCACGTCCGCGTGGGCGGACGGGACCGTGAGGTTGAGGACTGTGTCGACGGCGGGATCGGCGACCAGCTCCTCCAGCGTCAGCGCCCGACACCCGTCGAAGCGCTCCGCCACCGCCTCTGCCCGGCTGCGCACGAGATCGGCGGCCGCGACGATCCGCACCCCGTCGACGCCGGCCAGCGTGGAGAGATAGCGCTCCGCGATGACCCCCAGCCCGACTACTCCGATTCCGTGGAACTCGCCCACAGCATTCCCCTCTCGATGATGGTGCGGACATGTGCGTCGCGGAGGACGTCGAGGCTGTGCCCCGGGGTGGCCACGAAGATCCGGCCGGCTCCCCACCGGCGGGTCCAGACCGCCGGCGACGTGATCGGACGGTGCCACGGGTGGTAGGGCTGGACGGGATGGGTGGTGGTGGCGAGGACGTCGATGAGGTCGTCGTGGAGGACCCAGTACTGCTCGGTCATGAGCGTGAAGTCGTCGACGCCGGCGGTGATCTCATGCCGGCGGCCGAGCTCGGTGATCTCGACGTCATAGGTGAGGAAGTTGTCGGTCTCGTCTCCGCAGCACAGATCAGGATGCTTGGACGGATGCGTCGCGAACTGGCCCCCGATCAGCTGGAGGTAATCCGAGTTGTTCCGATAGGAGTCGGCGATCCCCCCGTGCCACCCCGCCAGCCCGGCGCCACGCTCGACGGCGGCGCGGAGCCCCTGGAAGGCGTCGCGTGAGATCTCGGACATGGTCACGCACTGCACGACCAGGTCGACCTCGGCCATGAGCGTGGCGTCGGCGTAGACCTCCGGGGAATCCTCCACGCGGACGTCGAAGTCGTGGTCGGCCAGGAACGGCACGAACATGTCCGTCGCCTCCACCGGGCGATGGCCGTCCCATCCTCCCCGGACGACGAGTGCTGATCGGGTCACTGTTCTCCTTGGTCTGTGTGTACGCGGGTGCGCACGCTGTCGTGGTGCGCGCTGTGCTCCACGGCCGCGAGGACGCGTTGCACCCGCGCCGCCTCGGCGAAGCTGGGCGAGGCGGTGCCGGCGCCGCCGACCGCCCGGATGAGGTCCGCGGCCTGATGGGTGAAGAGGTGCTCGTAGCCGAGCCCGTGGCCCGGCGGCCACCAGGCGCCGGCATACGGATGCTCCGGCTCGTTGGCCTGGATCCGACGGAAGCCCTGCTCGCCCGCCGGGTCGTGGGCGTCGTAGAACTCGAGCTCGTTCATGGCGCGGAAGTCGAACGCGATCGATCCGTCCTCGCCGTTGACCTCGATGCGGTTGGAGTTGCGGTGCCCGGTCGCGAGCCGGGTCGCCTCGAAGACGCCCAGGGCACCGCCGTCGAACTCGGCCGTGATGGCGACCGCGTCGTCGACGGTGACGGGCATCCGGGTGGCACCGGCGCCCGCTCGACCGCCGAGCCCCACCTGCTCCGACAAGGCCGGCCGCGACTCCACGAACGTCCGCAGCCGGGCGGAGACGTCGGTGATGTGGTCGCCCAGCAGCCACTGGGCGGTGTCGATGCTGTGGGCCCCGATGTCGCCTAGCGTCCCGGATCCGGCCTGTCGACGGTCGAGACGCCACGTGAAGGGCGCCTGCGGATCGCTCAGCCAGTCCTGCAGGTACTGGGCGCGCACGTGCCGCACCCGTCCGATCCTGCCGGCCTGGATCAGCCGTCGGGCCAGGGCGAGTGCCGGGGTGCGGCGGTAACTGAACCCGCACATCGCGACGACGCCGCGTGCGGCCGCGCGATCGGCCGCGTCGGCCATCCGGTCCGCCGCCGCGACATCGTTGGCCAGCGGCTTCTCACACAGGACGTGCTTACCGGCCTCGAGGGCCGCTACAGCCACGGGTTCATGCAGGTCGCCGGGGGTGCAGATGTCGACCAGGTCGATGTCCGCCCGCGACACGGCGTCCTCCCACCGCGTCGTCGACTCCGCGAATCCGAGGGCCTCCGCAGCCCGGCGCGTCCGGTCCGCGTCGCGCCCCGCCAGCAGCTGCAGCACGGGTTCGCCGGGAAGGTCGAAGAAGCGGTGGGCGGTGCGCCAGGCCTGCGCGTGCATCCTGGCCATGAACCCGGTCCCGATGACCGCCACCCGCACGGGAGGACGCGTCATCATCGCGCCCCAGCGACGGCGAGGCCGGGTCCGCGCCACGGCTCGGTGGTGCGCGCCACGGCACCGAGCCCGCGCGCGACGACGGTCCCCGTGCCGGCACAATGCAGCCCATAGGTGACGCCGACGAACCCGCCCGAGACCGCGGCACCCATCAGAGCCAGCGAGAACGACCCCATGTCGTGGAAGCCGCCGCCATCGCTGAGCCACGCCGCCCTGGCGACCAGCCCGTCGATCTGGAGTTGGATGACGCCGACCGCGGGCCCCTCGACGATGCTCTCGGTGACGATCCTCGGCCCGGCGCCGTCGCACACCACGACTGACAGCCGGGTGCCCTGGGGGTCACGGCTCACGACGGCCTCGCCCCAGATGCTCGAATCGAACCGCACCGCGAGCGCGGCCGACGCCGTGTCCGGGAGGTCCTCGATGGCGACCTGGACCGTCGAGGGAATGCTGGTGAGGCGCCTGGCCACGAAGGCGGGATCCGGAGAGTCGAGCCCTCCCGACGCCGTCAGCCTCATGGCGTCGCCCGAGATGTCGCCGATCTCATGGGGGTAGCGTCGCACGGCCAGGAGGGGGTTGGCATGGTTCACCGCGACCGCCCTCGTGAGCTGGGGCACGGGTGGATCAGATACGAGCGTGCCGACGCCGGGGGCGAACACCGGCCACCCGTCCTCCCAGCTCACGGGCACGAGGAACGTCTCACGCCCCAGGACGTCGACCCCGTCGACCGGCCGGGAGGCGAGCAGCAGAGCCCACCACTCCCCGTTCGGGTCCTCCAGGAGGTCCGCGTGACCGACGTTGATGACCGGATAGTCGCGCCCCAGATGTCGGTGCGTGAAGACGGGGTTGCCGGGGCAGCCGACGAAGGGGCCGGTGGGCGAGTCCGCCCGGGCGACCGACAGCGCATGGTGCACGCTCGTGCCGCCCTCGGACGCCAGCAGGTAGACGTGACCGTCGCGGCGGTAGAGGTGGGGGCCCTCCGCCCACACCGCGCCACGCACGGCGCCGCTCCACACCACGTGCTCGTCGCCGCGGAGCTGGAGTGTCGCGGGGTCCAGCTCGCGCACCCAGACCTCGGTCTGCTGGTCCCACTCGGGCTCGGCCGCGAGCCGCGTGCCGTGCGCCCAGACCCGCCCGTCGTCGTCGAAGAACAGCGACGGGTCGATCCCGCCGCCGTCCCACCACACCGGGTCGGACCAGGGTCCGGCGGCGTCGGTGGCGGTGACGACGAAGTTCCCCTGCCGGGGCGCGTCTCCCACAAGGGTGCACACGATGAGGAAGCGGCTCCCGTCGTACCGGATCGTGGGGGCGAAGAGGCCGTCGGAGTCCCTGACCCGGCTCAGGTCGAGCTGGCCGGGCCGGTGGATCGCATGGCCGACCAGCTCCCAAGTGACGAGGTCGCGCGAGCGGTGGATCGGCAGCCCCGGCAGGTACTCGAAGCTGGAGTTGACGGCGTAGAACCAGGTGCCGTCGTCGCCGTCGACGCGGCACGCCGACGGGTCGGGGTAGAAGCCTGGCAGGATCGGGTTGGTGGGTCGGCCTACGGCCGACGCGTGATCATCCAGCACGTGTGGTGAACCTCGTGGTGATAGTGGTGACGGTGGGTCGGGTCAGCAGCTCGGCCAGGGACACGAAAGCCCACGCGAGCAGCAGGAGGACGGCCTCGGACGCGAGGTACGTGACCGCGGCGGCCACGACGAGCAGCGAGACGAAGGCCAGCGTGCGCTGCCGGTCGGCGCCGACGAGGTAGACGGCGATGCGGAGGGTGTCGCGGGTACGGAAGTCGAAACCCGACGAGATGACGGTGGCATGCCCGCTCACGAGCACGAGCAGCGCCAGGAGCAGGATGCTGACCGTCCGGACCGCCAGGTCGGCGGGGCCGCCCGGTGGCCGGACCAGGTTGACCGCCAACAGCGCCGCCACCGTCAGCACCGGCGCCCACCACCGCAGCACGTCCATGGCGGTCCCGCGCAGCCCGCCCAGCAGCAGCGCGAACGGGGCCGCGCCCCCCTCCGCACGCCACCGCCGCACGGCGTAGAGACCGCTGGCCACCGCCGGCGCGACCGGCAGGCAGGCGGCGACGGCGAGGGGCGCGTTGGAGGAGTCGGGCGCCAGCGCCATGACGGCGATGAGCGTGGGCGCGCACCACCCGAGCAGCCACAGGCCGAGCGCTATGTGACGGTAGACCGACTCGGACCAGCGCAGGAGGACCCCGTCGCCCAGCGACCCGGCCGATGCCGTGAGACCGGTGCCTGCCATCGGTCAGCCCTTCACCGACCCCAGCATCACTCCGGAGACGAAGTAGCGCTGGACGAAGGGGTAGACGAGCAGGATGGGCAGGAGGGTGAGGATCATCGTCACCGCCTGGATGTTGGCGGAGATCGCCTCCGACGCCACACCGGTGGCCGCCGCACCCTCCGACGCGGTCGTGGACGCCCCCGCGATGAGGTTGCGCAGGAACAGCGTGACGGGGAACTTCTCGCGCTCGTCGAGGTAGAGGAAGGCGGCGAACCAGTCGTTCCAGTAGGCGACGGCGTAGAAGAGCGTCATGGTGGCGATGACCGGCTTCGACAGCGGCAGCACGATGCGCACGAAGATCCCGAACCAGCCGAGACCGTCGATCTGGGCGGCCTCCTCGAGCTCGCGCGGCAGGTTCTCGAAGAACGACTTCATCACCAACAGGTTGAACACCGACATGGCGCCGGGCAGGATCACGGCCCACATGCTGTTCTTCAGGCCGAGGCTCGAGATCAGCACGTAGTTCGGGATGATGCCGCCATTGAAGAACATCGTGAAGACGGCGACCCCGATGAGGATGTTGCGCCCCCTGAGGTGATGCTTCGAGATGACAAAGGCGTAGGTGGTGGTCAGCGCCATGGCGATCGCCGTGCCCAGGACCGTGTAGACGACCGTGTTGCGGTAGTTGATCCAGAACATCTCGTTCTGGGCCACGGCCAGGTAGGTGTCGACGTTGAATCCCACCGGGACGACGTTGACCAGCCCGGCCTTGATCGCCCCCGAGCTCGAGAACGACTGCGCCAAGACCGTGATGAACGGGTAGAGGGTGGCGAGACACAGGACGATGAGAAACGCCGTGTTGAAGGCGGTGAAGACCCGGTAGGCGGTCGAATCGCGGGGCCCGACCGGCCTGGCGGAACGGCGGCCGGTGTCCGGCGCTTCGACGGCGGAGCTTGACTTGTTCACCACAGGCTCGTTCCCACTACTCGACGGGACAGGAAGTTCGCCGTCATGACGGTCACCAGACCGATGCAGGCCTGGAAGAGGCCGATCGCGGCGGCGTAGCTGAAGTTGTTGGACACCAGGCCCACCCGGTACAGGTAGGTCGAGATGACGTCGGCCGTCTCATAGGTGAGCGGGTTGTACAGCAGCAGGACCTTCTCGAAGCCGACGTTGAGGAACGTTCCGATGTTGAGGATCAGCAGGGTGATCATCGTCGGGCGGATGCCGGGCAGCGTCACGTGCCACGTCTGGCGCCACCGGTTGGCGCCGTCGATCCGCGCCGCCTCGTAGAGCTGCGCGTCGATGGTGGTCAGCGCGGCCAGGTAGAGGATCGTGCCCCAGCCGACGGTCTGCCAGATCTCGGAGCCGACGTAGATGGTGCGGAACCACTCGGCGCGCTGGATGAACGGGATGGCCTCGCCGCCCACGGCCTCGATGATCTGGTTGACGGTGCCCTGGAGGGACAACAGCTGCAGCACCATGCCGGCCACGATGACGATGGACAGGAAGTGCGGCAGGTAGGTGATGGACTGCACCGTCCGCTTGAACGCTCGGGTGCGGATCTCGTTGAGCAGCAGGGCCAGGACGATCGGCAGGGGGAAGGTGAACAGCAGGGTCAGCCCGCCGATGATCGCGGTGTTGGCGAAGACGGACCAGAACTTGGGATCGCTGATGAACATCTCGATGTAGCGAAGCCCGACCCACTCCTCGCCGAAGATGCTGCCGCCGGCGCGGAATCTGCGGAAGGCGATGACGTTGCCGATCATCGGGACGTACCGGAAGATCGCCAGGAAGACCAGCGGCAGCAGGGCCATGGCGTAGAGCGGCCAGTCGCGCCGCAGGACGGTGCGCCAGGCCAACCGCCTGCGGAGCGTCGTCGGGGGCCGTCGGTCCGGCGCCGCGGAGGGCGCCGACTCTGGCCGGTCGGTCAGTGGAGGGGCAGCGGTGACCATCTCACTCCTTCGGGGTAGGCGGTGGACCGGCCGAAGCCGGTCCACCGCGACGTCAGGTGACGGTCAGCCGTTGGCTTCGGCGTAGCGCTGCTGGGCACCGTTGATGAGATCCAGGTAGCTCTGGACTCCGGCGGCCTCGACCTCGGCGACGTAGTCGTCCCACTCGCTCATCGGCCGCTGGCCCAGGATGAAGGCCAGGGTGTTGGTGTCCACCGTGTCCTTGATGGGCGTGGCCATGAGCGACGCCTGCTCCAGCTCGGACTCGTTGAGCGGGGCCGGCGGGAACGGCTCGCGCGGCGTGCGCGACGAGAGGACGGTGTCGAGGTACTCCACGAACTGGTCCGTGTTGTAGGACTCCTTCAGCTCTCGGGACTCGGTGCCACCGGCCAGGACATCGCTCGCGAAGCCGAGGTCGACCTTGATGTCGGTCGCGCCGTCCGGGTTGATGTTGTAGGCATCAAGCGAGTGATCCGGGTCGATGGTGATGGTGCCGTCCTCGGCCTTGGTGTAGGTCTCACCCTCGATGCCCCACTGCAGCAGCTCCCGCGCCTCGGGGCTGTAGTACAGCCAGTCGAGGAACTGGATGAGTGCGGGGAAGTTGGGGTCGTCCTTGGCCTTGGCGCTCAGCATGAAGCCGTGCCAGAAGTTGCGCGGCTCGATCACGTCGCCCGCAGGCCCGCCGGGGGGCGCGATCTGCAGCAGCTCGTAGTTGCCCTCGCCGACGGTCTCGTTGAGTCCGGTGGCGAACTCCTGGACCGTCCCGGCGGCACCCGAGGCGGCGAACACCTTCTCGGCGGCCATCTTCTCGGTCACCGTGCCCGTGCCGTCGTTGGCGGCGGTGAAGGATTCCGTGTCCAGCAGGCCCTTGTTGACGAGTCCGTTGAAGTACTCGACCATCTCGCGGTAGCCGTCGGAGATGCCCGCGTACTCGTACTCGCCGGCCTCCTCATTCCAGAACACGCCCTGCCCGTAGCCCCAGCCGGCGACGGTGCCGAAGGCGTGGGCCGCATAGTTGAGCATCGACTGGCCCTCGAAGCCGTCACCCAGCGGGTAGCTGTCGGGGTACTTCTGCTTGATGAGCTCCAGACCCTTCTCCAAGTCGGCCCAGGTCTCGGGGGCGGGGGCGCCCACCTCGTCGAACACGTCCTTGCGGATGATCAGGGTGAAGACGGGCGCGGAGACCTCCTGCAGGCCCGGCATCATGTAGTACTTGCCGTCCTCCTGGCGGAGGTTGTCGATCATCTCCCGCAGGTCCCACTCCTCCACGTACTTCTGGAAGTGGGGCATCATGTCCTCGTAGTCGCTCAGCGGCAGGATGGCCTGCGCCGCGGCGAACTGGCGCTCGTCGCCCGTGTAGGTGAGCGGGATGATGTAGGGGGCGTCACCCGCGCTGATCAGCAGGCTGCGCTTCTCGACGGCGTCACTGAAGGGCATGTGGGTCAGCTCGAGGGACACGTTCGTGCGCTTCTCGATCTCGTCGAACACCTTCCAGGTGTCCTTGACCGGCGTTTCCGGCCAGTCGGTCCACAGCATGGAGAACGTCACGGGCTCGGCCGCGGTGAACGTGTCACCGGCCGAGTAGTCGGACATCACTGCGGAGCTGTCGTCGAGCGACACCTCCTCGTTATCTCCGTCGGTCCCGCACGCGGCCGCGCTGAGCAGCGCCAGCGCCGCCGCTGCCGCAGTCACCCGGCGGCGCACGCGCCGCTGCTTCGTCTGTTGCATCGTTCCTCCTCGGTGAGGTGGTCGGGCGAGCCCGACCCACGTTCATCGGCTGCCCTCCAGCGGACAGCTCGTGGGCGACGTCGCCCGGTTTCAAGAACTGGGGCGGCTGCGCTGCCCCGATGGGAGTCGATCGCCGGGCCCGTATGGAGCCGGTATATCGATCAACGAGACCGAGGGTATATCGATCAATGGACTGGGCGCAAGAGTTCAGTTCGAAACAGTTACAAAAAACTGGGCGCGGCGCCGGTCACCGCGTGGTGGCCCGCGCGTACAGGCGCAGGCCGACCGTGACGTGCTGCGCGGGTGATCCAACGTCCGCGATCCGCTGGTCGAGGAGGTCGAGAGCCAGCCGGGGCAGCTCGTCGTGCAGCGGGCCCACCGTCGTGAGCCCACCGGGATAGGTGAAGCGGGACGACTCGAGGTTGTCGAACCCGCACACCTGCACGTCCGACGGCACGCTCAGCCCGGCTCCGCGCAGCGCGGCCAGCGCACCCAGCGCCACGGTGTCGGTCACGGCGAACACGCCGTCGATCTCCCGGCGGGCCAGGAGCGAGGCGAGCTCACCCATGGCCTCCTCCGACGAGAAGTACTGCAGCGGCACGATGAGGTCGGGGTCCGCGCTCAGGCCCGCTTCCTCGAGGGCGACACGCCAGCCCTCCTGGCGCATGAACGGCATGTCCCACTCGCGGTTCGTCGATCCACCGAGCACGGCGATCCGGCGGCAGCCGCGCTCGAGCAGGTGTCGCGTGGCCAGCGTGGCCCCACCGACGTTGTCGAGCTGGAGGTGGTCGAGCGCGTTCGGCATGGTGCGTTCACCGAGGAGGACGACGGGCACCGGTGAGTCGAGCCGGGCCACCTGTTCCGCGCTCAACCCGGAGACCGAGATGAAGGCGCCGTCGTGCATGCGCAGCCGCGCCGCTGAAAACGCCTCCAACTCGGCGTCCACCTGCGCCGACGTACTGACCATCACGAGGTGCCGCCCGGAAGGCTGCAGCATCGAAGCAAGCGAGTCGCCCAGCTCGCCGAAGTAGCCGTTGAAGTTCGGCACGATCAACGCGATGGAGTCCGTGCGCCCGGCCCGCAGATGGCGGGCGGTGAGGTTTACCTGGTAGCCCAGATCGCTGATGACCTGGCGCACCCTCGCCCGCGTCGGCTCCCCGACGTTGGGACGGCCGTTGATGACGTTGGAGACGGTCATCGGGGAGACACCCGCCGCCCGCGCGACATCGCTCATGGTGACCATGGATTCTCCTCACTCACACCCCAGTGCCGACCGGTCGCGGCATTGACGGCGGGCATCCATCACCGCCACGCTTGGGGTGAGCCCTAGTTTATCGTTACAGATGGAGGCAGTGTGGCATCCCCTCACCGATTCGGTTACCTGTTGGTCCACTTCGTCGAAGACCCGGACGGCCACGGGGAACAGATTTACTTCTCCCTCAGCCACGGCGACGACCCCCTGGCCTGGGACCGCATCAACGGCGGCCGACCGGTGCTGAGCTCACACGCCGGAACCACCGGCGTGCGCGATCCCCACATCATCCGCGCGGCCGACGGCTGGTTCCGCATCGTCGCGACCGACCTGCGGGTCTGGCGCGCCGAGGGCCAGAACTGGGAGGAGTTCCGGCGGCACGGGAGCCGGTCGATCGTCATCTGGGACTCCCCCGACCTGGTGACGTGGACGGGACCCCGCCTCGTCGACGTGGCGCCCCCGTCGGCCGGGATGGCATGGGCGCCGGAGACGGTTCTCGATCCGGCCACGGGCGACTACGTGCTGCACTTCGCGTCCGCGCTGTACGCCGACGACGATCCTCGCCATGAGGGCCCGGCGCTCGCCCAACTTCTCACGACCCGCACCCGCGACTTCCACAGCTTCACCCCCGCCGAGCCGTACCTCAGCCTGCCCGGTGGCGTCATCGACATGACCGTGGCAGTGGACGACGACGGCAGAATCCATCGCTTCGCCAAGCAGGACGACGAGGCACCCGGCTCATGGCAGGTGTTCCACCAGGTCGGCGACAGCATCGACGGGAACTTCCACACGATCAGGACCAACCTCGGGCAGGAGTTCGGGCCGCGGGTCGAGGGGCCTCTCATCTTCCGTGCGAACGACGACGAGCGTTGGTACCTGTGGGTCGATCAGTACGGACACCTCCCGCAGGGCTATCACGCGCTGACGGCGCCGACACTGGACGGCGAGTGGCGGCCCGTCCCGGGCTTCTCCCTGCCTGCTCACACCAAGCACGGGGCGGTGCTCCCGCTGCGGGACGGCGAGTGGGAGCGCCTGCGGCGGCGCGACGCCGACGGGGGCTGGCCCGCGCCGTAGCCCCCTCATCCGGGCCGCTCAGCACGGGGATCTCCACAGCCATGAGTTATGCTCAGGGGGATCGCGTCTTTCCGCGGGAGACGCTCGGAGGAGCATTTGCAACGATTACGGCCTGGGCTCGTGCTCGCGGACCGATACCGGCTCATCGGACACGTCGCATCCGGCGGGATGGGTCAGGTCTGGGAGGCCTTCGACGACGTGCTCGAACGCCGCGTGGCCCTGAAGATCATGCATCCGCACAGCCAGGACGAGATCACCCTGGCAGAACGGTTCCGTGACGAGGCCCGGTTCGCCGCCCAACTCGCCCACCCCAACATCGTGACCGTGTTCGACTATCTCGACGTCGACGGTCTGGCCTGCCTGGTCATGGAATATGTCGACGGCCCGACACTGGGTGGCGTGCTCGCGCGCGGCCCCCTCTCTGCCGACGAGACGCGGGCCATCCTGTCAGCCCTCGCCTCCGGGCTCGCAGTGGCCCACGAGGCCGGCATCATCCACCGCGACATCAAGCCGGCCAACGTCCTGGTCTCCGAGAGCGGGGCCAAGCTGACCGACTTCGGGATCGCCCGGTCGATCGACGGCGGCACCCACACCATGACGGGCCAGGTGCTCGGCACCGCGCACTACCTCAGCCCCGAGCAGGCGCTGGGACAGAATGTGGGGCCGGAGTCCGACATCTACGGCCTCGGCGTTCTGGCCCACGAGATGCTGACCGGCGACAGGCCGTTCGACCGCGGAACGCCCATCGCCACCGCGCTGGCGCACGTCCGCGACGCTCCGCCCCCGCTGCCGGAGGGGACGCCCGAGGACCTGGAGGCGATCATCACCGCCTGCCTCGCGAAGGAGCCGGCGGACCGCCCGACGGCGGCGGTCGTCGCCCGGCTGCTCGAGGAGCCCGTGGTCATCCCCCACGACCTCGACCTCGCGGCGGACCCCGGCGACGGGCCCGATCCCGACGCGACGGCCCCGCTGATGGCGGTCCCCCGTCGCGCGATGGTCGAGGACTGACGCGACACGGGCTGCCCCTGTGCGGGCCGCCGGGTTCGATAATGGGTCGGTGAGCAGGCAGCCCGACTCCCAGGATCTGGTGTGTGGGATCGTCGCGGGCGACGTGACCGCCGACGTGGTCTACCGCGACGAGGAGGTCGTGGCGTTCCTCGACCACCGGCCCCTCTTCAAGGGCCACGTGCTGGTCTGCCCCGTGACCCACGTCGACACGTTCACCGACCTGCCGGCGGACCTGGTCCCGCGGCTCTTCGCCGTCGTGCAACGCGTCGCGGTGGCCGTCGTGGACGCGCTCGGGGCCCAAGGCTCGTTCACCGCCATCAACACGGTGGTCAGCCAGTCGGTGCCCCACCTGCACGTCCACGTCGTGCCCCGCACCAAGGGCGACGGCCTGCGCGGGTTCTTCTGGCCCCGCACCCGGTATGCGCCCGGCGAGCAGTCCGCCTACGCGGCCCGGCTGCGAGCGGCGCTCTCGGCTCCCCCGGTGCCACGGGACGGGTAGCCTCTCGGGCGTGAGGATCGCCACCTGGAACGTCAACTCCGCGAAGCAGCGGTTGCCGCGGCTGCTGCCCTGGCTCGAGGAGCGGCGCCCCGACGTCGTCTGCCTCCAGGAGACCAAGCTGAGCGACGCCGCCTTCTTCGACCTGTTCACAGGTCCCCTCACCCAGCTGGGCTACGAGGTCGCGCACCACGGGCAGGGAGGGTTCAACGGGGTGGCGCTGCTGTCGCGGGTGGGGCTGGTCGACGTCGAACACAACTTCGCCGGCCAACCCGACTATCTCGGCGCGACGGAGTCGCGCGCCATCAGCGCGACATGCGCTGGTGTGCGCATCCACAGTCTCTACGTCCCCAACGGCCGCGACGTGGCCTCGGACCACTACGCCTACAAGCTCGAGTGGCTCGATGCGCTCGCGGCGGCCGTCGCGGCAGGCCCGGCCGACGTGGCGCTGTGCGGAGACATGAATGTGGCGCCGGCAGACGCCGACGTCTTCGATCCCGCCGCCTACGTGGGCCACACCCACGTCACCGGTCCGGAGCGGGCGCGGATCGCGGCGTTCGGACTGGTCGACGTGGTTCGCGCGCGCTGGCCGGAGCCGGAGCGCGTGTACTCCTATTGGGACTACCGCGCGGGCATGTTTCACCAGGACCTCGGCATGCGCATCGACCTGGTGCTGGCGTCGCAGCCGGTGGCGGACCGCGTCGCGGCGGCCTGGGTGGACCGCGCCGCACGCAAGGGCAAGCTGCCGAGCGACCACGCCCCGGTCATCGTCGACCTCGACGAGGCGCCCGACGGCGACATCGGGCCGGTCGTGCCCCCGCCGTCGAACCCCCGCCGTGGAACGCGTACGCGGCTGCCCCAGTCCAGGGACTAGCTAGACGCGGATGACCTCGACCGCGCCCAACTCCGCCAGCACGTCGAACCCCGAATCCTGAGTGACCACCGGCAGTCCGTTGGCCAGCGCCACGGCGGCGATCCACAGATCGTTGACCCCCATCGACCGACCCGCCTCGTGCAGCTGTACGCGCAAGGAGGCCCAGTGCCGGGCCGCTGCCGAGTCGACTGCGAGCGGCTCCAGACCGGCGAGCCGCTCGACGGTGGCGAGCCTCGCCGCACGGGTCCGGGTGTCGGGCGCCGCCAACACGCCCGCCTGAAGCTCGGCCAGCGTCACGACGCACACGCACGCCTCATCGGGAAGCGCGGCGGCATTGAGCGGCCGGCCCACTTCGCCCGCGATCCACACGCTGGTGTCCAGCAGACCCGAGCTCATCGGATGGGGCCGAGGTCATCGGTGGAGCCCGCTGAGATCCAGCGGAGATCCGCCTCGAGCGCGACATCCAACTGCTGGGCGTGCACCAGGTCCATGAGCTGCGAGCGCGTCATCGCGGCCGGCCGGCGCCTCGCGGGGCTCCGGATCTCGGCTACCGGCTCCCCGTTCACAGTCACGGTGACGACGTCACCGGCCGCTACTCGTTCCAGGACAGAGCGGGTGTGGTTGCGGAGGTCCCGTGAGGCTACGGTGGACATGTGCGCAACTGTAGCATCGTCGCCACACCGATCGCCGGATCGGCGCACGCGGCGCCTCTCCGCGAAGGGACGCCCTGACCGGCCGCGCGCGGGTGCGTCAGAGGCGGGAGCGGAACTCCTCGTGCTGGCGCATGACGGCCTCCGGCACCTTGGCGCCCATCCGGGCCAGGAACACGTCGGTGTCGTCGGCCTCGGCGCTCAGCGCCTCGGGCTCGATCGCGAACAACGCGTCCCAGTCCTCGCGGCTCACCCCCGCCGCCGCGTAGTCGATGGCGCCGTCGACCGGCACGAGGCCGAACGGCGAGTCGACGGCGCCGGCCCGACCCTCGATGCGCTCGGTCATCCACGCGAGGGCTCGGGAGTTCTCCGAGAAGCCGGGCCAGAGGAAGCGGCCGTCCTCGCCGCGGCGGAACCAGTTCACCTGGAAGATCAACGGGGCCTGACCCGAGCGTCCGAGCCGCTCGCCCACCGTGAGCCAGTGCTGCCAGTGGTCCGCCATGTGGGTCCCGGAGAACGGCAGCATCGCGAAGGGGTCGCGGCGCAGCTCGCCCAGGGTGCCCTCGGCGGCGGCGGTGCGCTCGGAGGCGAGCGTCGCGCCGATGTAGACGCCGTGCTCCCAGCTCCTGGCCTGCGCGACGAGGGGGACGTTGGTGGCTCGCCGGCCGCCGAAGATGACGGCGTCGATCGGGACACCCGCAGGGTCGTCCCACGTGTCGGCGATGGACGGGCAGAGGTCCGCGGAGACCGTGAACCGCGAGTTGGGGTGGGCTGCGGGGGCCTCCGAGTCCGGGGTCCAGTCGCGCCCCTGCCAGTCGACGAGGTGCGACGGGGTCTCCTCGGTGAGGCCCTCCCACCACACGTCGCCGTCGTCGGTCAGCGCCACGTTGGTGAAGATGGTGTCGCTCTGGACCGTGGCGATGGCGGTGGGGTTGGTGGAGTGGCCGGTGCCAGGTGCGACGCCGAAGAATCCCGCCTCCGGGTTGATGGCACGCAGGCGGCCGTCGGGGCCGGGGGCCATCCAGGCGATGTCGTCGCCGATGGTCTCGACCGTCCAGCCGGGCATGGACGGCTTCAGCATCGCGAAGTTCGTCTTGCCGCAGGCGCTGGGGAACCCGGCGGCGACGTGGAAGGCGCGGCCGCTGGGGTTGGTCACCTTGAGCAGCAGCATGTGGGCTGCCAGCCAGCCCTCTTGCTCGCCGATCTTGGAGGCGATCCGCAGCGCGAAGGCCTTCTTGGCCAGGATGGCGTTGCCGCCGTACGCCGAGCCGTAGGACCAGATCTCGCGCGTCTCGGGGTAGTGGACGATGTACTTCGTCTCGTTGCACGGCCAGGCGACGTCGGCGTCCCCCGGCTGCAGCGGAGCCCCCACCGAGTGGACGGCGGGCACCCACTCGGTGCGCGGGCCGATCTGCGCCAGGGCGTCTGCCCCCATCCGCGTCATCGTGCCGGTGCTGAGCACGACGTACGGCGAGTCGGTGACCTGGACGCCGAGGCGGGCGAGCGGGCTGCCGACAGGGCCCATGGAGAATGGCATGACGTACATCGTGCGACCGCGCATGGCGCCCCGGAACAGGCCGGTCAGCGTCACGCGCATCTCCGCGGGAGCCGCCCAGTTGTTGGTGGGACCGGCGTCGTCCTCCCGCTCGGAGCAGATGAAGGTGCGCGACTCGACGCGGGCCACGTCGCTCGGGTTCGAGCGGGCCAGGTAGCTGTTGGGGCGCTTCTCCGGGTTGAGCCGGATGAGCGTGCCGGCGGCCACGGCCTCGTCGAGCAGGCGCTGTCGCTCGGCGGCGGAGCCGTCGCACCACACGATCCGGTCGGGCTGTGTGAGTTCGGCGATCGAGTCCACCCAATCGACGACTCGGGAGTCGGCGTTGTCGGGGGCGTGGCGGGTGAGAGCGGCGGTGGCGGTCATGCGAATCTCCCTGTGGTGCGCTACGGTGCGGATAACCTCGTGGTTTCACCATAGGCAGCGGACCCCGCGGTCTGGATAGTCGAATCGCTGTGAAGTTTGGCCATTCTTCTTTTAGAGTGAAGTCCATGGCAGATCTCTCGACGCTGGGGCGCCGCATCAGGCATTTCCGCACCAAGGCCGGCCTGACGCTGGAAGAAGTGGGACAGATCACAGGGACAGCCCCCAGCCAGCTGTCCATGATCGAGAACGGGCACCGCGAGCCTCGCCTGTCCCTGCTCGAGGCGCTGGCGGCGACGCTGGACGTCTCCACCTCCGACCTGCTCGACGGGGAGCCGCCCTCGGCGCGGGCAGCCCTGGAGATCGAGTTGGAGAGGGCGCAGGCGTCACCGGCCTATCGCGAACTCGGCCTGCCGATCCTGCGCCCCACCCGCGCCATGTCCGACGCCATGCTCAAGACCCTGGTGGGCCTCCATCGCGAGCTCGACCGGCGGGCACGGATGTCGATCGCTACGCCCGAGGAGGCGAGGCGCGCCAACACGCAGCACCGGGCGGACATGCGCGAACGGAACAACCACCTGCCCGAGATCGAGGCGATCGCCGAGCAGGCCACCAAGGCCGTGCGCCACACCACCGGGGCTCTGACACACCGCGCCGTGGCGCAGATCGCCCAGCAGGTGGGGCTCACCATCGTGCACACCGACGACCTGCCGCACTCGGCGCGCGCCGTCGTCGACCGGGAGCATGGCCGGATCTACATCCCACCGGCCTCCATCCCCGGCGGCCACGGCCTCCGGTCCCTGGCCCTGCAAGCCGTGGCCAACAAGATGCTCGGCCACAAGGAGCCGGTCGACTATGCCGACTTCCTGCGGCAGCGCCTCGAGGCCAGCTACTTCGCCGCCGCCTGCCTGATGCCTCGTGCGGCATCGGTGGAGTTCCTGGAGCGCGCGAAGCGGAACCGTAACATCGCGATCGAGGACTTCCGCGACACCTTCGGCGTCACGCACGAGGGAGCGGCACTCCGCTTCACCAATCTCGCCACGCACTACCTGGGCATCACCCTGCACTACATCCGGGTCGACGGCGACGGCAGCGTCGTCGGCGCCTACGAGAACGACGGGCTGCCCCTCCCCCAGGACGCGACCGGGTCGACCGAGGGCGAGGTGGTCTGCCGGCACTGGAGCGCCCGGCAGGCGTTCGCTCGGACCACGCGCACCAGCGAGCACTACCAGTACACGGACACCCCCGTCGGCACGTTCTTCGAGTCCACACAGACCGGCACCGGCACGAGCTCGGAATTCTCCATCACGCTCGGGGTCCCGTACGCCGAGTCCAAGTGGTTCCGGGGGCGAGAGACCCAGCGGCGCGAGGTGTCGACCTGCCCGGACGCGCGGTGCTGCCGCAGGCCCGACGACGGGCTGACCGAGCGCTGGAGGGGTCAGGGGTGGGCGTCGCCGAGGGTGCGCACACACCTATTCGCGCCCCTGCCCCAAGGCACCTACCCAGGCGTCGACGACCGCGAGCTCTACGAGTTCCTGGAGGCCCACGCGCACGACTGAGGCCACGGCTCCAGTCGCTGGGTGTCGCCCTCGACGGGGCTTCAGGCTCGGCCTGATCGGGCCTGAGCGTCCCCACGGGGGCGCCCGGCGACCCGGACCCTCACGCGCCGTAGGGTGGGGCGCGTGACTGTCGAAGTTGTCGCCGCGATCGCGGCTGTGGTCCTGGCCCTCGTCGGCCTCGTTGGCATCGTCTTCCCCGTGCTCCCGGGCAGCATCCTCGTCGGCGGCGGAGCGCTGGTGTGGGCCATCTGGGGCACGTCCGGCTGGGGCTGGGTCGCGTTCGGCGTGGCCGTCGTCCTGCTGCTCATCGGCGGGCTCAGCAGTTGGCTGCTCACCGGGCGCTCGCTGCAGCAGCGGCAGATCCCGAAGTGGCCCATCACCGTCGGCCTGCTGCTCGGTATCGTCGGAATGTTCCTGCTGCCGGGGTTCGGCCTGCCGATCGGCTTCGTCGTGGGACTGCTCGTGGCTGAGTGGTACCGGGTGCGCGACCTGCGCCAGGCGGCGGTCACCAGCTGGGAGACGGTCAAGGCCCTCGGGCTGGGCATCCTCATCGAACTCGGCTGCGCGATGCTGGCGACGGCGGTGCTCGCGGTGAGCGTCGCGACGGCGTGGTGACGCCGCCGCTGCTCCCGATTCCGCCTGCGTCGCCCGCAGGCCACCCACCGCAGAAAACCCACTCTTGACAGGACCGCGCCGACCTGCTTACTCTTCTGGTTATACGCATAACCCCGAGAGGTGTTCGATGGAGAACCAGCCAACCATGAACGACGTCGCCGCGGCCGCCGGCGTGTCGCAGGCGACGGTGTCCATGGTGCTCAACGGGACCCGCTCGGGACGCGTGTCGGCCGCCACGGCGCAGCGGGTCCTCGACGCCGCCAAGGATCTGGGCTTCCGCACCAACGTCCACGCCAAGGTGCTCCGCGAGGGCAAATCGCGGATGATCGGGCTCATCGGCGACGAGGTGGCCACCACCGAGTTCGCCGGGGAGATGATCCTCGGCGCCCAGCAGGAAGCCTGGCGTCAGGGATACGTGCTGCTCACCGTCGACACCGCCGGCGATCCCGGGCTCGAGAAGGCCGCCATCTCGATGATGCAGTCCTACCGCGTGGCGGGGGTGATCTACGCCGCCATGTACCACCGCAAGGTCGAGGTGCCCGCGACCCTTGCCGGCATACCCACTGTCTGCGTCAACTCCCAGGATGCGAGCGGCTCGCTCACCAGCATCTTCCCCGACGAGGTGGCGGGCGGGCGTGACGCCGCCCGGATCCTCCTCGACGCGGGCCACCGTCGCATCGCCATGATCAACATCGCCCCCGAGGGATCGCCGCTGCCCGCCGCCACCGGCCGCCTCCAGGGGTTCACCGACGCCCTGGCCGACGCCGGGCTCCTGCTGGACCCGCGCCAACTCCGCTACGGCGACGGCGCCTACGAGGACGGGCTCACGTTCGGCGCGGAGCTTCTCAGCCGGTCGGACCGCCCCACGGCCATCTTCTGCGGCAACGACCGGACCGCTCTGGGCACGTACCACGCCGCCCATCTCCTTGGGCTCTCCGTGCCCGACGACGTCAGCATCGTCGGGTTCGACAACCAGTCCCTCCTGATCCCGATGTTCTCCCCGCGCCTCACGACGTTCCAGCTCCCGCTCGTGGAGATGGGACGCCTCGCGGTCGCCGAGGTGTTGAGCGGCAGCTCGACGCCGAAGCGACTCGCCGTTGATTGCACCCTCCACTCCCGCGACTCCGTCGCGCTCGCAAAGGTCCCCGCATGACGTCCACCAGCACCGTCCTCCCGCCGCCCCCGGCCCCGCAGGTCGCCGAGCCGGCCCCCGCCACCACGACACGCAGGCGTGTCTCGCGGCGGGCCGCCATCCTTCGCTCCTGGCAGTTATACGTACTACTGGCACCCGGCCTGATCTATCTGCTGATCTTCAAGTACTGGCCGATGTACGGCGCCCAGATCGCGTTCCGCAACTACAACCCCGCCTCGGGATTCACCGGTAGCCCGTGGGTCGGCCTCATGCACTTCGAACGGTTCATCAACTCGTTCCAGTTCGAAGAGCTGCTGGTCAACACGCTGACCATCAACACCGTCGGCCTGCTCGTCGCGTTCCCCGTGCCCATCGTCCTGGCACTGATCGTCAACCAGCTCTCGTCGAGGCGGTTCAAGAAGGTCGTGCAGAGCGTCCTGTACGCGCCGTCGTTCATCTCCGTCGTCGTCGTGGTGGGCATGATCTTCCTGCTCTTCAGCCCCGGCGCCGGGATCGTCAACAACGTCATCGAACTCTCCGGAGGCGAGCCGATCTTCTTCATGGGAGAACCGGAGTGGTTCCGGCCCCTCTACATCGGCTCGGACATCTGGCAGAACGCCGGCTTCTCGATGATCATTTACCTCGCCGCCCTCACGGCCATCGATCCGTCGCTGCATGAGGCGGCCAAGATGGACGGCGCCAACAAATTCCGCCGCATCTGGCACATCGACATTCCGGGCATCATGCCTGTCGTCACGATCCTCTTCGTCCTGGCGATCGGCAACATCTTCAACCTCGGTTTCGAGAAGGTCTATCTGATGCAGACCCCGCTCAATCTCGAAACCTCGGAGATCATCAACACCTACGTGTACAAGGCGGGCCTGCAGCAGGCGCAATTCAGCTACTCGGCCGCCATCGGGCTGTTCAACTCGGTCCTCAACCTCATCCTTCTCGTGACGTTCAACTACGTCGCCAAGAAGGCCAACCAATCCTCTCTCTGGTGAGCCACATGACCACGACCACAGCACCCCTGCCCCCGGCGTCGACCCTCGCCAAGCCGCGCGACGGCCTGGCCGCCCGCATGGCCGACCCCCTGTTCAACATCGTCACCGTCGGGATCCTCGTGATCGCGGTGATGATGATCATCTACCCCCTCTACTTCATCGTCATCGCGTCGGTGAGCGACCCGAACCTCATCGCGCAGGGTAAGGTCTGGCTGCTGCCCCAGGGATTCACCCTGGAGGGCTACCAGACGCTGTTCGCCAACGACGCCATGCTGCGCGGCTTCGGCAACTCGCTGCTCTACACAGCCGTCGGCACGCTGGTGAGCGTCGCGGTCACCCTGACGACGGGATACGCCCTGTCCCGCCGCGACATGCCCGGCCGCAGCCTCTTCATGATCCTGTTCGTCATCACCATGTTCTTCGACGGCGGGCTCATCGCGCGCTACCTCGTGGTCCGCGACCTCGGCCTGCTCGACACCATGTGGGCCGTCATCCTGCCGGGCGCCGTCGGGGTTTGGAACCTCATCATCGCCCGCACGTTCTTCGAGACCAACGTCCCCGCGGAACTGCGCGAAGCGGCGCAGATCGACGGCGCCGACGACTTCCGCTTCTTCTTCGGAATCGCTCTCCCCCTGACCAAGCCACTCATCGCATTGATGGCCATGACCCACATCGTGGCGTACTGGAACTCCTACTTCGACGCGATGATCTACCTCAATGACGAGTCGATGTATCCGCTGCAGCTGGTTCTACGAAACGTGCTCGTCGAGTCCCAGGCCTCGGCCTCACTCGACACCGGATCCATCGATTCCTACGCGGCCGCACAGCGACTCGGCGAACTGATCAAGTACGGAATGATCGTCGTTTCCACGGTGCCGCTGCTCATCATCTTCCCCTTCCTCCAGAAGTACTTCGTCAAGGGCGCCACCCTCGGCGCCCTCAAGTGACCCCACCCTCCCGAAAGGAAACATCAACGATGATCAAACGACGCAGCATCCTCACCGGAATCGCCGCCCTCGCCGCCTCCGGCCTCGTGGCGGCCTGCTCCAACGGCTCCGACGGCGGGGGCCTGCCCGCTGACGAGTCCGACGCCTTCGGCTTCAAGCCGGAGGGGCTGCCTATCACCGAGAAGCCCCTGCCGATGAGGTTCTCCGGCACCAAGTCCGCCCTTGCCCCCGAGTACGAGAAGATGGAGCTCGTCCAGCGGTGGAAGGCAGACACCAACATCGACATCAGCTGGGACAACCTCCCGGACAATGTCTACGCCGAGAAGAAGAACCTCATGCTGGCCTCGGGTGACCTCCCGGATGCGCTCTTCAACACGGGCCTCAGTGACTTCGACGTGGTCACCTACGGCTCGAACGGCACGCTCATCCCGCTCGAGGGCCTGATCGCCGAGCACGCGCCGATCCTGCAGGGCATCCTCGACGCGCGCCCCGACATCCGCGGCGCCATCACGGCCTCCGACGGCCACATCTACACCCTGCCCGCCGTCGAGGAGCTGGGCATCCTCGCCTACCCGAACTTCCTCTTCGTCAACAAGACGTGGCTCGACGAGGCCGGCCTGCCGGTTCCCACCACCATCGACGAGTACGAAGAGGCCCTCCGCGCGTACAAGGCCCGCGGCGCCATCCCGCTCTCGTTCCGCGTCGACTCGTTCTGTGCCAACGTCGCCGACCTCATCGCGGCCATCGGTGGTCTGCCGGACAACAACGACCACCGCATCGTGCAGGACGACAAGGTCATCTTCACCGCCGCCCGCGAGGAGTGGCGCACCGCCGTCAAGCGCCTCGGCGAGTGGTACCAGGAGGGCCTCATCGACCCGGAGAGCTTCTCTCAGGACGACCCGACCTACCTCGCCAAGGGCAAGGCCGACCCGATGAACCTGGGCTCGTTCATCTGGTGGGAGATGAAGGAGGCCGTGGGCGAGGACCGCGTGGCCGACTACGCGCACGTCGGCGTGCTCAAGGGCTTCGACGGGAAGCAGCGGGCCTCGGTGTCGAACTACGCCGAGATCAACAGAGGCGCGTTCGCGATCACCAGCGCCAACAAGTACCCGGCCGCCACCATGCGCTGGGCCGACCGCCTGTACGACCCGGTCATGTCGGCGGAGACCCGCTGGGGCCCGATCGGCGTGACGCTGGAGGAGAACGCCGACGGCATCCTCGTCCAGATCCCCGCCAAGGCGGGCGAGTCCGAGGGCGAGCGTCGCCAGAAGGTGGCGCCGGGCGGCCCCTGCATCACCACGCGCGAGCACTTCGAGACCGTTGTGGCCCCCGAGCCCCGCGCCAAGGAGCGCCAGGACATGTGCCGCGAGTTCTACGAGCCGCACCGCGCCAACGACGCCTACCCGCCCGTCATGCTCAGCAACGAGGAACTGCAGCAGATCGCCGACGCCCAGACGGAGATCAACACCTACGTCGGCCGGCAGTTCGCGAAGTTCATCGTCGAGGGCAACATCGACGCTGAGTGGGACAGCTACGTGGCGCAGCTGGAGTCCATGGGGCTGTCGAAGGTCGTGGAGGTCTACCAGGGCGCCTACGACCGCTACAAGAGCGCCTGATCCATCCATCCCAGTCTGACGAGGTTTCTTCCTGATGCACCCCACCCCCCACTACCGCCCGGCGCTGCACTTCACCCCGCGGTCGACCTGGATGAACGATCCCAACGGCCTGATCCTGCACAAGGGCCAGTACCACCTGTTCTTCCAGAACAACCCCGCGGGACGCACCTGGGGCAACATCGGGTGGGGCCACGCGGTGTCGTCGAACCTCCTCGACTGGGAGGAACTACCGATGGCCATCCCCGCCACCGAGCAGGAGATGGCCTTCTCGGGGTCCGTCGTCTGGGACCGGGACAACACGTCCGGCCTGGGCGACGGCCCCGACGGCCCGCTGGTGGCGCTGTTCACCAGCTCGTACACGGCCGCTCATCCCGAGCGCGCCGGGCTGCAGGCGCAGTCGCTGGCGTTCAGCGTCGACGACGGGCTGACCTGGACCCGCTACCCCGGCAACCCCGTGCTCGACCGCGGGTCGCGGGACTTCCGTGACCCCAAGGTGTCGTGGCACGAGCCCACGCGTCGGTGGGTGATGGTGGCGGTAGAGGCGGCGGACCGGCAGGTCCTCGTCTTCTCCTCGCCTGACCTGATCGACTGGACCCACGAGAGCAGCGTCGGGCCGCTCGGCGAGCCGGGGCTCCTGTGGGAGTGCCCCGATCTCATCGAGGTGCCCGTAGAGGGCGCGGGGGTGTCGCGGTGGGTGCTGCTGCTCAGCACGAACCCGGGCGGCTTCGCCGGCGGCTCCGGCATGCACTATCTCGTGGGGGACTTCGACGGCGCGACGTTCACCCCGGACGGGGGCCTGCGCTGCTTCGACCACGGGACAGACATGTACGCGGCGGTGTCGTTCCAGGGCACCGACCAACCCACCGTCATGGGGTGGATGAGCAACTGGGCCTACGCCAACGCGACGCCGACCCATCCGTGGCAGTCGGCCATGACCCTGGCCCGGACGCTCACGCTCGCTCCGGGCGTCGGGGGGCCGCTGCTGCGGCACACGCCGGTACTGCCGGCCGTTGCGCCGAAGGGGGTCCAATTGGCGGACTTCGAGCTGCTCCCCGGCGAGCAGGTGGTCGTCGAGACCGGTGACGGCGAGGAGCTGAGCCGCTTCATGCTGCAGCGCCTCCCGGACGGCGACCTCGTCGTGGACCGCAGCGGCGCAGACCCGCACGGCGTCCACGGCGGGATCCACGTCACGCCGCCCATCGCCCTGCGTGGCGGGCCGGTGACGGGGTTCCTCGTGGAGGATCACGGTCTGATCGAGGTGTTTCTCGACGGCGGGCGCGTCGCGGTGACGACCCAGACGTTCCCCCACGTCGGTCCGGTGCGCGTGGTCGGTCCGACTCGGCCCGGCGCGGGCGGTCGTGCGGGGGATGCGGCGGTCGCGGCGGCGGATACTGGCGCGGTCGCCGTCGGCTAGGACGGTTGAGCCTGACACGCGGTCTGTCGGCCCTCGATGAGCCTGACACGCGGTCCGGTGGCCCTCGACGAGCCTGAGCCGAGGCTCGACGACGGAAATGCGGGATGTCAACGCTGCCAGCGGGGCGAGACCAGGATCAGGCTCAACGCCATTCACCGGACCGCGTGTCAGGCTCAACCCCACCCACCGGACCGCGTGTCAGGCTCAACCCCACCCACCGGACCGCGAGTCAGGCTCAACTCCGCGCGGACCGCGCGGCCGGCAGCCACAATGGCGTCATGAGCCCCTCCCCGGAGTCCTTCGGCCACCTCCCCGGTGAGCTCGCCCTCGTCGTCGTCGACGTGCAGAACAGCTACTTCGAGCTGCCCGGCCTGGCGGAGCAGAAGGACGCCCTCCTGCCGAAGGTCCTCGACCTCCTCCACGCCGCCCACAGCGCCGGGCGCCCCGTCATCCTCGTTCGCACGCAACACGAGCGCGACCGCTCCACCTGGACGCTCAACATGCTCGAGGACGACCAGGGCTTCGCCTTCCCGGGCACGGCCGAGGCCCAGTTCGTCGACGGTGTGGCCGACGTCCCCCACGTGGAGATCGTCAAGACCCGCGACAGCGCATTCCACGGCACCGACCTGCGCGACCAGCTCGAGCTGCTGGGCGTCACCCGGCTGCTGCTCTGCGGCGTCTCCACGCACAGCTGCATCGCCCAGACCGCGACCGACGCGTTCGCCCACAACCTGTACGTCGCCGTCGCCGTCGACGCCGTCACGTCCGAGAACGCGGATCTGGCCCGGGCGCTGCTGGAGTTCCTCAGGACGGAGATGCGACAGCCGACCCTCGCCCAGGCCGACTGCCTGGCTCTGCTCTCGGGGAGGTAGCCCCGCGGCGGCGGGAGCCCGGCATACGATGGACATGACCGCGACAACCCGGCCCCCGCCGGGACCCGCTGGGAGGTGGAGCGCATGATCCCCGTCCGCATCGCCGGGTTGGCCCTTGACGCCAGACAACAGCCCGTGGTGATCCTCAAGCCCCTCGACGAGGACCTCGGCCACGGCCGCATCCTGCCGATCTGGATCGGAGGGCTGGAGGCGGCCGCGATCCTCAAGGGCGCCGACGACACGCCGCCGCCCCGCCCCCTCACCCTGGACCTGATGCGCTCCATGCTCGAGGCGCTCGACGCCGAGGTCGAGCGGATCGCCGTCACCCGCATCGACGACGGCACGTTCTACGCCGAGATCACCCTCAACACGCCCCTCGGCGACCGCGTGCTGGATGCCCGGCCCTCCGACGCCATCGGCCTGTCGCTCCGAACCGGATCCGTCATCTGGGTCGCGGAGGACGTCCTCGACCAGGCCGGGATCGCGGACGAGCGCGAGGAGCAGGTCGATGAGGAGGAGGAGGTCAAGGCGTTCAGCGAGTTCCTCGAGCACGTCGACCCCGAGGACTTCCAGGGGTGACTCCCCGGTAGTGCTCCCGGTGGTAGGCGTCGATGGTCTCGTCCACGTCGCCTTCGAGGGAGAGGAACTGCCGCGCCAGGGTCGTCGCCAGATCCTCGAGCGCCAACCCGAGGTGGATGCCCGCATCGCGAACAGTCGCGTCGGCCGAGGCCTGGGCCGCGTCGCGCAGCGCGACGGCGTGGACCAGTTGCTTGGCCAGCGACGTGTCGGGGTCGGCCTCCTGGAAGTAGAACTGCTCGGAGTGCTGCGTGAAGTCGCTGCGAACCTCCAGCAGCTGCCTGGCGAGGGCGCGCAGGGTGAGGGTGGCCGCGACCGGGTCCCAAGTGCTGAGCCGCCCCGCGACCCCCGCGTCACCCAACGCCCGCAACTCGGCGGCCAGTGACCGCCGACGCGCGAGCGGGGGCCACACCTGCGAGAACCAGGCCAGCGCCGCGGTGAGCAACGCGAAGCCGGCCACGGCCTCCAGCGCGGGGGCGAAGCGGAGCCACGGACCGGTGCCGACCACGTCACCGAAGCCCAGCGTCGCGATCGTCACGAGGGACAGGTAGTAGGCCTCGGCGAAGTCGTTGTACGCGGTGTGGTCGATGTTGGGCGCGTAGGCGAAGCCCTCCGGCACGTAGGGGTAGTACACGAGCGCCCACCCCAGGACCTGGAGGAACAACCACACGAGGATGACCGCCATCATCGCGACCGCCCCGCTCGCGGACCGCATCCGGTGTCCCGAGAGTTTCGACAGCCACCAGACGGCCCGCATGACGGCAGTGCTGAGCCAGCCGTTACCGCTCGGATACAGCAGGGTCTGGAACATGTCGAGCAGCCCGGTCACCACGATGGCCAGGCCGAGCACCGCGATCACCAGCTCCACGTCGCCACCTCCGTTGATCGAAGCCTAGGACGTCGCTCCGGCGCCTGGGGGGTTCCGGCGGTGGCAGGTGCGCATGCCCGGGCCGGCCGCTGTGTCCTCAGGATCCGGGCAGCGCCTCGGCGAACCAGCGCGTGATCGTCGCGGGGTGCGTGATGGCGGTCCCGACGACGACCGCCCACGCCCCGCGGCGCATCGCCTCGGCCGCGTCGGCGGGCGTGTGGAGGCGGCCCTCGACGATGAGCGGCCGGTCCGCGACCGCCAGCATCTCGTCGATCGCCGCCCAGTCCGGGCCGTCGGTCTTCGGGCGCTCGCCGGAGTAACCCACCAGCGTCGTGCCGATGAGGTCGGCGCCGGCCTCCTGGGCCGCGACCGCGTCACCGGCGGACCCACAGTCGGCCATCACCAGCACCTCCGGGAAGCGCTCCTTGAGCCCGGCGACGGTCTCGGCGAGCGAAAGCCCGTCCGGCCGGAGGCGGCGGGTGCCGTCGAGCGCCACGACCTCGCACCCCGTCTCGGCGACGGCGACACAGTCGGCCAGCGTGGGCGTGATGTAGACCCCCTCCTTGCCCACTTTGACCAGGCCGATGATCGGCACGTCGACGGCGGTGCGGATCGCACGCAGGTCCTCGAGTCCCTTCGCCCGGATGGCCGCGGCGCCGCCGATCACCGCCGACTGCGCCACCTGGCTCATCGTCCTGGGGTCCAGCATGGGCTCGCCCGGGTACGCCTGGCAGGACACCGCCAGTCGGCCCCGGATCGCCTCGGTCACTCCACTCATCTGCAGTCCTCTCATCTCACCCGCACGCGGGCCTCGTCGAACACGGTGCGCGCCGCACCCAGGATCGCGGCCTCGGGCCCGAGGGCCGCCGGCAGGAGCTCGAGGTTCCTGAGCACGGGGACCACCTCCCCGCGACACGCGGCGCGCAGCGGCGTCCACCACTCGTCGCCCGCCGCGGCCACTCCCCCGCCGATGACCACGCAGGCCGGGTCCAGGACGGTGACCACGCCCGCGATGGCACGGCCGAGGGCGACGGCGGCCGCGGCGACCACCCCTCGCGCGGGCTCGCCGCCGTCGGCGGCGCGCGCCATGATGTCGCGGCCCGGCAGTGACTCCCCGGCGGCGAGGGCGTACGCCCGTTCGATCGCGGGGCCGGCCGCGACCGCCTCCAGATGTCCGTCGACGCCGCATGGGCACCGCATCCCGGCCGCCCCGGGGGTGGGGATGTGCCCCATCTCGCCGGCGACGTGGTGCGCACCGGTCCACAGCCGCCCGTCGAGGACGACGGCGCCGCCGACGCCGGTGCCGACCGCCACCATGAGCATCGACGAGCGGCCGCGGCCCGCGCCGAGCCACGCCTCGCCCAGCGCGTGGGCGTCGACGTCGTTGCGCACCTCGACGAGGCGGGCGTCGTCCCAGCCCAGCCGGGCGCGCAGCCCCGCCGCGACGTCCGTGCCCACCCACGAGGCGAACGTCTCGGTCGCGGAGATGATCGCGCCGCGGGTGGCGTCCACGACGCCGGCGGTTCCGACGCCGACGCCCGCCACGTCGTCGTGCCCCGCCGCGGCCCGGGCGACCAGGTCCGCGACGGCGTCGAGGACCGCCTCACCGCCGGCGAGCGCGGGCGTCGGCGCCGTGAGGACCTCGCCCATCGTCCCGTCCGGCGCGACGACCGCCACCGCGGTCTTCGTGCCGCCGAGGTCGACGCCGACGGCCCTCACTGCAGGAGTCCCACCTCGGCGAGGATCTCGCGGATGCTGGCGGTGTCGTCGTCGGAGAGGCCCTCGAGCGGCGCGGGCATCGCGGCGGAGTCGATGACCCCGAGCAGCGCCAGCGCGGCCTTGAAGGCGCCGATGCCGCCGGCGTCACCCGAGCGGCCCTGGGGCACGAACGCGATGTCGAACAGCCGCGCGATGCGGTTCTGCTCGTCGCGGGCCGCGGACCAGTCGCCCGCCTCAGCGGCTTGCCGGAGGCGGGTGTAGGCGGCCGGGTCGACGTTGGCCAGTCCGGGGACCGCGCCGTCGGCGCCGAGCAGGTACATGCCGTCGACCATCACCTCGTGGCCGGTGAGCAGCACCAGCGGGTGCCCGGCGCGCTCGTTGGCGGCGACGAGGCGGCGGAAGCCGACGTCGTCGCCGGAGGAGTCCTTGACGCCGGCGATGACGCCGTCCTTGCCGAGGCGCACCAGCAGGTCCACGCCCAGGTAGCTGTGCACGCGCACGGGCACGTTGTAGGCGAAGACGGGGATCTCGACGGCGGCGGCGACCATGCGGAAGTGCCGCTCGGTCTCCGCGACGTCGTTGATCGCGTAGAGCGGGGCCGTCACGACGACGGCGTCCGCGCCCAGCCGCTCGGCGCGGGCGGCCTGCTCGGCCACGCGGCGGGCGGTGAAGTCGGGGGTGCCGACCAGCACGGGGACGCGGCCGGCGGCGCGCTGGACGACGCGGCGGGTCACGGTGTCGCGCTCGTCGTCGGTGAGGTAGGCCACCTGGCCCGACGAGCCGAGGATGAACAGGCCGTCCATCCCGCCGTCGATGAGGTGGTCGACGACGCGGTCGAGGGAGGTCAGGTCGAGGTCGCCGTCGGCCGTGAAGGGGGTGACGACGGGCGGGATGGTGCCGCGGAAGGAGTGCATGAGGGATTCCTGTGGTTCGGGTGCGGGTGTGGTGTTACAGCAGGGAGGGGACGGCGCTCAGCAGCGTCCGGGTGTAGTCGTGCCGCGGGTCCTCGAACAGCTGCTCGGCGGGACCCATCTCGACGATCTTCCCGGCGAACATCACGGCCATCCGGTCGGAGACGTAGCGCACGGTGTTGATGTCGTGACTGATGAAGACGAGCCCCAGGCCGAGCTGGTCCTTGAGGTCGCTGAGCAGGTTGAGCACCTGGGCGCGCACCGACACGTCGAGCGCCGAGGTGGGCTCGTCGGCGATGATCACGTCCGGGTCCAGCGCCAGCGCCCGCGCGATCGCGACGCGCTGCCGCTGGCCGCCCGAGATCTGCCGGGGCAGCACGTCGAGCGCCGACTGCGGCAGGCCCACCAGGTCCAGCAACTCCTTCACGCGGCGTTCCCGCTCGGCCGGTGTCCCGACGCCGTGGACCTTGAACGGGTCGAGCAGCGTGTCGCGGACGAGCATGCGCGGGTTGAGCGCGGTGGCGGGGTCCTGGAACACGACGGAGACCGCGCGTCCCAGCTTCTTCCGGCCCGCGCCGTCCAGCTTGAGCGGTTCGCCGAAGTAGCGCACCTCGCCGTCGGTGACGGGCTGCAGGCCCACCATGACGCGGGCCAGCGTCGACTTGCCGCAGCCCGATTCGCCGACCAGCCCGACGGTCTCGCCGCGGCTGACGGAGAGGCTCACCCCGGCCACGGCGTGCACGCGGTCGCGGCGGAAGAGTGTGCCGGTGCGGGCCTTGTGGACGACGTGCACGTCGCGCAGGTCGACGACGGGCACCCCCCTCGGCCGGTCGTCGGTCGCGCTCATCGGGCTGCCTCCTTCTCCAGCACCGCGGTGAGCGCGTCGGTGCGGGCGTAGACGTGGTCGGTCCCCGGGACGGTGCGCAGCCGCGGCCTTTCGTCGAGGCCGACGGTGGGATGCGAGGAGCGGGGCGCGAACCGGTCGCCGGTCACGAACTCGCGCGGCGACGGCACCACGCCCGGCACCTGGTGCAGGCGGCCGCCGCCGGATTCGATCGACAGCACGGCGCCCAGCAGGCCGCGGGTGTACTCGTGGACCGGGTTGGTGAGCAGCTCGCGGGTGGCGGCCTGCTCGACCACCTGCCCGGCGTACATGACCGTGATGCGGTGGGCGACCTGCGCCACGAGCGCGAGGTCGTGCGAGACGAACACCATCGCGAAGCCGAGCTTCTCCCGCAGCTCGTTGAGCAGGTCCACGACCTGCGCCTGGACCGTGACGTCGAGGGCGGTCGTGGGCTCGTCGGCGATCACGAGCCGCGGGTTGCGGGTCAGCGCCATGGCGATGAGGACGCGCTGCCGCTGGCCGCCGGAGAGCTCGTGGGGATAGGACTTCAGCGTGCGGACCGGATCCAGGCCCACCAGCTCGAGCAGTTCCTCGGCCGTGCGCTGCCCGCCGCGCGAGGTCAGCTGCTTCATCTGCGCGCGGATGAGCATCGACGGGTTGAGCGAGCTCAGCGCGTCCTGATAGACCATGCTCATCTCGTGCCCGCGCAGGGCGTTGCGCTGCTTGGGCGTCATGGTGAGCAACTCCCGGCCGGCGAACCGGATCGAGCCCTCGATGCGGGCGGTCTCCGGCAGCAGCCCCATGATCGCCATCGAGGTGATCGACTTGCCGCATCCGGACTCGCCGACCAGCCCCATGGTCTCGCCGGCGCGGACGGTGAAGGTCACGCCGTCGACGATCTTGACCTCGCCGTGTGCGCCGGGGAAGGAGATCGACAGGTCCTCCACCTCGAGCAGCGGTTCCGAGTCGGGCGCCGCGAGGACGAGGCGGTCGTCGCGGCGCTCCTCCGCGGCCTTAAGGGCCGTCAAACGGCCTTGGAGGGACTCGGCCTGGGCCGTGTAGGAGGCGGCCATGCCGGCGGCGGTCGCCGCGCCGGCGAGCTCGTCCTCGTCGGCCTGCACGTTGACCCGCGTGCGGATCTTCGGCGAGGCCAGCGAGTCGGTGAGCCCCTCGGCGAGCACGTTGAGGCTCAGCGTGGTGATGAGGATGAACAGGCCCGGGAAGAACGTCACCCACCAGTGGCCGCTGAGCAGCAGGGCCTTCCCTTCGCTCAGCATGTTGCCCCACGTTGGGGTGTTGACCGACGTGATGCCGGCCCCGATGAACGACAGCGACGCCTCGAACACGATGGCGTCGGCCACCAGCACCGTCGCGAACACCATGATGGGTGCCAGGCAGTTGCGGGCCACGTGCTTGACGAGGATCCACGACGTGCGCGCGCCCATGACCCGCGACGCCGCCACGTAGTCCTCCCCGAACTGCGCGAGCACGTTGGCCCGCACGACCCGGGTGAGCTGCGGCACGTACAGGAACGCGATGGAGATGATCACCACGGGCAGGATGGGCAGCCGCGACGACAGGGCGGTCACCATCACGGCGGCCAGCGCGATGCCGGGGAAGCTCATGATGATGTCGAGGACGCGCATCAGCACCTCGGAGACGGCCTTGCCCGCCGTCGCCGCGACCGAGCCGAGGACCGCTGCCACCGCCAGGGCGAGGGCGGTCGCGGCGAGGCCGACGATGAGGGAGACGCGGGCGCCGTGGACGATGCGGCTGAAGGTGTCGCGGCCGGTGTCGTCGGTGCCGAACCAGAACATCGAGTTCGGGGGGATGGCGCTGTCGGGAACGACCTGCTTGCCGACGCCCTCGATCTCGATCTCCTTCTGCACCACCATGTCGGCGGGAACGAGGCCGGCCGCGTCGGGCGAGTAGGGGGCGACGACGGGCGCGAGGATGGCCAGCAGCGCCATCAGGCCGAGCACCACCATGGCGATCTTCGAGCCGACCGGCAGCGACGACCAGCCGGGGAGGCGGAGCCCCGGGCGCTGGAGCCTGGAGCGGGATTCAGCCGACAACATCAGATGCTCCTGATTCGCGGGTTGACAAGGACGTAGAGCAGGTCGACCACGAGGTTGACCACGATGAACGCGATCGCGACCGTGATGGTGACGCCCTGGACGATGTTGACGTCGTTGCGGGTGATGCCCTGGAAGATGAGCTGGCCCATGCCCTGGATGTTGAAGATCATCTCGATGACGACCGCGCCGCCCATGAGGTAGCCGACGCGCAGCCCCAGCACGGTCAGCGGCGTGATCAGCGCGTTGCGCAGCACGTTGCGGGCGACGACGACCCGCTTGGGGATGCCGGCGCCGATCGCGGTGCGGACGTAGTCGCGGTCGAGCTCCTCGACCATGGCGGTGCGCACGACGCGCGTCAGCGATCCCGCCACCGGCACCGCCAGCGCGAACGCCGGGAGGAAGATCTGGTTGACGTAAGCGCCCGGATCCGCGGTGAACGACGCCCAGTCGGTGATGACCGCGGGGAAGGTGCCCGTGCCGCCGGGCACGTTGCCGAACGCCTGGATGAGCAGCAGCGCCAGCCAGAACGACGGCGTCGCGAGGGACGCGATGGAGATGAAGCGGATCAGCTGGTCCGGCCACTTGTCGCGGTAGAGGGCGGCGACGACGCCGAGCACCAGCGCGATGACGACCGCGATCGCGAGGCCGATGAACGTCAGCTGCAGGGTGACGGGGAAGTTCTCCCCCACCATGTCGGAGATGCGCACCCCGGTGAAGGACTCGCCCAGATCGCCGCGGACCAGGCCCGCGAGATAGCGGCCATAGCGGACGAGGACGGGATCGTTGAGGCCGCGCTCCTCGCGGTATGCGTCGAGCGCGTCCGGGGAGGCGCTCTCACCGAGGGCGAGGCGGGCGGGGTCGGCGGTCGACAGCGACATGACGATGAAGACCAGCAGCGTCACGCCGAGGACCATGATCGGCAGGGCCAGCAGGCGCTGGCCGAGGAGGCGGATGAGGTTGGACACGTCGGATGAACTCCTAGGGGTGCCCGCGCGAGGCGGCCGCAGTCACGGTGCGGCCGCCTGGCGCGGTGGGGCGCCGTCGGCGCCCGTCGGCACTTACTTGGTCGAGCCGACGCCGACGAACGACAGGCCGGTCACGGCGATCGGCTGGAAGTCCTGCAGGGTCTCCGGGTCGAACGCGGTGGGCGTCTTGCGGTGGAAGATCGGGTACAGCGGGACATTCTCGCTGATTACGTCGAACGTCTCGTGCCAGGCGGCCTTCTGCTCGTCGCCGGTCGCCTGCGACGCCGTGTCCAGGAGCTCCTGGACCTTGGTGTGCGACTCCTGGCCCTTCCAGTGCATGCGGGCGTCGGTCCAGGTCTCGCCCGCGTACCACCAGCGCAGCAGGAGGTCCGCGTCGTCGCCGAACACCGAGGGGTCGCCGGGGGCCACGACGATGTCGAACGCGTCGGGGTTGCTGTCGATGGTCGCGTAGACGTCGGAGGACTTCTTCTCCTCGTAGGCGACGGTGAGGCCGGCGGCCTCGAGCGACTCCTTGATCATCGGGCGGACGTTGGCGAAGAAGCCGTGGTCGGACGCCAGCAGCCGGACCTGGGTGAGGCCGGTCTGGGCGAGGAGTTCCTTGGCCTTGGCCTGGTTGCCCGGGTACTGCACCTTGGCGGCCTTGTAGGCGGGGTGGTCCTCGTGCACGAAGCAGGTGGCCGGGGTGGCGAGGTCGGACATGCCGACCGAGCAGATCTTCTCGTAGTCCAGGGCGTACATGACGGCCTGGCGGTTGCGGACGTCGTCCATCGGCGCGGAGCCGGTGTTGAACATCACGAACACGAGGCCGAAGCCCTGCTCCGCTGCGACCGACTTGGTCTCGGCGAGGGTGGCGAGGTTCGCCACGGGCACCGAGTCGATGGCCTGCACCGTGTCCGACGTCAGGGCGTTGGTGCGGGTGGAGTCGTCCGGGATGATCTGCCACTCCATGGTCGCCGCGCGCGCCGGCTGCGGACCGGTGTAGGCGTCGTTGCGCTCGAACGTGATCTTCTGCGACCCGGCGCCGTTGTCGACCATCTTGTAGGGGCCCGTGCCGACAGGGGCGAGGTCAAACGCCTTCTGGTCGGCCTCGACGAGCGCCTTCGGGACGATCTTGACCACCGACAGGCGCTCGGCGACGAGCGAGAAGGGGTACTTCAGCGTGAAGGTGACGGTGGTGTCGTCCTTCTTCGCGACCGAGTCGATGAACGGGATGAAGGAGGCGTACAGGCTCTTGTTCGCCGGGTCCAGGACCCGCTGGAACGAGAACACCACGTCGTCCGCGGTCACCGGGGTGCCGTCGTGGAAGACCGCTCCGTCGCGCAGCGCGACCTCCCACGTCGTGTCGTCGACCTGCGTGGGGAGGTCCTTGCCCAGCGCGGCGAACACCTCGCGGGTGGCCGGGTGGATCTCGGTCAGGCCCTCCATGGTGTGCCAGTTCGCGGCGACGGTGAGGGCCGCGGTCGTGGTCATGGGGTCGTAGCCGTTGGTGCCCAGCTCGTAGGAGATGGCGGCGGTGATGGCGCCGTCGGCCGCGGCCGAGGAGGCGGGTGCGCTCGAGGCGCCGGCGTCGGTGGTGCCGGGCGCCGCCGTCGGGCTGGTGCTGTCGCTGGGTGCGCCGCAGGCGGCGAGACCAGCGGTGAACGCTGCCGCGGCGCCGAAGCTGCCGGCGAGCTTGAGCAGGCTCCGTCGGGAGGTGACGGGCATCTGGTTCGTCATTGAAACTCCTTGGTGATCGGACATCCGATGTCTGACGTCGGCTACAGTAGCGCATGGAATCGACGAGCGCTTCCACTTCGCTCAATACTGTGAGCACTTCGCTCAACGGGGGTACACATGGCCAGGAACGAACCGCAGCGCCTGAGGGCTACCATCCAGGCCGTCAAGGAGCTGATCCTTGATCAGGGGCTGCAGCCGGGCGACCCGCTGCCCACCGAGGCGCAGCTGGTGGACCTGCTGGACGTGTCGCGCGGGAACCTGCGCGAGGCCGTGCGGACCCTGGTGGCGCTCGACATCCTCGAGGTGCGGCACGGCACGGGGACGTTCGTCGGACAGATGTCGCTCAGGCCGCTGGTCGAGGGGCTCGGGTTCCGCGGCGTGGTCCTGCCCGGTGAGGACTTCCAGTCGCTGCGGCAGATCGTGGAGGTGCGCAGCGGTCTGGACCACGCGCTGGCCGACGCCGTCGTCGAGCGGATGGACGACGACGTCGCCGTCGAGCTGAAGGCGCTGTGCGACGCGATGGCCGAGCACAGCGAGCGCAATGAGGCCTTTGCGGCCGAGGACCGGGCCTTCCACCTGGCGTTGGCGTCGATGCTGGGCAACGAGTTGTACAGCGAGCTCGTGGCCGCGTTCTGGGACGTACACACCCGCCTGGCTCCGCGGCTGGGGGTGCCGACGCCGCGCGACATCGCGGACACGGTCGCGGCGCACCGGGCGATGCTCGACGCGGCGGTGTCGCGGGACCTGGAGGGTTACCGCGCCGCCGTCGAGAACCACTACGCCCCGCTGCTGCGCGTCCTGGACTCGACCTCGACGACCGGATGACGGCCCGCTCAGCCGGGCGAACGTGGGAAGCTGCCTCATGAACTGGATCGAGCTCGTCGGCTACATCGCCTCCGCCTTCGTCGTCCTGTCGTTCGCCATGAGTTCGATCGTGAAGATCCGCACCATCTCGCTCATCGGGTCGGTCTTCTACGTCGGCTACGGCGCGCTCATCGGCTCGATCCCGATCATCCTCGCCAACGCCACCATCGTCGTGTTCCACGTCATCGCGCTGTCCAAGGAGTTCAGCAGCTCCACCGAGCTGGGCGCCGTCCCCATCGCGCCGGACGCGCCGTTCCTCGTCGACTTCCTGCACTCGCACGAGGACGACATCGCCGCCTCCCAGCCGGAGTACCGCCGGCGCCCGGCCGACACCGCCTTCGTCCTCATGCGCGAGGGCATGCCCGCCGGCGCCGTCCTCGGGACCCGCGACGGCGACTCCCTGCACCTGGCCCTGGACTACGTGCTCCCCGCCTACCGCGACTCACGGCTCGGCCGGTGGATCTACGGTGCCCGCACCAGCGCGTTGCGCGCCCACGGAATCCGGGAGGTGACGGCGGCGCCCACCACCGACGTCCACCGCCACTATCTCGAGCACGTCGGCTTCGAGCGGCGCGGCGATCTGCTGGCCAAGACGTTTGCCTGACGCTTACGGTGTCGCGGTGGCCGTGGGCGCCGACGGCACGGCGACGCAGTAGCCGACCTCGGCCGAGGTCTCCCCGTCCTTGATGTTGCGGTTGGGTCCGGTGCCGCCGATGGTCCACAGCCCAGAATCCGCATCGAAGGCGATCGTCTCCCCGTTCCACACCTGGATCGCCGTGGGATCCATGCCCCGCATCGGCGGGAGCCGGGTGTCGAACGTGGCCGTCCACCGTTGCTTCTCCGGCTCGTCGCCGACGACGACGAAGGCGAAGCAGTAGCCGTCGTCGCTCCAGGACAGGGAGCGCTGTCGCACGACGTGGCCCGCGGAGGTGGCGACCGGCACGAGTCCCGACGCGTCCGGCCCGGGGTCCGGGGTGGGCGTCGGGGTGGGGTCGGTCACGTCGACCGTGGAGCCCGCCGTCGTCACCGCGTACCCACCTCCCCCTGCCGCGATGAGGAGTTGCGGGCGCAGGACCAGGATCGCGAATCCCGCGACACCGGCCGCCCGCGGCAGCTCCGTCAGCACCCGGGCCAGGTCAACGGTGACGCGCGACCCGGCGCCCCCCGGCACCACTGCCACGCCGTCGTCTCCGACCCAGGCGACAGCGACCGCACCACCGGCCCCCTCGAGGCTGAGCAGCAGCCGAGCTCCGTCGACCTCCTCCGGCCGGGCCGCCGGCACGTCCACGCTGACCGTGGCGAGGTAGCGGAACCCGTCGCGCTCGACCAGCGCGAAATCCGCCGACGCGGCTGCGGGTTCGACCACCTCGCCGCGGAATGCCGACACGGTCCCCCGGACGCCGCCGAGGTCGCCCTCCAGCACGACGGCCTCGCCGCGGCTCACCGCGACTGCCGTCACCCCCGCCAGGTCGACGAGCGCCAGGGTGCAGCCGGGAAACTCGACGACGACGGCCCCCGACTCCCCCACGGCGGCCGCCCCGCCGCAGGCCCCGCCCGCACCCCGGGCGGTGACCTCGATGCGGGCGTCGGGCCCGAACTCGTCGGCCGAGGAGACCCTGGCGTTCTGCAGGCGGCCGAAGGAGGCCGCGGGGACGCCGACGTTCCAGTCGAGCGTGACCGTCGATGCTCCGCCGACATCGGCGCGCGCCCCGTCCTCGGCGCCCCACGATCGCCAATCGGTGGCACTTTGCCGTCTGACTGCGGGGTGCGTCAACGTAACCTTCGGACAGAATCCGTTGTCAGGCGCGGCGGGTCTCGGTTAGTGGTCTGCAGGTTTCTCGCTGTGGAGCCTCTCCTGTGCATATGCACGCAGGAAGCCCCACAGCGAGAAAAGTGCAGGTCCCCCTCACTCGGACGGGGACGCGGACTCGGTCGCGTCGAACGGGTCGGCGCCGTGGTCGGCGAACCAGTCGTAGTGGATCGTGGCGTCGCCGATGCGCCAGCGGGAGGGAGTGGCCGTGTGCAGCCAGTCCAGCGGACGGACGCCCCCAGGGGCGCCGCCGTCGAGGGCCAGTCTCAGCGCGGCGGCGAGATCCGCGTCGACCCGTTCGGTGCGCGTGGCGGGGTCGACCGACACGAACAGCACCGTCCCCGATCGGGCGACCAGGTCGAGAAACTGCCGGTTCTTGCCCCAGTCGGTGCCCAGGGTGCTGGGCACGCAGTCCGCGTCGACGGCGAAGAACCGCCCGTGCTGGGCCAGCCGGAACGCCAGCGTGTTGACGCCCACGCGCCGGGTGCGCTCCCAGACCAGGCCGGACGTGTCGTCGCCGGTGCGTTGCGCCTCGACGAGGCCCGCGGCGAGGTGCCCGACGACGTTGCACCCGAGCACGACCCCATCGTCGCCGGCGGCAGCCCGGATCGTCCGGTAGAGGTCGACCAGCACCTCGGCGGTGGTCCGGGTGCGGTCGTGGACATGCACGCCGTCGGCGATGGGACGCGGGCCCATGGTCGGCCCCCACTGGCCGAGCGCCTCAAAGGTGGAGAAGTCGTGCTTGATCAGCTCGAAGCCCCACTCGCGGATGCGGCGGACGTCGCCGGTGACGCGCTCGAGCGTCGCGGGATGGCTCGGGTCGAGGGCCCAGCCGCCCTCCCACGGACGCAGCCCGCCGGCCTCCGGCCGCCACCGGTGTTGGAGCGGGCGGAACCAGATCCCCGGCCGCACCCCCTCCGCGGCGATGCGGGCGGCGACCTCCGCCATGTTCGGGAACTCGCCTGGGCGGCCGACGTCCCAGGGGCCGCCCGAGGCGGGCAGGCCGTCGGCGGTGCCGTCGATGCTCCACCCGTCGTCGACGACACCGAATGGCCGGACGGGATGGTCGCCGACGAGGTCGGCGATCGTGCGGGCGTCGCGGACGACGGCGTCGGCGTCGAAGTCGCGGCCGTAGGCGTAGTACCAGTTGTTGGCGCCGACGAGCGGACCGGTGGGTCGCGGGTCGCGGCAGAGCGCGGCGGCCAGCGCGCCCTGGACCGTGAACGGGTCGCCGCCGTCGACGAGCCGGACGACGGCGGCGGTCAGCTGGCGGTCGCCCAGTAGGACCGCGTCGGAGCCGGCGCGGACGTCGAGCCAGAGCGAGACTCCCGCGTCGTCCACGGTCCAGAAGGCGAACGATCCGGCGCGGACGTCGACGCCGGCGCCCCACGTGGACCCGGCGGCTGGCGAGTGCGCGAGCACCATCCACGGGTGTGCGACGTCGGGGCGCAGCGGCTGCCAGCAGGTGTCGCCGTAGGTGCGCTCCCAGGCGTCGCCCAGGATGAGTGCGTCAGCGGGGAGCGAGCGGCGCCAGCGGAGGTGCACCCGGCTGAGCGGCATTCCGGCCGTGGCGAGCTGGACGGTCAGTCCGCCGTCGGCTGTTGGGATGAGGTCGACGGCGACGCTGGCCGCGGCCGGGGCGCGCCAGGTGTCGCGGGGTCCGGGCTGGACCCGGACCAGGTCCGGCGTCGGGACGGTCAGGCTCGGCATGGCTCCTCCTGTGGGGCGGGATGGTTTGAGCAGATGGCACCAGTCGCGGAGATCCCCCCGCGGTGCCTGAGCGTGGGCTCGGCCGCGACACGTGCCATCTGCTCAACTCAGACCAGACGAAGGGCCGGACGGTCACCCGCCCGGCCCCTCGTCGGTCAGTGGATCAGCCGTTGAACAGCGCGTTGACCTGCTCGTTGGCGGCGTCCAGCGAGTCCACGTCGGCCTGACCGGTGAACACAGCGTCCACAGCCGGCTGCATGATGCCGTTGATCTGCGAGGCGTAGTCGGTGATCGGGAACAGGAAGGTCGTGCCCTCGTTCACGTGCACCAGGAAGGGCTCGACGTCGATGCCACGATCCGCGAACGCAGCCTGCGCCTTCTCGGTGGCGCTGGGGATGGCCGGGAAGACCACGCCCGCCTCGCCGACGACGTCCTGGCAGGCGGCGGAGCCGAGGTACTCAACCCACTTGACGGCCGCGGCCTTGTTGTCCGAGCCGGCCCACACCGAGTCGGCGAGACCGTTGTACATCGAGGCACGCTCGCCGGACGGCCCGACAGGGGTCGGGGCGAGGCCGGTCTCGACGCCGGTGTAGCCGAACATCTGGTTGATCATCCAGGAGCCGTTGGTGATCATGGCGTACTTGCCGGCGCCGAAGATGTCGCCGGAGCTCTGGCCGGTGACGGCCTCGACGGTGGGCATGTAACCCTTGTCGGCCAGCGACGCCATCCAGGAGATGGTGTCCTTGAACTCCGGGGCGTCGAAGTTGTACTTGGTGCCCCAGGGGTTCTTGTCCGTCACGGTCCAGCCGGTGGTGCCGGAGTACATGCTCCACTGGGTCTGGCCGTTGCCGCCGCCGGAGCCGCCGTCGAGCCCGAGGCCGTAGACGGCCACCTTCGTCTTGTCGAAGCCGGGCTCGTCGCCGCGCACGCCGTTGTTGTCGATGGTGAGGTGGGCGATCATCTCCTCGTAGGTGCCGCCGTCCTCGGGGTTCCACTCCAGGGCGGCGAGGTCGGCCTCGTCGACGCCCGCCTCCTCGATGAGGGCCTTGTTGTAGAAGATGGCGACGGTGTCGAAGTCCTTCGGCAGGCCGTAGCGCAGACCGTCCTGGCCCACCCACAGGTCCGCGAGGCCCTCCTGGTAGCCGTCGACGTCCACCCCGTCGGCCTCGAGGGTGGCGTCGAGTGCCATGAGCTGGCCCTGGGTGACGAACTCGGGGTAACGGGAGAGGTGGTTGGTGAACACGTCCGGCGCGGTGCCGGCGACGAAGCCGTTGGTGATGCCGGACCAGTAGTCGTCCCACGCGTACTGCGTGATGGTGACGGAGACACCGGTCTCCTCCTGGAAGTCGGCCGCGCACTGCTCGTAGGCGGGCTTCTGGTTGTTGTCCCAGAGCCAGTAGTCGATCTGGCCCGACGCGGCAGACGTGTCGACCGCTTCGCCGTCGCCGCCGTTCGTGGCGGCGGGCTCGGACTCGCCGCCGCAGGCGGTCAGCGTGAGGGACAGGGCCGTGACGGCCGCCAAAGCGGTTCCGGCCTTACGGAAGTTGAACGTGGCCATGGGAATTCCTTTCGTGCACTTACGTGGAACGGGTGGGGTGAGTGAGTGGACGGACACGGGAGAGGGCGGGCCCGGGCTACTTGCTGCCCGAGTACCCGATCGAATCGATGATCTTGCGGGCGAACATGAAGAACAGGATGAGGACGGGGACCGCTGCCACGAGGGTCGCGGCCATGAGGCCCGCCCAGTCCGGCGAGCCGGCGGGCGTCTGGGACCTGAAGACGCCGAGCGCGACGGTGAGCACCTTGGTGCCCTCCGAGTTACCCACCAGGAGCGGCCAGAAGTAGTCGTTCCAGGTGGTGATGAAGGTGAGGATCCCGAGGGTGGTGATGGGCGCGGTGCTCATCGGCAGGATGATCTTGAAGAACGTGCGCCAGGGCCCTGCCCCGTCGAGCGAGGCCGACTCCTCGATCTCCCGGTTGATGCCCAGGAAGAACTGGCGCAGGAAGAAGATGGCGAACGGGGTCATGAGGAACGTCGGCAGGATCATGCCCGGGAAGGTGTTGAGCAGGCCGAGGTTCTTGATCAGCAGGAAGTTGGGCAGGCTGGTGAAGATCGGCGGCACGAGCAGCGCGCCGAGGAAGATGCCGAACACGAGGTTGCGTCCGGGCCAGCGGAGCCGGGCGAAGGCGTAGGCGGCCATCGCGGAGAAGAACACCTGGCCGAGCGTGACCGCACCGGCGTAGATGACCGAGTTGCGCAGGTAGAGCCAGAAGTTCACCGACGCGCCGGAGCCGCCCTCGGCGATGGCCTCCTCCTGCGTGGCGAGTCCGAGCACGCGTTCGAAGGCGCCGAACGTGAAGTCGACGGGGAGCAGCGACGACGGGTCCGACGACAGCGACCGGCTGGTCGACAGTGCCGTGCGAAGCATCCAGTAGAAGGGGAAGAGCGAGAGGATCAGGAAGGCGATCATCACGGCCCAGGCGAGGATCCGCCCAGCGCTCATCTTCTTTCGTTTCCGCACCGGCGCGTCGGTGCTGGTGTCAGCGTGGTTGGCCATGGTGGGACTCCTTTACGCCAGGTCCGACTCGCCGGCACGCAGCATCCGCAGTTGGATGGCGGCCAGGACGGCGAGGATGATGAAGAGGATGACGGCCAGGGCGCTGCCGTAGCCGAACTGACCTTCACCGAAGGCCTTCTGATAGATGTAGTACTGCATCACGCGGGTGACGTTCACGGGTCCGCCGCGCGTAGTCACGGCCACGGTGTCGAACACCTGGAACGAGCCGGTGACCGTGATGACCAGGATCATCGCCAGTACGGGACGCAGCAGCGGCAGCGTCATCTTCCAGAACGACGTCCACTCGGAGGCGCCGTCGATCGAGGCGGCCTCGTAGACGTACTTCGGGATGGTCTGCAGGCCGGCGAACACCAGCAGGGCGGTGTAGCCCATGTGCCGCCACACGTTGACGAAGGCGATGGTGGGGATGGCCCACGTCTCGTCGGCGAAGAAGGCGATCTTGGATGCGCCCATCCACTCGATGACCTGGTTGAACAGGCCGATCTGGTAGTCCAGCAGCCAGAACCACAGCATGGCGGCGATGACGTTGGAGATCAGCCACGGCAGCAGGAGCGCACCGCGCAGCGCGATCGACTTGGTCAGCCGCTGCATCATCACTGCCAGCACGATTGCGATGACCGTCTGGAAGCCGATGTTGAGCAGCACGTAGCCGACGGTCACCCACATGGCGTTCCAGAAGAGCGGGTCGACCGCGATCTTCTCGAAGTTCTCGGTGCCGATCCAGGTGGGGGTGCCCAGGATGTTGTAGCGCGTGAAGCTGAAGTAGACGCCGCGAACAGCCGGTACGAGGTAGAAGACCACGAAGCCGATGGCGGCGGGGGCGATGAACAGCAGCGCAGTGCGGAGGTCGCTTGTGCGCTTTCGGTTCGTGTCGAGGCTGTGCTCGAGTGTTCGTGTACTCACCACGTTCCCCTCTTTGGGACTGCCCCGGCATCTCTGACGGGGGGTGTGCGGGTTTGCATGATGGAATCTACACGCGTCACATGTAGAGCGCAACCTCCCGTTACCAACTTGTTATCGAGAGAATTTCACGCTTGATTTCTTGGCACAGCGGGTGCAACCATGTTGTCTACATGAGTAGATGACCGGCGGCCAACGGAGTGCCGCTAACTCGCCGGCCGCTCCCCCACACAGCACGGCCAGATCCAGGAGGGATCCCATGAGCCATCCCGTCAACGCCTTCGTCACCCTGCGGTCCGAGGGGGTCGGCGTCGTCGTCGACCTCGCAGCCGGCCGCCTCCCCGCGCTCCTCCACTGGGGCGCGGACCCCGGCGAGCTCACCCTCGACGACGTCGCCACCCTCGCGCTCACCGCCGTGATGCCCGCGGCGCCCAGCATGGTCGACGACCCCACTCGGCTGGCCATCCTCCCCGAGCACTGGGCCGGCTGGGTCGGCCGTCCCGGCCTCAGCGGCTCGCGGCCCGACGGCTCGGCGTGGTCGCCACGGTTCGTCACGCACACCCTCCTCATCGACGGTGAGCCGCGCGACGCCTCCGACGACACGCCCGCGCTGATCGAGCTGGGCACGGGCACCCTCACCGTCGTGGCCCGCGACGACGCGGCCGGCCTCGAACTCACCCTCACCCTCGAGCTCACCGCGGGCGGTGTGCTGCGCAGCCGGGCGGTGCTCGCCAACACCGGCGGCGACGAGTACCGCGTCGACGACCTGATCCTCGCCTATCCCGTCCCGACGGTCGCGTCCGAGCTCCAGGACCAGGCAGGCCGATGGGCCAAGGAGCGGGTGCCGCAGCGCCGCGCCTTCACGGTGGGTGCCCACGTCCGCGAAGGTCGCAAGGGCCGCACCGGCGCCGACGCCGCGACCGTCCTGCACGCGGGTGTGCCCGGCTTCAGCTTCGCCGACGGCGAGGTGTGGGGCGTGCACGTCGGCTGGTCCGGCAACCACACGCACCTCGCCGAGCGGAACTTCACCGGCGAGCAGGTCATCGGCGGCGGCGAGCTCCTCCTCCCCGGCGAGGTCGTCCTCTCCCCCGGCGAGTCCTACACCAGCCCCTGGCTCTACGGCTCCTACGGCGTGGGTCTCGACGAGGTCGCCCGCCGGTTCCACCGCTACCTGAGGTCGCGGCCGCAGCACCCGTCGTCGGTCCGCCCCGTGACCATCAACGTCTGGGAGGCCGTCTACTTCGACCACTCGCTCGAGCCGCTGCTGGAACTCGCGGAGAAGGCCGCCGCCGTCGGCGTGGAGCGCTACGTGCTCGACGACGGCTGGTTCGGGGCCCGTCGCGACGACCACGCGGGTCTCGGCGACTGGGTGGTGTCCCGCGACGTCTGGCCCAACGGGCTCCACCCGCTGGTCAACCGGGTCAAGGAACTCGGCATGCAGTTCGGCCTGTGGTTCGAGCCCGAGATGGTCAACGAGGACTCCGACGTCGCCCGCGCACATCCCGAGTGGATCATGGCGACCGGCGGCCGGACCCCCGTCGAGACGCGGTTCCAGCAGGTGATCAACCTCGGCATCCCGGAGTGCTACGCCCACATCCGCGACCAGATCTTCGCGATGCTGGCCGAGTACGACATCAGCTACATCAAGTGGGACCACAACCGCGACCTCATCGACGCCGGCACCCACCCGCTCGGGCGGGCCGGGGTGCACGCCCAGACCGAGGCGGTGTACCGGCTGATCGACGAGATCAAGGCCGCCCATCCGGGGCTGGAGATCGAGTCGTGCTCGTCGGGCGGCGCCCGAGTCGACCTCGGCATCCTGCAGCGGACCGACCGAGTGTGGGTGTCCGACTGCATCGACCCGCTGGAGCGGCAGGACATGATGCGCTGGACGCAGCAGCTTCTGCCGCCGGAGATGCTGGGCTCGCACATCGCCTCGCTCACCTCGCACACCACCGGCCGGACCCACGAGCTGAACTTCCGAGCCGCCACCGCCCTGTTCGGGCACCTCGGCATCGAGTGGGACCTGCGCCAGGCGTCCGACGACGAACTGGCCGAGCTGGGTGAGTGGATCTCCTTCCACAAGGCTCACCGCGACCTCCTGCACGGCGGTGACCTCGTGCGCCTCGACTTCCCCGACGACTCGCTGACGGCCACGGGCGTCGTCGCCCCGGACCGTTCGCGGGCAATCTACTCGTACGCCGCGGTCTCGACCCACGTCACGAGCCTGCGAGGCCGGCTCCGGATGCCCGGGCTCGACCCGGCCCGCCGCTACCGCGTCTCGCCCGTCCTCGTCGGGCGAGTGCCGTCCGGTCTGCGGCCGCCGGCCTGGTGGGGCGTCAAGCGCGATATGGCCACCGAGACCGTCGACCTCACCCATGGACGACCGCCGAAGCTGGTGCCTGTGGCCGAGGAGGCCGGGGTCGTCCTGCCCGGAAGCCTGCTCGCCTCCGCGGGCCTCATGGAGGCGTCCGTGCACCCCGACCACGCGCTGATCTACCTCGTCGACGCCGTCGACTGAGGCGGTTTCGGCCGCCGCGGGCCGCGGCCCTAGGCTTGGCCACAGCTGTGAGGAGGAGAGCATGTCGAGCGGAGCGGTGCGGACGACACGCGGGGCGACCCGCGACGACGTCGCCCGCCTCGCCGGCGTGAGTTCCGCCGTCGTCAGCTACGTGGTCAACAACGGGCCGCGGCCGGTGGCCGAGGCCACGCGCCAACGGGTGCTGGACGCCATCGACAAGCTGGGATACCGGCCCAACGCGGCGGCGAGGTCGCTCATCATGGGGCGCTCGGACCTCGTCGGGCTCGTGGTGCCGGACGTCCGCAACCCCTACTTCGCGGCGCTGGCGCAGGCGGTCGAGGTGGAGGCACGGGCTGCCGGGGTCAACCTCGTGTTGGCGCAGGGGTCGACGGGGCATCTCGCCGAGCTGGTCGAGTCGCTCAGTGGACACCTGGTCGCGGGCATCATCACCGCGGCCGTGCCCGAGCCCGCCGCCGTCGAGGTGATCCTGCGCAACAAGATCACGATGGTCCGGTTGAGCCTGGTGCCGCCGGACATCGACGCGACCTCCGTTCTGCCCGACTTCTACGAGGGCGGTCGAGAGGCGGTGCGACACCTCATCGAGGTGCACGGGCACCGGCGGATCGCCCTGGTCGCGGGCTCGGATACCCCGGACAGCCACACCGTGGTCGATGATCGCGAGCGGGCCTGGCGCGACGTCCTCGCAGAAGAGGGGCTGCCGCGCGACGCCATCATCCGGGTCAACTGGTCCTCGGCCGGTGGCCGCCAGGCTGCGGAGCGTCTGGTCCGGGACTTCCCCGACTGCACGGCGGTGTTCGCCATGTCGGACCAGCAGGCCATCGGCCTGATCGCCGGCCTGCACGGACTCGGCCGGTCCGTCCCCGACGACATCGCGATCACGTCCTTCGACGGTTCCCCGGAGGCCGAATTCACCATCCCCCCGTTGACGACGGCGAGCGTCCCGATGGCCGCGATGGCGAAGGCGGCGGTCCGGCAGCTGCTCCACCCGGGCGGGAAGGGCCAGGTGTTCAAGCCCGAGCTGATCGTGCGAACGTCCTGCGGCTGCTGACCGGGACCGACGGATCCGCGACCGAATCGGCAGAGCAGCCCTAGCCTGGAGACATGAGCGCCGAGGCCGCCTGTCGTCGCATCTCCGTCAAGCCCGGGGAGGCCGATTCACCCCGCGTTGAACGCGTCGACGGGGTGTGGCGGGTGCGCTCCACCGAAGCCGTCCGACAGATCCTGCGCGAACGCGACGCCACCGCGCAGGCCGGGTTCAACTCCGAGTCCATCCCCGAGGGGACCATGGCCGACGAGCCCATCCTCTTCATGGACGGGGAGCCGCACCGCCAGCAGCGCAGCAAGATCGCGCGCTACTTCGCGCCCAAGACGGTAGCTGCCCGCTACCGCGACCTCATGGAATCCCGCGCCGACGCTCTGGTGGCGGAGATGGTGGCAGACGGTCAGGCCCGGCTCGACGACGTGTCCCTGCGATACTCGACCGAGGTGGCCGCCCAGGTCATCGGGCTCACCGACTCGCGCATCGACCGCATGGCCCGCCGCCTGGAGCGCCTCTTCGACCAGCCGTCCTTCGACCCGGCCTCGTCTGAGCCCGAGGGTCGCGTCGCGAGCGCTGTGCGCCAGTTCCGCGGCAGCGTCCCCATGCTCTGGTTCTACCTGTGGGACGTGCGGCCCGCCATCCGTGAGCGCCGCAAGGCGCCGCAGGAGGACGTCATCAGCCACCTCCTCAAGGAGGGCTACGGCATCCCCGCCATCCTCATCGAGTGCGTCACCTACGGCGCCGCGGGCATGGCGACCACCCGCGAGTTCATCTCGATGGCCACGCTGCACCTCCTGCGCGACGACGCGCTCCGCGCCCGCTACGTCCAGGCGGACGAGCCCGAGCGTTATGCCATCCTCCACGAGATCCTGCGGCTGGAACCCATCGTCGGGCATCTCTACCGCCGCGCCCAGCGCGGGTTCAGCTTCACCGACGGCGGCCACACCTACACCGTCGAGCCGGGCGATCTGTTGGACCTGTTCATCCGCCAGGCCAACGCCGACCCGGCCACCGTCGGCGAGGCGCCGCTGGACCTGTGCCCCGCGCGGCCACTCCCCCGCGGCATCGGGCCCGAGGTGATGAGCTTCGGCGACGGCCCGCACAAGTGCCCCGGTAACGCCTTGGCGATTCAGGAGACCGACATTCTTCTGACAAGGCTGTTCGCCCACCGGGTGACGATGCTTCGCGAACCTCAGCTGGGGTGGGACGACATCATCTCCGGCTACGCGCTGCGCGACGTCGCGGTCGCCGTCGGCTGACCGGCACACCTACAGTTGGCTCTTGACTACCCTCTACGAATTCTCCGCGTCCACCCTCTCCGGCCGGGAGCAGTCGCTGTCCGAGTATCGGGGCAAGCTCGTCCTTGTGGTGAACACGGCCTCCAAGTGCGGCTTCACCCCGCAGTTCGCCGGTCTGGAGAAGCTGTACTCGACCCACTCCGACGAGGGGCTCGAGGTTCTGGGGTTCCCCTGCGACCAGTTCGCCGGTCAGGAGTTCGACGACGCCGCCCAGATCGCCGAGTTCTGCTCCCTCAACTACGGGGTGACCTTCCCCATGTTCGCCAAGGTCGAGGTCAACGGGGACGATGCGCACCCACTCTTCGCGTGGCTCCGCACCGAGGCCCCCGGGCCGCTGGGCGATGCCATCGAATGGAACTTCACCAAGTTCCTCGTCGACCGAGAGGGTCACGTCGTGCGCCGCTACGCGCCGAAGGTCGAGCCGTCGGCGATCAAAGCCGACATCGTGGCTCTCTTGTGACCCGCTCCGCAGCTGACCGCACGGCCCTGTTCTCGCTACCGTTCGTCGTCCTGATCGGGGCGCTCGTGGCGCTGGCGGGCAGCCAGGGCGGGGCCACCGTCGCTGGGATCCCCGTCTTCGCCATGGCGGTGACGGCCGCCTTCGTGATCCAGTGGGTGGTGTTCGTTCCGTCGTTCGCGGCACAGACGGAGCGCTTCTTCGACCTCACCGGAAGTCTGACCTACATCTCGATCACCCTGGCCATCGCCCTCCTCACCCCTGGGGTCGACGCCCGGGCGCTCCTGCTGGCGGCCCTGGTGCTCGCCTGGGCGGCGCGGCTCGGCACCTTCCTGGTGCGGCGCGTCCACAGGGCGGGCAAGGACGACCGCTTCGACGACCTCAAGCCGTCGATCATCCGGTTTCTGAGCGTATGGACCATCCAGGGCCTCTGGGTGACGCTCACCGCCGCCGCGGCCTGGGTGTCCATCACCTCGGTGACCCGGGTGGGGCTGGACTGGTTCGCCCTGATCGGGTTCGTGGTCTGGGCCGTCGGCTTCGGGATCGAGATCGCGGCGGATCTGCAGAAGAGCCGCTTCAACGCCGACCCCGCCCACACGGGCAGATTCATCTCCACTGGTCTCTGGGCACGGTCGCGGCACCCCAACTACTTCGGCGAGATCGTGCTCTGGACCGGTGTCGCGATGATCGCGCTGCCCACGCTCCAAGGCTGGCAATGGGTCGCGCTCGTCTCACCCCTCTTCGTGACGCTTCTCCTCACCAAGGTGAGTGGCGTCCCGCTGCTGGAGAGGAAGGCCGACAGCAAGTGGGGCGGACAGCCCGACTACGAGGCGTACAAGGCGAGCACACCGGTCCTCATCCCCAGGCTCCGGTGAGCAGATTCAGCTGGGCGACGGTGAGCCGACGCTACCTGCGCGCCACCTGACGCAATGTTGCACGGCGGAGCCAATGTCGCGCTTGGCCTGCACGGATGACCGCCATACCCATCGGAGGCGCTGGTGCGCGTGCCAGACTCGGGCGAGGACGCCGTCGGACCGGCGGCCCACAGAGGGAGGACAGGCATGCCGCACGGAGACATCACCCACATCGACATCCCGGTGACGGACCTCGACCAGGCGCAGCGCTTCTACAGCGAGCTGTTCGGCTGGCAGATCGCGGAGCTGCCCGGCTTCGAGGGCTACCCCATGTGGCAGGCCCCCAACAAGATCAGCGGAGGAGGGCTGGCGCCACGCGGTGAAGGTTTCACGCAACCGCGGTCCTACGTGGAGGTGGACTCGATCGACGAGGCCCTCGCCAAGGCCGAGGCGAACGGTGGCCGCGTGCTCATGGCCAAGGCGCCGATCAGCGAGACCAGCTGGTGGGCGATTTTCGAAGACCCCTTCGGCAACCACATCGGCCTGTACGAGGGGACGACCGACACGCAGGCCCCAGAGGCCTAGGGTTCGCCGGGGGTGAGCCAGGTCCCCTAGTGTCCGCGGGACCAGGGTTCCGTCTCCGGTCGGAACCGCCCGGCAACTTTCTCGCTGTGGAGCCGACTGCGTGCATATGCACGCAAGAAGCCCTCCAGCGAGAAAAGTGCGGATGAGCTCAGCTCCCGCCGAGAAACACCGCCGCCAGAAACGCCGCGTAGACGACGGCGGCCGCGACCGCCAGCCCCTCCGAGGCCCGCTGCCATCGGCCGCGCAGCGCTGCCATCGCCAGAGCTCCTGCGAGGAGGGCCCAGACCACCTGATGCCCCCACGCGACGATCAGACGCGACCAGCCCCCATTGTCCGGGGTCTCGACGCCGTCCCCCACGGTCGCGAACACGACGGCGATCACCGCCGCCGCGACCGCACCGGCCGTGTAAAGCCACCGGCGCCACCGGGGCGCGTCCTCACCGCCGGTCACGTCGCGGCGCCCTCGGGCTCGCTGCCCGGTGAGGACAGGCCCGCCGCCTCCATGAGCTCGACACCGAGCGGTCCCGGGTTGTAGGCGACCTCCCACCGGATCCCGTCCGGGTCGGCGAAGTACCCGCTGTAGCCGCCCCAGTCCCGGGTCTGCCCCGAGACCACGTCGCCGGCGCCCGCGGCGGCCGCATCGGCGAGCACCCCATCGACGTCTTCCGGCGCCGGGACGTTGTGCGCAAGGGTGAGCGGGACGAGGCCATCGCCGCGGGCGATCGGGCCGACCTCGGCCTCGAACTGGTCTTCGTCCCAGAGCGAGAGGACCAACGTCGGCGCCAGGCGGATCATGATGATCCCCTCGGCCTCGAAGGCCGGCCTCCAGCCCAGCCCCTCGACGTAGAAGCGCCGTGCGGCGCTCACGTCGGTGACTGCGAGGGTGATGAAGTTCACTCGGGCGTCCATGACCCGACGGTACCGGCCGAGAACGCCACTTGACCGGAGTTCGGAAGCTGAGGACGCTGGAGGTATGCGTGTCGCCGACGGTCTCGTCCGGCTTGCGCGATGGTCGCTGGTGACCGTCGCGGCCGTTCTCGGGATCATCGTCGCTGCCGCCGGGCTCGGGCAGCGCGCACCCCAGCCACCTCCCGCTGCATCGGGGTCGTGGGCGACTCCCGAGGAGCTCGGCGACTTCATCGCGCAACGATCGGCCGATCTGCGCCTGGCGGGTGTGGCGGTCGTCGTCGTCCGCGACGGCGACGTCTACGAGGAGAGCTACCTGGGCACGGCCGGAGCCGGGCGGCCCGTGACCGCGGACACGCCCTTCGTGCTGGGCTCCACGAGCAAGCAGTTCACCGGACTCGCCGTCCAGCGGCTCATCGCCGACGGCCGACTCGCCCTCGACACCACGGTCGCGGAGGTTCTGCCGGATGTGGAGGCGGACGGGGACGTCGGGCACATGTCGGTGCGGCAGCTCCTCACGCACACCTCCGGCCTCACGACGACGACGGGACTCGAGCAGTGGGGGTGGATGCCGGGCCGCTCCCCGTCGATCGCTGACAACGCACACGCGTTGACCTCGGCGGCGGCCGACGCGCAGGGGAGCTACGAGTACTCCAACAGCAACTACGACCTCCTCGGCGCGATAGTCGAGGAGGTCACCGCGCAGCCGTTCGCCGCGGCCGTCGAGGAGTTGGTGCTCGGCCCACTGAGGCTGGCCCAGACCACGGCTGGTCCCGACTCGGCCACCCTCGACGACGTCGCCGTCGGCTACCACTCATGGCTCGAGGTGGTGACGGTGCCGACGCCGTGTCCCTGTACACCCGGAGCGGTCCCCTCCGCATTCATGGTCTCGACCGCCGCGGACCTGACACAGTTGCTGCGGGCCCACATGGGCAGCGTTCCGACAGAGCTGCCCGACGAGGTCCTCGCCACAGCGCGGGAGCCCCTGACGACCATCGACCCGTACTCGCAGTACGGCTCCGGCTGGGTGGTGCGGCCATTGTGGGAGCAGCTGGTGTCGGTGGGCGATCCCGTCGACGGGGCGGACCTGCCGTCGTGCGTCGAGCATCTGGGCAGCACCTATCGTTCCCAGTCCTATCTGATGGCGTGCCCGTCGCTCGGGTTCGGGATCGCCGCGCTGACCAACACGGGGGCCGGCATCGACACGACGAGGTGGTCGCGTTTCCAGACCGACCTCACGCATCTCGCACTCGGCACGCCGACGCCCGCGCCGGGGTTCAACCCCGTCGAGTCGAACGCGCCGGTGATTATTCCCGGTCTGCTGCTGGCGCAGGCCTTGAGTCTCCTGCCGCTGACGGCTGCGCGCAGCGGGACGTGGCGCGTGGCGCTCGCCCTGGGCGGCGCCATCGTCGGGCCCGTCCTCTGGTGGGGATATGCCCCGACCCGGCTCGGCCCACGCCTGCCCGTTGCCTCCCTCTGGGCGCAGGCGCCCGAGCTGGGGATCGCCACGCTGGTCAGCACGGCTTTGGCGCTGGTGGCCGCGGCCTTGGCAGCGACGTGGGCGGCATCGCGTCGGCACGGCCCGGCACGCAGGAACTGACCGGGAATCGGGTCCGCACTACTACACGCGGCAGTAGTCTTCCCCCGTGCTCACGCAACGGACGTCGTCGTCCCCCCTGACCTGGTCCCTCCCCATCGCAGCCCTCATGATCGTGTCCAGCCTGGCCGGCCTGTTCCTCCCCCGCGTCTACGCCCAGGAGACGGTCAACTGGATGCTGCAGGCCCAGGGACAGGACGTGGGCAACCTCATCGCCGCGGTCGTGCTCCTCTGGTCGGCGCAGCGCTACCGGGCAGGGTCGTACCGGGCGGGCGCCGTGTGGCTGGGCACCCTGCTCTACGTCATCTACGCCTTCGTCGTCTACGCCATGGCGGTGCACTTCAGTCCGCTCTTCCTCGTCTACGTGGCCGTGCTTGGACTCAGCGCCTGGGCGGTCATCCGGCACATCGACGCGTTCCGGGCCGCGCCCGCGCCCGTCCCCGCCGCCCCGGCCCGGAGACTGGCCGGCTGGACCCTGATCGCCACCGGAATCCTGTTCGGGGGCCTGTGGCTCTCCGAGCTCATCCCGGCGACGGCGAGCGGCCAGCTCCCCGCCAGCCTCGAAGAGGCCGGGCTGTGGGTCAACCCCATCCACGTCATCGACCTCTCGGTGGTGCTGCCCGCGTTCGTGATCACCGGCCTGGGCGCTCTGCGGCTCCGCGCGGACGGCCTCACCTGGGCCGCGCCGTGGCTAGTCTTCTCCGCCCTGATGGGCACGAGCATCGTCGCCGCCATGCTGCTGATCGCCGGGCACGGATTCCCTGGCACGCTCCCGCCCACCGTCATGGTCTCCGTCGTCGTCCTCGTCAGCCTTGCGGCGCTGGTGCGCTTCCTCGCCGGAGCTCCGCAGCCAGCGCGCGTCCCAGCACCGCTGCGTTGAGCGCGTCCGCGTCGGCGTGCACCGCGACCTCCAGCCGCCCCGCATAGGACATCGCGGCCACGCCGAGCCGCACGTTGCCCTGGATGGGCGCCACGGGCCAGGCGTGCAGCAGCGGCGCTCCCGCGACGGCCAACGGACGTTCGGGACCCCGGACGTTGGTGACGAACAGCGCGATGAACCGCTGGCGCCGGGCGAGGCGAGCGAAGATCCGCGAACCCCAGCGGCTCCGCGTGAGTTCGAAGCTGCCCTGGTCGCGGGCCGCCTCCTTCGCCTCGCGGGTGACGGCCGCGATGCGGACCATGCGGTCAGCGGCGTCGGCCACGCCAGTCGGGAGCCGCGCGAGCATCACTCCTACAGCGTTGCCCGACCGCCCGTGCCCACCCGGGAGGGCCACCGGGACGCTGGCGGGGAGGACGTGCGGCACCGGCTGGCCGGCCTCGCGCAGCGCGGCCTCGGCTCCGCCTGCGACGGCGGCCAGCAGGGCGTCGTTCACCGTCGCCCCAACACGCTTGGCTCCCGCGCTCACGGCACCCAGGTCGCCGTCGACGAAGGCGACGCCGCGGCGCGGTCCGATGGGGCCGAGCAGCACGGTGCGTGCGACGGTGGGCCGGATCACCGCCGCGACCCTCACGAGGCCTGCGGCCACTCTGCGGATGCGCCGACGCAGGCTCGTAGGCCGGCGGGGCGCGGCGATGGTGGGCGCGGCCCTCGTCTCATCGGCGTCGCCCCCGAAAAGCTCCCGGACCAGCCGGACGCCCGCCACCCCGCCGGCGACACAGTGGTGGACGCGCAGGATGATCCCGGGTGCCGTGGGGGTCGCGCCCGGGACGACGAGCAGCTCCCACAACGGCCGATCCGCCGGCAACGGCCGCGTCATCAGCTGTGCGGCGAGGTCGGCCAAGCCCTGCACACCCGGCACCGGGTCGACGGACCGGATGTGCCAGGTGAGATCGGGCGGGGAGTCCTCCCAGTAGAGGTCGCCGCCCCGCCCCCGCACGCGCTGCATGAACCGTCCCAGGCCGACGCTCCGGTCGGGCGCTCTGAGGCACGCGTCGATGGCCCGGCGGAGCAGCGCGAGGTCGGGGGTCCCGCCCGGGGCGGCGAAGCCACCTGGGGCGAGGAGCCCGGCCAGGAGGAAGGCGTTGACCGCTGTGGCCTGTTCCGAGCCGGGGTTCACCAGCCCATCGGGTAGCCGTCAGCCCGCGGCTCCGAGCCCGCGACGAGGACGCTGGCCGAGTCGTGCGGGTCCAGCCGCCAGATGGCTTGTCCGCGCCCGAAGACCGCCGGGTTCGCCGCGACCTCGACGTCGTGGCCCTGCCCACGCAGGCGCGTCACGACGCCCTTCCCTGCCGCACCTTCCACCTGCACCCGGCCCGTCCCCGGGTCCCAGAACCAGCGCGGGCGGCCGAGCGCGGTCTGGGGGTCGTCTCCGCCGTCGACGGTGTGCAGAACCAGCTGCACATGGCCCTGCGCCTGCATGTCGCCTCCCATCACGCCGAAGGGCCCGACGGGGGCGCCGGCGCGGGTGAGGAACCCGGGGATGATCGTGTGGAACGGGCGCTTGCCCGGGGCCAGCTCGTTGGGGTGCCCCGGCTCGAGCGAGAAGCCGGCGCCGCGGTTCTGCAGCGAGATGCCCGTTCCTGGCACGACCACCCCGGATCCGAAACCGTGGAAGTTGCTCTGGATGAAGCTCACCATCATCCCGCTGCCGTCGGCCGCGCAGAGGTAGACGGTGTCAGAGGAGCGGGGATCCAAGGCACCGGGAGGCACGGCCCGCGGCCCGATGGCGGCGCGGCGGGCGGTCGCGTGCGCTGCCGACAGCAGTTCCTCGACGGGCACATCGACGACTCCCGGGTCACCGACGAGCGCATGGGCGTCGGCCAGCGCCAGCTTCACCGCCTCGATCTGCCGGTGCCAGTCGGCCGCCTCCTCGGGCGCGAAGCCATCGAGGACGTTCAGGGCGATGAGCGCGGCGATCCCCTGGGTGTTCGGCGGGATCTCCCACACCTCGTGGTCGCGGTACCGGGCGCTGATGGGCGTGACCCACTCGCTGCGGTGACCGGCGAGGTCATCAGCGGCGAGCCGCCCCCCGGTCGCGGCAGCGAAGGGGACGATGCGCCCCGCGAGTTCCCCGCGGTAGAAGTCCTCGCCGCCGGTGTCGCCGATGGCGGTAAGCGTGGCGGCCATCTCCGGGCTGCGCCACACCTCGCCGACGCCGGGGGCCCGGCCGCCGGGCGCGAACAGCGGCAGAAATCCCCGAGCGCTCGGCTCCGACTGACGCGACTGCGCCGCCGCGACACCACGTCCCCACCCCCAGGCGACGACCCCGGAGACCGGGAAACCCTCGTCGGCCAGGGCGACGGCGGGCGCCAGGACCTCGGAGAACCCCAGCCGCCCGAAGCGCTGGTGCAGGTCCGCCCAGCCGCGGACCGCCCCCGGGACGGTGACGGATTCCCAGCCCGTGGTCGGCATGACGGCCCGTCCGTCGCCCCGCAGCCGCGCGGCCGACGCCGAGGAAGGAGCCCTGCCGGAGCCGTTGAGCCCGAGGAGCCGCTCCCCGTCCCAGACCAGCGCGAACGCGTCCGAGCCCAGACCGTTGCTGCACGGTTCCACGACCGTCAGGCACGCGGCCATCGCGATCGCGGCGTCGACGGCGTTGCCCCCGGCGCGCAGGATCGACAGCCCCGCCTCAGCGGCGAGGGGCTGGGACGTGGCGACGGCGCCCCGGCGGGCGAACAGGGGCTGTCGTCGGCCGGGCTCTGCGAGGGCTGACAGGTGCATGGTCACCATCATGGCCCCGAAGAGCGGCAACGCACGTGGAGATTCTCGACGCCCCAGCGCCCGGCGACGCGGGGTGGGACCATCGGAGTCGTGAACCCGCCGCGCACCGACCCGTCCTGGAGGACCCCTATCTGATCGGTGCCGCGTCGGCCGCGACGTTCGTTGTCATGGTCCTGGTCCCCGTGGTCCTGTTATTCGCGGCCCCGATCCCCCCAACGGAGGGCCGTGCGCTGCTGGAGTACATCGCGGAGCACCCCGTCGTGTATCTGACGCAGTTGGTGTCGTTCGTGGGGCTCGCGGTCCCGGCCCTGCTCGTGTTCACGGGCGCCGCCGAGGCGCTGATCGCCGCCACGAACGCGGTGTCGTGGGCGGGAATCCTCACCGCGGCCGCGATCCTGATCCTCTCGGCCGTCATGCTCCGGGCCGGCTCGGGTAAGGCGGTGGCCGTCCTCGGCATCCTGACGGGAGCGCTCGGCATCGTCAGTGAGACGTTCCGGCCCTACATGGGCATGTCGTACATGGTCTACGGCCTGCTGCTGCCCGCCTGGTTCGGACTGGTGGGGTGGCGTTTGTGGCGCATCACCCGCGTCGCGCCGGAAGGGACAGAATGGGAGTCATGACGGAGCTCAACGGACACAAGATCGCATTCCTCTGCAAGCGCGGCGTCGAACAGCCGGAGCTGACCGAGCCATGGCAGGCCGTCCTCGACGCGGGCGGACAGCCGATGCTGGTGAGTGAGGAGCCAGGCACCATCACGGCACTCAAGGGCGACTGGGACCGCGGCGACGACTTCACCGTCGACGTCACCCTCGACGAGGCCGACCCCGACGACTACCTCGGCCTGGTCCTCCCGGGCGGGACGCTCAACTCGGACAAGATCCGCACCAACGAGGACGCGCAGGCCTTCGTCAAAGCGTTCATGGACGCCGACAAGCCGGTCGCGCCGATCTGCCACGGCGCCTGGATCCTCATCGAGATCGACGCCGTCCGCGGCCGGACTCTCACGTCCACCACCCGCATCCGCACCGACCTGCGCAACGCAGGCGCCACCTGGGTCGATCAGGAGTTCGTCAGCGACGGAAACCTGCACTCGAGCCGCAGCCCGCGCGACATCGAGGCGTTCAACGACGGCATCATCCGCGCGTTCGCTGAAGCCGCGGCTGACTTCCACCACGCCGAGTCCTGAGGGATACCCCCGCTCAGCCCTGGTCTTCCTCCTGGTCGAACTCCACGTCGCGGCGCTGGTCCAACAGGTCGGCCTCGTCCGCCTCTATCGGCGTCGGGCTCTCGTGCAGAACTGCGGCCACCTCCTCGGGCTCGTTCTGGAGCGCCTCCTCCGACAGTTCATCGGGGCGCGGCGCGGGCCAGTCATCCGGATCCGGCGGTAGTCCCTCCACAGGGTCGGGAAGGATCGTGACCATGTCGACCTCCTCACAGAGTTCTCCCTCGAGACTACCCCCGAGGCCGCTTCACCGCCCCGCGACGCTCGATCGACAGGCCGCGGCTGCACTCGCCGCTCATTGGTAGAACTGGGAGTGAACACCAGCCGAGTTCTACCAACTAGGCGGTGGAGTCCGTGAGATCCCTGCCGGGGGAATCTCACCTAGTCTGGTCGGGTGAGCGACCTGCGGATACCGCCCGGGCCTGGACTGCCCGCTGGCCTGGTCGTGCCCGCAAGCGAACTGATCGAGCGGTACTCGCGCTCGTCCGGGCCTGGAGGCCAAGGCGTCAACACCGCCGACTCGCGTGTCCAGTTGTCGTTCGACATCTCAGCCTCCTCCGTGCTGGACGAGACGCAACGTGATCGACTGCTGCACCGGCTGCGCACGCGGCTCGCGGGTCCGGTCGTCACGGTGGTGTCCACCGCGACCCGATCACAGCGTCAGAACCGGATCGACGCCCGGGATCGACTGGCTGCCATCCTCCGCGAGGGGCTCGCGCCGCCGTCGCCACCGCGGCGGCGCACCCGGCCGACGAAGGGCTCGGTTGAGCGCCGGCTGGCCGCCAAACGGCGGCGCGGCGAGGCCAAGCGCGATCGCGCCCGGCCTGAGGGGATGTCGGCGTAGACCGCTACGGTCGCGCAAGGCTGAGGTCGTCGGCGCGACCCAATGTCTCCCTCAGCGAGCAGTGGCCGCCAGGATCGATTCCCGAGCGTCGCCGGGCGAGGCCTGCAGGACCGGGATCCCCATGGTGTTCAACATGCGGGCCATACCCTCCCCCATGTGGTCCACCACGACGGCCTCGACGCGCTGCTCCTTGAGGAACCGCACGACCCGGGCGTGGTGCGAACCATGCGTGCCGGCGTCGTGGGACTCGTCCCACCGCACCTCGTGGACAGTCCAGTCCGCGACGTCGCCGTCACGCACGTCGGCCACGCCGACCCAGTGCGCCCGTCCACACGCGTGGGCCGATTGACCTTCCTCGGTGACGGGTGTGGCCACGATCATGAGCTCAGTCCTTCCTGATGGCGCCGTTCGAGCGGATCGCCCTACTGAGGGCACCAAGGCCACCCAGGATAGCGGCCACCGCCCCGATGGTGATCACGATGGGCAGCGGTTCGGCGAGCTCGGCGCCACCCTGGGTGCGATAGGCGAGGAGTGCGAGCCCAATGGCTAGGAGGGCCAGTCCGAGGACAACGGCGGCGGTGCGGTTCATGGCAGACCTTTCGGTGAGAGGAGACCTAGGCATTGTGGCCCTCGCGGCGGAATCGGGCGTGCGCCCCCGCCGCGACGATGACGATCCAGGCCGCGAGCATCCCCAGACCCATCACGAACACGGGCAGCGCCCCCGGCTGGCTGGAGGTCACGCTCAGCGCCTGCATGACAGCAACGCCCGGTGTGGCGGCGAGGGCGAAGCTGAGGAGCGGCGTGAGCGCCGGCGGTGCCGCGAGCTGGGCGGCACCGATAGCGAGCGGCAGCACGAGCAGCGCACCCATCGCGACCGCCATAGCAGCGGCCCCACGACGCGCGAGCGTCCCGGTGAGGAACCCGAGCAGGGCGGTGAGGGGCACGACCAGGGCCGCGGCCACCATCGACATCGCCGCCAGACGGACGTCGATCCCGGTTCCCCCAGAAACTGCGAAGCCGCCGGCCAACACGAGACCTGCCGCCAGCAGGCCTGCCACGGCGCCGGTCACCATGGGCGCGACGGCGCGGGCGGTCAGGAGTCGTGGGCGGTTCGGAACCACCAGCAACGAGCTGAGAACGGTCCCGTCAGATGTCTCCGCCGCGGCCGAGGACAGAGCCGCCAGGCCAGCCAGGACTGCGACGACGCCAGCGGCGGTCTCCATCGCTACCGGAACTGATCCGGCGGCGCCCCCGGCGCCTCGTGGATCGAAGGCCGCGACGAAGGCCAGGGCGCCCAGGCCGGCGAGCACCCCGAGCCCGACGATGACAGCCATCCTGACGCGGAACCTCCCAGAGCCGAGGTGGCGGCGCACTTCGCTCCTCACGACGGTGGACCACCGCTGCGCGGCCACCTGCTCGATGACGTGCGGACTCATGCGGCCTCCTCCTGCTTGCGGTCGGACGTGGTGGAGGACAGGAACAGATCCTCCAAGGAGTGGATGCGCGGGGCAAGGTGCGACAGGGACAGTCCGGCGCCGAACACAATCTGGCCAACCCGCTCGGCGCGTGCGCCTGCCACGAGCGCTCCATCGCCCTCCGGTCGCGCACTGAGCCCCTGCGCGCTGAGCAGCTCCACCACAGCTCTGAGGTCCGGCGACGCGATGTAGACCTCAGGCTCCGCCGTGTGGCTGGCCAGTTCGGCCAGTGTCCCTGCGCGGACGACCTTCCCCTCGTGCAGCATGACGATTCGATCGGCCACCATCTCCAGCTCCGCCATCAGGTGGGAGGACAGCAGAACCGCCTTCCCGCAGGCGGCCTGCTCTCTCAGCAGCCCGCGGAGCCAGATCACTCCGTTGGGGTCGAGCCCGTTCACCGGCTCGTCGAGCATGATGTTGGCCGGGTCACCGATCAACGCGGCAGCGATCCCCAGACGCTGTCGCATGCCGAGGGAGTAGGTGCGGATCTCTCTTCGGTGGGCGCCCCACAGACCGACTGTTTCCAACATCGGCCGGACCCGCGTCGTCGGGAACCCCTGGGTCTCACAGACGAACCGGAGATGATCCTCTCCGGAGCGACGTGCGGGGAGCCATTCGCCACTCAAGTAGACGCCGAGAGTGCGGGCGGGGACCAGCGCGTCGGAGAAGGGCCGGCCGTTGACGGCGGCGGCGCCCGAGTCCGCGGGGATCAGGCATGCCACGATCTTCATGAGTGTGGTCTTCCCGGCGCCATTGGGACCGACGAAGCCGGTCACGTGGCCGTCCTCCGCTGTCAACGATACGTCGGCGAGGACCTGCTTGCCCCCGAGCTGCTTGGACACTGATCTGGTTTCTATCATCGAAGGGTCTCTCTCGTGTGGGAGGGATACGACGTGATGGCCTGGTGAGACCGAACGATCGCAGCAGCGTCCCTGGCTGACACCGGTATGGCGAATCCGCGGAGCCGCGACGGTGACAGTCCTGATGACGAGTCGTCCGCGGGAGAACACTAGGAAGCCGGACACTCCAGGAACAGGGCCTGGATCAGACCGTGCCCGATGGGTGACACGAGAATCTACTTTCGGCGACCCCTAGGCGAAGCCGAAGACCGGCGGCACGACCACCACGACGATGGCCGCCCACGCGGCGTAGATCGGCAGGTAGGCCATCTGCCAGCGCTCGAGCGAGGCTTGCGTGCGCCGTCGACGAAGGAAGCCGAGCAACATCCAGGCGAGCCACGCGAGGTTGATGAACAGGACAATGTTGAGGCCCAAGGCCACCAGCTTGTTCGGGCTCGGCCCCCACAACGCGATGCGGCTCACCATGGCGCTCAGCCCGACAGCGTCGACGACGAGGGCGCTGACGACGAGCACCAACTGCAGCCTGTCGAAGGCCCCAGGCGGGGCCCCCGGGCCTCTGGCTGACATGGAGAACAGGGCCAGAGCGAGGACGACGACGAGCAGGAGATCGAAGATGATGAGGACCTCGCGGTCGATGTCCACGGTGCGAGTCCAGGCCATGGCCCCGAGGAAAGCCAGGAGGAGGAGAGCGAACAGGGGCGTGAACAGCTTGGTGAGTACCGGGGCGATGTTCTCGATGACCGACCTCTTCGCCTCCACCAACAGCGCGGCCACGATAACGGAACCCGCCGCGCCGAAGGGCAACACCCACTCCACGACGACGTCCTCGACCTCGAGACGGATGGCGGAGAAGACGGCCACCGACAGCCCCACGAGCACCCCGCCGCCCAGGGCGATGAGCGCGAAGTAGATCGCCCACTCCCCCGTGAACCTGACGGCATCCATCCGCGCGTCGCTCTGCCGCCAGCGGGTACCGGCGTGCGCCAGCCCGACGACGAACCACAGCAGGACCGGAAGGTGCACCACGAGGAGGATCTCGGTCGCGGAGGTCTCGGTCGCACCGGGGAACGGGTAGATGTTGGCGACCACGGCCGCGACGGCGAAGAAGGCGCCCACCGTAGCAATGGCGACACCCACCACCATTGCGCGCCGCGTGGTTCTGATCGAGTCGTCCCCCGCCACGAGGAGGCGGCTGACCAAGGAGTTCTGCTGGCCTCGGGCCCAGTCGCGTGTCAGCGCGTCCTCTGACGCGAGGCGCGTCGCGGCGATCAGGAACGCCTCGTCCGCCGAAAGACCCGCCAAGGCGAGATCCTCGGCATGGGAGCGGAGCCGCTCCTCCAGGGCGTTGACATCAGGTGCCGCGGCGCCCCGTCGGGTCAGCCATGCGCGCCACTCAGCGATCCGCCCGTCGAGGTCAGCTCCTGTCGCACCGTCCAGCGGCATTGGATCAGCCCTCGCGAGCGGGTTCGGGCGACGTCATGGCACCAGTGTGCTCCCACGGGATGCACCGGCGACAGGATGACCAGCGCGACGGCGCCCGTCGCCGAGATCTGGTTACAGCGGCGTGGCGCAGGCCACCGGCGACATCGGGCCCTCCAGACCGGTGGTCGATACCGCCGCGACCGCGTAGCAGCGCTCCGCGGAGGGATCGCCACCGGATGGCCACGGCCAATAGTCAGGAGCGTCGACGACTCCCAGCCCGGATGGCGCCGCCGGCGGACGGCAGCACCACGGCAGCCGGGCGAAGCCCCGGATGCGCGTCATCACGTCGGACATGATTGGCCCCTCTCAGTCGATCGACACCCCGCCAGCTACGCCGTCCAGCCCAGCAGAGCCCCGCCGAGCGATACTCCCCCGACCAGCAGCACGAGCGCCGCAACAGGCACCGCCGGGGCCCAGTGGGGGTGCCGACTAAGGAGCCAGATGGCGACGCCGAGGAGCGCCACCCAGGCGAGAAGGAACCCCACGAGCCATGGGGCGGGCGTCACCAGTCCTGCCACCAGGTAGAGGTAGCCGACCACGACGTGGGCCGCGATCCCCAGGTATCCGAGCACGCGGTGCCAGCGGGGCGAGGCTGGCTGAGCGGGGGGCGCTTGGCTCATCTTGCCAAACTACTCCCGGTCAGCGGCGTCCGAGGCCAGACGCGGAATGCAGGGGCGGGCAACCGTACCTCAGGCGCAGCCCCCTGCACCTCCGAGGGACGGTGACCCATCACGAGGTGACACGTGGGCAGGGACAGCGGCCTCGCGCAGGCTACGTCTCGAACAGCCTCTCGACCCCGGCGACAGGAACGAGACCGACCGCAGCTGCCGCCAGACCCGCATCCGTCGTGATGAGGGCGTCGGCCTGGAGCTTGACCAGCGCGATGCACTCGGCGTCACGCGTCGTGGGCCAGCCCTGCGCCCGGGCGATGTCCCAGGCCGTGCGACGGCTCACGCGGTCGTTCAGAAGCCGAAGCTTCATCTCGGTGAGTCGGTCGTGGAGAGCGAGCGCTTCGCGCTCCGTCAGTTCTCCGTCTCCGACCCTCTGGAGCAGTAGGTCCATGACCTGCGAACGGATCGAGGCAGGAGCGACCAGCTGATGGGTTGGCGCCACCGTGCCGCCGCCCTCCAGGAGCTGCAGCAGCGTTCTCGCGTCGATGACGAACCGGGTCATGCTCCGCCTGTAGGTGCTGTGGCGCGCAGCACCTTCGCCATAGCCTTGCCGCGGGCGAGCTCGTCGACGAGCTTGTCGAGGTAGCGGATGTCGCGCATGAGCGGATCCTCGATCTCCTCGACCCGCATCCCACAGATGACGCCCGTGATGAGCGAGGCGTTCGGGTTGAGGGTCGCGGCCGCGAAGAAGTCACGGAAGGAGGTCTCCTCGGCGAGGTGCCGTCGGAGTTCCTCACCCTCGATCCCGGTCAGCCACGCGATGACCTCGTCCAACTCGGCCTGGGTGCGACCCTTGCGCGCCAGCTTCTCGACGTACAGGGGGTAGACCGACGCCAGCGGCATCGCGTAGACGCGTTCGTTGCGGGAGGCCATTCCCGGAGTCTATGCAGCTGGTCGCGGCGCGGGAGTCAGATACGGGCGCTCTGACGTCACTCTCGTCCCACCGAATCTGCCATGACCATTCCTTCGTCGACACAGGCGAGGCGGCGATGCCACCGCGATAGTCACCAGTGCTGCAATCGGAGGGCGGCGCACCGACCAAGATCCCCTCAGTCAGCGAGGGGGATCTGCCACGGCCGGCGCCCGTACCCGAGTCCGTCTGGCGATAGGCGGGGAGTCGGTCCTCCGTAGTCCGCGCCAGACCTACCACTCGGCATCGTCGTTCGTCGGACGCGCCTCCACTCGCTGGCTCGGGGCCGCCCCGTGGCCGTTGCAAGCATCAAGGGCGTCCGCGGTGGTGGCGCCGGTGACACCCAACGCACGGACCAGCCGGGCCGTCGGCTACTGGAACCGGCTGGTCTTGCCCGGCTCGATGTACCAGTCGCGCTCCCACCGATGGCGCTCCAGGATTGTCAGCTCGTCTGCGGGAAGCGGGCCACGATCACCGGTCGCCGCGTTGCGCTCGACGTTGCGCACCGTCCGCATCCCCGCAATCACCGTCGAGACCGCCGGGTGAGCCAACACGAGCCGCAGCGCCCGATCCCGAAGGTCATCGGCGTCGATGCCGAGCTCAGTCGTGAGCGCTGTCACGTGCTGTTCCAGCTCGACGGTCCGTCCCCCGCCGAAGTAGTGGGAGCGGAAGTCCGCAGGGTCGAACCGGGTGTCTGCGGTGATGCGGCCCATCAGCCCGCCCTCGTCGAGCGCGACCCGCACGATCACCCCGACGCCGTGCTCCTGGGCGGCAGGAAGGAGTTCTTCCTGGGGCTGCTGGTGGAAGACGTTGTAGATGACCTGCACCGTGTCGACGGTGCCGGTGCGCACCAGCGCAACTCCCTGCTCGGGTTCGTAGTCGTTGATGGAGACGCCGAAGAAGCGGATCTTGCCTTCGTTCTTGAGCGATTCGATGGTCTCCAGCCAGTCGCCCTGGCCGACCCACTCGTCGCTCCACACGTGGAACTGCAGCACATCGAAGGCGTCGAGCCCGCTCGCGCGAAGGCTCTCCTCGAGACTGGCGCGGATGTGCGCGCCGGGAAACGTCCGCTCCACGGGAACGCCGCGGCGGGCCGGCCACTCGCCGTTCTTCGGTGGCACCTTCGTCGCCACGTGGCCCGCCCCACACTCTTCACTGCACTGTCATCCCGATGTGCGAGCCTGCAATCTGTCTGATTCAGACCGTGCTGATTGAATGATTCAGGTCCTGCTTCTTGCCCTCCTTGGTTGAGCGTACGTCATGACGTACGCTTGGGGCGGAGGTGGTTTCCATGACTGCTGTGAACGCGACGTCTGCCCGGGCGAATCTGTACCGGTTGATCGATCAGGTCAACGAGGAGTCCGAGCCGTTGACCATCACCGGGCAGCGTGGCAATGCTGTGCTTGTCGGCGAGGAGGACTGGCTGGCCATTCAGGAGACACTGTTCCTGGAGTCGGTGCCTGGGTTGGCTGAGTCGATCCGTCGTGCCCGCGCGGAGGGTGTCGATGCGGGCTCGACCGAGCTGGACTGGTGAACTCCTGGACTCTGGTGTACTCGCGCCAGGCCCAGAAGGACGCCAAGAAGCTGGCCTCCCCGGGGCTGAAGACGAAGGCGCAGCACCTGTTGGAGGTCCTGGCCCAGGATCCGTTCACCACCCCACCCAAGTACGAGAAGTTGGTCGGCGCCCTCGTGGGCTGCTACTCAAGACGCATCAATATCCAGCACCGACTTGTCTATGAGGTGCTCCCTGAGCGCCACGTCGTCCACATTCTGAGGATGTGGACGCACTGCGAGTAGAACTTCACCGACGCCCGCTTCTAATGGGTTCCAGCCGAGCTTCTGGCAGGCTCGGTCCTGTAGCGGCTGGCGGGTCAGCACTCTCCTCTTCTGATCGCTGTTTGAGGTCTTGCGGCAGACCGTGCGCCCGCTGGTCGTGGGGAGGC
>Ga0209347_1000351_pt1 | contig 124301 bp, 92 predicted proteins | sample AutmiccommuBRH23_FD_187382 | JGI IMG/M metagenome (GOLD analysis project Ga0209347, IMG submission 187382) | Deep subsurface microbial communities from Mt. Terri, Switzerland - Autotrophic microbial communities BRH/23 (SPAdes) (version 2) | ecosystem: Environmental > Aquatic > Deep subsurface >... | reverse complement strand
GTCGATCGACCTGTCGGCACGCAACGATGGCACAGGCGGCTATTCGATCTGAGATAGCAGTTCCGGTGCCGTCACGAGTTCGCGCACACCGTGGGACGTCGTCTCTTTGAAGACATTGCCCTTGGCAGCCCACTGATTGAGGGAGTTGATGTCGACTCGTGCACACATGGGGCGGACACTCCATGTCACCTGCAGCGGCGAGCATGTAGACTGATCGAAGGCGGGGCCTGTCGTCGATCCCCTGAACACGACCGGTGTTCCGGTTCCGACTGGCAGCGCCTTTGGCTGGTGGCGGCCGTTGATGACCGTATTGTCGTATACATAGTCATTGAAATTGATCGCCGAAGTGTCGTTCACCACGAGGAAAGCCTGGGCTTCTACACGCAATGTCGGGTTTTCGCATGAATCGCTCAGACATGATCCGAGGCCTTCTCCGGGGGTGACATCACAGGACGAGTAGACCCAGTGGACTTCAATCGTATCGCCCGGCTTTACACCTTTGAAGGCTCCTTGACCGCCAGCTGGATCAACGAGCTCGGCCTCGGTCAGCTCAGCCGTTTCGTTGCACTGGTAGCCACCTGAGGATCTGTCACCCGCAAGAACGCTGAAACCCGGTGCCTTGTGTTCAGCATTGGTGTGAGAGTGAATATTGCAGAGGTTGAGCGTTTCGGGCCCAGGCGCAATATCAAACTTGATCGGGTTGAGTCCGTACACGCTTGCGATGTCCCGGGGCGTTTGCGGCCCTGATGCAAGGCACAGGCCAGGCTCTGACGGCGTCCCACTGGACGCGGTGGCCGCCACCTCCGCTGCCGCCGAGGTTGCTTGAGCAGCCTGCGGGGCTGGCGTGGTGCATCCAGAAACTGCGAGCGCAAAAAAACTCGCAGCCCCGGCTAGGCCCATAGAACGAGATGTCTGGAGAAACATAGAAAATACCCTTGAAGAACAGCCAAGCCGTTCGTTGTCGATCCTCAGGAAATGGTTCCAGCGCAATCATCGTTCAAATCGTATGATTTGATCATTACGATACAATTTTCCTATATCGCAACGACGCTTGTCCGCACGAAATCCAATCTGCGCCAGCCGTCCGTGTGCGCCAGTCCAGACTAAAAGCGATCGGGTCGCAGGACGTGGACCGGGGACGTGTTCAGGATGCCGATATGCTGGTCCAGCAAGGCATGCATTTCCAGCAGAACATTCGCGATTGGCGCTTCATCACTGATGGAAATGATCACGACCATATCCTGGCTTGCAGACAGGTCCCTGTCGCGCTGCCAGTGGTTTGCTCGCCCAAACCCGGAGAGTGCGGGTAGTACGGTATAGCCCGGCACGCCTGCTGTTTCGAGAATGCGGCAGGCCCGCCTCATCGCCATGCGCTCAATGATGAGTTCCAACCGGATCTTCTCATGCATCATGTCATCCTCAGCCTTGAATAAGTTTCGCGATAAACAGGTAAAGCGGGATACCTACCGCCAGATTGAATGGGAAGGTTACGCCAAGAGACAGCGTAAGATAGATTGACGGCTTGGCCTTCGGCAGTGCAAGGCGCATTGCCGCTGGAACGGCGATGTAGGAAGCGGATGCTGCCAGCACCATCAATAGTGCCATATCAGCCGTCGGCATTCGGAGGACCCAGGCAATCCCACTCGCGATGGCCGCAGAGATGAGCGGCATGTAGAGGCCGAATACGAGCGCGCTGAAGTCCAGCTGTCGCCAGCCCTGGCGCAATCCTCTGCCCGCTGACAAGCCCATGTCCAGAAGGAAAAGGCAGAGAACGCCCTGGAACGGATCGACGAAGAAGGGCGCGATCCGCTCCATCCCGGATTCTCCACTTATCCATCCTATGGCGAGCGCACCAACGAGGACAACGACAGAGGCATTGAGCAGGACTTCCCGATAGAGTTCGCCGGATTCCGAACCTGCGACTGACGGTGGTTTTTGTTGCCCGCACTGCGCGAGCAGGAGGGCTGTCATTATCGCTGGCGCCTCCATCAGTGCCGCAACAGCCACCATGTATCCGGAAGTCTGGAGGCCTGCCGCATAGATGACTTGCGTTGCGGCGACGAATGTCACGATGGAGATCGATCCATAGTGAGCAGCTGTTGCCGCAGCATCGATTCGGTCGAGCTTGCTGGTCAGGCGCAGGGCCGTAAAAGCAAGCAGAGGCAGGACGAATGAAAGCAGGATGCCGGCAGCGAAAACCGACCAGACATGTAGCGATATCTCGCTGCGGGCCATCTCGACGCCACCTTTGAGACCAATGGCCATCATCAGGTAGACAGAAAGCCCTTTGGCAAAAGCTTCGGGGATCGTCATCTGTGACTTGAGCAGCGCCGCTGACAGCCCCAGCGCAAAGAACAGGACCATGGGAGACAACAGGGTGGAAAGTAAAAGGTCCATAAGTCGAAAAAGGCTCCAGCATTATTCCGTTCAAGGAAAGGCCTCACTCGGAAAGGCCGAGTGAGGTTTATCGATTTTGTCCTGTTTTTTTATTCGGAGAAGGGCTTCCTTTGGGATGCACATCCCGCCGGATCCGGCATGGCAGGCAAGGCGGGCGATGCAGATGTGCCGCGATGGGCCTTTCATCAGAACGAAGGGTGCAGACCTGTCGTACAATCCCGATTTGAAGAAGCCGGGGTGGAACTCGTTTTCCCTGTCCACGCCAGAGTGCAAGGCGCGGACCGGCGTTCAATCCTTTGGGGTCTGAACGCCTGACTGGTTCGATTATGCGCGCTAGCCCCAAGCGCCCTCAGGATGCCAAATACTTAAATTCTCATCGAGAGCTCCTGAGTGCGCCATGACATTCTTCAGTCGTCACCCAAACGCCCGATTTGCTAAAAAAGGCCCAAGGCGATCTGCGCGGTTGCGAGCCACAAGGCCCGACCGGTATTGCCGCTCCGATCGCGATCGCTTGGGGTAAAGATCGATTTGTGACGAAAACAAAGTCGGAAACCACATTCAGATGTAGCCGTTCGGGTCTGCCGACTTGTCTCGACATCATGAATTGGTCTCCTGCCCAGCTCTTGCAGTCGTTACGATAACCCAAACCGGAATTAAAAAAATTAGAAAAAATAATGCAAAGCGATAGCCGTTTGCTATGGAAGTTAGCTCTCTCCTTTATGGATCCGCCGTCATACGAGGTGCGGTTCAGCCTGCGGCTGGGTTCGATCCCGCAGGCAATTGGCTTCAGGCCAGGCCGACCTGGCTCAGGTGTCAGCCTCTGGCCATAATTTTTGGTGATGGTCGCGAGATAATTGTTCGATTTGAATGATGGCTGCCCGACGCCCATCTCGTCTGCATGGAAAAAGAGGACGTCTAGATGTCACGATCCGGTCGGCTGGAAGAGACGCACCGCGCCTTGCATGCCTGGATAGCCGGGTTCCGGGTGCCCTGTCTCGTTTCAAAGCACTCGTCCCGACCGACAGCGGCTTCAGGCCAGTGCGAGCTTGTTGCCCCTTTGCGCCAGGAGGCAATCATCCTGCTACACTCGCATTGCAGCATCAGCCAAGAGCAGGGTTGCCAAGGATCTCTTGTCTTTCGAAACCGGGAGACCGGTTCAGATTAGGCCGTAAGCGCCGGTCAAAAGGGTCTGTGCAAGACAGGACCGGGTCCCGTTCGATATATGCCCCCAGGGCCAAAGGCCCGTGCGACAAGATTCCGGGTAGGTGTAACGCGTTGCACGAAGCATTTTATCGTATCGGAAATAGTGCATTCCGATGACGTGCCGAACGGACCGCATAGCCATGTTCGTCACGGGTGCATGCCTTCCCGGCGATGATGATGTCCTGGCAATGCAATGGCCGGGAAAATATGCTGGGGGTTAAGGTTGTAACGGAGCGCGCAAAGCCTTCATGACGGCGCCGTCCCGGTCATAGACATCATTCAGGTACTGAACACCGTCGCAGGAATCCCCGGCCACTGTGAAATAGACGATATGGACTGGAACGGGGGCCAGCAGGTCCGCACGCATCTCGGATCCTGACGCGATAGCCGCATCAACTTGCTCGCGGTTCCATCCCGGTGTGTCTTCAAGCAGCCATTCCGCCAGGCCCACGGGATCGCCCACACGGATGCAGCCCGATGAAAAAGTTCTCTGTTCGGCGTCATAAAGACCCTTGTCCGGCGTATCGTGCAGGTAAACATTGTACGGATTGGGAAACATGATCTTGACCTGTCCAAGGGCATTTAGCGGGCCCGGTGCCTGCCGGATCCGGTAGGGGAAGGTTACTGCGTTCAGACTGGGCCAGTCCACCCCGGACGGATCGACCACTTGTCCCGAGGTGTCGAGAATCTGGTAGCCTAGGCGTTTCACCAAGCCGGGGTCTTTCTTGAACTGTGGCAGCTTGTCATTGCGAGCGATGCTGGTCGGCACCTCCCACCAGGGATTGAAGACGATGAATTCGATGCTGTCCGAGAAGACCGGCGTTTCCCGCGTCAGCTTGCCAAAAATCGCGGTATGAACCTCCTGCACAATATCCTGTTGCCTCGCCTCGACCTGGAAACTGGCAATGTTTGCCATGATGTAACGCTGGCCGAGGTCGCGAGGCAGCCAGCGCCAACGCTCGAGGTTCACCATGGTTGTGTTGACCGAGGCGGCGTGCGCGTCCCATTCTGCCGGATCGCTTGCCATTGCCATCGCACTGCGTTCGCGCGTCAGCTCCGCCCGCAGCGCAATGTAGGCCGGGTGCTGTGGTGCGAGATTTTCAAGGACGCCAGCCAGGGTGGCTGGTCCGCCTTGTACCGAGAGCCGCTCGAACATGGCCATTTGCTCAAAGCCTGCGTGGCGACGGGGAAGCAAGGTTTCAGGATCGACCCGGCCGCGCATCAAATGCGTCGCCGCCAGCGTCCAGGCCTGCTTTAGAATGGCTTGCCGTGCGACAGGGTCATCCGTCAGGCTCAAGATACGGGAAAGGTGATAGTCCTCCGGATCCAGCCCATGCCCGGCCAGGCCTGAAATGGCATCAACAAACGGATCCACGATCGGCTGTGTGATCGTACTATCTTTGCCGGCCGGCTGTGTTGGCCCCAATACTTCCTCGACTGGCTCTGTAAGCGTGGCGCGCTCGCTGGGGACGGGCGGTTCAATCGACTGGCCGGGGTGCACGCAGCTGGCTGTCAGGATGAGGAGGCTCGCTGGCAGCGGCCATGAAAGCAGTTTTGCCAGCCGGACATGGCGATTCTCCGGCCGAGATCGTGCGGACGTCACTCTTTTCATTTTCATGTCTCAAGTCTGCCATTCGAGACTGTCCTGTACCAGTGCGGCGCTGCAGACTCGTGAGCGCAGGGGATGCGGTACGTGCCCGAACCCGTCATCGGGCTGAAATGAGGCCCGACGCTGCAGCGGCGAGGATGGCGCTGACATCGATAGCATTGCTTGAGTGTGCAATCGTATTCGTCGTGACGATGCGGGCGGCCCCCGCCTGGTGCAGGGCATTGTCGGCATCGTCTGAATAGATTGCGTGAATGGCGCAGCAGATCGGAGCAGGCAGGCCTTGCTCAAGCACGGCGCGCGTAGCGGCGATGAAGGTCATGCCAGTGGAGATCATGTCATCAAGGACAACAGGCGTGTGATTGCGCCAGCGGCCAAGATCCGGAGACGTGATCTCGACCTTGCGGTCGCCATGGCGTGATTTGTTCATGACGACATGATCCACGCCTGCCAGCCTGGCGATCCGGGACACCCATTGCCGGCTTTCCGCATCGGGGCCGATGAGGACGGGTCGTTGGATTTCGCGCCGTATCCAGTCAGCAATTGCTGGCGCAGCATGTGCTGCCTCGGCCGGCACATCATATATGTCGGACAATGCCTTCCAGCGATGGAGGTGCGGATCGAGCGTGACGAGCCAGTCGACAACGCCTGAGATGATTTTTGCGAAATGGATAGAGGATATTGCCTCGCCCGGACGGAACATCCGGTCCTGGCGCATATAGGGCAGATAGGGAGCAATCAGCCCGACCGATTTTGCCTGGAGGGCGCGGGCCGTTTGGGCCGCGAAGATCAGGGCGGGCAGTTTTTCATCGGGCCGCGCCAACCCCGCCAGTAGGATGACATCCCGGCCCGCGGGCGAGGTGTCGAACCTGAAATACGTTTCACCGTCAGGAAACCGGCGCAGCTCCGTATCGGCGATCTCGGCATCAAGCGCACGCGCCAGCGCTTCGTGCATGTGGGCTGTGTCCTGAAGGGGCACGAGAAGTGGTTTCATGGCCGGGTCAGCTCGATGATATCCGGATTGGCCGTCACATAGTCGATTGCATAGGCAAGCTCGCCGGGCGTTTGAGTGTAAAGTGTATATAATGCTTGTCCGGCCTTCACGGTATCTCCGAGTCTGACATGCAAATCGACACCGGCCGCCTTGTCGCCCGGTGCGCCTGCCAGTTTTGCCACCCGGGCGAGCCGGCGGTTGTCGATGGACGCGACGCGGCCGGGCGCAGGCGCCAGAAAGGGGCGATAGTGCTCTGCGAGAACGGGGGGGCGAAATCCACCCTGGGCCCGGCAAATGGATTCGAACTTGGAATATGCAGTCCCTGTGCGCAGGGCGTTCAGCGCCATCGCTTTACCGGTGCCTGATGGAGCCTTGCCGGTCAGTTCGAGCAACGCGCCCGCAATCAGGCAGGCACGGTCAGCGAGATCGGCAGGTGCATCCGGATCGTTCCGGAGAACCTGGAGAACGTCACGCGCTTCAAGCGCCGGGCCTATGCCGCGTCCGACCGGTTGGGTGCCATCCGTGACAAGCGCCAGGACTGCAAGGCCGAACTCGCTCGCAACTTTCTCGATCAGGGATTGCAGGGAGCTGGCTGCCGAGAGGCTACGGACTTTTGCTGTTGGCCCGACAGGAATATCGATCACGACATGTGTTGCCCCGGCTGCGATCTTCTTTGAGAGGACCGAAGCAACCAGCGCTCCTTCGCTGTCGAGGTCGAGGGCCCGTTCGATACGGATCAGGGCATCATCAGCGGGGCTGAACTGGACGCCGCCGCCCCAGATGAAGCATCCGCCTTCCTGATCGACCACCTGCCGCATGCTTTCAAGGTCAAGGTCGACGTCGGTCAGCACTTCCATCGTGTCGGCTGTTCCGGCTGGTGACGTGATCGCACGCGAGGATGTCTTCGGAATGGTCAGGCCAAGTGACGCACATATGGCCACAATCACCGGTGTGGTTCGGTTGCCAGGCAGGCCGCCAACGCAATGCTTGTCGGCAATCGGCGCATGTCCCCATGTGATCCTGCTGCCGGTGTCGACCATGGCCCGGGTGAGCGCGATGGTTTCAGCGAGGTCCAGCGGCAATGCAGAGCATGCTGTGACGAAGGATGAGAGGTGGATGTCTGAATAGCGCCCGGCGACGATGTCGGAGATGATCGCGCGCGTACTTGCATCATCGAGCCTCTGTCCAAACACTTTGCCCCGGACCATCTTGAGTGATTCAAGTGGTGCGGGATGGCTGACCGAAATCTGGCCGCCTTCCACAAGGCCGAGAAGGCGCCAGGCCGCCTCAGACAGTCCTATTTCGTGATCGGAAACGAGGTTGGTCGACGTCTGGTAGAGCGTCGCAATGATCGAGCGCGTGCCGTTCGTCAGCTGGACTCGGGAATGGGCGGAAAAGCCCTCCGACCGGCAGACAGGACTGTCCGAACGAACAAACACCATGGCTTCATCCTGGGTATCCAACCCTAATCTGCGCGCTGTGAGCGCGTTGGGCGGTTTCGGACCAGGCGGTGCCATCAGTCGAGGTCCCGCGTTTCATTCTGCTCTGGGACGATAACCGGCCAGCCCAGTTCTTCCTCGATTCTATGGCGCAGGGTGTCGGCCGCTTCAGGCTCGCCATGCACGATGAAAGTCTGTCGTGGCGGCGTTTCAAATCCGCCCAGCCATCCCATGATTTCGTCAGCGTCTGCATGAGCGGACAGCATATGGAGGTTTGCAACCTCTGCGCGCACGTCATGGTATTCCCCGAAGATCTTGATCTTGTCGGCGCCGGCGACCATGGCGGCTCCGCGGGTCCCACCCGCCTGGAAGCCTGCGAAAAGGATCGTGTTCCGGGCATCGGGTCCAAAGTATTTCAGATGGTGAAGCACGCGTCCGCCTGTTGCCATCCCGCTCGCCGCAATGATGATTTTCGGCATCGTATCAAGGTCGAGTGCCTTGGAGTCTTCGCCCTCGTGGATATACTTGGCGATGTGGCAGGCATCGCGGCTCTGCTGCTTGCTCAGCTTGTGAACGACGGAATGCTTGCAGAATATTTCGGTGGCATCAATCGCCATCGGACTATCGAGATAGACCGGCAGGTCGGGAATGCGGGATGCCATTTTGAGCTGGTACAGGTGATAGAGTAGTGTCTGGGCCCGCCCGACGGCGAAGGAGGGGATCAGAACCGTACCGCCCCGCTTCGCGGTCCGGTTGATGATCTCGGCCAGTTCATCCTGAGGGTCTCGCTGCCCGTGCAGGCGGTTGCCATAGGTGGATTCCACTAGAAGGTAATCGGCCTGCCGGATGATCGCGGGATCATGCATGATCGGATCGTTCGGGCGGCCGAGGTCGCCAGAAAAGACAATCTTGGTTTTCCCGACCTGAAGCTCGACAATCGCCGCGCCGAGGATGTGTCCAGCCAGCCGGAAGGTCGCACTGACCCCTTTGCCCACACTGACGGGCATATCGAAAGGCGAGGTGTCAAACTGATCGAGCGTCCTTTGTGCGTCTCTTTGGCCATATAGCGGCAGGGCAGGCTTGTGCTTCGAATAGCCATACTTGTTCGCCCGCTCGGCTTCGCGCTCCTGCAGGTAACCACTGTCCGGCAACAGGATTCTGCAAAGGTCATATGTCGGGTCGGTGCAATGAATCCGGCCTTTGAATCCTTGCTTGACCAGAACGGGCAGGTAGCCGGAATGATCGATGTGCGCATGGGTCAGGACGACGGCATCAATCGAGGCTGGATCAACTGGAAGATCCTTCCAGTTGCGAAGGCGCAGTTGCTTGAAGCCCTGAAACAGGCCGCAATCTACGAGCAGGCGGGCCTCACCCGTATCGACCAGGTATTTTGATCCGGTGACGGTGCCGACGCCGCCGAGAAACGTGAGCTGAAGTGGCATGTTCTGGTTCTCCCGGTATTCGCACCAGCCGTATTGGGCCGCGCCGATACGCACGGCTCGATATGCATTGATGTCATGAGACCTTGTCGAGCAGGTATCGACAAGCCCGTCGCCTCACACTGAAGGCAACGTGGGGTACCGGCTGTCAATAGGTTGTTCCGCGAATAGCGAAGGCGGGTTCGTACTGGACGCATGGTCTAGCCGGGCACCGGCGAAATCCGGCTCGAACAGGTCGCCAGGAAGCATGCCGGGAAGGTTTCAGTCGCTTTTGGAGTTTTGCGTTGACCTTGGTGCGCACTCAGCCATTATGATTAATGCAAGGTAGCCAGAGGGGGAATTCCGGTGACCAAATGCGAACGAGACGTGGGACGACTGAATAGCGGAATTGTAATGCTCGGACTGTTGTTCGCGCTTGCGATGCCTGCCTACGCTGCGCCGTCAACGGCAGGTTGCCTGGAAATTTCGGCCCCTGAATCCAAGATCAGCCAACAATGCGAATCTATCGCTGCCAGCCCGAGTTTGAAGGGCTATGAGGCGGGCATCGCTTCATTCAATGCTGCGCGCGCCTATCTGGGCCAGGCTTCCGGCGCGGCCAATTCTACCGGTCACTTCGTCAAAGCGGCAGAGTTGCTGAGCACGTCCTTCAATCGGCTGACCGACACGGATTTGTTGAGCCCCGACCGGGGAACGCTCGGTTTCAGCAAGAAGGAATGGAAAAAATGGCAAAAGGCGCCCCTTGCGGGGTTTCGCTTTGACCGTTCGCTTGCCTATGCAAGCGCATTGGAGGGGCTCGCCAATGCCGCGCCTTTCGTTGCCACCAGTGTGTGCTCAAGCCAGCAGGATTGCCGCAGCAAGGCGTTGACCCGGCTCGCGAGCGAGGAAATTGCGGCACCTTTCGCGCCCCGTGGATCGGCACAGGGCGACTGGCGCTACAATGAATTCTATTTTCGCCGGGGCGCGCTTTATCAGGCCCGCGGACAGTTGGCCGATACAGATATGGCCATCGACAATTTCAAGACGGTGCTCAGTAGCCGTCGCCCTGAGCGCAAATCCGATGCAGCCATTGCGATGGAAGCGATGGCCCTGAGAGTCGCTGACGAAAACCGTGCGCGCGGCGGCATGTCTCTCGGCCAGGCCATCAAATATTATTCCGTTGCGCTGGTCGCCAAGCCCGACAGCGGGCGGGCGCAGGAAGGTCTTGGTCAATCATATCTGCAGCTTTGCCGTGAGACGTCGACGACACCGGCGCAACGGGTGACGGATTGCCTGTCTGCCCGCAATGCATTCGATGCGGCCAAAGGCCTTGCCGGGGCGGACCAGACCCTTGTCTTCCTCGGACTTGGGGAGTCGCTCTCGGTGGCTGCTGCGGAACTTGCCAAGGTGAGTCCGGGCGACGGCAATATTCTGCTTTACAAGCAGGCGTCAGTTGACGCCTACGCGCAGGCCGCAAGCGGAAGCGGCGGTAATGCAAAAGCGCAGCTCATGCTCGCGAACGCGCTGAAAGCGACCCAGCCCGATCGGGCAAGCGAAGCGTACAGGCAATATGTCGCGATGGAACTGGCCTATCCGGACTGGATTGCAGCAGACTGGCAGTCGCCGGTCGGGCCTCTGTTCCAGCAAAAGGTGTTTGCGCTGCCGTCACTGGAAGACCGGCGCAGCGTCGCCGAAGCGATCATGGCGCTTTACGAAGCGCGATCGGTGACCAACGGGTTGCGCAAGGATGTTGCGCTCAGTCTCCTGAATGCGGCACTGGCCGCCCAGCCTTCGCTGATCGAGGCCTCGCTGAAAGTGGGGCGGCTTCATCTTGCGCCGCCAGCTAACGGGGCGGCGGCGAATACGGCGTTCCTGAATGTGGTGAACGCGACCGGCGGTCCGAACGGCCCGCCATCCGTTGGCCGCGAGAAAGAACGGGCCGAAGCCTTCTATGAACTGGGCCGGGCAGAAGCACTGAAAAGCAGTTCTGCCACACGCGCGCAGACCAGTGCAGCCGGCATCAAGTATGCCCGGGATGCTTTTTCACTCGACGGTGCCGAAGTCCGCTACAAAAAGGCAGCCTGCCTGTCCTATATCGTGACCTTCACGCCAACTGCAGCTGATCCGGGCAATGCCAGCTGGTGTTCAGGCATCGGCGGCGCTGATGGCCAGTTCCTGCTTGGGATGTACTATTTGCGGATCGCACAAACGGCACCCACGTCACGACGGAACGCTCTGCGCGACGAAGCTCAGAGCGCATTCATCCAGGGCAAGGGCCTTATAGGGCAAACAGCTGGCGGCCCAGTGACCGTTTTCGAAAGCGATTGGCCAAAAGCGCCGCCTGCGATGTCGATCGCGACCTTGCTGGAGTTTGGCAGGGCGAAAGCGATTGCGTGCAATGGGGCGTCGGTGAACCTTGCCCTGCCGCCAGCCGATGTGAATGCCGCAGCAAGCCAGTTCGATTTTTTCCAGGTTGGAGCATGCACACGCTAGTGCAAGATATTTCAGGAGTGAACAGAAATGAACATCGTTAGGTCTGAAGGGCTTCCACGTGGCAGTATGCCGACAGTGTTCGAGGAGCGGACACTCTTCCCGCCGCCGCAAGCACCGGTCATTGATGCACAGTTTTCAAAGAACCGGAGCGGGTCTGTCGTACCCATTCTGATTTTCCTGTTCATGCTCGTCCCGTGTGCCGGACTGGGCTACCTCGTGTGGCAGAGTACTGACCAGGTGCAACAGTTGCAGGGTCAGCTTGATACGATCAAAGCCGAGGGCGATAAAGCCTTGACGGATGATTTCAACGCGAAGATCGCCGCGCTCACCGCTGACCGCGATGCGCTCCGGGTCGAGGTGGAAACCATCGGCGAAAGCCAGGCAATGTTTGACGAGAACATCGGCCGGCTCGTGGGTGAAAGTGCTGCGCTGATCACTGAAATCGAAGAATTGCTGGCAGATCAGCGCAAAGGCGGCGCACCGATTCCCGCCAGCTTGAAGACGATCCCGGAAACATGGGACGATGCCGCCATCGAAATCCTTCAAAAGCATGTCGACGCGCTCAGGGCACACAAGGTAAAAGTCATTGGCCCGCGCCCGGTAAAACCGAAGCCCGTCGAGGGAACGATTTCCGGAACGCCGCAATAGAGTAGACAGATTAATCAGCCTGAGACCCTAGGGATGGCTGAACCACAACAACCAGGAAGACCGACATGAGCGACGTACAAATCATTTTCGCGCCGACAACGACCGAAAAGGAGAAGCCCCTCGACCTGAACGATATATGGGGGGAGGGATTTCCGCCGGACACCGACTGGAGCATTCCGGAAGCTTATATGGCCCTCATTCTATCAGCCGCGTTTGCCGATGGTGAACTCGCGCCGGAAGAGCGTCAGGAAATTGCTGCGCTGGTCATGCGTTCGCGCACAATGAAGCGTCTCGATCAGGCTGAACTTGCGAAGGTCAACGCGATTGTGAATGAAAGACTGCAGGCACGCCCCGAAGGTCTCAAGGAAGCCTGCAATTCGCTGCCAAGCGACATGCGTCTTTCCGTATTTGCGCACTGCGTCGATATCGTGCTGGCGGATGGGGAACTGCGTCAGGCTGAGGCCGATTTCCTGAACCAGGTCACAGCATTGATGCGCCTGGAAGCCGACAAGGCGAAACAGGTGCTGACGGTGATCATGCTGAAGAACCGCTACTGACGGGGAAGCGAGGAGGCTGAAGTCGCTGTGAACGAACATGGAGAGGGCGGGCCGCGGATTGGTGGTCGAGGTTGGAATGCAGGGGTCAAATACGGGATGAAATGTATCTGATTGGGTAAATGAGGATGAAACCGGCGTCGAACGAGCAAGAGGCGGAAGTAGGGGATATCGAAGTCCTCGCAGCGATCCTTCAGCAGGAGCGAAAGGGACATTGTCATATTCGGTCGCTGTGCTTTGGCATGTTTGTTTTCAGCTTCGTGCTGCTGCTTTGCGCGATGGGCGTTATCGGCTTCTCATTCATTGTCGGCACCCCGGGCGGGGGCGAGCGCGCATCCCCCATGATCCTGCAGGTCCTGGCGCCGTTATCCGCCGCGATGATCGGTTTCTTCGCCAGCTGGTGTGCGGCCCACAACTGTATCAATTCAATTGATCGCTCGCTCTACGCAGCCCAGGCGAAGCGATACAAGCTCTTCGAAGGTTTCGTCCGCGAACTCCAGTGTGCGAGCAAGAAGAAGCGTAGCCTCCTTTTGGACATGGTTGGCTCAATCGTAGCATAGGACAGGAACCATGTCGGACGCAGCTGATCGGCAATTGATCGAACTTGTATCGCGCGAGCAGCGCGGCCTGAGAACTATTCTCGTCGCAGGCATCACGACGCTTGTTCTCGTTGTCATGATGTCGGCCGGGCTTGGCGTCTATTATTACGTCGTTGCCAAGGACCTTTCAGTCAAATCAGAGCGCCTGACAGCCGACTCCGACCGTCTTGAGCGGCACGCGTTCACAATGCGCCGTGATATCGATCAGCAGAACAATCGCGTCGCGGCCCAGGAAGCGGCCATCCGCCGGGCTTATGACGAGATGCGCCAAATGTATGCGGGATCGGCAGAGGAGCAGGCGCTCGACAAGGTGCTGACAGTGGTTGCAGGCTACCTCGAACGCGGGCGTCACTCGCTCGCAGACGAGCGATTGATAGAGATACAGTCCGCCAAGCCAGGGGAGGGAGCCGAGGGCGCCTTGCTGAAAGGCGCAGCCGGCCTTCTGGCTTGGGAACGGAGTGGCGCACAAATCAAGAAAGGTGACACCGGATTGCCGGAGCCCCTGCAGGCGGCACAGGAATCTTTCAATACCGCTCTGGCCGATCCGGCATTGCAGCCGCTCGCACAAACGGGGCTCGCCTGGATCAGTTTCATTGAAGCCTCGTCACCCCGGTCGAGTTACACGCTGGCCGATTGCCAGAGGGTGGACGCGACAGTTGGTCAGATTGGAAATGACGATATGCTAGGCCTCCAGCCGCTTTATTGGCGCGCTCAATGCAACCGGAAGCTCGGGCGGACGCGGGAGGCGCTCAGCGACTATTCGCTTGCCCTCAACCGGGTCGATCCAGCGGCAGCTGATACGCCGGATCCTGCAGAGCAGTTGATCCAGATGAATGCCTTTCACGGGCTCGGGACTGTTCTGATCACGACTGCGGACCTGCCCTCCGATGAAGGGATTGATGCTGCGCGCGCACTGGCAGAGCGGGTATGCGGTTCGGGCGGCGCCGGGGACGGATCGGCCTTGATGAAGCTGACGCGTGCTTGCCTCGACAAGGCGATCGCATTGAGGGTTGATCTCGGTCAGACTGAAAACCAGCAGAGCGGATCCGCCGAGAACAAAGGCTTCACCTACTTGCGGGACGGTGACTTCCCTGGAGCCCTTGCTCACTCCAGGGAAGTTGAGAAGACAGGGCTGTTTGCCTGGAACGAGCTCGTCCGGGCGCTATCAGCTGAAGCAGTCGGAGACGAAGGTATCGCGCGTGAAGCCCGGCGAAACGTGTCCATGTTTGAGCCAGAAGGATTCAATACGTGCGAATTGAAGGCGCTGATGACGCCGGAGGTCTACGAAAGTGCGCGCGCCCTGATTTCGAGTGAACATGATGGCATTGAGGTCGCGTGTAACTAGCTCGGGTCATCGACGCGCTGCTTTCGCGCTACAGCGATGCCACGACTATCCAACCTGGTTGAACGGCGAGCCATGATCAATCTGCAAGCGAAATCGGTCTTGGACCGCTACTCAGTCTGGCGCGAAGACAAGTCTATTGCCGAAAGCAGTCGTCAAGTTCCTTCGGTTCCGGATCCACAATCCAGCGCGTCGGCCTGCTGACACCCATGAGGTATCCGCCTGACGGCGACATGCTGCCTGGTTCAGCTGACAATTTGTTTGCCATTCAGGATCAGGGTGACAAGCGCGCCGCCTTTTGACCAGTCATAGGTCACCGATCCGCCAAGCTGGCCTTCAATCGTCTGCCGTACGAGTCTGCTGCCATAACCGTTCATGTTCGGGGCATCATCCACGTCCGGGCCGCCTTGCTCTGTCCAGCAGACCTGGACATCCTCGCCCACCATGGCGCCGGAAACGTCAAGGGTGCCGCCTTCTGTCGAGAGCGCACCATACTTCACGGAATTGGTCGCCAGTTCATGCACGACAAGCGCCAGCGCGGTCGCTGTGTCCTGGCCCACCCCCATGCGCGGGACCGCCACCCTGATACGCCCGGCAAACGCCCCCTCGTCGTCATAGGGCGCCAGAAGAACGGCAAATATATCGCCGAGCAGGGCGGTCTTTCCCTGTTCGCCCGGCAACGGCCGAACAAGATCATGGGCGCGGTCGAGCGCCGTCAGGCGGTTCATCAGCTGATCCGTCATGTCCTCGATCGAGGTCGAACACCGGGAAGTGATCCGCGTCAGGCCTGTCGCGATCGCCAGGAGGTTCTTGACGCGGTGGCTCATCTCGCCGGCCAGCAATTCATGGCCCTCTTCGGCCTGCTTGCGGCCCGTGATGTCGAGGAAGATGCCGGTGACCACGCGCTTTACCATTCCAGCATCATCGCCTTGCCCGCGCGCGGAAATCCACCTGACGTCCGGCCCGACCAGGGTGCGGAAATCGATCTCATACGCGCCCACGGTCGCCCTGGTGGCAGAGAAGGCGGCTCTCACCCGGTCCCGGTCTGCAGGGTGAATCTTTTCGGAGAGGCGCTCAAATGTGATGGCGTGACCAGGCGGTACGTCCCAAAGCTTGAACCCATGCGGGTCCATGGCAAAATCATCGGAATCGACGTTCCATGCCCATAAGGAAACGCCGGCCGCATCAATGGCGCGGCGCAACTCATCGTATCCCCATTCGGGTTTGTCTATATCGATATTGGACAAGTTGCCTCACATACCTGGGCTTTTGACGAACCAATACGGAATACGCACATGGCTGTCTGTATACTAAGCTAGATGCGGTGTCTGCATTCAACCACAGCAACGGCTGGTGACACGCATGGAGAAGCGCTACTCGACTGTTCAGCACAGGCAAATTGCACGCAGATCTGTCCTGCCCTGCCGGGAATCCCTGAAAGCCCTGCGTTGCGTACTGAGACTTGACGTCTGCACCGTTGCTGCGGCGCCTGTGCCGAAACAAGGTTATGCCTGCTGTTCATCCTTGCGGGTCCTGCGCCGCAATTCAGCCTTGCAGCGCTCTGAGCAGGTTTTGACATTGTCCCAATCGCGCGCCCACTTCTTGCGCCAGGCAAAAGGCCTGCGGCAGGCCGCGCAGGTCTTTTCAGGCAGGTTGGACTTGGTGTAACGCTTTTCCATCACAAGCTTGCGAGGAAATTCGCTGCACTGCCGGCGATGCGCTGCTGCTCAGCGGTTGTGAACCTGTCATAGGTCCGCATGGCCTGCGCCATTCGAGGACTATTGCTGATCTTATCGCGATGGCGTGCGATGAAGTCCCAATATAGCGCATTGAAGGGACAGGCATCGGGTCCAGTTCTCATCTTCACATCATATCGGCACGATTTGCAGTAGTTGGACATACGATTGATATAGGCGCCACTGGCCGCATAAGGTTTCGATGCCAGCAGGCCACCATCCGCAAACTGACTCATGCCGACCGTGTTGGGCAACTCGACCCATTCATAGGCGTCGGCATAGACGCTCAGATACCATTCGTGCAAAGCATACGGATCAATACCCGCCAGCATCGCGAAATTGCCTGTAATCATCAGGCGCTGGATGTGGTGGGCATAGGCTTCATCTCTTGTCTGTGTCAGGGCGGCTTTTGTACAGGCCATGTCGGTCTCGGCCGTCCAGTAGAAATCCGGTACTGAACGTGTGTGGCCAAAGAAATTGCTGCGATCATAGCCGGGCATCTTCAGCCAATAGATACCGCGCACATATTCGCGCCAGCCAATAATCTGGCGGATGAACCCTTCGGCGGCGTTGAGCGGCGCCTTGCCCTCACGATAGGCAGCCTCAACTCGCCGGCAGACGCGCAGAGGATCCAGCAATCCGCAATTCATATATTGTGCGATGACGGAATGATAGAGGAAAGGTTCGTCCTCGACCATAGCGTCCTGGTAATCCCCGAAATACGGCAAGGCCTGTTCGACGAATGAGTCAAAGGCCGCTTCGGCATCGGTGCGGGTGACTGCGAACCAGAATGGCGTAAGCTCGCCGAAATGACTGCCGAAACGGGATTCGGTCAATGTCAGCACATCCTGTGTGATCGCATCCGGTCGACAGGCCTTGGGCCGGGGCATGAACAGGTCGGCAGCTGCGGCCTTGCGGTTTTCAGCATCGAGATTCCACTTGCCCCCTGCCGGTTTGTCACCATCCATCAGCAGTCCGGTCTTTCGGCGCATGTCGCGGTAGAAATACTCCATACGCAATTGCTTGCGGCCGGCGGCCCACTCCTTGAATGCGGAAGGCGTGCAAAGGAAACGGTCATCCGGCAATATGTCGACCGGCACTGGAAGCTGCGTCTGCCAGCCAGCCTGCATTTGCGAAACGCGCCACTCGGCGGCTTCTGTCACGATGACACGCTCAGGCCGGTGTCTGGAAACGGCCTGAGCGACCTGAGCTGAGAAGCTTCCCAGGTTATCGGGCGCATCCAGATAAACATAGTCGACTGTCCAGCCAGATGCGCGCAGCTCTTCAGCGAAATGGCGCATAGCAGAAAAGATGAAGGCGATCTTCTTCTTGTGATGGCGCACATAGGTTGCTTCGTCATGAAGCTCGGCCATCAGCACACGGTCGTGTTCCGGACTTGCGGCGGCAAGGCCGGACAAAGTTGGTGTAAGCTGGTCGCCGAGGACCAGGATGAGGTTGCGCGTGCCGCTCATCTCAGCTCCGCAGCCAGCCGGACAAACGCCCTTGCAGCGTCAGGAATCGTGGACAAAGGCATGGGGAGAATATCCAGTTCAGGCAGGCAATCGTCTCAGGCTTGCTGCGTACATAGGCATGGCTCAAAGCCTTGTCGATGCGCAGGATGTCACGCCATGGTTTGCTATCTGTTCGGCAAACTCAGCGACGTGCGTTGACCCGGGTTACCTGGGGGAAAAGGACAAAATACGTACTCCTGCAGCCGACAGCAGGAGACGGCGTGTGAAAATCAACATGCGTATCGCGCGGAAATCAGAATCTCTGCACTAAAGCGTTCTCCCGGTGCCAATACATCCATGGCCTGTCCTGCTGGAAGATCCGGCAGGTTGATGGCATTCGTCGCGTGCGATACGGGCTCGAGGCAAAGGATATCACTCCCCATGGCAGGGCAGTAGACGACGATATTGTCGAGCGCCTCACTCGCACACAGGGATATAAGCAGGGATGTGTCCGGGTAATCGATCTGGAGATGTCGTTTCCAGCCGGTGAAACAGTTGTCGAGATCGATGCCAGATATGGGCCTGGCTTCGCTGAAGTCTGCTGCAGGTGAAATGGGGCGCCACCACACGGGAAGGCCCGGGTCGGTTGGCTCCGTCATCCAGTAGCCGTCGCACTCCATCTTGATGCATGTGTTTCTCCGGCGGGGAAAGTAGGGGTGAAAGCCGATCCCGACCGGCATCGCGTCCGGACTCAAATTCTCGATACAGAGTGAAAGCGTGAGACCAAATGGCCCGACGCAAATGGTCTGGTGCGCGCGATAGGACCAGGGCCACTCTCCCGCGGCGTGTTCGAGAATCATGTTCACCTTTTCCGCGCTAGACCTGGTGATCTGCCAGGTGTGACGCCAGCCATAACCATGCAAGGCGTGGGGCGTCACAAAGTCTGCGCCTGCGAGCCGGATGCTCTTGCCGCCGAAATCGAAAGTGCCGTTGCGAATGCGATTCGAGAAGGGGAGCAGGGGAAAGCAACCGCTTCCCATATTATCCGGCCAGTATCCTGCATTTCCAGGTTTCAGAATTGCCTGGCCGTTCCAGTTGCATCGGACGATCTGTCCGCCCCGCACCGGGTCGAGGTCAATCTGCCATCCATGTGCATTGATCTCGACCAGAGGCGCCATTATACCTCACGAAATCCGCTTGATCGTCGGATGGAGGGCCGTCAGCCCCGTCCACCAGTTCGCGAGAATCGACGGATCGATCAAGGCTGCGACACAGCCGCCGAAACCCGCGCCTGTGATGCGCGCGCCTTCCGCTCCGAGATCGATTGCGTGGGCGACCAGCTGATCGATGCCCGGGACAGACACATCCATGTCGTCGCGCAGGGAGTTATGGCTTTCTATCATCAATTGCCCAAAGCGAGCACGGTCGTCGGAGCGCAAGGCCGCAACCGCCTCCTTTGACCTCTTCCCTTCGCTGATGACATGCCGCGCCCGTTTCGCGAGTATTGGGTCGAGTGCATCCAGAAAATCCATGCTCGCGTCACAAAGGTACGCGGCGCCAATTTGCCTTGCCGCTTCCAGGCATTCGTCTCGTCGCGCGCGATAGCGGCCATCTGTCAAGGCCCTGTGGAGACCGGAATGGGCAACGACGATCGACCATGAATCTGGAATGTCCAGAAGCTCGTAGGAACAATCGCGTGTATCGAGGGCCAAGGCCGTGCCGGGCTTGCCCAGCGCGACCGCCATCTGGTCCATTATCCCGCAAGGGACGCCGATGAAACGGTTTTCGATTTCCTTTGCGGCAAGGGCAAGGTTGGCGTCCGTGACCGTAGCGAACGAAGGCCTCGCGGCTTTCAGGGCGGCGACGATGATCGCAGCTGAAGAGGAGAGCCCCGCGCCGACCGGTATCGCGCTTTTGACATGTACGTCCTGTCCAGCCGATATCCATTCCTGCTTGCGGGCATATTGAAGAGCGCCGCGAATATAGTCAGACCAGTGGTCGGTCGCGGGCGCGTCGATGCCGAAGGCCCGTGGACCATCAAACTGTTCAGAGGAGACCTGATCGCTTTGGGACTGGTTGGACTGGATGTCGACCCTGACCGATGGCGTGAGGGCCATGGGCAGGACCGTTCCGCCATTGAAGTCGATCCATTCTCCAATCAGGTTGACCCTGCAGGGCACTGTGGCAGATTGCCAGATGGCATCTTGAGGCCGGGTCATAGCTCGCGCAGCCTTCCAGCGGCGTATTCCGGCATGATGTCGACCGTAAAGACGTTCGTGAATTGCTCGACGCTCGCGAGGTATTTCAAGCGCCCGGCATCCCGCATGATCGGATAGAACTGAACTGTAAACTGGAAATCCGGGCCAGCGTCGCGCGGCGCAGCCTGGAAGCTCATCATGTAAGGCATTGGTGCGTCGAACAGGCCGTCCAGACGGCGTGGAATGTCGCCCAACAGCTGCGCCAGATTCTCGATTTCGGACGCGTGCAGGTCCCATGGCCCACGACACGGCCGGGTCGGCATGATCCATGTTTCATAAGGAAAGCGCCCAAAGGGCGGACAGAAAGCGGTGAGGCCACCGTCAGTCGCAACAGTGAAAATCCCCTCCCAGGTTGCATGGTCCGAAACCAGATCATAGCCGTCTTCAAACGCCTTGGCCGCGACCGCCTGGGGGGTGGGAACAAAGGGGAAGGCATAGATCTGGCCATGTGGGTGGGCGAGTGTGACCCCTACTTGCACACCTCTGTTCTCAAAGGGCAGGACGTAAGCGGCACCATTCCGGAAAAGGGTCTCGTATCGGTCAATCAGTGCTTCGAGAAACAGGATCCGGCGATCCTGGCCTACGCTGTGGAGATTGCCTTCCTGCGCTGCCGTATAAACGACAACCTCGCACTGGCCGGTCGCCGGGCCATCTGCCCATTGGCTGTGCATCGTCGATGCCGTGCTTGGCTGAAGGCTTGAAAACTGATTGTCGAAAACGGCCAGTTCGAAGTCTGGAAAGGCGATTTCAGTCGGCACTTCTCCGACCCGATACGGGGCAAGGGGATCGGTCGCTGCCGAAGGCAAGAATGTACGTGTCTGACGATGGGGCGTATAGACCGACCAGGTGCCACGCAGCGGGTCGCGCCGCAGTTCCGAATGGTGGCCTGTCGTCCTGACAAGCTCCTCTCCTGCTGGCCCCGAATGGGGCTTGAAGCCGTAGAGCGAAACAGACCGCCCATCGGCCTTCATGTGCTGGCGTCGGAACAGGGTTCGTGAGCGGCCTTGCAGTGTCACGTAGTTTGAATCGTCGGTCATGGAGTGTACTACTTATACAGTTCTCATTTGCATGTAACTAACGCATGCATGAAGGATTGCGACAGGATTCTCCGCGCTGCGTTCGTGGGGATCGCCGCACCGGATGAAGGGGAACGGATTGCAAACAAATTCTCTCACCAGTGACGGCGTCAGCTGCACAATCGCGCTCGTTCCGGGTTCGGGCTTCAAACTGGCCTATCTGGGGCCGGCTGCCGGATCAGACAAGCACCAGAACGTGCGCCCCGCCGTGCTGCCCGCCAGCCCCGATCATGTTCCCGGTCCCAGCCTTATGGCAGCGCGGGGCGCGGGATATGCCGGGGCTGGCCTGGTCGACGCGATCTGCCAGCCCTCGGGCCGGCGGATCAATCTGTCGCCCAGACACATGACGCAGGTGTCTGAAACCGAACTCGTGCTGCACGCTGGAGATGAAACCTGCGGCGTCGAAGCAGAAACCAGGCTCAGCCTCGAATACGGCGTATTGAAAATCCGGACCATTATCCGAAACGCCGGGGGCGAGGTAGTTGACCTCCACCGATGCGTCGCCGGCCTGGTCCCCTTACCGGATTGGGCTGATGATACCGTCATGACGCACGGCGGATGGGCGCGGGAAGGGCACGGGTCACGGCGTCCGTTGGGGGCTGGAAGGGTGCAACGCGTGGGGCGTCTGGGGCGGAGCGGCTTTGATGGGTCTCCCGCCGTTACAATTTGCGAACGTGCCGCTGGCACGGACAGTGGACGCGTAATGGCCTTGCACCTGGCCTGGAGCGGAAGCCATTCCATCAGCGTGGAGCGGCTGCCTGACGGCTCCGGCGAAATCTGCGCCGAAGCGCAATATGAGCCTGGTGAAATCAGGCTCGCGCCGGGGGAGCAGCTGGAGACACCCGAGCTCATCGTCGTGATCGGAACGAGCGGGTTTGACGAATTGCAAGCCCGTCTTCACCGCCTCGCACGAAGACTATCAAGAGAGGTCTTCAGGCCAGTTCACTTTAACACGTGGGAAGCACGCTATTTCGACCTGAACGAGGACGCACTTGTCGCGCTGGCCAAGGGCGCGGCTGCTCTTGGTGCTGAGCGCTTCGTACTGGACGATGGATGGTTTGCCGGCCGCCGGGATGACACGACCAGTCTGGGCGACTGGGAGCCGGACCCGGACCTTTTTCCGCACGGCCTGGCGCCATTGGCCGGCAGGATACGCGAGCTCGGCATGTCATTCGGCCTGTGGGTCGAGCCTGAAATGGTCAGCCGCAAGAGCCGGCTTCACGAGCAGCACCCGGACTGGGTCCTGGGCTACCCGGATCCTGACGCACCGACCGGACGAAACCAGCTGGTTCTGGACCTTTCCAACAGGGATGTTCAGGATCACTTGTACGCGCGGCTGTCCGCGTGTCTCGATGCTGCGCCCATCGAATATTTGAAATGGGACTGCAACCGCGAGATCTATCCGGACACGGTTGATGGCGTTGCCCGCGGCACGCGTCACGTGATCGGCGTTTACAGCCTGATGGACCGGCTTCGAGCGCGATATCCACAGATCGAGATCGAAAGCTGCGCGAGCGGTGGCGGCCGGATCGACTTCGGGATACTGCCGCGCGTGACGCGGTTCTGGGCAAGTGATGCAACAGACGCCCTCGACCGGATACGCATCCAGCGTTCACTTTCGGCCTATATTCCAATGGAGATGTTAGGATGCCATGTCGGGCCGGCGCCCAATCCGATTACAGGCAGGGTATTTTCAATCCGCTTCCGGGCGCTGGTTGCCATGTTCGGACACTTTGGCCTTGAGCTCGACCCTGACAAACTGTCGGCATCCGACAGGACAGCGCTTGCCCATGCGATACAGGTACACAAGCGGTTCCGGCCGTGGATGCATTCGGGGCATGTCCGCGCGATTCCCAGTGCCGACGCAAATCTGGATATCACCCTGATAGAGTCAGCCGATGGTAACCACGCCCTTGTCAGAGTACTCAGAACAGGGATGGCCCCTTATTCTCTCCATCCCAATATCGCTATTCCCGGGCTGGATCATTCCGCATCATTCGCTGTCGCGGAAGTCTCGTTTGATGGTGGTACCGATACAGGGCTCGGTATCGCATCTGCCGAAGGGCTCGCCTGGACCGGCCTTGACATGGACCCTATCAAACCAAATCAGGGCAGGCTGTTTTACCTCAGACGCATCACGGAGAATGCATGACAGGCCTCGGTGTTTGCTACTATCCGGAACACTGGCCCGAAGTTGACTGGGCGGACGATGCGCGCCGCATGAAGCGTTTGGGGCTGGACCGGGTCCGGATCGGCGAATTCGCCTGGAGCAGAATGGAGCCAGCGCCCGGACAGTTTGACTGGGACTGGCTCGACAGGGCGATTGAGGTGCTTCATGGCGAAGGCCTTGGCATCATTCTCTGTACGCCAACAGCGACACCCCCCAAATGGCTGGTGGACCGGCATCCGGATATCCTTCCCTGCGACAGGCATGGCCACCCCAAAAGGTTCGGCTCGCGACGGCACTACTGTTTCTCCTCCGGGACATACCGGCGGGAGAGCGCGCGGATCGTGACTGCGCTGGCCAGCAGGTATGGCGAGCACCCGGCGGTCATCATGTGGCAGACCGACAATGAGTTTGGCCACCATGGTACGCACGAGAGCTTCTCGCCGGATGCGGTCCGGGCGTTTCGTGTGTGGCTGGAAGAACGGTACAAGACGATCAGCGCCCTTAATGCGGCGTGGGGAACGGCGTTTTGGTCCCAGACATATCGGTCGTTTGATGAGGTCGATCCGCCAAATGCCACCGTGACCGAGGCCAATCCGTCCCATCGCCTCGACTATCGGCGATTCTCCAGCGACGAAATCTGTGCTTATAATCAGATGCAGGTCGATATCCTGCGCGAACTCAGCCCCGGGCGACCCATCGCGCACAACTATATCGGCGATTTCACGTTGTTCGATCATCATGATATCGGTGCGACGCTGGATTATGCCACCTGGGACAGTTACCCGATCGGCCTGCTCAGCGAAGGCGATCACAGCCATGCGGACAAGGCCCGCTGGCTGCGCAATGGCCACCCGGACTTTGCCGCCTTCAATCATGATGTCTTCCGCCACTGTTCGCCGAACTGGGGCGTGATGGAGCAGCAGCCGGGACCGGTAAACTGGGCTACGCACAATGCCGCGCCGGCGCCAGGCATGGTCCGGCTGTGGACATGGGAGGCCTTTGCCCATGGCGCTGATTTCGTCAGCTATTTCCGCTGGCGGCAGGTGCCATTTGGCCAGGAGCAGACACATGCAGGATTGCTGGGGCCCGACCGCCGCGATTCGCCAGCCATTGATGAAATCAGGCAGGTAAAAGACGAAATGGAACGGATCGGATCGCTGGAACGGGTGCGCGCGCCCGTCGCGATCCTCTACGACTATCCGAGTCTGTGGCAGCATGAGATCCAGCCGCATGGGCGGGCCGGGTCCGTGCTCGAAATGAGCCGGTCCATCTATTCTGCCTGCCGCCGTCTCGGGCTGGACGTCGATATCGTGCCGCCGCGTTCTGACCTTGAAGGGTACAGACTGATCCTTCTGCCAAGCCTGACGATTGTGGATGACGATCTTGTCCGGCGGTTGGGGGAGTCAGGCGCGGCCGTGCTGGCGACCCCCTTGACCGGTTCACGGACCGGAGAGGGGCATATACCCGATGGACTGGCGCCGGGGGCCTTTACTGATTTGATCCCCATGCGGGTTGACCGCTTTGAAAGCCTCGCGCCCTTCATCCGGCTGGATGTCGAGGCGGAAGGCAAGGTCTACGATGCCGGTCTCTGGCGCGAGTCCGTGACCAGTCCGGCAGATGTTCGCGCGCAATTCGCCAATGGCGAACCGGTATGGCTGCAGCATGAGCATTATCACTACCTGGCATGCTGGCCCGGCGATGAGCTGTTGGATCATGTCTTGCGCCGCCTGTGTGAGGAGGTTCACCTGCCGATACGCGACACCGGGCCGGGGCTCCGGCTGCGCCGCGCCGGAAACGTGCAATTTGCGTTTAATTATGGCCCGGCAGCCTGCGATTTGAGGTCAATTGGCGCCCCGGCTGACGAGAGTGCCTTCCTGATCGGCAGCGCGCATATCCCGTGCGCCGGGGTATCAGCCTGGCGTCTGTCCCAGGAGTAGGGCTTTGCCGTGCCGCAGCGTTAACGAGTAGGAAAACATGCTCCAGTATTTGATTCTATATTGGAAATGAAATGGTAATGGACTGGAGCGGTTCCATGCAGGCAGCATTGCGCAAAAACGAGACCCCGAGGCGCCAGAACAGGGCGTCACTCGACTTTGTCGAAGTGTACAAGAATGCCGGAAAGGCATTCGGGTTGATCGAGCGCTACCGGACGCCTCCTTTTCCCGGTACCTATGCCCTCTGGTACGCCTATGTATCAGGCACGGATTGCGAACTCATCAGTCGGATCGACGATTTCCTGGCGAAGAATGGCGGTCTGAATCCCTACGATATCGAACAACTCTGTCTGTCGCTGGAGGCGCAGGGCGGCCAGGATATCGACACCAAAAATGTTGGCCAGGCCGTGGAGCAGGAACTTGAAGGCATTCTGAAGGTCATTGCATCTGGCGCCGAGCGAAGCGACAGTTTCAGGAACGCATTGAGCGATGTCCAGAAAAGCTTGCCGGGCTCAAAGACCAGCGAAGACCTTGATGCGATCGTGTCAAAGCTTGTTCAAGAGAACCAGCGTATGGCCGATGCGACCCGGCAAATGAATGATAGTCTCGTTGCATCCCAAAGCCAGATTCAGACCCTGAACCAGGAGCTGGCCAGCGCCCGCATCCAAAGCCTGCGCGACCCGCTCACGTCCCTCTGGAACCGGGGGGCATTCGACAGGCGGATCATGGAAGAGGTTCAAGAGGCGGAGGCGTCAGGGCAGCAACTCTGCCTTGCCATGGCGGACATTGATGAGTTCAAGATGGTAAATGATACGTACGGCCACCAGCACGGCGATGAAGTGCTGCGCAGGTTTGCGTCACTCATCGGTGACAACATCAAGGGCCAGGACATGGTCGCGCGATATGGCGGGGAAGAGTTCGCGATAATTTTCCCGAAAACCAGCGTCCTGTCGGCCTATAATCTCCTTGTGAAGATCAAGCACCAGTTCGAAGAGTTGAAAATTCCAGTCGATGGATGCGACGGGACGTTTACAACGGTGACGGCCTCATTCGGTGTTGCACGGTTCGAGATGGGCATGACGGTGCGAGATCTGATCAATCAGGCTGACACCTACCTGTTCGAAGCCAAGAAGGCCGGGCGCAATCGCGTCAAGGCAATCGGGTTTGCCTGACCGTCTGCCAGCGCATTCTTACCACTCTTGAGGTTGATGGCCGGGGCGCGTAGCGTAGGAGAGTTATGCTATTCAAGCGCAATCCCAATCGTAGAACACCCATCTGAAAGCCAGCCACAATGCCTGCAATCATCATGTCTCCCGAACAGGTTTCTGCCTATATCGCCCAGGCCGGACGCGATGCCTGGAAGGTTCCAGGCCTTCCGGCTGATACGCCGCTGCGCGAGATCAGGTCGGTTGGCGTGATCGGCGCCGGCACGATGGGCGGCGGCATCTCCATGAATTTCGCAACGGCCGGGATTCCGGTCCGCATCCTTGAAACGAAGCAGGAGGCGCTTGATCGCGGGCTTGGTGTGGTGCGCGGCCACTACCAGCGCAGCGCCGACAAGGGCCGCTTCCCGCAGGAGGACGTTGGCGTTCGCATGGGCCTCCTTACCGGAACGCTCGACATGGAATCGTTCTCTGATTGCGATCTCGTCATCGAGGCCGTGTTCGAGGACATGGACCTGAAGAAGAGGATTTTCAGCGATCTGGACCGGATCATGAAGCCGGGTGCGATTTTGGCCACGAATACATCCGCACTGAACATCGACGCGATCGCCAGCACCACCAAGCGCCCGGAGGATGTCATTGGCCTGCACTTTTTCTCGCCGGCAAACGTGATGAAACTGCTGGAAATCGTTCGCGCCGATCACACGGCTGACGACGTGATCGCGACCTGCATGGACCTTGCGAAAAAGATTAACAAGGTTGCAGTTCTGGTCGGGGTTTGCCCCGGATTCGTCGGGAACCGGATCCTCGCTGCGCGGCAGGCGCAGGCGCAAAAGCTGGTCTATCAGGGCGCCATGCCGTGGGATGTCGATGCGGCGTTGAACACGTTCGGTTTCCGGATGGGCCCCTACCAGATGTCCGACCTGGCCGGTCTCGACATTGGCTGGAAAAAAGGCGCTAAAACGGCCAATCCGATCCGGGATGCCTTGTGCGAGATCGACCGGCGCGGCCAGAAGACAGGTGCGGGCTATTACGATTATGACGAGAACCGGAACCCAGTCCCGTCCAGCGTCACGGCTGAAATCATTCGTGATATTACGGGGGTCGATTCCGCGGCGGCCCCGTCTGTCGAGGCGATCATCGCAAGCTGCATCCATCCGATGATCAATGAGGGCCTGAAAATCCTCGAGGAGAAAAAGGCCCAGCGCGCCTCGGACATCGATGTTGTCTGGCTCAACGGCTATGGCTGGCCTGCCGACAAGGGCGGCCCGATGCTGTATGGCGATATGGTGGGGGCAGAGACGGTACTGGCGACCATGGAGCGGCTGGGAGCTGACGATGAGCGCTTTGCGCCGGCAGAGTCCCTGAAGCGTTTGGCGCGGGATGGCGGACGGTTCACCGAGGTTCCGGCCGGTTAGGCAACAGCTGGGGAGCAATACGTAGTGACGCCTTGCCACTGGGCGTAAGATAATTGGACGAAAGCCGGAGGAAATACTCATGAAGCTCAAAAACGGAACCTGGGTAATTGTTTGCGATGCCGGCAAGTTTCTGCTGCTCGAAAACAATGGCGATCAGGATGTGATGGACCTGCGCGTGGTCGACCATGAGGAAGTGGCAAATCCGAGGACGAGCGAACAGGGAACGGCCCGACCGGGCCGGTTCCAGAAGACTTCGGATCGACGCGGCAGCACCGTGGAGACCGACTGGCATGCGCTCGGAGAAATCCGTTTTGCAGAAGATCTTGCAGACCGGCTGGACCGATGGGCAGGCCAGGACCGGTTCGACGGACTTGTCATCGTGGCCGACAGCCGGACGATGGGTGTCTTGCGCACCGCCTTGTCAGAACAGGTGAAGACGCGCGTTTTGGCGGAAATCCAGAAAGACTATGCGCATCGCACCATCGAATTCATCGAAGACGCACTCGCCAAAGCGTAGGAGCTCGCACCGGCGCTAGGACCCGGCAGGCTCTGCCGCCTTGTCGACTGTTTCGGCATTCATCTGCTTTTGGTCGTCCCTCATGCCCATATAGAGGCTGAGGCAGCAGACGAGCAGGATGACAGTGAACGGTAAAGCTGCCGTGATCGTACCTGCCTGTAGCGATTGCAGGACATCCGTACCGCCGCCATACAGCAGTGCCGACGCTGTCAGTCCAAGCGCCGTCGCCCAGAACACGCGTTGTCCGACAGGTGAATCCGTCTTGCCGCCACTCGTTATCGTGTCGACAACCAGTGCGCCGGAATCAGCCGATGTCACGATGAATATAACAAGCAGCATGATGGCCACGGCCGAAGTGATTTCGGGGAAGGGCATTCCCGCAAGCATTTCAAACAGGACGAGGGATGCGCTGGTCATATCGCCTGCCAGCTCACCTGTGCCGGATTGGTGCTGGGCAAGCGCGGTTTTGCCGAAGGCGGAGAACCAGATCACGCAGATCGTGAACGGCGCCAGCAAGACGACTGCGAAATACTGCCTGACAGTGCGGCCGCGGGAAATCCGGGCAATGAACATGCCGACAAAGGGCGACCAGGAAATCCACCAGGCCCAGTAGAATATCGTCCAGTCGTGGAACCAGAGAATGTCCGTTCGTCCGATCCAGCCGGTCAGCGAAGGTGTGTCGCCGACATAGGACAGGAAATTCTGGCCGATGCCTGTAAAGATCGCGATGGTCGGCCCGGCAATGATGACGAACATCAGCAAGGCGAAGGCCAGGCCCATGTTTATATTGCTGAGCAGCTTTACGCCGCCATCCAGTCCCCGGAGGACAGACAGGACCGCCAAACCGGTCATCGCGGCGATCAAGCCAATCTGCAGGCCGGGATTGGGCTCGAACCCAAAGAGGTAGGCGAGCCCGCTCGCTGCCTGCGTCGCGCCGATTCCGATTGTCGTGGCGAGGCCGAAGATGGTTGATACCACTGCGAACAGATCGATGATGTGCCCGGGCCAACCCCAGATCCGCTCGCCCAATATGGGGTAGAAGGTGGAGCGGATGCTCAGCGGCAGTCCCTTGTTGTGGGCGAAGAAGCCGAGAGACAGGCCGACAGTCGCGTAGATGGCCCAGGGGAAGAGGCCCCAGTGGAAAATTGTGGCGCTGAAGGCGAGCCGCTCAGCCGCCGGCGTGCCGGGCTCGACACCCAGCGGTGTGCCATACCAGTCAGTATAATAGGCCAGCGGCTCTGCCGCGCCGTAAAACATGAAGCCGATGCCGACGCCGCAGGCGAACAGCATGGCGATCCATGAATGGATCTTGAAGTCGGGTGTGGCATCCGGGCCGCCAAGGCGAATGCGGCCAAGGGGGCTCACGCAAAGCGACAATGCAAAGAGCAGGACAATGATGGGTGTGATAGCGAACAGCCAGTCAGCGCTCTGCAGAGTCCATGTCTTGGCCGCCACGAGTGTCTGTGTCGAGGACTCGGGGAAGATCAGCGTAGCTGCTGAGAAGAGCAGGACCAGGCCGGCGCTGAGGAAGAAGACAGGGTTGTGAATATCGAAGCCCAGCACTTCGATATTGTCCTGACCGACTTCGTAGTCAGTCTCGTATTCAAACAGCGGTTCTTCACCGGTGATCGGGGCGTCAGGCTCTGGAGTCGTTGATTCGATGGTCATGGCCGGGTTTTGCAGGATAATATTCCATTATCAAAGTAAAATGCTGCACTGATGACAGCGCCCGCCAGCGCCTATGGCAGAAAAACTGCGTAAAATGGGGCTAAAATGCAACAGTTCGTGGCTTCTCCGGACAAGCGCACGGCAAAAGCCTTTTTATTGTCGAAGTTTATGATAGCCCCGAAAGCCTATCGATCAGTCGTCGTTTCACTTGTCGCGCCTCGCAATGGCGCGGGTGACGACTGGAGCTGACCTAAAGGGACGACAAATGAACAAATTAATGTATGGCGCTTCGCTGGCGGCAATGGCTGGCCTTCTTACTCCGATGGCTGTTGCGCAAGAGCCCGCGCCAAAGGCGCCGAAACAGGAAACTCGCCGCCTCAAGGCTGTCACTGTCACGGCAACAAAGCGAAGCGAAACCGCCCAGAGCATTCCGGTTGCTGTGGTTGCGCTGGGAGAAACCGAGCTCGACAATCTGGGGGTCAAGAACTTTACCGATTACCTTGTCCAGCTTCCCGGCGTCACGGCGGGCGGTTCCGGGCCGGGACAAAGCACGATCTATATTCGCGGTATTGCGTCGACCACGCCGAACCTGACCACCGCAGGCGTTGCCGGCCTGGCGCCCAATGTGGCGCTTTACCTTGACGAACAGCCTGTCTCGCAGCCAGGGCGCAATCTCGACGTTTATGCCGCAGACCTTGAGCGCGTCGAAGTGCTTTCCGGACCTCAGGGCACCCTGTTCGGCGCCAGCTCGCAGGCCGGTACGGTCCGCCTGATCACGAACAAGCCGCAGCTCGGCCGGTTCGAGGCCAAGGTGAAAGCGTCGACCTCGTTCACCGAAGGCGGCGACATGAGCAACAGTGTCGAGGCGGTCATGAACCTGCCTGTCACGGACAATTTTGCCGTGCGCGGTGTCGTTTATACCGACAATCAGGGCGGCTATATCGACAATGTCGGCGGCGTGCTGGACGCGTCGCAGTCGGCGCGCTTCCGGCCTGCCGGAACGGTGCGCGAAAACGGTACGGTTGTTCAGCCTAATCGTGCAGGCTTCCAGGCGGGCGCAGACCTGTCGGACGTGAACTTCATTTCGGCCAACAACGCGTCGATCGCCGAGAAGAACATCAATGATACCAGCTATCAGGGCTTCCGCCTCAGCGCTCTCTATGAATTCAGTGCCGACTGGCGGCTCAATGTGGCCCATGCGCAGCAGAGGCTTGATGCGGACGGCGTTTTCTTCGCCGATCCTGAACTCGACGATTACGATGTCGTGAGGTTCAGCGAAGACAAGATCGAAGACAGCTACCACAATACGAGCTGGACACTGGATGGCCGGATAGGGGCGCTTGAGGCGGTTTATACCGGGGCCTACACGGAACGGACGACTGACCAGATTGTCGATTATTCCGACTATCTTTTCGTCGCTCAATACCTGCCATATTATATCTGCGACGGCTCTGTCAGCTATCCGGGTGCGGCCGCACCCAGCGGTACATGCTACGCCCCGAGCCTGTTCGTGAAGTCGAGCACCGAAACCGAAATCCAGACGCATGAACTCCGTTTCAACACGCCGGACACGTACCGCATCCGCGCGACCTTTGGCGGCTTCTTCAGCGACCTGGAGCTGCGCGAACTGAATGACTTCACCTATCCTGGCTCGACACAGATTCTCGGTTTCAACGGTGAGGTGGGCTTTGCGCCGAACTATCCGCTGACCAATACGGCGGTCACCGGGGCTGTCGGGAACGCATCGCCGGGCTATTTCAGCGAACCCGGCCCGTTTCCGGCGGGCGTCATCTTCCGCAATGACGTGAAGCGTACAGACAAGCAGCTCGGCCTCTTCGGTGAAGCGACGTTCGACCTCACCGACCAGTTCGCACTGACGGTGGGTGCGCGCTGGTACGATATCGAAGTCGACCTCGATGGCAGCGCGAACTCGTCCTTCTCCAATCTCGGCCAGACCGATGATGCGCAGGCCTTCGGCACGAACATCTCGGCGCAGTTCGCTCCGGGCAATGCCGTGGGTGCACCAGACAAGGCCGCGACAGACGGCTTTATCTACAAGATCACGGGTGAATGGACGCCAACGGACAATATGTTGTTCTTTGCAACCTATTCTGAAGGCTTCCGGCCCGGCTTGCTCAACCGTCCCGGCGGCGCACCAGGCCCGAACGGATATACGGTTCCCTATGCACTTGATACCGATGAAGTGAAGAATTACGAGATCGGCTGGAAAACCGAACTGTTCGACAATTCCCTCCGGCTGAACGGCTCGGCCTTCCTTGTCGAAATCGAAAACCTGCAGACGACAATCTTCGATCCGTCCATCGTCAACCTGTTCTTCTCCGACAATGCGGCGAATGCCGAAATCCAGGGCCTTGAGGGTGAGTTCACCTGGGCCCCTGCGTCGGTTGACGGCCTGACGCTTGCCGGTGCGTTTTCGTTCCTCGACACGGAGGTGACGGAAGTCATCACGCCAACGGATGACGTCCTGCTTGGGTCCGAGCTGGCCTTTGCGCCGGCCTATCAGGGCAATATTCGTGCACGGTATGAATGGGATATGGAACGCCGCCTGGCGGGTTCGTCCCTGCGGGCGCATGTGATGCCGCAGATCGTATTCTCCGACAGTTCCTTCAGCGATATTATCGAAATCAACAAGGCAGAGATCGATGGCTGGGTGACACTGGGCGCAACGCTCGGAGTGAGTGCCGACAAATGGACGGCAGAATTGTTCGGCTCGAACCTGACGAACGAGTACGCAGAACTTGCGAACAATTTCGTGTTTGACCGCGAACGGGTGACGCCCGTCCGGCCACGCACGGTCGGCGTTCGCGTGTCCTTCTCATACTAGGCACACGATCCGACTTGAATTGATGCCGGCGCCCTGACACCTTCAGGGCGCCGGTCTTTTCTGGAGCACCTGAAACCCTTCATGCCAAGTCTTGCTGACATCGACGACACGATCAAACGGGCACAGAAGGCCTTGCAGGCCGGTGATCTGGACAGCGCGACCGGCGCGGTTGAGGCGGCACTGTCGCAGGATCCGAACAATCGCGATGCGCTCTACATTGCTGCCGTATGTGCCCGGTATGACAATCGCGACGATGATGCGCTCCGCTATCTGGCGCGCCTGAAGTCGGTCGTTCCCGATTTTGGCCGCGCCTATCAGGAAGAGGGACATCTACGGCGCAAGATGGGGGACAGTCTGGCCGCCCTGGCAGCCTATCAGAGAGCGACACGCTACAATCCGGTCCTGATCGCAAGCTGGAACGCGCAGGCTGAGCTTCTGGCAGCGCAGGGACATACCGCTGCCGCATCGGCCTCCCTTGCCCAGGCACAGCGCCTCAGCGGCTTGCCGCGCGAACTGCTGGCTGTCACGAACCATATCCATGAAGGCCGCACCTTCCGGGCGGAGGAACTGGTCAGAGCGTTCCTGAAGCGCCACCCTACCCATGTCGAGGCCATGCGCCTGCTGGCGGACATTGGCGGGCGGCTCGGCGTCCAGGAGGATGCACATTTCCTTCTGGAAAGTGCCGTTGAGCTCGACCCGGAAAATATCCAGCTGCGCCTCGATTTCATACAGGTGCTGCGCAAGCAGCAAAGGTTTGCGGATGCCCTGGAACAGGCCCGGTGGCTGACGGCAAGGGAACCGGACAACCCGGTTTTCCTGTCACATTTCGCGATTGAGAGCATGCAGGCGGGAGATTATGAAACGGCGCTGGAGACATTCGAAAAAGTCCTCGCCCTGGTCCCGGATGACCCCGCGACTTTGACGTCACGCGGGCATGCCCTGAAGACCTATGGCAAGACGCCCGAGGCCATCGCATCCTATCAGGCGGCGACCCGCGTGGCTCCTCAGCTGGGCGATGCGTGGTATGGGCTGGCCAACCTGAAGACATACGACTTCAGCGATGGCGAACTGGGCAGCATGTCGGCCGCTGTGGCTTCCGGTGAACTGGACCACATGTCCCGCATCCATATTGCCTTTGCCCTGGGAAAGGCGCTGGAGGACAGGGAAGAATACGATGAAGCCTTTGCGCATTTTGCCGAGGGCAATGCGCTGAAGCAGCAGACGACGCGCTATACGACCGAGCAGATGCTGGACGAGTTCGCGGCGCAAAAGGCCATCTGCACGTCAGCCCTGTTCGATGCGCGGACTGGGAAGGGGTACGGCGCGCCGGACCCGATTTTCATAGTGGGCCTGCCGCGTGCCGGTTCGACCCTGATCGAGCAGATACTCGCCTCGCACCCTGAGGTGGACGGCACACTTGAACTGCCGAACATCCTGGCCCTGTCCCACCGGCTTCGCGGACGCCAGAACCTTTCGGATCGCGAACGCTATCCGCGTGTCCTGCAGGAGATGCCGGATGCGGACCTGTCGGCGCTGGGGCAGGAATATATCGAGACGACGCGGATCCATCGTCAGGATGCGCCTTTCTTTACGGACAAGATGCCGAACAATTTCCGGCATATCGGCCTGATCCACCTGATCCTGCCGAATGCCCGGATCATTGATGCGCGCCGCAATCCGATGGATTGCTGCTGGTCCGGTTACAAGCAGCTGTTCGCGGAAGGTCAGGAGTTCACCTACGGCCTGGATACGATCGGGCATTATTATCGCGCCTATGTCGACCTGATGGACCATTGGGACGCTGTCTTGCCGGAGGGGCGGATCCTGCGCGTCCAGCATGAGGATGTTCTGGATGATATCGAGGGACAGGTGCGGCGCATTCTGGACTATTGCGGCTTGCCCTTCGACCAGCGCTGTGTGGACTTCCACCAGACCCGGCGCGCCGTGCGGACGGCCAGTTCCGAACAGGTCCGCCAGCCGATCAACAAGAACGGGCTTGAACAGTGGCGGCCCTATGAGGCACATCTGACTGCGTTGAAACTTGCGTTGGGGCCTGCCGGTCCGGCGCCCGAACAAGGTCAGGTCCAGTGAACCAGCGGTCTGTAGATGCCCTCATTGCCCTGCGCAAGATACAGCGGGTGACCGAACTCGCCTCCCGGCGCCTTGCGTCAACGGCTGGTCTGACGCCCTCCCAACTGGCTGTCCTGCGGTTGCTGGAAAAGTCTGGCGAGTTGTCATCGGGAAGGATTTCCGAAGCTACGCTTCTGAAGCAGGCCACGATTACAAGTCTGGCCGATAAGCTGGAGGCGCGCGAGCTGATTGCCCGGCGGCGCTGCGACGAGGACAGGCGACGCGTCTGGCTGCGGCTTTTGCCAGCGGGTGTCGCAGTTCTGGCCGACGCGCCCGATCTGCTTCAGGAGACGTTTTCGGACCGTTTCAATGATTTGCCCGACTGGCAGCAATCCCTGATCGTGTCGGCGCTGGAGCAGGTGTCCGGCCTGCTGGACGCCGATGACCTTGATGCGGCACCCGCGCTGGATGTCGGCGAACTCGACGAGGCTGTGACCGGTTGAGGCCAGTGGGGATCCCTGCGGGCAGGCGCTGCGTCTCATGGCATTTGGGCTGTGCGTTGCTGGCGTTTGAGCTGGTCAGCCTGTCCGCTTGCGGCAAGGCCGAAACCGGGCCTCAGCCTGAGGCACTCATTGCTGCGCCAGCAGGTGCGAGTGATGTGTGCGACAGTGCGGAAGGCATTGCCGAGGTTCCGGCGGGGACGCTGACGCTGCGCGGAAACACATATGAGATTGCCGCCTTCAGGCTGGACGTGACCGAGGTGACGTCGGCGCGGTTCGCTGAATTCGTGGCGGAAACGGGCTATGTCACACTGGCTGAGCGGGTGCTGGAGGATGGGCAGCGCAACGGGTCGGCCGTGTTCCGCAAGCCTGTCTCTGTGGGGGAAATGAACTGGTGGGTCTTTGATGCCGTGGCCAGCTGGAAAGACCCGGACGGCCAGCTGGGAGGCCATGAGCCGGGCCCACTGGAACCGGTGACGCACATCGCGCAGGCCGATGCGGAGGCCTTTGCGGCGTGGTCAGGGGGGCGTCTGCCGACGGAGGCGGAGTGGGAATATGCGGCGCATGGGGGCGACGAGGTGCCTGAGGTGGGGCCGCAAGGGCGTCACAACGCGCCTGATGCCAATTCATGGCAGGGCTTGTTCCCTGTGGAGAACCTGTCGCGCGATGGCTATCCCGGACTGGCGCCGGTCGGCTGTTTTCCGGCCAACGGATATGGCCTGCGGGACATGAGCGGGAATGTCTGGGAATGGGTGCAGCCGGATGCGCGCCGTGACCGGGCGGGCAAGGGGCTGCTGGTTGGCGGCTCCTACCTTTGCGCCGAGAATTTCTGCCGGAATGCCAATCCGTTCGGGCGGCAGGAACAGGATGCCGGATTTTCCGCGTCGCATATCGGCTTCCGGGTCGCGTATGATGGCTAAATCGCGGTCCGGGCCGTTAAAGTAAACGCGCTGTGAACGAATTGGCGGGCAAACGGAGGTCTGGCGTTTTTGTGCGCCATCCCATGCCCCTCCGAAACTGCACAAGGCCCTCACATGTCCACTGCCACCGCCCGTTCCACAACCATCCCGGCCGTCCCGGTCAGCCGCATCATCGCCCGTGAACTGGGCGTGTCGGAGGCGCAGGTCATCGCGACCATCGCGCTGATTGATGATGGGGCGACGGTGCCGTTCATTGCACGGTATCGCAAGGAGCGGACGGGCGGGCTGGACGATACGCAGCTGCGCAACCTGGCCGAGCGCCTGACCTATCTGCGCGAACTGGATGAGCGCCGGCAAACCGTGCTCAAATCCATCACGGAGCAAGGCAAGCTGACGCCCGACCTGGAACGCCAGATCGCCGGTGCGGAGACCAAGGTGGCACTGGAGGACATCTATGCGCCCTACAAACCGAAACGGCGGACCAAGGCGATGATTGCCCGTGAAGCCGGTCTCGAACCGCTTGCCGACCGCTTGCTCGCCAATCCGGCGCTTGTGCCGGGCAAGGAAGCCAGCGCATTTGTGTCTGCCAAGAAGGGGGTGGCTGATATGGAGGCCGCGCTGGAAGGCGCCCGCCAGATACTGATCGAGCGCATGGCCGAGACCCCGCGCCTTGTTGGCACCATTCGCGAGAATGTCTGGACTGGCGGGCGGCTTGGCTCGAGCATGGTCAAGGGCAAGGAGGCGGAAGGCGCCAAGTTTGCCGACTATTTCAAGTTTGATGAACCGATCAAGGAGATGCCTTCGCACCGGGCGCTGGCGCTGCTGCGCGGCGAGAAGGAAGGCGTGCTGAAGGTGAAGCTGGACGTGCCGCATGAACCCAAGGGGGACCACCCGGCAGTGGGCATGATCATGTCTGAATTCGGCATCGCGAAGAAGGGCCGGGCAGGGGATGAATGGCTGGCCGATACGGCCCGCATGGCATGGAAAGCCAAGCTGGCCGCGTCCAGCGCGAGCGACCTGATTGCCCGCCTGAAGGAGCGCGCCGATTCCGAGGCCATCCGCGTGTTTTCCCGCAACATGCATGACCTGCTGCTGGCTGCGCCTGCGGGGCCACGGGTCGTCATGGGTATCGACCCGGGCATTCGCACCGGCTGCAAGGTTGCGGTGGTCGATGCCACCGGCAAGCTGCTGGAGACCGTAACGATCTATCCGCACGAACCGCGCAAGGACTGGCAGGGCGCGATGGCGAAGCTGGCAGAGCTGAGCAAGCGTCACAAGGTGGAGCTTGTCAGCGTCGGCAATGGCACGGCAGGCCGCGAGACGGACAAGCTGGTCGCGGAACTTGCCGCCCGGATGCCGGAGCTGAAACTGACCCGCATCATGGTGTCAGAGGCCGGGGCGTCGGTTTACTCGGCGTCGGAACTGGCGGCGAAGGAATTCCCGACGCTGGATGTCAGCCTGCGGGGGGCTGTGTCGATTGCGCGCCGTCTTCAGGACCCGCTCGCCGAACTCGTCAAGATCGAGCCGAAGGCGATTGGCGTCGGCCAGTACCAGCATGATGTGGACCAGGCGGCGCTTGCGCGCTCGCTGGATGCCGTGGTGGAGGATTGCGTCAATGCCGTCGGCGTGGACGTGAACACGGCCTCTGCGCCGCTGCTGGCCCGGGTGTCAGGCCTCAATCCGACGATTGCGGCCAATATCGTGACCTATCGGGACAAGAACGGCCCGTTCAGGACGCGGGCGGCCCTGAAGAAGGTGCCGCGCATGGGGCCGAAGACTTACGAACTTGCCGCCGGTTTCCTGCGCATCATGGATGGCACGAACCCGCTGGATGCCTCGGCGGTGCACCCGGAAGCCTATCCGGTCGTGACCCGCATTTCGGAAAAGACCGGGCGTCCGGTCAAAGGCATCATTGGCGACAAGGCCTTCCTGTCGACGCTGAAGCCTGCGGCCTTTGCGGATGCGGAGTTCGGTGTGCCGACCATCACCGACATCCTCGCCGAACTGGAAAAGCCGGGGCGCGACCCGCGGCCGCAATTCAAGACGGCCACGTTCCAGGACGGGGTTGAGGAAATATCGGATCTGAAGCCGGGCATGCGCCTTGAGGGCGTGGTAACGAATGTCACCGCCTTCGGTGCCTTCGTGGACGTGGGCGTTCATCAGGATGGCCTGGTGCACATATCCGAACTGGCCGACACATTTGTCAAAGATCCGCATGACGTGGTGAAGGCCGGCCAGGTGGTGCGTGTTCTCGTCAAGGATGTCGATGTCAGCCGCAAGCGGATCGCCCTCAGCATGAAGAGCCCGGAGGGCAAGTGACCCCTGTGCATTGCCGGATGGGGGCATGCGGGGTTAACTCGCATCTCTTTGTGAAGGAGGGACGATGATGCCTGACGAAAACGACGGGCGGGAAGAGACCTACAAGCTCGCCGCGCTGGATACCGATTTCATCCTCGGCGACTCGATGCGCGGCGCGCGCTTCATGATGGAATATTCCAAGGCCGAGGAGCATTTGCGGGCCAAGAAGATTATCTCGACCATTGTCGTGTTCGGGAGCGCCAGGGTTCGCGAGGACGGCGACGCACATCAGGCGGCGGTCTATGCGTCCGCCCGTGAGTTCGGCCGGATCGCATCGGAGCGCGGCGGCGCGCTTTGCCATAATGGCGGCCTGCGGGAAAACGTGATCGCGACCGGCGGCGGGCCGGGCGTGATGGAAGCCGCCAATCGGGGCGCGATGGACGCGGGCGCGGTGACGATTGGCTTCAATATCGCCTTGCCGTTCGAGCAGGAACCGAACCCCTATATCACGCCGGACCTGTGCTTCCAGTTCCACTATTTTGCCATGCGCAAGATGCACCTGGCGATGCGGGCGCGGGCGCTGGTCATCTATCCGGGCGGTTTCGGCACGATGGATGAGCTGTTCGAGCTGCTGACACTGACCCAGACCGGCAAGGCCCCGCCCATTCCCGTTGTGCTGTATGACCGGGCCTTCTGGTCCCGGATCATCAATTTCGAGGCCCTGTTCGAGGCGGGTATGATTGCGGAAAAGGATCTCGACATCTTCGAATTCGCCGACAGCGCGGAAGAAGCGTGGGAAAGCCTTGTGTCGCGAGGACTGGCCATCTGGCCTGCTGACGCCTAGCCAATCCGCGTGCGCCGGGTCAGGTGCCGCAAGGGAACAGATTTTCAGGACCGAATAGCGAGCTAGACTGGTCTTCCAGAGGGGCGACGCTATGTGCGCAAGCCTCCGCAGGCGCGCGCGGTGATGCCTGCAATGCTGATAACGGGAGTGACAGGTTATGGCCTCAGGCGACGTAATAGAAGAGCTGGGACTCGATCCCGACGAACTGCGGTCGAAATATCGTGAAGAGCGCGACAAGCGCCTGCGCAGCGACGGCAACGAGCAATATGTCAACATGGTGGGCGAGTTCGCGCACTATATCGAAGACCCGTACATCAAGCGCGTCGAGCGGGCGCCGCTGACCGATCACACGCATGTTGTCATCATTGGCGGGGGCTTTGGCGGCCTGCTGGCAGGGGCGCGGCTGCGCGATGCGGGCGTCAAGGATATCCGCGTGATCGAGAAGGGCGGCGACTTTGGCGGCACCTGGTACTGGAACCGCTACCCCGGCGCGGCCTGCGATATCGAGAGCTATATCTACCTGCCGCTGCTGGAAGAGACGGGCTACATGCCGGTCGAGAAATATTCGCGCGCACCGGAAATCCTGGCGCATAGCCGCCGCATTGCCGAGCACTACAACCTGTATGACAAGGCCTGCCTGCAGACCGAGATTACCGGACTGAACTGGGACGATGACGCCGCTGTCTGGGTGATCGAGACGGACCGGAGCGACCGCATGACGGCCGATCATGTGGTCATGTCGAACGGGCCGCTGAACCGGCCGAAGCTGCCGGGCATTCCGGGGGTGGAAAGTTTCAAGGGACACAGCTTCCATACGAGCCGCTGGGACTATGACTATACGGGCGGGGATTCCTCCGGCGGGCTGACGGGCCTGAAGGGCAAGCGGGTCGGCATTATCGGGACAGGCGCGACAGCCGTGCAGTGCGTGCCGCATATCGGGGAAGCCGCCGAGCAGCTCTACGTGTTCCAGCGCACGCCATCCTCGATTGATGTGCGCAACAACAGGCCGACCGATCCTGACTGGGCGAAAAGCCTCACGCCCGGCTGGCACAAGGACCGTATGGAGAATTTCAACACGCTGGTGTCCGGTGGCTTTGCCTCGCAGGACCTGGTGATGGATGGCTGGACGCATATCATCCGCAACCTGCTGTTCATTGCACAGCAGGAGGGCAACAAGGACCTCAGTCCGGAACACCTGGCCGAGCTGGCCGAGATTGCCGATTTCCAGAAGATGGAACAGGTGCGCGCGCGCGTCGACGAGATCGTCAAGGACAAGGCGACGGCAGAGGCGCTGAAGCCCTGGTACCGCCAGTTCTGCAAGCGGCCCTGTTTCCATGACGGTTACTTGCCGACGTTCAACCGGCCGAATGTGGAACTCGTCCATACCGATGGGCAGGGCGTGGAGCGGATTACCGGGAACGCGATCATTGCCAATGGCAAGACCTATGAGATCGACTGCCTGATCTATGCCACGGGATTCGAGGTCGGCACGGAATACGCACGCCGGGCCGGCTATGACGTGGGCGGGCGCGACGGGCGCAAGCTGTCGGAGCATTGGGCCGAGGGCTATCGCAGCCTGCACGGGATGCTGGTGAACGGCTTTCCGAACCTGATCGTGATGGGCACGGTGCAGGCAGGCTTCACGGCGAATTATCCGCATCTTCTGGACGAGCAGGCCAAGCAGATTGCCTACCTGATTACCGAGGCAGAGAAGCGTCAGGCGAAAGTGTTCGAAGTGAGTAAAGAGGCCGAAGCGGCCTGGGTCAGCGAGATCATCAGCAAGGCGATGATGCGCGAGAAATTCCTCGAGGAATGCACGCCGGGCTATTACAATAACGAGGGCAAGCTGAGCAAGATGGCGCGGCAGAACACGTCCTATGGGGCCGGGTCCAACGCCTATTTCGCGATCCTAGAGGGCTGGCGCAGCACAGGCGCGATGGAGGGCCTGGAATTCCACACCTGAGACCCGCAAGAGGAGCCGCGCGATGGATTTTGAGCTAGCCGAAGAATACCGGATGCTGCGCGACCTGGTGCAGCGTTTCGTGCGCGACGAGCTGATGCCGCTGGAGGCCGGCGTGCTGGCGCGGGATGCCGAGGGGCAAGGCGCTTACCTGGTTGAGAGCGAGCACAGGCGGCTTGATGCGGTGTCGAAGGAGATGGGCCTGTGGAGCCTTGATGCGCCCGAGGATGCGGGCGGCATGGGCATGCCGCATGTGGCGCTGGTCGCGGTGAACGAGGCGCTGGGATCGACAGTGGCGCAATACACGCTGCCGCCGGATTCGCCGAACCTGCAGATGCTGATGGCGACGGTGAACGCGCAGCAGCGCGAGGCATATCTTGAGCCCTATGCGCGGGGCGAGACAATCTCGGCCATCGGTATTTCGGAGCCTGGCGCGGGGGCGGACCCGGCGGGCATGCTGACCAGGGCCGTGCGCGACGGCGACGACTGGGTAATCAATGGCCGCAAGATATGGATCACGCGGGCGGCGGAGGCGGACTTCACGATCCTGATGGCGATTACCGACCCCGAAAAGCGGGCGCGGGGCGGCATGTCGGCCTTCCTGGTGGATGGCGATACGCCGGGCTTCAATGTGCTACGGCGCATTCCGATGCTGGGCGGCGAGTACACTTACGAGGTAGTGCTGGAGGATTGCCGCGTGCCGGGCTGGAAACTGCTCGGCAAGGAAGGCGACGGCTTCGGACCGATGCAGATTCGCCTGGGCACGCGGCGCATGGAGATGGCGGCCTGGTGCATTGGCGCGGCGCAGCGGGCGCTGGACATGATGTGCGAATATGCGCCCCAGCGCGTGACCTTCGGGCAGAAGCTGTCGCAGAGACAGTCAGTGCAATGGTGGGTGGCCGATGGCGCGGCGAGGATTCATGCGGCCAGGCTGATGGCCTATGATTGCGCGTGGAAGCTGGACAATGGCCGCGACGTGCGCACGGAAATATCGATGCTGAAATACTACGCGACCGAAATGGCGCAGGAGATGATCGACAATGCCATGCAGTGCTTCGGCGCGATGGGAATGACCAAGGAGATGCCGCTGCACCTGTTTGCGGGGCGGATCCGCAACATGCGGATCTATGACGGGCCATCGGAGGTGCACCGCATGGTGGTGGCGCGCAACCTGATGGATACGCGCTGACATTGAGTGCGGGGCAGGCTGAGACTAAAGTGAATTTCGGAAAACACAGAACAGGACGGATCAAGTGAGCGAACGGATTACAATCAAGGTTGAAGACGGCGTCGCAGATGTGCGCCTGGTGCGCGAAGACAAGATGAACGCGCTGGACGATGCGATGTTCGCGCGGCTGATCTCGGCGGCAGAAGAGATCAACGCGGACAAGACCATTCGCTGCGTCGTGCTTTCCGGGCAGGGCCGGGCGTTCTGCGCCGGGCTGGACATGGGCAATTTCGCGAAGATGGCTGAAGGCAAGCGCAGCGAGAACAGCGTTGCCGGCGGCGGGCTGGCGGCGCGGACCTATGGCATTGCCAACCGGGCGCAGCAGGCAGTCTGGGGCTGGCGCACCTTGCGCGTGCCGGTGATTGCGGCGGTGCACGGCGTGGCGCTGGGCGGCGGCTTCCAGGTGATGCTGGGCGCTGATATCCGTATCGTGCACCCGGACACGAAACTGTCGATCCTCGAAGTGAAATGGGGCCTTGTGCCCGACATGAGTTCGACCGCGATCATGCGGCGGCTGGTGCGCGAGGATATTATCCGGGAGCTGACATATACCGGCCGCATGTTCTCTGGCGTGGAAGGCAAGGAATATGGTTTCGTGACGCATGTGTCCGAGACCCCGCATGAGGATGCGATGGCGCTGGCGCGCGAGATTGCATCGAAAAGCCCGAGCGCGGTGCAGACGGCGAAGAAACTGTACAATCACATTGCCGACAAGGATGATGGCGAGGCCCTGCTGACGGAATCCGTTCTCCAGGAGGAGTTGATGGGCACCAAGAACCAGATTGAGGCCGTGATGGCGGGCCTGCAGAAGCGGGCGGGCAATTTCGCCGACTGACAGGCTCCGGAGGAGGGTAGGCATGATCGATTATGATGGCAAGGTGGCGCTGGTGACCGGTGCGGGGTCCGGCATCGGACGGGCCCTGGCGCAGGCGCTTGTTGCCCGGGGTGCCAAAGTGGTCTGCGCCGACATTGATGCAGAAGGCGTGCGCGAAACGGCGGAGGGCCTCGGCGAGCGGGCATTGGCCATCGTATGCGACATGGCCGATCATGAAGTGGCGGAGACGCTGGTGCACGATGCGGGAACCTGGCAGGGGCGGCTGGACCTTGTGTGTTCGAATGCCGGGATCGGTCTCAACCGACGGATCATCAAGCAGGAACTGGATGAGCGGGCCGAGCGCCTGTTCGAGGTGAACCTATTCGCGAACCTGCGCATGGCGCAGGCCTATGCGCGCTGGATGGAGGCGCAGGGCGGCCGGGGGAGGCTGATGATAACGGGGTCCGAGAATTCGCTGAGCGTGCCTGGCGCCGTGCGAGGCAGCGGGCTGGCCCTTTATGCGGCGACCAAGCATGGCGTGCTGGTCATGGCCGAGTGGATGAAGCTGGAATTCGAGGCGGGCAATGTGCCGGTGGATGTGCATGTGCTGATGCCGGGCGCTGTCTATACGGCGCTGATCGCGAAGCATTTGCCGGACCCGGGCATGGCCCGGCCGGAGCTCAACCTGATCATGCCTGACCGTTGCGCGGAGATTGCCCTGAAGGGCCTGGATCTCGGCCTGTTCTATATTCCGACACATGCCCACATTGCCGATGACATGCAGCCGCGCATGCGGGGCGTGGCCGAGGCGGTGGAGGCGCTGGGGCTGAGCTGAGCGTGGGCGAATCCCGCTCTCCCCACGCTCTCCTTCCCCACGCTCTCCTTCGACTTCGCTCAGGATGTGCCTTCAAATATTCGGGTTGGCCGGTCTAAAGGAAGCTTTTCATGTCCGCGATGAAGCGGTTGAACTGGTCGTGGTGGAGCCAGTGGCCGGCGTTTTCGTAGAGCTTCACCTCGGCCTGCCGGAAGTGTTGTGCGCGGCCGTCTTCTTCCGGGTTGGAGGCCCAGCTTTTCTCGCCATAGAGCAGGAGCGTGGGGCAGGTGATCGCTTCCCACAGCGTCTCGATATCCTCATACGGGATGTCATAGGGCGTCATGACACGGAAATAATTGTCAAACTTCCAGGAATAGGTGCCGTCTTCGTTCTGGCTGATGCCATGGACGGTTAGGTGGCGGGCCTGTTCGTCTGTCAGGTAGCTGTTTTCGGTTTTCATGCGCTGGTAGGCGTCTTCGAGCGTGGCGTATTTCTTCGAGGTGCGGCCGGCGGCGGCGCGCTTGGAGTCGATCCATTCGCGCATGCGTTCGCCGGGCGGCTTGTTGTAGCGCTCTTTCAGCAGTTTCGGAGACGGGCCGAGGCCCTCGATGGCGACGATCTTGCGGACCTTTTCCGGGTAGATGCCGGCATAGCGCAGGGAGATTGCACCGCCATAGGAATGCGAGACGAGGGTGACGGGATCGAATTTCAGCTGGTGGATGAGCTGGGCGAGATCGTAGACGCAGGCGCGGACGGAATATTCGCCATCCTCCGACCAGGCGCTGTCGCCATGGCCGCGCAGGTCTGGCGCGACGACGTGCCAGTCCTTGCTGAGTTCTTCGGCGACCCAGTCCCAGCTGCGGCAATGATCGCGCCCGCCATGCACGAGGACAAGCGGCGGGGCGTCCGGATTGCCCCAGTCGACATAGTGCAGGCGCAGGCGCTGGGAGATGAAGCTGTTCGAGGTGGGGCCGGAGAAATGTGTCATGGGCATGATTTGCCCGGCTTTGCCCCTTGCTGTCCAGAGCGGCGAGGGCAGGGTGACGCGAGGGCGGGTGGGGCGTCAGGCTTCCAGGATGGACATGATGGAGGCGCGCATGAAGGGGAGCATCGTCACCGGATCAAGATCGGGGTGGCGGAGCATTCGTATGGCCAACCCGTCGAACAGCGTGAATAGCATGTCGATGCGGCCGTCCGTATTGTCGAGCTGGAGCTTGTCGCGCAGCAGCCTGGAGAAATTGGCCCGGACGATCGCGTCATGGGCCTGCATGCGTTCCGCGATGGCGGGATTGCGCTGGGCCTCGGCGATGATTTCAAGGCTGAGGGCCGACTTGAACGGGTCCGTGAGGCTTCGAACCCCTTCTTCTGCCCGTTCGACGAGCGCGTCGCGCAACTGGTCCGGTGGCGTGTTTTCGAAATTGGACAGCTTGTCGGTCTGGAGGCCGTTTTCCCGGTCGACGATGGCCGCGATGATGGCGTCCTTGCCGTCGAAGTAATGGTAGATGTGGCCGGCGCTCATGCCGGCCTGCTCGGCGATGCGCGCCATGCCGGTGCCATGAAAGCCCTGTTCCACGAAGCAGGCGGTCGCTGCGTCAAGTATCTGCTCACGCCGTGCCTGGGCACGGGGAGATTTTTTCTCAATGGCTGGGGTCATTTTTTCAAAACTTCCAGTTTTGCCCTTGAATTGTTGCGCCGCACCATTATTTCGAACGTTCATTCTAACTTCACTATCCGATATGTACACATAGGCAGGATTGATCAAGGTGACATTAATGCCAAAATTATCAAACAGTATCAAAGTTCTGATAGCCACCACCCTGATCGGTGCCGCAGCGGCTTGCGGGGCATCCGAGTCGGCCGCGCCTGCGCAGACCGCTGCACAGGCCCCCGCCGCGGCCCCTGTTGACGTCTTGGTCGTGCACAAGACGCGGATTGAGAGCACGCGCGAGCTGCCTGGCCGTGCCCGCGCGTTCCGGGAGGCCGAGATTCGCCCCCAGGTGACGGGGCTGATCAAGTCGCGCCTGTTCACGGAAGGCGAACTGGTCAGCCAGGGACAGGCGCTCTACCAGATTGATGCCTCCGAATATGCCGCTGCGGTCAACAGCGCGAAAGCCGCCGTGCAGCGCGCAGAGGCGACCGCCGATGCGGCGCGCCAGACGGCCGGCCGGTTCGAGCGGCTTGCCGAGATCAATGCCGTGAGCCGCGAAGACTATGACCAGGCGGTTGCCGCGCAGCGTCAGGCGGAAGCCGATGTCGCCATTCAGAAAGCGGCGCTGCAGCGCGCCAATATCGACCTGACCCGGACCAGGGTCACCTCGCCGATCGAAGGCCAGATCGGCCGGTCGACCGTGACACCGGGCGCGCTGGTGACCGAGAACCAGGCGGCAGCACTGGCGATTGTGCAGCAACTGGACCCGATCTACCTGGACCTGACAGCGGGCAGTTCGAAGATTCTCGTCTGGAAGCGGGACATTGCGGAAGGCCGGATCCAGTCTGCGGACGGCGAAAGCGTGGCTGTGTCGATCATGCTGGAAGATGGCAGCACCTATGCCGAACCGGGCCGGCTGGAATTCAGTGAAGTGAACGTGGACGAAAGCGCCGGGTCGGTGATCCTGCGTGCGGTGGTTCCCAATCCGGACGGTTACCTGCTGCCGGGCATGTACGTGAAGGCGCGTTTCAGCGCGGGCACTTACGACAATGTGTTCCTGGTGCCGCAGGGCGCCGTCACCCGCACCGTCAAGGGTGATCCGACGGCAATGGTGGTCGGCGCGGATGGCACGGCTGAGGTGCGCAACCTGACGATTATCGAGGCAAACGGCAATGACTGGATCGTGTCCGAGGGACTCGAAGACGGTGACAGGCTGATCATTGGCGGCCTTCAGAAAGTGCGCCCCGGCGCGCCTGTAGCGCCCGTCCCGCCGATGACGGCGGCGGCCCAGCCGAACGGCGCGGCGACAGCCGTCGTCAAACAGTAATCAACCCGAGCTGATCCCCCATGGCTAATTTCTTCATTGACCGGCCCATCTTTGCATGGGTGCTGGCGATCATTGTGATGATCGCAGGCGGAATCGCGCTGAGGACCCTGCCGGTCGCCCAGTATCCCGACATTGCGCCGACGACCGTGTCGGTCAACGCCGTCTATCCCGGGGCGTCTGCCAAGGCGGTCGAGGACACGGTCACGCAGGTGATCGAGCAGCAGATGACGGGGCTTGATGGCCTCGACTACATCTCGTCCTCGTCAAGCTCGCAGGGCGCTGCTTCGATCACGCTGACCTTTAAGACCGGGACCGACCCGGACATCGCGCAGGTGCAGGTGCAGAACAAGCTGGCGCTGGCGACCCCGTTGCTGCCTGAACAGGTGCAGCGGCAGGGCATAAGGGTGAGCAAGGCCTCGTCCGGCTTCCTGATGGTGACGGCGCTGATCTCGCCGAATGGCACCTTTGACCAGACCGATCTTGGCGACTATGCGCGCTCGAATGTGACGGATGTGCTGAGCCGGGTCGATGGCGTGGGCAGTGTACAGCTGTTCGGTTCGCCCTATGCGATGAGGATATGGCTCGATCCGGGCAAGCTGAACCAGTATCGCCTGATGCCGAGCGACGTGATTGCCGCCATCCGTGCCCAGAACGCGCAGGTCTCCACCGGTGCGCTGGGCGGCAGCCCGGCCATTGAAGGCCAGGAGATCACGGCGACCATTTCACTGCAGACCCTGCTGTCGACGCCTGACCAGTTCCGCGACCTCTTGATCCTAACGACCGGCGACGGGGCGTCCGTGCGCCTTGGCGATGTCGCGCGGGTCGAGATGGGGGCAGAGAATTACTCGACGGTGGCCAAGTATAATGGCCAGCCAGCCGCCGGGATGGGGATTTCACTGGCCTCAGGCGCGAATGCACTGGATACAGCCGAAGGTATTCGAACGGCGATGGAGCGCCTGGCGGAACAGTTTCCAGACGATATTTCAGTTGTCTATCCGTATGACACGACACCGTTCATCAGCACGTCGATTCACGAAGTGCAGAAGACGCTGCTTGAGGCGGTCGTGCTGGTCTTCCTGGTGATCCTGGTCTTCCTGCAAAGCTTCCGGGCGAGCTTCATTCCGATGATTGCGGTTCCGGTGGTTCTGCTGGGCACGTTCGCGGTCCTGCTGGTGTTCGGCTATTCCATCAATACGCTGACCATGTTCGCCATGGTTCTGGCCATCGGCCTGCTGGTCGATGATGCAATCGTGGTGGTCGAGAACGTCGAACGCGTGATGGCGGAAGAGGGCCTGTCGGCACGCGATGCGACGCGCAAGTCTATGAAGCAGATTACCGGCGCGCTTGTCGGCATCGCGGTTGTCCTGTCGGCCGTGTTCATTCCGATGGCCTTTTTCCCCGGGTCGGCGGGCGTTATCTATCGCCAGTTCTCGGTGACGATTGTCACGGCCATGGCCCTGTCGGTACTGGTGGCGATCATCCTGTCGCCTGCCCTGTGCGCGACCCTGCTGAAGGCGAATGGGCATGACGCGCCTGCCAAAAAGAACCTGGCCGCCCGCGGTGGAGCCCTGTTCGAAAGCGGGTTCTCGCGCCTGCGCAATGCCTATGTGGCAATCGTGGCGCGTGTGCTGCGCCGCCGCTGGATTTTCGTTGGCGTGTTCGGCGTGATGCTTGTGCTGCTAGGACTGGGTTTCCGCAGCCTGCCGACATCCTTCCTGCCGGACGAAGACCAGGGCGCTGTGATGACGATTGTCCAGCTGCCGGCTGGCGCAACGCTGGAGCGGACGACAGAGGTGATGGACGCCGTGTCGCTGCACTATCGCGAGACTGAACCTGACAATGTCCGGGGTGTGATGGCGATTGCCGGCTTCGGCTTTGCCGGACAGGGACAGAATGTCGGACTGTCTTTCACCCCGCTGAAGGACTGGTCGGAACGGACCGGCAAGGCGCAGGCATCGTCTGCGATAGCGGGCCGCGCCTCGGGCGCGTTCAGCCAGCGCACCGATGCCATGATCTTCGCAGTCATCCCGCCCCCGATCCGGGAACTGGGCAATGCGAGCGGCTTTGATTTCTACCTGAAGGACACGGGCGGCATCGGCCACGAGGCCCTGGTGAATGCGCGCAACCAGCTGCTGGGCATGGCGGCGCAGGAGCCCGGCCTGACGGGTGTGCGCCCCAATGGCCAGGAAGACAGCCCGCAATTCAAACTGAACCTCGACTATCAGAAGGCGCAGGCGCTGGGCATCAACCTGGCGGATGCGACGAGCCTCCTGTCGGTGGGGCTTGGCGGAACCTATGTGAATGACTTCATCGACCGTGGACGGATCAAGCGTGTTTACGTGCAGGGTGATGCCCCCTTCCGGATGCAGGCGGATGATATTGGCGACTGGCGTATCCGCAATGGCACCGGAGACATGACGCCCGTTTCGGAAATTGTTTCGTCCGACTGGAATTACGGCGCGTCGCTGTTGCAGCGCTATAATGGTTCACCGGCGCTCAATATCCAGGGCCAGCCTGCGTCGGGCGAAAGCTCGGGCGTTGCCATGGACAAGATGGAGGCGCTGGTGTCCCAGTTGCCGAACGGGACGAGCCTTGAGTGGACGGGCATCAGCAAGCAGGAGCGCAGCTCCGGCAACCAGAGCGCTCTGCTGTATGCCTTGTCGGGCCTGTTCATCTTCCTTTGCCTCGCAGCGCTTTACGAGAGCTGGACCGTGCCGGTTTCGGTCTTGCTGGTGGCGCCTGTCGGCATGCTCGGCGCGGTCATCGGGGCGCATCTGGGCGGGTATGACAATGACGTCTTCTTCCAGGTTGGCCTGTTGACCACGGTTGGCCTTGCCTCGAAGAACGCGATCCTTATCGTCGAGTTCGCCCGGTCGCTTGAGGCGGAAGGCAAGGAACTGATCGAGGCGACGTTGGAATCGGTGCGGCTGCGTTTCCGGCCGATCCTGATGACGTCTCTGGCCTTCGGCTTTGGCATCACGCCGCTTGTGTTCAGTTCCGGCGCCGGGGCCGCGTCCCGCGCGGCACTGGGAACGACGGTACTGAGCGGTATGATTGCCGTGACGTTCATCGGCCTGTTTGCGGCGCCGATGTTCTATGTCGTGGTCCGCAAACTGACGACCCGCACGCCCAGGGCGCGCAAGACTGTTGATGGAGCAATATCATGACGCCTTCCCTTCGCCTTGCCCCGCTGATGCTGTCAGTGGCGCTGGCTGGCTGTGTCAATCTCGCGCCGGCCTATGAGCGGGCAGAAGCGCCTGTTCCGGAAACCCTGCCTGTGAGCGACACCGGGACGGCCGCCGTGCCGGTGATCGGCTGGCAGGCGCTTGTGCAATCGGAGGCCCTTGAAGGCCTGATCGCGCTGGCGCTGGAGAATAACCGGGACTTGCGGGCGGCCACGGCGCGCATCGCCATTGCTGAAGCGCAGTACGGGATTACGCGGGCGGCGCGCCTGCCTGGCGTATCGGCGGCAGGGTCGGTGACAGAAACCGGATCGTTCGATGGTGACAATGGTTCGCCCCTGCTGGCGGACAGCGCGCGGGCGCAGCTGGGCGTGACGGCCTATGAACTTGACCTGTTCGGAAGGGTGGCGAGCCTGAATGAAGCGGCGCTGCAGACATACTTGTCGACCGTGGAGGGTGAGCGCAGCGTGAAGATATCGCTGATCTCGTCGGTTGCGCAGGCCTGGCTGAGCCTTGCCGCCGACCGGGAGCGCCTGCGGCTGGCGAAGGAAACGGTCGAGAGTCAGGGCGCGTCGCTGTCACTGACGCGGGAATTGTTCGATTCCGGTGTGGTGACGGAGATTGATGTGCGCCGGGCCTCGGCCAGCGTGGAGACGGCAAAGGCGCAGGTCGCGCAGTTTACCGGACTGGTGCGGCAGGACCTGAACGCGCTGCGTTTTGTCGTCGGCGCGGACCTGCCGGCCGATATTGCAGAAGCGGCTGTTCTGAGCCCGTCTCCGCTGATGGATCATCTGCCCGTGGGGGCACCGTCGCATGTGCTGCTGTCGCGGCCGGACGTTCTGGCGGCAGAGCGCCAGCTTCAGGCGGCCAATGCCAATATCGGTGCCGCGCGCGCCGCGTATTTTCCCGTGATCTCGCTGACCGGCAGCGCCGGATACAGCAGCACGGGCCTGGATGACCTTTTCGACGGCGGCGGGACGTGGAGTGTTGGCCCGCAAGTGTCATTGCCGATCTTCGATGGCGGCAGCCGCAAGGCAAATCTTGGTGTGTCAAAGGCAAACCGCGACCTGGCGCTGGCCCAGTATGAGCAGTCGATCCAGACGGCCTTCCGCGAGACGGCGGATGCGCTGGCCGTGGCGCAGACGGTGGATGACCGGATTGGCGCGCTGCGCCGCCTGGTCGAAGATACGTCTGTGACACTGAACCTGTCGCAGGAACGGTTTCGTGTCGGGATCGACGACTATTTCTCGGTGCTGGATGCCCAGCGCAACGACTATCAGTCGCGCCAGAACCTGATCGATGCCGAGCGCGACAGGGCGCTGAACGTGGTGGCCCTGTTCCGGGCACTGGGTGGCGGTCAGGTCGGCGGCACAGCCGAGTAGCGAGCGGCTAGTAGTCGAGCCGGGCGGCACGCAGCGCGTCAGCCCGGTAGTTGCGGCTGGACATCAGCAGGCAGAGAATGCTGAGCGCGTTGAAGATGAGTATCAGCTCCAGTGCGCGCGCGAGCGGCTGGGTTTCGCCCTGTGCGGCGAAATAGTCGCTGAGCACGCCGGCGATCCACGGGCCGCAGCCGATGCCGATCAGCGTCAGGCAGAACAGCATGAAGGCCGAGGCGAAGGCCCGCATGCGCAGACGTACCAGTTCCTGTGAGGCCGTGTAGGCGATGCTGGCATAGATGAGGCCGACAAAGCTGGGCACCACGTTCCAGGCATAGGCCAGGCCGACGGTGGGTGCGCGCAGGAACATGAAGGCAAAGGGCAGGGCGATCGCGGCGCAGAGCGCGATGATGAGCGGACGCCAGCGCAGGTCTTTTTTCGACAGGCGGTCGCAGACGAGACCGATGACCACGGCGCCAATGCTGCCGACACCGCCGATGAGGATGCCGAGCGGCCACGAGACCTGGCCGGGGCTGAGCCCGTAGGTGCGCTGGAGGTGGCTGGAGGTGAAGACGAGGAAGGCGTTGGCCGAGATACAGATCAAGAGACAGCCTGCAAGGAGCCAGAGATAGGATGACTGGCCGGCGATGAAGGTGAGGGTTTCCTTCAGGGAGGGCGCGGCGCGGTCGTCCTGGCGCGCTTCGGACTGGCCGCGCACCGGCTCGCGCACGGTGAAGCGCACGACGAGCGCTAGCAGCAGTCCGGGCACACCGGCGACGAAAAAGGCCATGCGCCAGCCATAGGCCTCGTAGACAAGGCCGCCGAGCGCAAAGCCGAGCATGACGCCGAGGCCGATGCCTGTGGTGTAGACGCCGAGCGCCGTGGCGCGTTCCTGCGGGGGATAGAGGTCTGCTATCATGCTGGTGGCGGGGGGCGTGCCGCCGGCCTCGCCGACGCCGACACCCATGCGGGCGACGAGGAGCTGCCAATACGATTGCGACAGCCCGGACAGGGCCGTCATGCCCGACCAGACGGTCAGGGCGAGGGCGATGATGTTACGGCGGTTGCCGCGGTCGGCCCACATGGCGACCGGAATGCCCAGCGTGGCGTAGAAGGCGGCAAAGGCAATGCCGGTAAGCATGCCGAGCTGGCTGTCCTTGAGGTTGAGCTCCGTCTTGATCGGTTCGAGCAGGATGACGAGGATCTGCCGGTCGACATGGTTGAACGTGTAGACCAGCGTCAGCACGAGGAGGACCCAGGTGCGGCCCGTATTGGCGGCCTTTACGGGGATGAGAGGCGGAGCAGTGGACATGGGTTCGGAACCTGTATTCTGGCGCGCAGCTGGCGGAGGAAGGGGAAGAGCCGGAAAGGCATGGGAGACACTTACAGTCTCGCGACGATCAGCTATCGGTTCCCCTTGAATCGGAACGAGTGAGGTTGATCCCCACTTCAACAAGTGTTGAAATATGGCCTGCTTTTCCATGAGGGGCAAGACAAATGCGTCCGGGACGGTAGTATTCAAAAATAGACGCACATGCGTTCGAACGGAAACAATACATGGCCTCAATAATGCACGACGATGCAAAGCCCCTTCGCCGAACCGCGATCCTTGATGCGGCCGAGGCGCAATTTGCCCAGCACGGCTATGATGGCGTGAACCTTAGAGCGATTGCCCGCGAAGCCGGGGTGGACGTTGCGCTTGCGAATTATCATTTCGGGAAGAAGCGCGACCTGTTCGATGCCGTGCTGATGCGCCGGGCTGAAGTGCTGAACGCGTGGCGCCTGAAAGCCCTGGAGGATGCGCTGTCGGAGGCGCGCCCGAACCCGGCGAGTGTCGAAGCGATTGTGCGGGCCTATCTGCGCCCGCTGCTGACGGGGTCTCACGTGAGCGAGCCCGGCTGGAAGCATTATTATGCGCTGATCGCCTATGTGAACAACTCGCCCGAATGGGGCGGCAAGCTGATGACCCAGTTCTTCGACCCGCTGATCAACCAGTTCATCGATGCCCTGCGGCTGAGCCTTGGCGATGTCGACGAGAAGGCCCTGTTCTGGTCATACCATTGTTTCTCGGGGGCCCTGACGCTGACCTTTGCCGAGACCGGCCGTATTGACCAGCTGTCCAAGGGGCTTTGCCGTTCGGATGACCTGGACGGCGCGTATGAGCATATCGTGCGATTCATCACGGCAGGATTTGAGTCGATCCGCCCGGGCAAGTGAGGCCCAAGAAAAATGGCGGCGTATTGCCACGCCGCCATTGATGAGAACCGTTTATCCGGAGACTAGAACTTGTAGTCCACGCCCATCGTGACCGTACGCGGATCACCATAGAAAGCCGTCAGCGTACCTTCCAGACCGAGCGTCGGCGTGAACGTGCCGTTCGGGTTGATCGTGACGAAGTTGTAGCCAGCGACGATATAGCGTTCGTCGGTGAGGTTCTTGCCATTCAGGCTGAAGCCCCAGCGGCCGCCTTCCGTTTCCCAGCGCAGGCCCGCATCAATCAGCGTGAAGGCTTCCTGGTCGAGGAACGGGTTAGGGGCTTCGAACTGGCTGGAGTCGCCACGGTAGGAGATCAAGGTGTTGACCAGAAGGCGGCCATTATTTTCGAGGATTGTCAGTGGCGTGTCATAGGACAGGCGGCCACTTGCGGTCCAGTCAGGCGTGTTCTGGATGACGCGCTGGTCGGCAACGTCATTGCCGAAGGCATCGACGTATTCATCGTATTGCGCATCAACATAGCCGATCGACCAGCCGAGGTTGAAGAGGTCGGACTGGTTGAAGACCTGCTCTGCGAGCATGGCGTTGCCTTCAAATTCGACACCCCAGATGGTTGCCGCGCCGGCATTGGTCGTCACGCCGGTAAAGGTGTCGTTGACGCCATCATTATCCGTATCGACACCAATCGAGCCGGGCACCTGGATGTCTTTGTAGTCAGAGTAGAATCCAGCGATGCTGTAGGTGAGGTCGCCGCCATTCTGGCTACCCTTGTAGCCGATTTCGTAGCTGTCGACTTCTTCCGGGTCGAACTGCATGAATTCAAAGACTTCGTCGGCCGTCACCGTGCCGCTGAGGTCGAGGTCCGGCGCAGCCGATGTCTGGCCGCGCGGATCGAACGAGCCGCCCTTGAAGCCTTGGGAATAAGTCGCGTAGATATTGCTTGAATCGGTCGGCTTGTAGCTGACCGAAACGCGCGGGCTGAAATCGTCGAACGTGGCCGAACCGTTGAAGTCCGACGTGGTGGCGATGAGTGTCGGGTTGCCGCCGAAATATTCGGAGAAGCCGCCGATATAGGTGCGGCGCAGGACTTGCGAGCTGCGCTCGTCTTCGGTGTAGCGTGCGCCGAGCGCGATGCTGAGCTGATCGGTCAGATCATAGGTGAAGTCGCCGAAGATTGACCATGTCTTGGTGCCGACATCGCCGAAGGTCTGGGCGTTCAGGCCAGGCAGGGAGAGCAGGTCGCCTGTCGTGCCGAGCAGAACGTCAAACACGGTCGAGGCGTTGGCATCGAGATAGTAGACGCCGACGATGCCGTTCAGGCGGTCCCCGGAATACAGGACCTGGAATTCTTCCGACAACTGGTCGTTCGCATAGTTCGCGGGAACGTCGAGGTCAGCTTCAGGCAGGCTGTCAAAGTCGATGGGCGAGGTGCTCTCGTCTTCGCGGTAGGCAAGGATGTTCTTGAGAGTGATCGTGTCGGACACGGCGTATTCAGCGGTGATCGAACCACCCCAGGCCTCTGATTCCTGATCGACGACATTGAGGCCGGCGCGCGTGTCATACTCGTCGTCCAGAACGGGGTAGGTGAAAGGCGGGAACTGGTCCGGGATCAGACGGTGACCCTGACGGGCATTCGATTCGTCGCGGGTGAAGTCACCGGCGAAGCGCAGCTGGAAGTCAGGCGTGACGTCCCACTCTGCCGACAGGCGGGCCGAACCCACGTCCTTGTTGTAATTGTCCTGGCCGGTGATGATGTTTTCACCGAAGCCATCACGATAGAGAGCCGCAACGGCGGCACCGACGCGGAACGTGTCGGACAGTGGCACACTGCCGGATGCGACGATTTCCTTCTGGCCATAGGTGCCAAGTGCGGCGCGCAGGTTCATGGTCGGCACGTCCGAGAGCGAACGGGTGACGTATTTCACGGCGCCGCCGATTGTGTTGCGGCCGTAGAGCGTGCCCTGTGGGCCGCGCAGGACTTCGATGCGCTCGACATCGAAAACGTCAAGGACGGCGGACTGTGGACGGTTGAGATAGACATCGTCGACATAGATGCCGACACCGGCTTCGAAACCGGCGACCGGATCCTGCTGGCCAACGCCGCGGATGAAGGCGGTGAGGGTCGAGTTGGTGCCGCGCGACACTTCAAGGGTCACGTTCGGCGCGACCTTGGCGACTTCGGTAATGTCGGAAACGCCGAGCTGGGAGAGCAGGTCGCCATCAAAGGCGGATACGGACAATGGAACGTCAATCAGGTTCTGTTCGCGGCGCTGGGCGGTGACCACAACGGCGCCAAAGCGGCGTTCTGCCTGTGTGGCTGTTTCGTCGTCAACCTGCGCGAAAGCAGGTGCCAGTGGCGTCAGTGCGCTGGCGGCCAGGGCGATCAACGCGACGCGGGATGTGTGCTTACTCATGCCGTTCCTCCATGGGGCCGAATGCATTATGCTTCGACTCTCAAATTCAACATTTGTTGAAAAACGCCTCAAATCTGAAACTTTGTCAATCGCTTTGACCGGGCCGTGCCGCTTTCCCGGGGGGCGTGACTTAAACGCCACGCTGCACCGGCCTTCCGGCGGGGGGGTATTGTGATGCGCTTCCTTGCGAGCCGGCAAATCAGCCCTTACGAGGCAGACCCATGGCTGACCACAATGACCTCCTGAAATCGCTGAGGCAGATCACGCAGGCGATCGACCTCTACTCCAAGCACCTGCTGAAGGAGACCGGGCTGACCTCGCCGCAGCTTCTGGTCTTGCAGGCCGTCAGCGTGCATGGCCGGAGGAAACCATCGGAAATCGCGCGGTCGGTGAACCTGTCGCAAGGCACGATCACGTCGATTGTCGACCGGCTGACGCGGGCCGGGCTGGTCGACCGTGAACGCAATGCCGAAGACAAGCGCGTGATTGAAGTTGTCGTGACCGATGCCGGTCGGGCGCGCCTGAAAGATGCGCCAGCCCCCCTGCAGCACGATTTCCTGGAGAGATTCGGTGCGCTTGCGGAATGGGAGAAATCGCTGCTGGTCTCCTCGCTCCAGCGCATTGCCGGGATGATGCAGGCCGACAGGCTGGACGCGGCGCCGATCCTTGAGATTGGCGATCTGTCGCCGGACGATCCGAACACCCTGCCGGACGTCTCCTAGCGTTCGACCTGTTCCATCTGGTCTTCGGCGGGACTGTCCCAGGGCAGGTGGCGCTCGTCGAGCACGACCAGGTTGTCACGCGAAATGATCGTGGCCTGCGTATGGTAGCCGAGAAGCTTGGTCGTGGGCTCACCGAGGTTTCGGGCGAGCAGCATGGTTTCCTCGGATGAGAAATTCGACAGGCCGCGGGCGCGTTCGTGGCCTTCCTCATCATAGACATGGATGACGTCGCTGCGGACATAGGGGCCATGGATCGAGATGACGTCGGCGCGCTCGACGCCGCGCTTTCCGGCTTCGAGCAGGTCGGCCGCGTTCTGGCTGATGACGATGCTGCCAGCCATCTGGAGGCGGTCGGTAAGCCATGCGGCCCAGGCGGAGGCGGGCTCGGTATTGGCGATGCATTTGGTGTGCGGGCGCAGGCCCTTGAGCACGGATGAAACCGGATTGTCGGCTTCGCCATTGGCGATGAGCGTGGTGCAGCCCGCATGCTGGGCCATGTTGGCCGCCTGCATCTTGGTCAGCATGCCGCCACTGCCGAGCGCGCTCGTGCCTTCGGTGACAGAGAGGTATTCGGACACGTCATGCAGCTCTTCGACCAGTTTGGCGCCGGGCTCTGACGGATCCTTGTCATACAGGCCATCGACGCTGGTCAGGATGACCAGGTGCTGGGCCTGGATCATCTGGGCGATCCGCGCAGCGAGACGGTCATTGTCGCCGACGCGGATTTCCTCGGTCGTGATCGTGTCGTTTTCATTGACGATCGGCATGACATTGCCATTGAGCAGGCGGTGGACCGTGTTCTTCGTGTTGAGGAAGCGCCGGCGCTCTTCAAGGTCGCCGCGCGTGACCAGCACTTGCGCGATGTCGAAATTGAATTCGTGAGCGACCTGCTTGTAGGCGTTCAGCACGATGGGCATGCCGCAGGCGGCGGCGGCCTGCTTGTCGCGCAGGCCGGCATCCTCCGGCTTCACCTTGAGCGTGTTCAGGCCGAGCGCGACGGCACCCGACGAAGTCAGTACGACTTCATAGCCTTCATTGCGCAGGAGGGCGATATCTTCGAGGAGCCGCTGAATGAACGCCCAGCGTGGGGTGAGCAGGTCAGGATTGGCCAGAAGGCTCGATCCGACTTTCACGACGATGCGTTTTGTTTGCGTCAATTTCCAACTCCATTAATCTGATTGCACGAACTAGGAGTGTTTTGAGGCGGAAACAACTCACTGGCGGACAAAACGTCTGATGTTTTTCGTCTGGCAGGCGATCTAACCCTGAATAATGGCAATAAAAGCAAAGTCATGTACGCTTGCCTTGAAAAATAAGTGAAAAGCCCAAGGTGAGTGTTCTGGGAAATATATTTGAACTCAAAGCAAAAACGACTACGAAGGCCTCATGAAGGGATAACGGCGATTCCCGGAACTCACACCCAAAAGGGACTTTATATCACAATGGATGCACTTTTGATCGGTTGCGGGAAAATGGGCGGCGCTCTGCTGGCGCAGTGGGCCAGGTCCGAAGACTGGACGTTTACCGTGGTCGACCCTTTCACCGAGTCAGTCCCCGATGGCGTGAACCTGTTCAAGGATCGCGAAAGCCTGCCGGAATCCTCGTTTGACCTGATGATCGTGGCGGTGAAGCCGCAAATGATCGACGAGATCATCCCGGCCTATCAGGACTGTCTGGCGCCCTCCGGCGTCGTTGCCTCGATCGCAGCGGGGTGTTCGGTGGCCCGGCTGAAGGCTGTTTCCGGCGCATCGGCTGTGATCCGCATCATGCCGAACCTGCCGGCCCTGATCGCGCAGAGCGTGAGCGGGCTGTATGCGAGCCCCGAATGCTCGGCGGACCAGAAGGCCGCTGTCGAGGCCCTGATGCAGCGGGCCGGAACAGTGGTCTGGGTAGATGATGAGGACGCGCTGGACCGTGTGACGGCAGTGGCGGGAAGCGGTCCTGGCTATGTCTTCGAGATCGCGCGGACCTATATCGCGGCGGCCGAGGAGCTGGGTTTCACCAACAGCCAGGCGCGCGAACTGGTTCTCGGCACCATGGCGGGCGCTGTGGAGATGGCGCGGCAATCCGATGAGTCCGTCGAGAGCCTGCGCAATTCGGTGACCAGCAAGAATGGCACGACGCAAGCGGGCCTTGAGGCCCTGAACGCGGACGGCACCCTGACCGAGCTGATGCGACGAACGACTCAGGCGGCCTATGACAGGGCCGTGGAGCTGCGTTAGGCGTTTCGCGCTATTTCTGGCAAGACTGCCGGTATATCCGTCACGGACACACAGACGACAGAGAAGAATTTCATATGAATACAGCAGCCTTCGTTTCGCTTGGCGCCTATTTTATCCTTATGATGCTGATCGGGCTTTATGCCTATCGCAAGTCAACGAGTGATGTTTCGGAATACATGCTGGGCGGCCGCAAGCTGCATCCTGCCGTTGGCGCGCTGTCAGCGGGTGCGTCAGACATGAGCGGCTGGATGCTGATGGGCCTGCCGGGGGCGGTGTTCGTGTCAGGCTATAGCGCAGCGTGGATTGCTATCGGTCTCGTGATCGGCGCGTATTTCAATTACCGCCTCGTGGCGCCAAGACTGCGCGTTTATACCGAGCTGTCCGAGGATGCGATCACCATCCCGGACTTTTTCGAGAAGCGGTTCAAGGACAGGACACGGGCCCTGCGGATCCTGTCTTCCGTCGTCATCGTCATTTTCTTCACGCTTTATACCTCGTCCGGCGTCGTTGCCGGGGGCAAGCTGTTCGAGGCCTCATTCGGGCTGGATTATACACTTGGCCTGTTCGTGACCGCAGGCGTGGTGGTCGCCTATACGCTGTTCGGCGGATTCCTGGCGGTCAGCCTGACCGACTTCGTGCAGGGGTGCATCATGTTCATCGCGCTGGTCCTTGTGCCGGTTGTTGCGATCACGTCACTCGGCGGGTTTGATGCCACGCATGCTGCCGTCATGGCGTCGCCACCGGCGAGTGTGGCAGACGCCCCAAGCCGCGTGAATTTCTTCAGCTGGTTCCAGGGCATGACGCTGATCGGGATCATTTCCGCCGCAAGCTGGGGCCTCGGCTATTTTGGCCAGCCGCACATCATCGTGCGCTTCATGGCCATCCGCTCGCTCAAGGACATCGCTGCGGCGCGCTATATCGGCATGAGCTGGATGATCGTGACGGTGACCGGTGCGGTGGCGGTCGGCATTGCCGGGGTTGCCTATGTCAACGGGCACAATCTCAACAGCGAGCTGACCGACCCGGAAACCATCTTCATCCTGTTCTCGCAGGTCCTGTTCCATCCGCTGATCAGCGGCTTCCTGCTGGCGGCCATCCTCGCCGCGATCATGAGCACAATCTCCTCGCAGCTCCTGGTCTCGTCGAGCTCCCTGACGGAGGATTTCTACAAGACGTTCCTGCGCAAGGAGGCGAGCCAGAAGGAGCTGGTTCTGATCGGGCGGCTGTCGGTTCTGGCCGTGTCGCTGGTTGCCATCTTCCTGGCGTTTGACCGGTCGAGCAACATCCTGTCGCTGGTCAGCTATGCGTGGGCCGGTTTCGGCGCCGCGTTCGGCCCGCTGATCCTGCTGAGCCTTTTCTGGCGGGGCATTTCGCGCGATGGCGCGCTCGCAGGCATGATCACCGGCGCAGTGACCGTGCTGGTCTGGCTGTATGCGCCGATCACGATAGGCGGCGTGGCTCTGTCTGACACGATCTACGCCATCGTGCCGGGCTTTTTCTTCAGCCTTATCGTCACCGTTCTGGTCAGCCTGATGCGCGGCGCACCGGAACCGAAGGTGCAGGAAGAGTTCGACGAGATGATGGAAGCCATGACGGCGGTGAAGCAGCCGCTGTTCTAGCCTCAGGTCGTTCCCGTGGAATAGTGCAGTCCGCGCATGCTGTACTCATCGATGACCGCATCCAGGTCGCCGGGCGAGTTGAGCAGGGCCAGTTTTTCCTTCGGTTCAAGCGCGCTGATGTATTCGTCTATCGTCGCGAGGCGGTTGGCACGGGCGCGGGCAAGGGCCAGCGGCGTGTGGACTTCGCTGTGGGCCAGCGGCCAGTGCGTGTCGACGATATGCGTGCGGCGGTTGCGCAGGTTGCGGTCGGCAAACAGGTGGGTCAGGCTTGGTACGTCGAGGTTATGGTAGGCGGGGCGGTCAGCCACTGATTCCAGATAGGATTGCGGCGGTTCGATTTCCTCGGGGCTTTCGAGCAGGTTCATCCGCCGGGCAAAGTCGCCGCTTTTCGTGCGGCCGGTCCAGTAGGACAGGGTTGCCGCTAGCAGCATGCCGATGGTCGCAGGCGCAAGCCATGCAGCGAAAATGGGCGAGATGGCGAAAGCGGAAACATTGAGCACGGTGCCGAGCACGATGGCCGGTGCATGGTGGCGGAACGTGTCATGCAGGGTGTATTCGTTTGAATCGCGCGCCTGCGGGTTCCAGCCGCCGTCGCGGCCCGAGAAGACCCGATAGACCGCCGTCGTCTGTTCGACCAGCATGACTGGCGCGATCAGGACCGAAATCACGGTTTCGGCGATGACGCTCAGGAAGGTCTTCACCGGGCCGACCGTGCGCCGCCAGCGCGGCGAGGCGAGGCCATAGATGAGCCCATAGAGTTTTGGCGCAAACAGGATGGCCATGGTGATGAGGAAGAGGTTCAGCGAGCGTTCGGAGTCGATGACCGGCCAGGACGGGAAGAGGGCCGCCGATTCGCCGAAATATTGCGGTTTGAGGAACATGTTCTGCAGCGACAGCAGCATGCCGACCGTGATGAACAGCAGCCAGAGCGGCGATGCGAGATAGGAGAATATGCCAATGATGAGGTGCATCCGGCTGGTGAAGGTCAGGCCGCGCGTCTTCAGCAGGACGGCCATGTGCTGCATGTTGCCCTGGCACCAGCGGCGGTCGCGGATGGACAGGTCGATGATGGAAGGCGGGCCCTGTTCGTATGAACCGCCGAGTTCAGGCGCGATCTGGACGTTCCAGCCTGCACGACGAAGCAGGGCGGCCTCGACGAAATCATGGCTGAGGATCGATCCGCCGAACGGCGCCCGTCCCGGAATTTCAGGCAGGCCAGCGGCATTGGCGAGCGCGGAGATGCGGAGGATGGCGTTATGGCCCCAGAAATTGCCTTCATTCTGGGCCCACCAGGCGAGACCGCTGCCAAGGACCGGACCATAGAGCGCTGCGGCGAACTGCTGGGTGCGGGCAAACAGGGTGCGCCCGCCCACCAGTTGCGGAATGGTCTGGATGAGGCCGGTTTCCGGCGACGCATCCATGCGGCGGGCCAGTTCGATGAGCGTGTCGCGCTCCATGAAGCTGTCGGCGTCGAAAACGATCATGTAGTCGTAGCGGCCGCCCCAGCGCGTGATGAAGTCACGGATATTGCCGGCCTTGCGATGCAGGTTCATCGTGCGGCGGCGGTAGTGGACAACCGAGCCGGGCGCGAGGCGCGAGCGCAGGCGCTCGAACGCGGCTTCTTCCTGAAGCGCGATTTCGGGATCGTTCGTGTCGCTGAGGATGAAGCATTCAAAGCGGCCCGGCGCGTTGGTGAGCGATTCCGCAGTCGACTCAACGGTGGCAAAGACGCGCTCGACTTCTTCGTTATAGATCGGGAAGACAATCACGGTGCGGCCGGAAATCAGCGCAGAACCGGACGATGCCCGCGAGCGGTGCGCGTTGAACAGGCCTGCCAGCGCGGCAAGGAAGCCGATCGTGGCGCTGACAAAGGCGTAAGCAATCCAGCTGATATTCAGGCTGAAGACGCCGAGCAGGATCTTTTCCAGCGTGGTGACGCCGGATACGTCAAGCACGTGGTACATCTCGACCGTTGCCCACACAGCCAGTGCGAGCGAGAGCGAAAAGACCATGACTTTGCGCCACCGGAAGGATTTCGGCGCCTTGGCGTTACGGGTCGGGCCGGTGTCGAAGGCCTGGTCGGGCATCGAAATCGGCAGTTCTGCAGGGCGGGCGCGGAATGTGAGCATCATGATCTCCAGCGATAGAGCCAGGTTTCAGAAACTGAGTGGTCGGCCTTGGTCAGCAGGGCTCGCAATTCGCAAAGGCTGGCATCCTTTGTGTCGAGTTCGAAGCTGAGGCGCATGCCGCCGGTTCGGGTGTTGGGCTGGACGACAGGCGAGATGATTGCGCCGGCCGAGGTCGAGACCTGCGGCAGTGCATCGCGCAGTAATTCGCCATTGTCGGATTCAAAGTCGATGATGAACATCGGACGCTTGGTGGCAGGGGATATGCCCACCTTCGTGGCGGTGACCTTGGCGACAGGCGCAACGACCGGCTGCGGCAGGCTCCAGATCATCTCGTAGGACAGTCGAACCGGCTTGCCGGCCTCCCAGGCCTCTGCCGGGCGCCAGGAGACGACTATATTATCATTGTACTCGTTGGTGGTCGGTATCTCGACGAGGGTCAGGTTGCCCGGACCCCAGCCATCACCGGGCGCGATCCAGACATTCGGGCGGCGCTCGTAATTGGCTTCGAGATCGTCATAGGAATCGAAGTCGCGCTTGCGCTGGACCAGGCCGAAGCCGAGGGGCGGCTGGGTCGCGAAGCTGGAGATTTCGAGCTGGTTTGGGTTGGCCAGAGGGCGCCACACCCATTCACCATTGTGCAATTCCATCATCAGGCCTTCGGAATCGTGGACGGCGACGCGGTAGTCGCGGTTGCCGCGATTGAGGCTGTGGGGCGAAAAATAATACATGGAGGTGATCGGCGCGACGCCGACTTCGGTCAGCTTGCGGCGCGGGAAAAACACGGCTTCGACGTCGACGTTCGTTGTCGATCCCGGCGTGATGACGAACTGGAAGGCGCCGGTCGTGCTGACGCCGTTCAGCAGGGCGTAGACGGTCATCGACTTGGCGCCGGGTTCAGGCTTCACCAGCCAGAACTCGCGGAATGACGGAAACTCTTCACCCGCAGGCGAGGCGGTGGAGATCGCCATGCCGCGCGCCGATGCGCCGTAAACCGTGCCGGCGCTGAGGACGCGGAAGAAGCTGGCGCCTTTGAAGCTGATGAGATCGTCGAACTTGCCGGAGGAGTTCAGCGGCGCGGTGACGTGGAATCCTGCATAGCCGAGCGCCTTTTTATCGTCTTCCGACAGTGGCAGGTCGAAGAAGTTGAAGTCGGCCTCGGCCCAGGGCTTGGGCGTCGCCACACCCTTGTCGATGATGTTGAGCTTGACCTCTTCGTTGAACAGGTAGCCGCGCGGATCATAGTGGACACGGAACGGGATCGTCGTGTCTTGCGTCCATTCGGCAGATTCGCGCTTGAACTCGAGGCGGCGGTACTGGTCATAGTCGAGTGAGGCGGCGGCGGACGGCACCGGAGGCGATTTCTGGAACTCATGTTCCGACAGCGCCTGCGCCTTGTTGATCACCTGATCGAACGAGAAGGGCGCCTTTGACGGCGCTGCGGCGGCCGGGGCGACGTCTTCGGGAGTCTCGTCGCTGGATTCGACCCGTTCAGGTGTGTAGTCGGCAACGGAATCGAGTGGTTCAATGATCGGCGCAACGGGGGCGGGGGCCGTTTCGGCGGCTGCCGCGGTTATATCCGGCTCGCTGGCCGCAACTTCAACGGTTGGCGCGGGCGCACTGGCCGATCCTATGGCGACGATGATGCCGCCCATAAGGACGGCGGCCGCTGCGCCGAGCACGACGGCAGGAATGTAGTTAGGGCGCCGTGTAAGTTTCAATGCAACCTCGTCAGGCCAACAGGCCATATTCCTTGAAAGCGGTTCAATTTTCCCGAGGCAACAAAATTGCTGCCCAGACGCCCGGCACCGCAAAAAGCGCCTTCGATCTGACCATTACGCCTCACCAGTGCAGGCGTTTCGCTGAGAAATCAGGTTATTTTGCGGCGCAGCATTACCAGGCTGCAATAACCCCCACCGAACCCCGCAACTGCGCTGCATGCTGTAGAAAATGAAATGTTGCAAGTGCGTTATGTCAGTTTGCCTTTGCGTCAGTTGTGTGACGATGACGCTTCAGCGCAATCGGTGTCATTTTCCAGAGAAATCGCCTAGAAAACAGACCTGTTCACAGACAGAGATCGGATCCGAACGTGAGTGACATGTTCCAGAAAACATACGTCCTGGACCTTGCGCACGGCGTGTCCGGTGTGACTGTGCATGCCTGCAACAGCCTGGAATGGGCGCGGTCTAAAAATGCAGTTCTTCCCGCATTAAGCGAGCTGGAGGCGGCCCGGGTCGCGCGGTTGAAGACTCCCGAGGCGCAGGAGCAGCTGTGGGCCTCGCTGGCCTGTGCACGCATGATGCTTGGCCAGATGCTGAGTGTGCCGCCGACGGATGTGGACGTGCAGCGAGACGGTGAAGGGGCGCCGTGTCTGGGGCATGACCCTGACCGGCGTCTGTCGATTTCCCGCAGCGATGGCTGGACAGCCGTGGCCCTTGCAGACGGGCGTCCGGTGGGGGTGGATATCGAGCGGCTGCGGGCGATTGACTGGCAACCAATGCTGGCAATGGTTTGCAGCGACGCCGAACGCGACGCGATGCGCGCGCTGGCTGGCAGCGCGCCGGACCGGGGGCTGGCTGCGTTCTTCGAGCTTTGGACCATCAAGGAAGCGGTGCTGAAGGCGGCTGGCACGGGGTTGCGCGGGGGCGCGAAGGGTGTGCCGGTGGCGGTGGAGACGCTGGGGCGACCGGAGGGGGCGCATCGGCGCGTCACATTCGAGGACGCGGCGTTTGCCGTTCGGACGTCATGGCATGACGGACTGGTTGCCAGCCTTGCTGTGGCCGCAAGAGACTAGGCGCGATCTGACAGGGCGATTGTCAGCGGGCTTGCCTCGTAGATGCGCAGGCCGTCACACCAAAGTGTTCCCTTGCCCGTAATGAGCAGCCGGTCACCGGACCGGGTGACTTCCATGATCTCCATGACCGTTGTGACTTCCTGCTTGTCTGGCGTCACCTGGCCGCGATAGGCCCATTTGACCGGGGCACCTGCGGCGACGGTTTCAAATTGCGGGTTGGCCATGCCGTCCGCGAAGCCTTTCAGGCAGGCAGCGTGCGACAGGAGCTGGACGAGGGCATCAAGGCCGAGCGAGCCCGGCTGGACCGGGTCCTGGAAGAAGTGCGCCTTGAAATACCAGGCGTGCGGATCGACCGACTGGCGCCCGCGCGCGAGGCCGAGACCCGCAGAGCCGCCGGCTGGATCGAAATAGTCGATGCGGTCGAGCATGACGAGGTTGCCAGTGGCGGTGGGCGCTGCCGGCAGGGTTGTGCCGGACCGGTTGGGAGCGAGGGCGAGCAGGGCGCGGTGTGCGTCCTTCGTGGGCAGGCCGGCCTGGCGCTCGAGGGCTGCCGCCGGGAAGAAGCCGAACTGGGTCTTGAGGTTCATGACCGGGCGGCCGTCAGCGAACGTGGCCTTCAGCTCGAATGCGACAATCGTCATCGGGCCGACCTTGGAGAAGGAGGAGAGCGTCGTGTCGACGCTGATCGTTCCGTCGTGCGGGCCGACTTCCATGAAGACCTGACCGTCGCCGTCGAGATTGCGGAAGCGTTCGCCGCCTTCGAGGGCGAAGCCGCAATGGCTGGCGAGCCAGCCGCAGGGCTGGAGCACGATTTCGGAGAGCACGGCAAAGGGCATGTGGCCATTGGCATTGTCGCGGAAGTACCAGGCGTCGGCGGCGATATCGTATTCGGCCACGACGCGGGCCCCGGTCTCTTTCACGCCCGGGCGGGTCGAGACGTGGGTGACGCGGGTCATCATGTGATAGGGCGGCTGGGGCAGGCGCGGGGCGCGGCCTGCGGTGTCGAAGGGGAGGTAGAGGTCTCCAAAGGCGGCGGAGGGGGCGCTGGCGGCGCAGTTCAGCAGGGCGGCATGGTCGCCCCGGCTTTCGCCCATCGGACCGACGCGGAGGGGCGTGGCGGTCGTGTGCGGCGCGGGCCAGTCCTTGCGCAAACGAATGGCAAAGCGCGGGCAGTGGAAAACTTTCTTGCCGTCGGAACGGGCGAGGAGCGAGGCGTAGAGGACCGGGCTTTCGCCATCCACGATGTCGTCGATGAAGACTTCATAGGTCACTTCGTGGGCGCGGTCAGGGATGACCTGGCCACGGCAGACGAATTTCGCGGTTTCGCCGGGCATGGGTTCGAAGATGTAGCCGTCGCGTTCAATGGTAACACCTGCGGCGGCGGCGTAGAATTCCAGCGCCTGTACGGCGGCTTCGGCCATCAGCGTGCCGGGCATGCAGGGGTCTTCATGGAAGTGGCCCTGATAGAACCACGCGTCCGTTGGCACTTGAGCGCGGGCCTTGAGATAGCCACGTCCCCATGGGCCGCCGGTGGGATCGAATTCCGTGACCTCGTCAAAGAAGACCAGCTTGTCGTCCGGCAGGTGGGCCGGGCGGGAATGGGCGGCGCAGAATTCGAAGCCCTTGCCGAAGCAGGCGAGCGCATCCCCGGCGCGGAAGGCGGCGACGTCCGGTGCGGTGAAGGCGCGTTTGGTGCTGGCACGGGAGGTGTCGAAGGGGTGGGGCGAGGGTGTGGGAGGGGCGTCGGTGGCGGCGTCCCAGATCACACCCTTGCCGGTGGCGAGTTCGTCATCGGTGAAGAAGCCGGCCTGGCCATTGCGGACGGAGAAGACCTTCCGGTCACCAACCATGCAGTCATACTGGAAGAAGAACATGCGCACGCCCGCGAGGGTAGCGTGGCCGGTAATCTCGATCTGGAAGGCGAGCGTGTCGCCGGGGCCGGGCAGGCCGCCATCGTGGAAGGTGATCTCGCAGCCGAGCAGGCGGTAGACGCGTTCGTTGCGGTTTTTCAGGTCGGCGCCCATCCAGCCGATCAGGGTGAGATCGGCCTGTCCGCACTCGATCAGCGGACCGGGGCGGACACGGCCATTGCGGACATGCCAGTCATCCGCCTTGAGGTCTGTTTCGGTCCAGATCACGCCGGTGCTTTCAACGCCTGCTTCAGCGTCGATGCCGGTAATGCGGTCAACCAGCAGGAGCGGCGGGGCCGGCAGGCGGACCTGGCGGTCAAAACCGTCCTGTCCGGTGAAGGCCGGGCCGAAGAAATCCGACATCAGGCCGCGCGTGGACGCCTCGATGGCCGGGCGGGTCCAGTTGGGGCCGCTGGGCGAGCGCGGCATGAGCGGTGTGGCGCCGGCGACGACCTTGCGGGGCGGGGTGCAGGTGCGGGGCCTGGCCACGGCCGCTGGCTTGGCTGGCGCAACGGGTGTCAGCGGGGTGTGACTGGGGGTGTAGTGGGGGGGTGGCAGGTGCGGGGCGGGCGGCAGGCCGCCTGCGCTGCGCGTTTCGGGAACCTGGGGTGTGGGATAGTGAACCGGCTTGGTAAGGGGCATGGGGTCGGTTCCTGTCCAGGGATTGTTTCGGGCGGCGTCCAGACGGCTCGCCACACAGGCAATATTGATGTCCCGGCCATCGGCAAAGAGCGTGGCGGTGAGATGGGCAATCTGGCCGAGGTCTGACGCGACGATCCGGTCGGTGGCGACGGCGACATGCGGCTTGTCGCCCAGCACGCTGGTGATGGCGCGCGAGAGCGTGGCGCGGGGACCGACTTCAACAAAGGTACGCACGCCATCCTCGTAGGCCTGGCGGACCGTGGCCGGGAAATCAACCGTGCCGACGGCTTGCCGCGTCAGCATGTCAGCGACGCTGGCTTTGGTCGGCGCGTAGCTGGCATTGATGGCATTGGCGTAGAGGCGGATGCCGGGCACTTTGGAGACCGGGCGGGTGTGCAGCTTGCGCCAAGTGTCCTCGAATGGCTTCATGGCCTTGGCGTGCACGATCAGGTGCTGGTTCATGGCGGCGCCGGAGCCCGGGCCGAGTGCTTCCGCCACGGCGCGGCAGGCCGATGCCGGGCCGCCGATCAGGCAGTCTTCCTGCGAATAGATGATCGTGATTTCGACCTTCGGGTGGCTGGTCATCGCGGCGCGAAGCCGTGTCAGGGGCGCCTTGATATGCCAGTTGGCCCAGTCGGCCGGCACGTTCGGCCCCCAGGCCGCGTGCGCCGTTTCGAACTCGCCGCCGAGGTGGCGTTCATACATGGCCGCGTCGTCGATCTCGTCGAGCAGCTTGCCGGGATCTTTCCAGAAGCCGAACGCGAAGAGGGCATTGCTTTCGCCGAGCGAAAGGCCGATGGCGGCAGTGGGCGAGACGCCGAGGATATCACGCAGCAGGATGGCATGGGCCTGGCTGACCAGTGTGCCTGCGCAGAGCTGTTCGTATTCGGACAGATCAGAATGCGTGAGCAGGTGGGCCATGTCCGATGCGCGCGACATGCCGGACAGGGTTCTTCCGAGTTCCGGGAAAGCCATGAAGAGGCCGCGCGACATGCGGGCATAGACGGCCGCCGAACCGGTAAAGACGAAGGCGAGTTCGCCTTCGGGCGCGCCTTCGCCATAATAGACATGATCGCCGGAGGGGGCCGCGTCGCGTTCGAGCGCCGTGGCAGAGGTGCCGATCAGGTCTGCGAGGGCTGTTTCATTCGTCGCGGTAAGGGCGATGCGGCACTTGCCCTTGCCGCCGGTCTTGCCGGTGCGAAGCTTTTTGGCGAGCGAGGCGCGGGTGGCGCCTGCAGCCCAGTAGAGGTGAGGCGGCGGGCGGAGCGGATCGGGGCTCGGACGGGCCGGAAGGCCGGTCAGGTGAACGCTCGCGCCTTGCGACAAAGCACTGGCGGGAGCGGTGACGGTGTGCCGGGGGTGTTCGCCGGACAGGTTGGGGGTCGCGCAGTCGTCGGTGATGAGCTGGTCGCGCGACATGAGCAGCGCCGCTGCCGCAAGCTCGAACAGGGGCGAGGCAGCGGGGGCGGAGCCGTAAGTCTTTGCAAAGAGGGGTGAGGCCTCACCGGCACCACCCCATTGCACCTGGCCCAGGGAGGCAAGGATCGGGTCGCCTGCCGCTTCGGCGTCTGCCTGGCGTTTGAGGACGAGGGCGGCGGCCGTGTCGCCCGCGTGACACGTACCGAGTTCGGCGAGCGCAGCTGCGGCGACCGGCTCAGTGGCGAAGTCTGCGGCGGCGACGATGGCCATGTCGAGCCGCCCGGCGCGCAGGGCGTCGAAGGCGACATCGAGGGCGGTCAGACTGGAGACGCCTTCGGAGGAGATGGCATAGCCCTGTCCGCGCAGGTCTTCTGCCGAAGTGATGCGGTTGGCGGTCATGTTGGCCATGGCGCCGAGTACGGTGGCGGCCTGCAGGGGCGGCGCGATGCCGTCCTGCGCAGCGGCGTATTCAGGTGTGCCGGGCGTCAGGCCGAAGCGCTTTGCCACACGTTCGCGCAGGAGCCAGCGCGCGGAATCGGCTGCGCAGCCCATGCCGACGAAGACGCCGCAGCGTTCTGCGTCAGGCCGCGCGATGCCGTTCAGGGCAGAGCGTGTGAGCGAGAGCACGGCGAGTTGCTGGGCCTCTGCCTGCAACAGGTCGTTCGGTGGGGTGCGGGCATAGCGCGGGTCAGCGCCGATGGTTTCCGCAGGCCGGGCCGGGCTGACCGGATGGTTCATCAGACGGCGTAGCACATCGCGTTCGCCCTTATCGCTGCCGCCCATAAGGCGGGCGCTGCAGATGACAATCTCGTCTGACTCAGTTTGCGGGAGGGCGACCTGCACCGCGCCTGTGACCGGCTGGTGCTGGTCGAGGATCAGGTGGGCATTGTTGCCGCCGAAGCCGAAATTGCTGATCGCGGCGCGGCGGGGCGACTGGCCGGTTTGCCAGTTGGCAGGTTTGGCGAGTGGCTGAAGGGCGGGTGACTTCACCGCGTCGATCAGGTCTCCGTCGAGCGGCATGGAGGGGAGCGTTTCGTGCGTCATGGCCTGGGTCAGCTTGAGCAGGCTGGCGAGGCCTGCGGCCGTAATCAGGTGGCCGGTATTGGCCTTGAGCGAGCCGATGGGGAGATGGCGGTCTGTGCCAAACACGCTTGCCGCAGCAGCGATTTCGACACTGTCGCCGACGGATGTGCCCGTGGCGTGGCATTCGAGGAAGCCAACGCTGTCCGGCGCAAGGCCCGCCTCGGCATAGGCGCGGCGCATGGCCTCTGCCTGGCCTTCACTGTCAGGCGCGAGGAGGCCCTTTCGCTTGCCGTCATTGGACAGGCCGATGGCGCGGATGACGCCATGAACCGTGTCTTTGGCCGTCACGTCGCAGAGGCGTTTCAGCACGACAGCGACAGCGCCTTCGGCGGGCACGAGGCCGTCTGCCCCCTTGATGAAGGGGCGGGAGCGGCCCGTCGGGCTGAGCGCCTGTAGCGCATCGAAGCCGATATGGAGGATCAGGTTGTCAGCGGCGTTGACCGCGCCGACGAGAGCGACATCGATCTGCCGTGTCTGGAGCTTCCGGCAGGCGATTTCGAGCGCGTAGAGCGAGGAGGCGCAGGCCGCATCCAGCGCGAGGACCGGCCCGGTCGCGCCGATGGCCTGCGCGAGGACGTGTGCCGGGAAGCCGGAATTGAAGGCATCCGTCGCGGGGCGCGCGGATTGTCCATAGGTCCAGATATCGGCGGCGTAGGCGGACTTGGCGCGGCTCGGATAGGACAGGTTGGCGAGGAAGACACCGCGCCTGTCGGATGGGGCGCTGGTCTTGCCGGCTTCGCTCCAGGCTTCGAGCGCGGCATGGAGGGGCCATTGGCAGACCGGGTCGAGCGCCGAGACGTCGAGGCCGGGGAACGTGGCACGCTTTGGGTCGAAGACGGTATCGAAGCCGGAGACGAAGCCTGACACGTAGGGTAGCGCGGTCTGTTCGGCGTCCGTCAGGCCGAAGGCGCCTTTTGCCGGGCGGGTGATGAGGCAGGCATTGCCGGCCACGGCCTGCCAGAGCGCATCGGGCGAGAGGGCGCCGGGCAGTACGCAGCCCTGGCCGACAATGGCAATCGGTTCGAAGCGTGTCATTCGCCGCTCCACTCATCCCCGACGAGGAGTTCGACAAGGGTGCGGTCGCCGTCGAGGAGCTGGTCAGCGAAGATGCGTGCGCCATCGGCCTGATTGATGAGGGCGATGCCCTGCTGGGCGAAATGGGCGGCGAGGCCGGCATCGACCATGCCGCCATCCCATGGGCCCCAGTTGAAGGATTTCACCTGCGCGTGGGGAAGCTGTGCATGCAGCTGGCGGGCAAGCTGGTTGAGGCTTTCATTCGCCATCGCGTAATCGGCCTGGCCCATATTGCCGAACAGGGCGGAGGCCGACGAGAAGAGGCCGATATGGGTCAGCTGGCTCATAGTGATGGCGCCGAGCAAGGCGAGGAGTCCGTCGATCTTGGGGCCGAAGACCTTGCGGACTTCTGCTTCGGTTTTCTCCATGGCCAGCCTGTCAGCCAGAACGCCGGCGCCGTGCACAAGGCCGGTAATGGCGCCGTGCTGGCTCTGGATGGCGTTGATAGCCGAGGCAAGCGTGGCCGTGTCTGAGAGGTCGAGCTGGACATAGTGCGCGATGGCGCCAGTCGCAGCGAGGGCGGCGAGCGTGTGTTCGATCTCCTGGCCTGCAAGGGCGGCGCGGGCGGCGCGGTCTATGTCGGCGGGCTTGACCTTCTGGCCGCTGGCGACGGCCTGCTGTGCGAGGGCGGCGCGGAGGGTCTTGAGGTCTGTCGTGCGGTCTATGCCATGCGGCCACGGGCTAAGGGCGGAGCGGCCGGCAAGGAGGAATGTGCCGCCAGCACGCCGGGCGAGTTCGACGGCGCAGGTGGCCGTGACGCCGCGTGCACCGCCGGTGACGAGCCAGAGTGCGGGGGCGGCGGATGCGCGGGTGCCGGGCGGCGCGAGGGAGGCTGCGATCTGGGTCTGCCGGGCCTGTCCGTCAGCCGTGAGGACGGCGTTGGCCAGCGTGGCGGCGAGGGCGGAGAGCACATGGCTTGCGCGGCTGGCGGTGTCAGGCGCGGTGAGTGACCATGCGGCGATGGTCGTGTCGGGCCATTCCTTTTGCAGGGTGCGGGAAAGGCCCGGCATGCCGGAAATTGCTTCATGACTTTGGGGTGCGGCCGACTGCATCAGGATGATGCGGGCGCCGGGCGTGCGTGCCGCGCGGGCGTTGGCGAGGGCCTGCCAGTGGCGCTCGGCGGGCGGGGCGGCTGAAAGGCCCTCGGTGAGGATCACGGTTTGGGCCGACCCGGTGGGGGCAGCAAGGCTGGTGACGTGCACGCCGTTCGCGTTCAGTGCCGCTGCGATGGCTTCGGCCAGTGCCGGTTCGGCCAGCGTGATCTCGACGCGGCCGAGATCAGCCTGTCCGGACCATGGCGGCAGGGTGACGGGCGCGCCAAGGCTGACCGGGCGGACATCGCTGCCATAGGCGGCGATCACTTGATCCGTGGACGGGGGACGGTGAGCTGAGGACGTATCCTCACCGGCCCCTAGCTGAAAAAATCGGCGATCTTCCGGATCGTGCGGAGCTCGGCGATGGCTTCCGGATCGACTTCCGGCAGCGAGGGGTGCTGGTCGCGCAGGGCAGAGAGGATTTCCACCTGCTTGATCGAGTCGACGCCGAGTTCGCCTTCAAGGTCCATGTCGTCTTCCAGCATGGAGGACGGGTAGCCGGTCTTGTCGGCAACAAGGGCGCGGATCACGTCCGGCGTGATGCCGTTGCCGTTGCCATTGGCGGCAGGGGCGGGGTCGGTCACCGTAGCGGGTGGCGCGACAGGGCCAGGCGCTGCTGCGACCGGCGCAGGCGCTGGGGCGGCGGATGCGGTCGCCGGGGTGGACCCGCTGATCATGGTGGCGATGGCGTTGATGGTGCGCAGTTCGACCAGATGCTCGGGATCGATTTCCGGCAGGTGCGGCAGGCGCTCGCGAAGGGTGGACAGGATTTCCACCTGCTTGATCGAATCGACACCGAGTTCGCCTTCCAGGTCCATGTCCGGGTCGAGCATGTCGACGGGATAGCCGGTCTTTTCCGAGACGATGGCCTGGACGAGGTCAACCGGGCTCTGGCTGCTGGCGGCAGCCGGGGCGGGTGCGGGAACAGGCGCGGCGGCAAGGGCTGCAGGTGCAGGCGCCACTGCGGCAGGTGCAGGGGCCGGGGCAGGTTGGGGCGCCGGAGTGGCCGCGCCGTTCGTGTAGGGCTGTGGCGCCGGGGCGGGGGCGGAAATGCGCTGGACCGGGGCAGGCGCTGGCGACGGCGCGAGCGGCTGGCCGCCAAGGAGGGAAGCGGCCGCGTTCAGAAAGGCCGTATGGCTGGCTGCGGTTGTCGCTAGATATTCAGAATGAAGCTGGGACACTTCGCTCCAGATGCGCTCTGCGGACGAAGAGGCCGGCATGGGCGCGGGATAGGTTTGGGGCGTGTCGGGCATTGCTGAGGTCCTGTTAGAGATCGGAGTGGCGGGTGCGGTTGATGGGGGAGGGGGAGGCGCGGCAGCTGCGGCCTTTGGCGGAGGTGCGACGGGTGCGGCCATGGTTGGCTGGGCCGCCATGGTCGGGGCCACGTTCGGCGCAGCGCGACCTGCGGCCCCATTCCGGGGCGGATAGGGCTTGTCGTAATTGGCGCCGGAAATGTAGACCGCATGCTTTGAGGGCGGCGCGGCGGGAACCGGTGGCGGCGTGTCGGCAAACAGGGCGGCGAGGTCCAGAACCTGGCCCGCGACGCTGAGTTCGCCGACGGCTGAGAGGAATTGCGTCAGGCCGTTGGCGCGTTTGTTGTCGAGCGACAGGGCGTGATAGGGACGCTCGCCCAGGACGTCTTTCACGAGGCCGGTCACGATGGATCCGGGACCGACTTCAACGAACAGCCGCGCGCCGGCCGTGTACATGGCCTCGACCTGTTCGCGGAAGCGGACAGAGGTGGCGATCTGTCCCGCGATGACGGCAGGCAGGTCGGCGACCTTGACGGCGTAAGGCGAGGCCGTGGCGTTGGCATAGACGGGCAGCTTCGGTTTGCGCGGGCGGAGGGATGCGAGTTCTGCCGCGAAGGGTTCGACGGCTGCATGCACGATGGATGAGTGGAACGCGGTTGCGACCTGAAGACGGCGCGCCTTGAGGCCCTTCTCGATGCAGAGGGCTTCGGCCGCCTTGATGGCATCGACCGGGCCGGACAGGACGACCTGGCTGGGCCCGTTATCATTGGCCAGCACGACGTGGGGCACCTTCGCGACGATGGGAGCGATGGTTTCTGCGTCTGTCTGGACGGCCATCATGGCGCCGGGTGTGGACTTTGCGGCATCTGCCATGAGGCGGCCGCGCGCGGCGGCAACGGTCAGTGCGCCGTCGATGTCGAAACTGCGCGCCAGATGCAGCGCCATGATCTCGCCGAAGCTGTGGCCGCCGGCCATGTCGGGATCAATGCCGAGGCGCTCAAGCAAGGCGAGCTGGGCGAGGGCGACAGCGGCGATGGCGGGCTGGGCATTCTGCATTTCCGTGAGGCGCTGGGTCTGTTCGCCGAATTCGACCTGGTCGAAGGCGACGGGCGGGAAGGCGAGCCGGTGCAGCTTTATCGGGCCGGTGACAGTGTGACCCGCGGCAATATCCCAGACGGCGCGCGCGGCCGGGAAAGCCATGGCAAGGTCAGCGCCCATGCCGACATACTGGCTGCCCTGACCGGAGAAGAGGAAGGCGATCTTGCCCGTCTCTGGCGGGGTGGTGGAGGCGTGGATGCCGGTGCCCAGCGGGGCGATGCCGAGCGTGCCGGACTCGATCTGGCCAATCAGGCGCGAGGCCTTGGCCGCAAGGTCTTTCTGGTCGTCAGCGACGATGGCGACACGCACGCGGCCATCTGCCTGAAAGCGGGCATGGGTGGAGGCGGCGAGGGCGGCGAAACCATCTTCACCGGTTTCCGTATGGATCAGGCTTTCGATCTCTTCGACGAGGGCATCGCTGGAGCCGGCCGAGAAGAGGAAAAGTTCCGAGGGGAACACGCGCGGCGGATGGATGGCGTTGGGGCCGGTATATTCTTCGAGCGCGACATGGAAATTGCTGCCGCCGAAGCCGAAGGAACTGACCGAGGCCCGGCGCGGGCGGGTTTCCGGCGAGATCCACGGACGGGCCTCGCTGTTGAGATAGAAGCTCTTGCTGTCTTTCAGCACATCAGCCGGTTCGCCGATCTTGATCGTGGGCGGAAGGGTCTTGCGGCTGAGGGCATGGACGGCCTTGATAAGGCTGGCGGCGCCTGCAGCGGCCTTGGTGTGGCCGATCTGGGATTTGACTGATCCCACTGCGCACCATGGTTCGCCGTCACCCTTGCCGTCGAAGACGAGGTGCAGGCCGGCAAGCTCTGCCTTGTCACCGGCCTTCGTGCCTGTGCCATGGGCTTCGACCAGATCGACGGATTCGGGACCGTAGCCAGCCTGAACATAGGCGCGTTCGATGGCGCGGGCCTGGCCGGAGGGAAGCGGCGTATAGATGGCAGTGCCCTTGCCATCCGATCCGCCGCCAAGGCCGCGAATGACTGCATGGATCACGTTTCCGTCGCGCTCTGCATCCGAAAGGCGGCGTAGGGCGAGGATGCCGACGCCTTCGCCCAGCATCGTACCGTCCGCATCGATCGAGAATGGCCGGCAATCGCCCGTGGGCGACAAGGCTGGCGTCTTCGAAAAGCACATATACATGAGGATGTCATTGAGCGCGTCGACGCCGCCTGCGAGGACGGTGTCGGAATCGCCGGAGCGGAGTTCATGCAGCGCGATCTGGAGGGCCGAGAGGCTGGAGGCGCAGGCGGCGTCGGTGACGTAATTGCTGCCGCCAAGATCGAGGCGGTTGGCGATGCGCCCGGCGACGACATTGCCGAGCAGGCCGGGGAAGGTGCTTTCCTTCCACTCGATATAATGGGCTTCCATGCGCTTCACGATATCGGCGATATCGGCCTCGCCGAGGCCGGACTGGCGCAGGGCATTGACCCAGACGGGGCGCTGGAGGCGGCCGGCCATGTGGGCAGTGAGTTCGGTGGCCGAGGCGACGCCCAGCATGACGCTGGTGCGTGTACGGTCTATTTCACATCCGGTTGTGCTGTCGATATCGTCCAGCGCATGTTTCGCGGCGATCAGGGCGAGGAGCTGGGCGCTGTCGGTCTGCTGCAGGGCGTTTGGCGGAATGCCGAAGGCCATGGGATCAAACGCGATGGGCGAGATGAAGCCGCCGCGCCGTCCATAGGTGCGGTCGGCGGTCAGCGGATTGGCATCGTAATAGTCGTCGAGCAGCCAGTGCGTGGCGGGTGTGTCGCTCAGCGTGTCGCGGCCCTGGAAGATGTCGCGCCAATAACCGGTATTGCCGCCGCGGCCTGGAAAGATGGACCCGACACCAATGACGGCGATGGGCTCGGCTTGTGTGCGGGGTTCGTTTATCATGGAGGGTCTCATTCAACGTCAGCGAATTGACGGGGTGTGTAGGCGAAGTCTGTCGGCGCCACGGGGAGGCCGAGCGCGCGCAGCTGGCCTGCGCGGGTGACCTGGGCGGCGCCTTCGAGCAGGTTCCACGCGATCTGGCGGACGGTTCGGTTTTCGGTCGGCTCGAGAAAGCTGCCGGCTACCCATTCATTGAACACGCCCATGGCCGGGCCGCACCAGACCTGGTAATCCATCTCGCGGCCGGGCGTGCCTTCGCGCGCCCATTGGGCCCCCATGAACAGGTAGCGCCGGGCGACGAGGGCGAGGCGCTTGTTGCCGTCTGACTCGGCGCGGGCGGCTTCAGCGGGATTGGCCTGCCGGATATAGGCGAGCGTGCGCTGCCATGCGGCGCCGAACGGCTCGCCGAGCACGTCATCGAGCCATGCGCGGTCTTTTTCGGGGAGCGTTTCGTAACTCGCGCCGGACCGGTACATGGCATGCAGGCGTTTGCCGCGCATGGCGAAGAGGGTGCCGCGTTTGAGCACCTGCACTTCCACACCTTGCTCGAACATGTCGGCGGCAGGGGCCATGGCGACGTCTGCCGGGCCGGCCTTGGCGAGCAGGCGGCGGCCGGCTTCCGAGAGGCCGGATTCGACGGCGGACTGGTTGATGGACCCCGTCAGAACGTAGGCAGCGCCCATGGAAAAGGCGGCGGCGACGGAGGCGGGCGTGGACAGGCCACCCGCCAGGCCGATGCGGATGGCATTGGCATCGACACCGGTTCGCGCCGCAACGCGGTCCCGGGCGAGGGTTAGAGACGGGAACAGGACGCTGGCGGGGCGGTTGTCTGTGTGGCCCCCGGAATCGGACTCGGCGGTGATTTCGGCGGCGACGGGTATCTGACGGGCGAGATCGGCCTGTTCGGCCGTGATTGCGCCGCTGGCGACCAGGCCGGCCAGGATTTTGTCCGGAGCGGGCGACATGAAGGGTTCGGCGACTTCGGCGCGGGAGACTTTTGCAAAGACGTGATTTTCGCGGCGGATCGTGCCATCTGGCGCGCGCGTGAGGCCGACGGCCGTGTAGCGCACCAGATCAACCGAAAGTTTCATGAAAGCGGACGCAGAGACGCGTTTCACCCCTTCAGCCAGGAAGAGATCGACCACGCGCGCTTCATAGCCGGGCTGCTGGGGCGAGTGGATGAGATTGGCGCCCCAGGCGGTCTGGTCCGGGGTCAGCTGGGCCTTGATCTCCCGAAGGCCGGTTTCGATCACGTCGGGAGAGAGGCCGGCGCTGCCATAGAAGCCGAGGCATCCCGCCCGGACGGCTTCGACCACCATGCGGGTGGTGGCAATTCCGCGGGCCATTTCGCCGACGACATAGTTAAACCGGCAGCCATGCGTGTGGGAGAAGAGGCGATCACCGAGCCATTCGGGATAGATGGGAGGCAGGAGGATGGCATCCGGAGACGCGGCAGCACGCTGGCCGTGTTCAAGAATGGCGAGTTCCGCGCCTGAGGCGTTCGCCAGAACCACCTGTTCCCGCGGGAAAGCGATGGCCCTTTTCAGACTGTCTGAAACACCCATTTTATTCCTCTGCGGGCATGTTCTCATGGCCGGACAATATACGCTGTCGACTCACAAGTTCTTCGCGAGCGTTTTCAATTTCTAACTGTGCAAAATTCGTCCGCTTTGTACAGTGGTACTATTGTGACAGATCCTTCAAACATATTGTCTGGCTCAGGCAAATTTCATCTATCATGCCTGTTAGCACAAATAGTGATCAACTATTCGCCCGACGCGCAGCAATCAGTCGTTCAGGGCCATTTCATAGTCTTCGACGGCCTGAAGCCAGGCCAGTTCGGTGGCCTCCGCCTCGGCGACGAGATCGGCGCGCCGGCGCAGCAGGTCCTGCAGCTGTTCCGACGGTAAACCTGGTCTTGCGAGCTCGGAATCTATGGCTGAGATCTTCGTGTTGATCTGGTCGAGGCGTTTCTCGGCATCGTCTGCCTTGCGCTTCAGGTCCGACGCGGCCTTGCGGCTTTCCGACGAACGCTGGCGCTGGTCGGCCTTGTTGACCTTCGGGGCCGGTTCGGCGGCTTCCGATTTACCCGATTTGGGCTTCGGATCGGATTTGTTGCGGTCGGCCTGGAGCACGAGCGCGCGGTAGTCCTGCAGGTCGCCATCATAGACGTCGGCCTTGCCATCCTTGACCAGCCAGAGCTGGTCGGCAGTGCCTTCGGCCAGGAAGATATCGTGGGTGATGAGCAGGACGGCACCCTTGAAATCGTTCAGCGCGTAGATCAGGGCTTCGCGGCTGTCGATGTCGAGGTGGGATGTCGGCTCGTCAAGGATCAGGATGTGGGGCTTTTCCATGGCCATCAGGCCGAGGAGCAGGCGGACCTTTTCGCCGCCTGAGAGCTTTTCAACCTTGGTCTCCACCTTTTCATGGCTGAAGCCCATCTGCGAGGCGGTCGAGCGCTGTTTGGCAACCGGTGTGTCCTTGGGCATGGCGTGGCGCACATGGTCGAGCACGGTTTCGCCGGGGGTCAGTTCATCGAGCTGGTCCTGCGAGAAGTAGCCGATACGCACCTTGTTATGAGTGACGCGGGCGCCGTCCATGAGCGGCAGGCGCTCGGCAATGGACTTCACGAGCGTCGTCTTGCCCTGCCCATTGGTGCCGACGATCGCGATCCGGTCGTCGGGATCGAGGCGGAGCGTGACACCGCGCAGGATGCTCGCGTCGCCGCCATAGCCGAGTTCGGCGCCGCGCAGTTCGAGCAGGGGCGGGGCCATCTTGTCGCCGGGCTCGGGAAAATGGAACGGCACGGTCCGCTCGGCCATCGGGATCGAGATGTCCTGCATCTTTTCGAGCATCTTGACGCGTGACTGGGCCTGACGGGCCTTTGAGGCCTTGGCGCGGAAGCGGTCAACGAAGGCCTGCAGGTGGGCCTTGTCGACTTCCTGCTTGGCGCGCTGGCTTTCCAGCTGGGCGTATTTTGCGGCGCGCAGGCGCAGCCAGGCGTCATAGCCGCCGGGCACGATGGTGAGCTTCCTGTGCTCAAGTGCCATCGTGTGAGTAACGCAGCGGTTCAGCATTTCCCGGTCGTGCGAGACGATCAGCACGGTGTGCGGGTATTTCTTGATATAGCCTTCGAGCCAGGCGGCGCCTTCAAGGTCGAGATAGTTAGTTGGTTCGTCCAGAAGGAGCAGGTCCGGCTGAGAGAAGAGGACGCCCGCAATGGCGGCGCGCATACGCCAACCGCCCGAGAATTCGCGGGTCGGGCGTTCAAGGTCGGCTTGCGTGAACCCGAGGCCCATCAGCACTTCAGCGGCGCGGGATTCCGCCGACCAGGCGTCGATGTCAACAAGGCGGGTGTGGATGTCGGCGATCCGCATGGGGTCTTCTGCGGTCTCTGCTTCCTGCATCAGGGCATGCCGCTCGGTATCAGCCGCGAGCACGACTTCGAGAATGGTTTCGTCGGTCGGGGCGACTTCCTGAGCCACCCAGCCGAGGCGGGCGCCCTGGTTGAGCCGGATGGAGGAATCATTTGTCGGGTGTTCGATCTCTTCGCGGATCAGCTTGAGCAGCGTTGACTTGCCTGTACCGTTGCGGCCCACGAGCCCGACTTTCCAGCCAGATGCAACCTGGGCGGACGCGCCTTCAAACAGGAGGCGCGCTTCGATGCGATAGTCGAGGTTCGATATTGTGAGCATATCGGGGGGTTTAACGGCCAAAGGTCTGAAGGCAAGAGCTAAGCTCTGTTGCCGCCAGACTTTGGCCGAATGCGCGTACTATTCGGCCGGTACCGGTGCGAGGTCCTTCAGGTCGTCTTCGTCGAGCAGGGCATTGAAGCCGGGACGGGGTTTTCCACTGATGAGGTAGCCGAAAAACCGTTTGATATCGGCGCCGATGCCGTACAGGGCGGGGACGAAGAACAGGGTGACCAGCAGGGCAAAAATCACACCGAAGGCCAGGCCGACGGCAATCGGGATGAGGAACTGGGCCTGGATGGAGCGTTCCATCATCAGCGGCAGGAGGCCGACAAAGGTGGTGAGCGAGGTGAGCAGGATGGGCCGGAAGCGGCGGGTGCCAGCCTCGATCAACGCGCGTGCGCCGTCCATGCCCTTTTCGCGTAGCTGGTGCACGTAATCGAGGAGCACGAGATTGTCGTTCACTGCCACACCCGCCGCAGCCATGATGCCCATATAGGACAGGATGCTGAGCGGATAACCCATGGCCAGATGCCCGACCATGGCGCCTGTGAAGCAGAACGGGATTGCCGCCAGCAGGATGAGGATCGGTTCCGCATAGGACTTGAACGCCACCGCGACGAGGAAATAGGCCACGCCGATCGCGATCAGAAGGAATGTCATGATCTCGACGAAGAATTCAGCCTCGCCCTGTGCCCGGCCGATGCTGCCGCGCCGGACCTGGGGATGGGCCTTGTCAAATTCCGCGAAGAAATTGTCATTGAGATCAGCCCGGATTTCCGAAATGCGCTCGGCAACCACTTCAGCGCTGACCACGACCGCCCGGCGGCGTTCGCGGCGCTTGATCTGGGAGATGCCCTTTTCAAAGCGGATATCGGCCACGGCATAGAGGGGCAGCTCGCGTCCGTCCGCTGTCCGGATACGGATATTGTTCAAAAAGTCGAGCGACTCCCGGTCTGTGCGCGGGTAGCGCACGAAGACGCGCACGTCTTCGCCATCTCGGGGCAGGCGCTGGACCTCCTCGCCATAGAATCCCTGACGGACCTGGCGGGCGACATCGGCTGTGGTGATGCCGAGCGATTCTGCACCGGGCTTCAGGTCGAACTGGATCTCGTCCGTCGCGCTCTGGACGTCGTTCACGACATTGTAGACGCCGTCATACGAACGCAGCTTGAACATCAGATCCTCTGCCGCGGCATTGAGCGCGTCAAGATCGGTCGAGTTAAGCATGTACTGGATCGGCGGATCATTGTTGGCATTCTTGTAGTTCACCGTGATGGTTTCCGCATCCGGCACTTCGCCGATCAGGACGCGAAGCCGCTCTGCGGTTTCCTTTGCCGTCAGCGTACGTGTTTCCGGCGGAACGAGCTTCACCAGCGCAAGGATATTGTTGTCGCGCGAGCGGGTGTACCAGTTCTCGATCAGCTTGCCCTGGCCATTGGTCGAGGCATTGATCTCTTCTTCGAGCGCCTTTTCACCGGCCTGGATCTGGGCGAGGACTTCGAGCGAGCGGGAATAGGGCGTTCCCTCCGGCATTTCGACCGTAACTTCGATCTGGTCGGATTCCGTTTCCGGGAAGAATACGGTTTTCACGAGCCCGTTGGTGAGCAGGCCAACAGAAAGGACCATGCCGCTAATGAAGATCGACGCGGTGAGATAGCGATGGCGAAGCGCGCGGATCATCAGCGGGCGGTAGAGGTTGCGGGCGACCCAGACGATACTGTTGGCAACCGCGCCTTGGAACCGCGCGATGCGGCTTTTGGGATTGACCGGTTTCAGGTGGGACAAGTGTGCCGGAAGGATCAGAAGCGCTTCGATGAGCGAGAAGAGCAGCGCGAAGATCACGACAAGCGAGATGGAGCGCGTGAACTCGCTGGTGCCGCCTGACAGGAACATCCAAGGGGCGAAAAAGATCATCGTGGTGAAGACGGCGAAGACGACAGGCTTGATGACCATTCTTGTGCCGTTCACGGCGGCGATGAGGCCTTCCTCGCCCTCTTCCGTGCGCGAGTGGATCGCCTCGCCCACGATGATGGCATCATCCACGATCACGCCGATGACGAGCAGGAAGGCGAAAGTCGAGATCATGTTGAACGAGACGTCCGCCACGGGCAGCAGGGCGAGACCGCCTGCGAAGGCGGTGCCGATACCGACGGCCACCCAGAGAGCGATCGCGGGCCGAAGGAAGAGGAGCAGGGTGATCAGGACGAGAAGCAGGCCGGACAGGAAATTCGTCCCGATCAGTTGGATGCGGCTGTTATAGTCGTCGGCAGAATCCTGCCAGATCGTCATCGAGATTCCGGGCGGCAGGTTCTTCACGGCCTCATCGACATAGGCATTCACGTTCTTTGACATCTTCACGATGTTCATCTTCGGGCCGCTCATGACCTGGACGAGGATCGTGCGCTTTCCGTTGACCGTGGCGAGGAGGTTCACTTCCTCGAAACCGTCGATGACCTCGGCCATGTTTGAGACGCGGACCACAGCGCCATTCGGCATCTGCTTGACGATGATATTTTCGAACTCGGCCTGCGTGTCGGCCTGTGAGCGTGTGCGCAGCTGGACGTTGCCCCCGTCGCTGCGGACATTGCCGGCGGAGATGTTCACCGACGTGCTGCCGACGGCATCGGCAACGTCGGAGAGGCTGAGACCATAGCGGCGCAGGGCCTCTTCGGAGACTTCGATCGAAATCTCCTCGTTGCGGACGCCGAACAGTTCGACGGACGGAACATGGCCAAGCAGTCCGATCTCGCGGCGTGTGGCTTCGGCGAAGTGTTTCAGCTCCTGTTCGCTGACGGTTTCGTCACCGGATACGGCAATACGGATGATCTCGTCGCGGCTGCGGAAGACGTTGAGCTGGGCTGGCTCGGCCGCGCTGGGGAAGCTGCTGATGGAGTCGATCTGGCGTTTCAGTTCCTGCAGGAACTTGCCTTCGTCGAGGTCCTGGTTGCCGATGACAATCAGGGTGCCAACGCCTTCGTTCGAAACCGAGCGCAGTTCCTTGATGCCTTCGACCGAACTGACGGCCTCTTCCATGCGGACCGTGATCTGCTCTTCGATATCCTGCGGGGAGGCACCGCGCCAGACGACCGAAATCTGGGCGCCGGGGAACTCGACATAGGGTTCGATCTCGCGTTCCATGCGGATGAAGGCAACCAGGCCTCCGAGGATGATGGCGATCATCAGCAGGTTTGCGGCGACCTTGTTATTGGCCCACCATTGAACGATTCCAGACATGCCCCCGGCTCCCTCTATTCTTCAGATGCGCTTGTATCGGCCGCGAAGGCGGTTTCGAGTCGGTCGACAGGTTTGATCTTCATGCCATTCGAAGCGGCGCGCACGGGCGATGTGATGACACGCTCTCCCTCGTCGACGCCTGATGTGAGGATGAGGCGCTCGCGTTCGGAGAAAGCTACCTGAACGGGACGGATTTCGAGCGTTTCGTCGCCGCGTGCGACGAACACGCTATCCTTGCCGCGTAGCGCCGTGCGGGGAAGGACGACGCTGTCTTCCAGTGTGCGTCCGGCAATCTCCGCTTCAACGAAGAGGCCTGTGGCGAGTGGCGTGCCGTTGTCGGCGCCTTTGCCATAGGGATCCTGGACCTCGACATAGGCGAAGAGGACGCGCGTCTCGGGATCAAAGCCGCTATCGGTGCGCGTGATGCGACCCGTCCATGTGTGCGGCACACCGGCGACGATGGCAGACAGGGTGACCGGCGGGCCTTTTTGTGTGGCGGTTTCGGAAAAGCCGATACCGAGCCCGAGATTTGCAAGGTCGGAATCGGTAAGGGCAATGGCGATGTCGACGACGTCGCTGGCATAGATTTCACCGAGGCGCGCACCGGGCGAGACATAGGCGCCGATATTGACTGTTTTCTCGCGTACGCGGCCCGAGAAGGGCGCCACGATGCGTGTGCGCTGAAGCTGCAGGCGGGCGTCATCGAGGCGGGCGCGGGCCGATGCGAGCTGGGCCTCGGCCTGTGCCCGCTGGGGCCGGCGGAGCGTAAGGTCCGAGACCTGGTCGATTCCCAGCTGTTCGGCGCCCTGGGTGGCGATCTGACCTTCGGAGATTTCCTGCAGGAGGGCGGTATTGGCCTGGGCGACGGCGGCTTCGGCCTGGACGATGCCCAGTTCGTATTCACGCGCTTCGAGGCGCACCAGCGTCTCGCCGCGCTCGAACTGGCCGCCGGCCAGGAATTTTGGCGAGACGTAGGCGACACGGCCGCTGATCTCTGAGGCGAGGATGACTTCAGAGCGGGCTTTGACTTCGCCCTGGCCGCGTACCTTGATCGAGACGGCTTCGGACCGCGCGGTCGCGGTGAGAACAGGCACGGCCTCGATGAGGTCGGCCTTTTCCTCCGGTGCGGGCTTCAGCGCACCCATGGCAACGAAGCCGCCGACTGAGCCAATCAGAACGAAGACCGGGAGCGCCAGGAAAAGGATCCGCTTGATAAGCAGGCCAAATCTGAATGGCGGTTTTTGAGCTGTTTCGGCGTAGGACATGGTTCAGATACCCAGATTTGACTTTGCTGGCGGAGAAATGGCGCCTTAGTGGCGCGCCCCACCTTGATGAGTCTGGATAGCATCGAAATTATTGAAAAACAATAAGTGATAGGTGATAATCGACAATAAATTGTTGTTTTACGACTTTTCCGCTGAAATGCAGGCTGGTCAGCGGAGGATGCCGAAAGACGTCGCCAGCCCGGTCAGGGCGGGAATTATCATTTAGCTACAGAGTGGCAGGCCCGGATGCCCTAGCGCTCTTCCGGCTGGCACGCGCTGAGGCCCAAAACGGGGATCATGGTTTCCCAGCCGTCCTTGCTGACGAGTGACAGCCGCCCATTCTTGACTCTCTGTCCGCCGTCCAGACGCTCACCGGGCTGGAAGCTGATGCCGACATTGCCGGTTGGGGAGCGGTAGGTCATCTGGGTCATGAACTGGCCGAACAGGCTACCGCCGGTCGATGTCAGTTGCAGTGGCGTTTCGGTTCCGTCGACATTGATGAGGGCGGTGTCTGTGCCGGCTTCGGTAAAGAAGACGAAGCGAACGGGCGGCGATTGGGTCCAGAGAAAGAGGCCGCATGCACCCGGCGCGAGGGTCTGCGAAGGGAGTTCGCCCGAGTTTGAAATGACCTCGGCTGCGGATGCCAGCTCGGAAGAGGAGTCGGGCGTACCGGCGCAGGCGCCAAGAAAGGCCAGTGCGGCGGCGAGACTTATGGCGCTTGACGTCCGCATGCCTAGTTCTCCTCGGTCAATGCTGCTTCCTGACGCAGCGTGTAGCCGTTTCCGGTATTTGTGAAGCCCATTGCCGCGAGCGCGGCATTGGCCTGGGGATCAAGGCGCTCGACGCGGATATCCATACCCGTTCGGCCATCGGAGAGCGCTCGCATGGTGATCTCGAAGCGTTCGCCATTCGGGCCGTCGCCGGAGAGCGGTAGCTGCAAGTCTCCATTGATGCATGTGGGCGCGCCTGTGAGTACCGGCCAGTCGCGGCCATATTGGACGCCGAGGCGTCTGACGAGATCGAGTTGGGCGGTGCCGCTGGCATCCGTGCACGTGCCGGATCCGTTGAAGGCAGCCGCGGCATTGGAGAGTTTCAGCGCGCCGCCGACACGGCGCAGTTCAGGATGGACGCCTTGCAGCCGGCTGATGTCCAGCTCGGCGGCAACGCCTGAAACCTTTGTCGCCGAATTCGAAACGCTGATATTGCCACGTGCGCGGCCTGCGGGGCCCATCCAGTTGATGTCGGAGCCGAATGAACCGGCGATGAGTGACAAGGGCGATGATTTCACATCCAGCGCGCCGATGGCGTGATCATGATAGCCAAGGCCAGTCACTTGTCCGTGCCAGACGGTGCCACGCGCCTGCTGCCAACTGACGCCCTTTTGCACGAGTCCGGCATTTCGCATGACAAAGGACAGCGGGATTCCGGATACGATTCCGAAACCGAGCGTGACGATGAAGACGAGAATGAGCGTGATGTGTTTCATCCGGAAACCGGGCCTCCGAATTCGAAACTCGATCGGACCAGACCGGATCCAGCTTCGTTGATCGTGGCCCTGCTTGCTTCAAGCCCAGCGCTGGACCGGAGTTCAACGAGCCATGCGAAGACGCTTTCGGCAGTTGCGTCATCGACCTGTACCGTGACGACACCGTCCGCGCTGACTTGAACGCGGGCGATGGCGAGTCCGCGGCGTGTCGCGGCCTCGAGGATGGCGCGACGGCTTGTGTCCGCGTCCACAGGTGTTCCCGTGGCGGATGCCGCATCTGTTCCGGCTGAGGAGGTAAATCCGCGCGACGTCATCAGGTCAACTGTGCGTGCGGCCTGCTCCGCACGCAGGGCTGCCGCTGACCGGCTGGCAAACAGCGGAAGCAGAATGAACTGCAGCAGAACAATGAGCGCAAGCAGAGCCGTTGCTGCGCCGACAAGTGTGCGTTCACGCTGGCTGAGTCTTTCCCACCATTGCATCATCGGGCGCCCTCCAGAGTAAGGTCACCGAGGACCTGCCCATCCTGCTGGCGGGAGTCGCCCAAGGAGACTGCGAGACCTTTTCCTTCCAGAGCGCTCTTGAGATCTGTATCACTGCCAAACTTGGGGTAGGTCATGTTCGCGATCAGGCGCCCTGTTGCCTGGTCATAGCGCAGGCCCTGTATGGAGATGTCGCTATCGGCCGGGACCGCTTCGTAGAGCAAGGCGGCCGCTTCGAGGAATGGAAGCCGGTTGGCGACCGGAGCGGATTCCTGGGTGCGGATGGCTGACGCGAGGTTGGCTGGAACAGGCACGCCGGGGAAGGCGGACGAATAGATGTCGCGCGCCTGCCGGTCCAGTGCAGAGCCCAGCCGGGATAGCGAACGGGATTCGAGCGCCGTGACCGAGAGGAAAGCGATAGCGGCCGCAGCGGCCAGGATCAATGTCGGGCGCCAGGCGCCGATCTTGAACTCGGCCTGCTTCCGGCTGACGAACGGTCCCTGGCGCAGGTCCGTCAATGGTCCGGCCTTCTCGGCCCATTGGGCAAGCTGGCCGAGCAGGGGCATCGAGGACGGTTCGGAGGCGGTTACGCCGAGTCTGCGCGCCAGTTGGGAACTGGATGTGGTGAGCGGGGCTGCGGCTGTCTGGACAAGCGCGCGGAGCGCGTCGTCAGGCAGGCTGGCATCGGCGGCGAAATGCCGGTGGCCCGTTGAAAACAGAATGTGCGAGCCAGCATCGACGGCTGTCGGCGTTTCAGGGAGGACGGACACATCGGCAACCAGCCGGGCGGATTTCAATCCTGCCGCATTCAGCCGTGACACCCATTGCGTCATCAATTCGGGATTGACCACATGGACAGGCCGCATTCCGCCAGGCAGCGGCTGGCCAATTGCGACGTGGGCGTCTTCAACTGCCACTGCCAGATCGTCTTCCAGGGCGAACGCTGCCGACCGGCGGAGTTCCGATGCGTTCTGAGCCGGAAGCCGAACGTCGAAGCAAGCGACCTCTGTGCCCGGAACAAAGACAATTATTTCGTCGCCGGAATCGATATCCGCCTCATTGAAAGTCATCAGGCGAATGCCCTTGTCACCCATCTGGGCATATTCTGCCGGCGCGCCGTGGCTTGGGAGCAAAGTGTATAGTCGCCGGGCCATCAGAAGTCTCCCGTCGTGCGTTGGATGAGGCTGACCTTGCCCGCGATATCGGATGCGTAGACCAGCTGGAGCGTTTCCTGCGTTGAGCCTGAACTGATGCGGGCTGTCAAACGCAGATGTGTTGGCCGGACGCCAATGATGGAGTCATTACGGGCTGCTGTCGCGATCGCCTGAATCCTGCTGTCGGCCAGGAATGTGTCGCGCGATTGCCAGCCTGAGAGCGGCCGGGCGCGGATGACGGACAGGGCGTCTTCAATGCCGAGTTCGCTGGAGAACAGGGCCATCAACAGGGGTGCATCTGCCTCGGTCAGTGTTTCTAAGTTGAGGGCGGACTGGAACTTGGAGGGGCGCACACAGACCAGCGAGCGGACGATCTCGATGATTTCCGGCGTGAATCCCTTGATTGCCCGCAGTTCGGAGAGGTTTTCCAGGGGCGTATTGGCTGCGCGATACGGGGTTTCGAGCGTTGCGTAATAGCTGTCCTCGGCGCCGTAGTCCCGCGCCACCGTATTGCCATCTACCCAATCAGCAAGGCTGTCGGCCAGCGCGCGCGCATCTGACGGGAACATGCCCTGTGCCTCGAGCAAGGCGCTGAACTGGATGATCGCAACATCCCCCGGCTCGCCGGTAATCGTGTTGAGATTGAAGCAATTGGAGTCGTCGCCCAGCGTCGCCTGAATCACGCCGCGCTCGAAGGGCAAGGTGATCGCCTGATTGTTCTCCAATGCAAGTCTGAATGCATCGTCGTCGAGCTTGAGCATGCGGGCGATTGCAACAGCGCCGATGGATTCGGTCGAGCGTGCGGCCCACATGGTCTGGGAACGTTGCGATGAGACCCGCGAAAGACTGAGTGAGCGGCCAAGCGCGTCAACGGCGGTGAGTGCGGCGACGGACATAACCGCGACGATCATCAGGATCGACAGGAGCGCGGCGCCGCGATCTTTGGGGGCGGGGGACCGGTTCATTGCGCTGAGCCAACCATGTACATGAGATGCAGTTGGTCATTCTCGGCGAATGTCAGGTCGAGCTGGATCATGTCCGGATGCGTGCCAGATGTATCGGCGGGCCATTCATCAAACCAGACGCCGCGAAGGCGGTAGCGGATGGACAGTGCGTCAATGCCATCGAGGAGAACACGCTCGACCGTGGGCGTGGTGCTGACCGGGTCTGGCCGGAGCCATGCCTTGCGGATGAGTTCTCCGTCATCCAGTTGATATGTGACGCGCTGAAGCTCGCTGCGGTCACTTTCGGTGCGGGGATCGTTCCACCCGGTACGGACAAAGCTGATCAGTTCGCCAGTTGCGTCTCCCTTGCGCCCGTAGAACCCGGCGGCGGGCATGAAACTGTCGGGCGCCGAAGACGGGCGCCTGGTCATCTCGCTGAAGTCTGCCCGCAGGAGGCCGTTGGCCGCCTCGAGCTGGCGTACCTTTTCCATGCGGGTGTCGATGGCACGGCTGCCCTGGAGGGTCTGCAGCATCATCAGCGTGCCGGCTGTTGCCAGCATGGCTGTGACGCCCAGCGCGACCAGCGTTTCGACGAGTGTGAAGCCTGCGTCTGCCCGTTTCATTGGCCCGCCCTCAAAGCCTGGACGTGTGCGAGCACCTGTCCGGATTCAGGCGCCGAAACGGTGACGTCGATCAGGTAAAGTCCGTCTTCCTGTGTAGGCGAGATTGTACGGTTCCAGTCAAAAGTGCGGCCACGCTGGGTGGCGTCACCCGCGATGACACCCGTTAAGACCGGTGGGGGCAGGGTCATGGCGTCTGCCATGCGGTTGCTGGCCTCGATCTCTGCGAGGGCGCGCAGATCGACCTGCCGGGCGCCAATCGTCGTTTCGCTGCTCAGATGGATCAGGCCGATGGCCGATATGGAGAAAACGCCGAGCGCGGCGATGACTTCAACCAGCGTGAACCCGGATTGGGATGAATGGTCAGGCATCGGGTGCCTCCCACTTCACTTCACCATTGGGCGCAATGTTAAGTTCGATTGCCTCGCGTCCGCGTACCAGCTTCAGCGGTTCGCTTTGAGCCGTGCCTGTCGAGTCGAGTATGACGTCCGGTTGGGGGGCATCCGTATCGGACGAAATGAACGAGGATGTGAGACGCGCATCAAACCCAACATTGCGCCCGAACGAGACTGCGCCGCCCGGCGCAGCACTCCAGGTCTTGTTGGTCCATCTGACCCTTTGATAGCCATTGTCCGTGACCATAAGCCCTTGCGGGATTCCGGTCACCAGGGCCAGGTTGAGGGCGGCGCTGACATCCTGTTCGAGACGGGTGGCGGCCTCTACAAGCGGGTCGGCCCTGGGGCGCAGGGTCATTGTGACCATGCCTGCCGCCAGCGCCATGATGAATACTGCGACCAGCACTTCGGTCAGGGTCATGCCTGCTTCAGTGGTGTGGAAAGGGTCGCTTGTGTGCGTCATGCGTCAGGTCAGTTCCAGTTGCCTATATCATCGTCATTGCCGGGCTCGCCATCGGGGCCGGCGGAATAGACGTCATAGGCGCCGCCGGACCGGGGGCCGGGTACGGCGTAATGGTAGTCATTGCCCCAGGGGTCCTGCTGGATGCGCTTGATGTAGCCGCCGGGGCGATACTGGTCGGCCTTGTCATTATTGGGCGGCGTTTTCAGGGCGCCCAGTCCGGCATCGGCGCCGGGGTAATTGAACATGTCGAAACTGTACTGTTCCAGACCGCTTTCGAGCGCGGCTATGTCAGCGCGGGCGCGGTCTACGCGTGATTTGCTTAATACCGGGCCCACCGAAATGACGACGGCCGTTGCCAGCAGGGCCATGATCGAAACGGTGACCAGGAGTTCAACGAGTGAGAATCCGGCATCCTTCGGACGCGAATTACCAGTGTGCTGGTCTGTGTCTTGGGTCATGTTGGCCTCCTGAATGGGTTGCGGCGCTATTGCAGCGCCAGCGTGTTGAGCTGGATGATGGGGAGCATGATCGACAAAACGATCACGCCGACAAGTCCGCCGAGCACAACGATGATGATGGGTTCCATCAGGCTGAGCGCGGTCGATGTGGCGTTCTCGAATTCCTCTTCAAGGAACTCTGCCGCGCGGGTCATCATTCCGGGAACGTCGCGGCCCGCTTCGCCACTGGCGACCATGTGAACCATCATCGGCGGGAAGGCGCCTGTGCCCTTCAGGGCTGCGGCGAAGGAGCCTCCTTCGCTGACGCGCAGGGCGATTTCGTCTGTCGCCTTGCGGAAGACGCTGTTGGACATGGCGCCGCGCGCGGCCTGGAGCGATTCCAGAACGGTCGCTCCCGATGATGACAGGGTTGCGAAAATGCGGGCGAAACGTGCTGCCGAGACCGTTCGTGCGAGATTTCCGACGATTGGCAGGCGCAGGACGAGCCGGTCCAGGGACTCGCGAGCGGCAGGTGCGCGCATGATGCGGCTGAGGACCAGGACTCCACCGACAATAGCGATTGCGATGAGCCAGCCCCAGTTGCGCAAAAGGTTGGAGAGCCCGATGACTTGCTCGGTCAGCCAAGGCAGGTCTGCATCGAACATGTCGAATTGTTCGACAAGGCGAGGCACGACGAGGATCATCAGGGCGATGACCATGCCGATGGCCAGCGTGGCGAGCAGCGCGGGATAGATCAGAGCGGACTGGACCTTCTGGCGAAGGCGCCAGGTGTTCTCGAGATAGACCGCCAGGCGCTCCATCACTTCGCCTTGGCGCCCCGACATCTCGCCTGCGGCAACGACCGATTTGAACAAGGGCGGAAAAGCGCGCGGCGCGGTGCCCAGCGCATCGGCAAAACGCGATCCTTCGGTGACTTCGTTGCGGACCCTGTGGAGGATGGCTACGGTTTCCGGCTTGGCATCACTGGCAGCCGCTGTCAGGGCCTGTTCGACCGTCAGTCCCGACTGGAGCAGGACCGCGAGTTGGCGCGCAAGCAGGGCGCGCTCTTTTTCGGAGATGCGTCCGCTCGCGCCCTTGCCCCCGCGGGCTGTCTTCGCATTGAGCGGCGAGACTTCAACAGGCATAAGATCCCGCATCCGCAATTCCTTGCGGGCGGCGCGGGGACTGTCGGCGGATATGACACCGCGCATGCGCTTGCCGCCATTATCGACCGCGACATACTCAAACGCTGCCATCACGGGTCTCCTTGCGGCAGACACGAAGCACTTCGGTCACGCTTGTCTCGCCAGAGAACACGTAACGCCGCGCATTCTCGATGAGACGGTGATGGTCAGCAAAGGCGACGGCCTCGATGGCATCCTCTGTCGCATCTGCGTGCAGCAGGTTGCGCACGGCATTGTCGACGACCAGGAGTTCGTAGATCGCGATACGGCCATGGAAGCCGGTATTGCCGCAGGCCAGGCAGCCCTTGGGCGTGTAATGCGTGAAGGATTCGGCGTGCGGCAGGTCGAGCGCCTCATACTCGGCTGGCCCGGCGGTCGCAGGTTCCTTGCAGACGTCGCAGAGCTTTCGCACGAGGCGCTGTGCCATCACGGCCCGCAGGGTGGACGCCATGAGATACGTTTCGACGCCCATGTCGCGAAGGCGGGTAATCGCACCTGCGGCGCTGTTAGTGTGGAGCGTCGAGAAGGCGAGACGGCCTGTCGACGCGAACTCGAAGGCTGCTTCGGCAGTTTCAAGGTCACGGATCTCACCGACCATGACGATGTTGAAGTCCTGACGCAGGATATTGCGCAGGGCCCGGGCGAAGGTCAGGCCGACCTTGGAGTCCATCTGGGTCTGGCTGATGCCGGGAAGTCCGTATTCCACGGGGTCTTCCAGCGTCATGATGTTCACGTTGCCGGTATTCAGACGCGATATGGAGGAATAGAGCGTAGTCGTTTTGCCCGAGCCGACAGGGCCAGTGACGAGGATCACGCCGTTGGGCTGGCCGAGGACCTGATCGAAGCGCTGGTAGGTGTCGGAATCCATGCCGAGCTGTTCAAGCGTGAGCAGCGCGTTCTGTGTGTCGAGCAGGCGCAGCGCAACGCGTTCGCCAAAGCGTGTCGGCAGGATGGCCACCCGGACGTCGATCGAGCGGCCTCCGGCCTGCAGCGAGATGCGCCCGTCCTGCGGCAGGCGCTTCTCGGCGATATCGAGGCGTGCCATGACCTTGATGCGGGACACAAGCGGGGCCGCCAGTTTGCGAGGCGGCGTCAGGACTTCGACGAGATCCCCATCGATCCGATAACGGATGGAAAGCTTGTCTTCAAACGGATCGATATGGATATCAGAGGCCCGGCGCTTCATGGCTTCGTAGATGAGGCCGTTGATAAGGCGGATGACGGGGGCGTCGTCGCTGCCACCAAGCAGGTCGGCCGCTTCGGGTATGTCGTCAATCAGGCTCTCGAGTCCGCCACGGCTTGCGACAGCGGCTTCAATGTCTGTTGCGCCGAGCGGTCCCTGGCTGAAAGCAGCCGTCAGGGCGCGGTCGAAGCTCGGCGGATCGAGCGACTCGATTGCATGGGACCGTCCGAGAGCCCGGCGCGCCTCGATGAGCGACATCGCGTCAGCCCCCGTGCGTACGCCCACGGTCAGCCTATCGCGGTCAGGCAATACGATCAGGCCCTTCTCCTTGGCAAAAGCGTAGGTGAACTGGCGGGTTGAGGCGGCGTGCGTGCTCATGGGATTATTTCGGTGGCGGTGATCCGAGAACTTCACTGACAAAGGCGTCCAGCGAATTCACGTTCGACTTCTTGTCATTCCAGAGCTCCTCGGCGCGCACGAAACGATAGCTGCGCGAGGTGGCTTCGCGCGCGCTCTGGCGGTCGCGAATGACGGTCGGGCGGATGAAGACCATGAGGTTCGTGCGCTTGGTGGCCTTGCCTTCGGAGCGGAACAGGCGACCCGCAACCGGCATGTCGCCAAGAATTGGAACCTTCTCGTTCGCGATCGTATCGGATTGCTGGATCAGCCCGCCGATGACGATTATTTCGCCGCTGTCGGCAAGGACGTCAGTCGTGATCTGGCGTTTGTTGAACACGAGGTCCGATGTCGCTGTCGAAATGGCACCGTCGATGCTGGAGACTTCCTGATTGATCTCCAGGCGGACGGCATCGTCGGAAGAAATGCGCGGGGTGACGTCAAGCCGGACGCCGATCTCCTTGCGGTCCACGGTCTGATAGGGGTTTGTGTTGTCCGCGCCAAGGACTGTTCCGGTAATGATCGGGACTTCCTGTCCGACGAGCAGGGACGAGGTTCCGTTGTCCAGTGTCATGTTGAACGGTTTCGACAGCACCCGGGAGTTCTTGTCGGATTCCACGGCTGTGAGGATAGCACCGAACAGCGTGTTGCCATCCTGGCCGCCAATGCCGGCGCTAATGCCTGACAAGCCAAGCAGGGATGTCACCGCAGCGGAGGCGAAAGGATTCGTGTCACCGCTATTGAAGGGCGTGTCCCCGCTCAGGGCGCCCGCGAGGGCCAGGAGGTTGGGGGCCGAACGAGAGTAGTTTGTCGACACGAATGGCACCGACGAATTGCCGGTGCCGCTGAGCAGGAACTGCAGGCCGAGCTCGCGCGCCGTGTCGTCGGACATTTCGACGATGATGGCCTCGACGAGCACCTGGGCGCGGCGCTTGTCGAGGTCCTGGATAACGCGTTCGAGGGTGAGGAGGGTTTCGCCCGGCGCGTTGATCACGAGCGAGTTGGTTGAGGCGTGGAAGGCGATGGTGCTCGGTGTGACTTCGCCCCCGGCCTCGCCGCGCCGGAATGCCATGGCGCCCGCGACTTTTTCAAGGATCGGCACAATGTCGGCCGCGTCGGCATTTTTGAGCGGAATGACGCGAAGCGTGTCTTCGACACGATCGGTCGCGTCCAGCTGATTGACGACCTTCATGGCGCGTTCGACCATCAGGTTATCGCCGCGTATCACGATCGAGTTGCCCGATTGTGACGCGATCGCCTGGAAGTTCGTTGCATAAGAATCTTCGCCGCCGGGTTTTTCCAGTGCCATAAGGATCGATTGCATTTCTCCCGATGGAATGTTCCGTAGAGAAATTGTTTCAGTACGCGTGCGATCTTTATCGATCCCGGCCACCAGCTGGCGAATGCGCGGGATGTTCGACGCATAGTCGACGACGACCAGCGTGTTCGAACGTGGATTGGCGATCACCTGGCCTTGTGCATCGACGAGGGGCTTCACCATTTGCGCAGCTTCCAGCGCATTGAAATTGTTGAGGTGAATAATCTCCGTGACCAGGCTGTTGGCGCCTGTTGAGCGTGTTCCGGCCTCGCTGACCCCGGATTGTTCCGGGATGATGCGATAGGTGTCCTTGCCTGCGGGAATGGCAGTGAAACCGTGCACACGCAGCGTGGAAAGAAAGACGTCGAAGACACCTTCCTTGGTCAGGGGCGAAGATGATGTGACCGTGACGCGCTTGCCGCGAACATCCGGATGCACGATGAAAGTGTATCCGGTCACAATGGAAACGTCGGCGATGAGCGAACTCAGCTCCACATCGTCAAAATTCAATACATGACGCGAAGATGCCTGAGCAGACTCTCCAGTCAGTGCGAAGGCCGGCAAGGCTGAAGAGGCAAGCAGGAATGCCGACAGGCCGATACGGAAGTTCATTCTAATCTCCCTCAGGGAAGCGCAGCGTGACGGGCACAGCGGCGCCATTGCGCTGTAACGTCATGGATAGTTCGGTTGCCGTGGACAGCCGGTCGGAAAAACTCTGAATGTCGATTTCGCCGACGGGCTTGCCTTCGACATGCGTGACAAGGTCACCAGGTTCGAGGCCTGCATTCGAAAGGTCACTCGCCGGGCCGGAGGTCGTGATACGGTAGCCCGTCAGGAGACTGTCCGAAAATACCGGAGCGATGTCGAGCGATGCGAGCAATGACCGATTCACCGTGGCAGCAGGCGTCTCGGAAATCGTTGCAGGGCGGGGCGCGCCTTCGATCAGGCCGCTTTCTCCCGGGCGTGACAGGACAGCCAGCGCATCAATGCTGCTGTCCATCATGAGTGTTTCCAGCGCCCCTGATTTGCGGATCAGGACACGGTCTGGCAAAACGCGGTCGAGTGTGACGCCTTCAATAATCGTGTCGCCGGCATGATAGGTCAGCGCCCGACCGTCGGGGGTCTGGATGACGGCAATCGACACCTGTTGGGAAGCCGGTTCGCGCGTACCTGTCGCGACCGATCGCACGCCTTTAAGGGTCAAGTTGAGACTGGTCGCAGGCGCATCCGGAATAATGTCACCTCCGGGCGCCCCCGTTCCGAACCGGTTTGAGCGGGTCAACAGCATGAGGTCTGCGGTGGCGAGAGGGGAACTTTCGGATGCGGGGGCGGTTGTCGCGGGCAGACGCAAGGGCTGGCTGACAGCACCGCCCGGTTCAATGAGAAGCCAGATGAAACGGGCAGTCAGCAATCCCAAAGCGGCAACCAGCAGGAACATGAAGCCGCCGCGTACGCGCGGCAGGAAGTGCAGTGCCTTCTTCGAAAGAATGTTTAACTGGCTCATATTCTACTCTGACTGCAAATTTCCTGCCCGGATTGGGTCGCCAGGGCCCCTGGCGAACAGGTGAGCCATCGCCGGGATCCGGCATTTAGAATGTTGATGAAGTAAACAGGTCAATAGTGCCAAGCTGAATTGCAGTACATGTTTTTAATTCTTCATAGTTGGATGTCGTCCTAATAACGTACATCTTTTCATCTTCTGGCGCGATCTGGACGTCAAAAGCAGTCAGAACAGCACACTTGCGGGCACGTTCAGGGCTTCTGACAGCCTGCGCGCTGTCTTGAGGCCAAACGTCTGGCCACGCTCGATTGCCGATATGTGATTGGGACGAATGCCGCACAGTTCGCTGAGTTGGCTTTGGGTCAGCAACCTTAGTTCGCGCATGACACGAACAGGATGTTCGCCGGCAGCAATCCGTCTCTGCGCCTCTTCCGGAATGGCCGGCTCGGACGTTGGCATCTCGGCCAAAGCCTTCTCGAGTTGCGCGACCTTGACTTCGAGATCAATCAGCCGTCCCTCAAGTCTGTAAATCAAATCCATATTTTCCACCGAGGCCGCCCCTTGATTGCATTAATCCTCTGGTTCTCAATTGGCGCTCAATTATTCTGGATTTAACGCGCTCACATGTCGTTTTCGCGAAAGTTTTGTGACGCTCTCCGTGTTTTGATCACAGTTATTCGGGGCGAGCGTGCCTCGCCGTGCGAGTGTCTTAAAACCGAAATATTTCCGTTAATTGTTTGTCATGCCCTCCCGCTATTCAGCCGCTGACGGGGTCGCGATGGAGTCGGCCTATCCAACGCTCAGAATCTAAGGGGTTCCAATGATATTTCGCAGGTCAGTTAGCGCGATCGCGCTCTGCTTCGCAGCAGCGTGTTCACAGGGAAGTAACATTGCTTCACCGGGTCCAAGCAATCCAGGAACGCCTCCTGGTGGCGGCGGCGGCGGTGGCGGTGGCGGTGGCGGTACTGCGTCATGCCCGGCAGGTTTCACGGAAGGCGCTGCAGTCGGCGGCCTCACGACCTGTAACCTTTCTGGTACATATCTGAGCGACCTTACACTTCCGTTCGTTTCTGGCATCGCTTATGCCGTCGACGGCCGGGTGGATATCGGCGTGGACGTCGGTGCAGATGGCACGGACCCCGACGGAACAGCTGCAACGCTGACCATCGAGCCAGGCGTAACTGTTTTCGGGCGCACCGGCGCTGATTACATTGTCGTCAATCGCGGTTCGCAGATCGATGCAGACGGCAATGGGGCCAATCCGATCGTCATGACCAGCGCGAACGATCTCGTCCGCCGCGCAGACAGCGACCCGTCGAATGATTTTGGCGGCGACAATATTGGTGAGTGGGGCGGCCTTGTGATCCTGGGCCAGGCACCCATCAACCGCTGCCGCAATGCCGCAACGCCTGCGACAGTCGATTGTGACAACGTGGTTGAAGGCGTGAGCAACCCTGACGCCGTTTACGGCGGCGCTGACCCGACGGACAACAGTGGTACACTGCGTTACGTCTCATTGCGCTTCTCCGGGTTTGCAATCGGCACTGGCAACGAATTGAACGGCATCACGCTGGCGGGTGTTGGTTCGGGCACGACGGTTGATTATGTCCAGGTCCACAACAGCTCGGACGACGGCATCGAATTCTTCGGCGGAACGGTGAACGCCAAGCACATCGTGCTGACGGGCAATGATGATGACTCGCTCGACACTGACAATGGCTACAATGGCAGCCTTCAGTATGTGGTCGTGAAGCAGCGCACTGCCGGCGGTGACAATATGGTTGAAGCCAGTTCGGTGGCAGGCATCTCGCCAGCTTCTGATGCTAACATATCCAACTTCACCTTCGTCGGTGATGCAGGCGGCAACGCCCTTCGCCTGAACACGGGTACGGTCGGCACCTATGTCAACGGCGTGGTGACTGAAGTCGCGGAATGCTTCCGCTGGGAATCTTCGGCAGGCAATGGCGTGGCCGGCTACCAGGCGGGTGTGGACCCGGCGTTCAACTCGGTCCTGTTTGACTGCGCTGCTGGCGTGGAAACGGCAAACTCCGACCCGGGTGCTGCAACCGCAGCCATCGCAGCGGGCACCAATAACTCCACGGCAACAGCAAGCACGCTCGCAGCCTCTTTCTTCCCTGGCCCGAACGAAGCGGCTGTCACACCGTTTGATGCGACAACGCTTTCGGCATCTTTTGATGCGACTACCTATATCGGCGCCTTTGGCCCGTCCGAAACGGAAACCCAGAACTGGGCAACCGGCTGGACATTTGGCCTCTTCCCCGATCCGACATGTCCGACCGGTACGACCGATTCCGGGCTTGAAGTGAACGACCAAACGGTCTGCCGCATCTCGGGTGTGATCACTGACGATGTTCGTCTGACACGCGGAAACATCTACGAAGTTGTTGGACGTCTGGATGTCGGTGTTGACATCGGTGCTGATGGTGCAGCGGCAGGTGGTGATCCGGCGTCTCTGACGATTGAAGCCGGCGTCACAATCTTCAGCGGAAGCGGCGCAGACTATATTGTCGTGAACCGTGGCTCCCAGATATTCTCGAACGGAACGAAGGAGAATCCGGTCGTCCTGACATCCGAAGCGGATGTCACCGGTACGCAACCCAACCCGGAAAACGCCATTGGCGAATGGGGCGGTCTGGTCATCCTCGGCCGCGCGCCGATCAACCGCTGCCGCAATGCCGCAACGCCCGCGACAGTCGATTGTGACAACGTGGTTGAAGGTGTGACCAACCCTGACGCGGTTTACGGCGGTGCCGTGCCAGCCGATAATAGCGGTTCGTTGCGGTATACGGTGGTCAAGCATTCCGGTTTCGAAGTCACGACAGGCAACGAATTGAACGGCATCACGCTGGCTGGTGTTGGTTCGGGCACGACGGTTGATTATGTCCAGGTCCACAACAGCTCGGATGACGGCATCGAATTCTTCGGCGGCGGGGTGAATGCAACGCACCTCGTGCTGACGGGTGCGGATGATGACTCGCTCGACACCGACAATGGCTACAATGGCAGCCTTCAGTTCGTCATCGTGAAGCAGCGCGCTGCTGGTGGTGACAATATGGTTGAAGCCAGCTCGGTTGCAGGCATTTCGCCGCCTTCCGATGCCAAGGTCTCCAACTTCACCTTCCTGGGTGAAGCAGGCGGCAACGCTTTCCGCCTGAACACGGGTACGGTCGGCACCTATGTCAACGGCGTGGTGAAGGAAGTCACGGAATGCTTCCGCTGGGAATCTTCGGCAGGCAATGGCGTGGCCGGCTACCAGGCAGGTGTGGACCCGGCGTTCAACTCGGTCCTGTTTGACTGCGCCGCTGGCGTGGAAACGGCAAACTCCGATCCGGGTGCTGCAGCCGCAGCCATCGCAGCGGGCACCAATAACTCCACGGCAACAGCAAGCACGCTGATCAACAGTTTCATCAATGGTGCAGCCGAGTCGGCCGTCACGGCCTTCGATGTAACGGGTCTGTCTGCTGACCTTGAGCCAGTCGACTATATCGGTGCTGTCGAGAACGCCTCGGACACCTGGTGGCAGGGTTGGTCGTGCGGCCTCGAAGCCAGCGACCCTTGTTAAGTTGAGAACCGCCGGGATGGCCACGCAAGCCGTGCGCCATCCCGGCACTTTCATTTCAGGGCAGATACCGAGGTTCTCGATTGGGCGCCTCAGATCCACGCCAAGCTAGGTCAAGAAAAATGCACATTACTTCTGTCAAATACAAATGGTTGCTGTCGACAGCAGTCATGCTTGCTTTATCGCCCATTGCGGGCGCTCAGGAAGCAACACCTCCAGCAGACACGCCCGAAGACAGCCGCACCCTCCAGACGGTTGTCGTGCGCGGTCAGTTCATTCCGGAACCGCAGCGTGAAACGTCCCAGGTCGCGACTTTCCTGTCGAGTGAAGACCTGGCGCGTCAAGGCGATTCCAACGCGGCGCTTGCCCTGACCCGTCTCAGTGGTCTGAGCATCGTATCCGGACGCTTCGCCTTCGTGCGGGGCCTTGGCGACCGGTATTCGTCGGCCTTGCTCAACGGATCGCCGCTTCCAAGCCCTGAACCTCTGCGTCGTACTGTGCCGCTTGACCTGTTCCCGTCGAGCGTCCTGGCCGGTGCGGCCGTACAGAAGACATATTCGGCCAATTACCCGGGTGAATTTGGCGGCGGTGTGATCGATCTTGAAACCCTTCGCCAGCCGTCCGAGAATTTTCTGACAGTCAAAGGCGGCATTTCTGCAAATACAGAAACGACCGGATCGGATGGACTGTACGTCAATGGCGGTGACCTTGACTGGTCGGGTTACGATGACGGCCTCCGCGACATTCCAGGACCATTGGCTGCAGTTCTCGCATCCGGAGAACGGCTGAGCGATCAAACACCGGAACAGATCGAAACCATTGGCGAAAGCCTGGTCAATTCGCCCTTGTCGGTGATCCAGCAGGGTGAGCTGGGTCCGGATCCCAGCGGTTCGATCGAGGGCGGCCTGATCCTCGACAAAGGCCAGTACGATATCGGCCTGATCGGCGTTGTTGGCTTTGACTCGGGATGGACAACAAGAGATGCCATCCGTCAGTCTGTAGAAGCTGGTGTACTCGGCAGCGACCAGAACCAGTTCTCGACAACTTACGATGCCACGCTTAATGCGCTCGGATCCGGTTCAATCGGTTGGGGCGATAACGAGATCCAGGCGACTTTGTTCTATGTCCATACGACGTCGAAGCAGGCAGAAATCACCACAGGCACGGACTTTAACGCACCGGGCGCCACAGGTGAGATCTTTGATGAATCGAGCGGCTGGTTCGAACGTGAATTGGCATTTTTCCAGTTGCGCGGTGAACACGGAATTGGTGATCTGGATCTGAACTGGCGCGGCGCATATGCTGTCTCCACACGTGACGCGCCTTATGACCGTTCACTCCGTCGTAGCCCCGATGCGGATGGCGTGCCGTTGTATTCCACGGCCAACAACTACAACATAGTCTTCTCCGACCTTGAGGACACGATTGCCAGCTTTGGTGCGGATGCCACGTATACTGTGGATATCGGAAACGCCAGGGAGCTGGTCATGTCGGGTGGTTTTGACGTCGCGTCGACTGATCGCGACTATAATTACCTGTCTCTTCGCTTCGTCGGCGGCAACGCCCTGCCTGCAGACGCGCAGGCCGCGCGACCTGACTACCTGTTTTCGCCGGATAACATCGACCCTGCGCGGTTTATCCTGCAGGAAGTCGTCACGCCTAACGACTCCTATTCAGGTGCACTCGATGTGAATGCATTCTACGTGCAGACCGAGCTGGACATTCTCGACTATGTTCGCGGCACGGTCGGGTTCCGGTACGAAGATGCAGAGCAAACGGTTGAGACATTCGACCGGTTCGGTAATCCGGGAGCAGGTGACGTCAACCTGAGCAACGACTATGTCCTGCCCGCGTTAACGCTGACATGGAACTTCGCAGACGACCTACAGTTGCGTGCCGGCTATTCGCAAACGATTGCCCGTCCGCAGTTCCGCGAACTCGCGCTCTCCTCCTTCGTGGATCCAGAGACCGATCGCACCTATCGCGGGAACAGTGGTCTCGTGGACAGCGAACTGAAGAACTATGACGCACGCCTTGAGTATTATCTTGGCCGCAACCAGTTCGTGACTTTGGGAGGCTTCTACAAGGACATCAAGAATCCGATCGAGGAAGTGCAGTATTCGACGGCGTCGTTCGTGTTCGAGACAACCTTCATCAACAGCCCGAAAGCAGAGCTGTACGGTGCGGAACTCGAGTACAGAACCAATTTTGCCATGCCGATCTCAAATCCATGGATGGATGATCGTGAATGGCTGTTCTCGGCGAACTACACTTACACGGCTTCTGAAGTCCAGGCACAAGATGACGATCTGGTATTCGATCCAATCTCGCGCTCGCTTCGCAATGCATCCCTGTTCGGGCTTGATGGGTCCGACCTTCAGGGTACGCCGGAAAACATTCTGAACGCACAGTTCGGATGGCAAAGTGACGTAGAGCAGATGACGCTTCTCGTCGGCTGGGTTGATGAACGTATCCTGCAGCGCGGATTTGGCGTGGGCGCCGCCGCACTGCCAGACGTGATCGAAGATCCCGGTATCCAGCTCGACCTCGTCTACAATCGTGATTTCACGATTGCTGGTCGCGAAATGTCGCTTGGCTTGAAAGGCCGAAACCTGCTTGGTGAAAAGCACATCGAGTACCAGACATCTGAAAGCGATGTGGGCCGTACCGAGTACAACACCTATGAGCGCGGAACGACGATCTCGGCGAGCCTGTCCACGACCTTCTAGCAACACGCTTGAAGCGGACAATACAGATCACCCCGCAGCAAGCTGCGGGGTGATTTTTTATCGAATGGATTTCAGTTCTGACAAAAGAACTTCAGGCGGCTCCAAAAACGCGTTCGAAAATCGTGTCGACATGTTTGAAATGATATTCGAGGTCAAACAGGTCTTCGAGTTCCGCGTCTGTCAGTTTCGCTGTGACGTCCGGGTCTGACTTGAGCAGGTCAAGCAGGTTGCCTTCGCCGCGCCAGGTGCGCATCGCATTCCGTTGCACCAGTGAGTAGGAGTCTTCACGGCTGACGCCGTGTTCGACAAGTGCGAGCAGGATGCGCTGGGAGTTGTGAAGGCCGCCCATGCTTTCGATCGTACGCAGCATATTTTCCGGATAGACGACCAGGTTTTCCACCACACCAGCAAGCCGATGCAGGGCGAAGTCCAGATGGATCGTTGCGTCGGGGCCGATTCCGCGTTCGACGGACGAATGGGAAATATCGCGCTCGTGCCACAGGGCGACGTTCTCAAGTGCGGGCGTGACGGCTGACCGCACGAGCCGAGCAAGCCCTGTGAGGTTTTCGGTGAGCACGGGATTGCGCTTGTGCGGCATGGCAGACGATCCCTTCTGGCCGGCAGAGAAAAACTCTTCGGCTTCCAGCACCTCGGTTCGCTGCAGATGACGCACTTCGGTGGACAGGCGTTCAACCGAGGATGCGATCACGCCGAGTACCGCGAAAAACATGGCATGACGGTCGCGCGGAATGACCTGCGTGGAAACGGGCTCGATTATGAGGCCAAGCTTGGATGCAACGTGCGCTTCAATCGCCGGGTCGATGTTGGCAAATGTACCGACTGCGCCGGAAATCGCGCAGGTTGCGATTTCTTCGCGCGCCATTTCCAGGCGCCTGCGTGCGCGTTGGAATTCCGCGTGGAAAGTTGCCAGCTTGAGGCCGAACGTTGTCGGTTCAGCGTGAATCCCGTGACTGCGGCCAATCGTGGGCGTGAATTTGTGCTCACGCGCGCGCGTTTCCAGGGCGGTGAGAACGCGGTCGAGGCCGGTCATCAGAAGATCGCCAGCGCGCACCAGCTGAACGCTCAGGCATGTGTCCAGGACATCTGACGATGTCATGCCCTTGTGTAGAAAGCGGGCTTCTTCACCCACGTGTTCTGCGACATTGGTCAGGAAGGCGATGACATCGTGTTTCACTTCGCGTTCAATCGCGTCGATACGTTCGACTTCGAACGCCCCGCGCTCTCGCACGGCCTGCGTGACGCCCGCTGGTATGATGCCGAGATTTTCCATCGCTTCGGCGGCAAGCGTTTCGATTTCGAGCCAGATGCCAAAACGTGTCTCGGGAGACCAGATTTCAGCCATTTCAGGACGGGTGTACCGGGGAATCATATCGCGCCTCTCTGCTTGTGAGGCCCGTATAGCCCGGAATCCCCCGAATGCCAGCACCGCGCGCGGCGTGATTCAAATCATGCCAGGGCTAAACGGTCTGGTCGGTGGCCTGGCGCTGGTTTAGACAGGTGGAAAGTGCATGATTGACGCCGGGTGGCCAAATGCGGCCAGGGGAATGAAGAATGAACAAGTTGATTTTCGCTTCGATCGCAGCCATCGCGCTTTCCGGGTGCGTCCTTGCACAGGATGGTGAGGCCTATCCACCCGCGTCGGATGCCGGTTTCTGTTTCGCGCGCGTACTGATACCTGAAACGACCGAGATCGTAACGGAACAGATGATTGCTGAACCCGAGCGAACCGAGGTGAGGTTTATTTCGGCGGTACTCGAGACCTACACACAAGAGGTTTTGGTCAAGGAAGCCACCAAGGCCTACACGGTGATTCCGGCGCAGTTCATCACGCAAACCGAACAGATTCTGGAAGAACCTGAGCGCATCGAGACCAGCATCATTCCTGCCAGTTTCGAGACATATACAGAGAAAGTGCTCGTGAGGCCTGCTTATACAACCTGGAAGCCGGGGGCAGCTTTCTATGGCCAAAAGATCCCGGATGGGGGTGAGGCGGCCGACTCTGCTGTGTCGACAGGGGAACGATTGTCCCGGGTAGAGGTGCCAGCGCAGTTCGAGGAAGTCACACGAACACGCATCGTCACCCCGGAGCGGGCAGAGACGAAGGTCATTCCGGCAAGATACCGGACGATATCCCGGCAAATCGTGGAGTCTCCTGCCCGGGTTGTGGAAGAGGATGTTCCGGCAGTTTATGAAACCATCACCCTTCAGCGAGTGGTCACGCCGGCGCAGGAAGAGACCATTGTCATTCCGGCAACCTACCGCACTGTCGAGAAGCGCGAAGTGACAGGTGGGGGCAACGTCGAGTCGCGCGAGGTCCTTTGCAATACAAATGCCTCGCCGGCGAAGATAAAGGAGGTGCAGCAGGCGCTGAACGAAAAAGGTTACGCCGTACCCGCAGACGGCGAATTCGGACCGGCCACGCTAAAGGCGATGGAAGATTACCAGCGCGCCAATGGTCTACCCGTTGGGTACCTGACGATCAGTACCGTAGAATCCCTGGGTGTTTCGGTGAACCAGGCCGACTAATGCGGCATTTGACGCATTCCGCGATTATCTCTCACGCCTGACAGTGCAGTCAGCCAGCAACAATCAGGATTCCTATGCCGCGATTTCATTTTCACTACGAACGTCACCAAATGTCCCGGATCGGCTGGATGCGGGCCGCCGTACTGGGGGCGAATGACGGGATCGTTTCCACGGCCAGCCTGATCATCGGGGTCGCTGCGGCCTCCTCCGGAAAGGGCGAGATTGCCGTTGCCGGCGTCGCGGCACTGGTTGCCGGTGCCATGTCGATGGCTGCGGGTGAGTACGTATCGGTCAGTTCGCAGTCGGATGCCGAGCAGGCGGAACTGGCCAAAGAGCGACAGGAGCTGATTGACCTGCCAGAGGCAGAACTGGCTGAACTGGCCGGCATCTATGAAGAACGCGGCCTGAAACCGGAGACGGCCAAAGAGGTCGCGAGCCAGATGACAGCAGACGATCCGCTCCGGGCCCACGCGCGCGACGAGCTAGGCATTACCGATATGACTGCGGCGAAGCCGGTTCAGGCAGCAATCTCGTCCGCGATTTCATTCGCGATCGGGGCAGCCCTGCCTCTCGCACTTGTCTGGATTGTGCCGCTTGGCGTGCTTGTGCCTGTTGAAGCGGCTGCATCGCTTGTCTTTCTCGCCTTGCTCGGCGTGGTCGGGGCAAAGGCAGGCGGGGCCAGCATATGGCGCCCGACCCTGAGGGTGACATTCTGGGGGGCGCTGGCCATGGCGCTGACAGCCGGGATTGGCCATCTGGTCGGCGGGGTTATCTAGCCGGCCTTTGGAAGCTCATGCCTGAAAAAAGAAAACCCCCGTCACTTCGCAGTGACGGGGGTCTTTTTTTGCGCTGGACGAAAAGCTTAAGCCTTCGCCATTTCCGCCTGCAGGTTTTCGGAGACTTTCTCGATGAAGCCTTCGGTCGTCAGCCATTCCTGGTCAGGCCCGACGAGTAGCGCGAGGTCTTTCGTCATGTAACCGGCTTCCACGGTCTTCACGATGGTCTGCTCCAGAGTTTGAGCAAATGCCTGAACGTCAGGTGTGCCGTCCATGCGGCCACGATGGCTCAGGCCTTGCGTCCAAGCATAGATCGAAGCGATCGAGTTGGTCGAGGTCGCTTCGCCCTTCTGGTGGTTGCGGTAGTGGCGCGTGACAGTGCCGTGAGCGGCTTCAGCCTCGACCGTGTTGCCATCGGGTGTCATCAGCACCGACGTCATCAGTCCCAGCGAGCCGTAGCCCTGGGCAACCGTGTCGGACTGCACGTCGCCATCATAGTTCTTGCAGGCCCAGACGTAACCGCCGGACCATTTCATTGCCGCTGCCACCATGTCGTCGATCAGGCGGTGCTCATACGTACCGCCGAATGCCTTGAACTTGTCAGCAAATTCTGCGTCGAAAATCTCCTGGAACAGGTCCTTGAAGCGGCCGTCATAGGCCTTGAGGATCGTGTTCTTGGTTGACAAATAGACCGGCCATTTGCGCTGCATGCCGTAATTGAAGCTTGCGCGCGCGAAGTCACGGATCGACTGGTCGAGGTTGTACATGCCCATGGCGATGCCGGCTTCCGGGAAGTCGAAGACTTCCTTTTCGATCTTGTCGCCATTCTCGCCGACCCAGGTCATGGTCAGTTTGCCCTTGCCGGGCACGAGGAAGTCAGTGGCCTTGTACTGGTCGCCAAAAGCGTGACGGCCAATGACGACAGGCTTGGTCCAGCCTGGAACGAGGCGCGGGACGTTGGAGATCACGATCGGTTCGCGGAAGACGACGCCGCCCAGGATGTTGCGGATCGTGCCGTTGGGCGACTTCCACATTTTCTTCAGCTTGAACTCTTCGACACGTTGTTCGTCAGGCGTGATCGTGGCGCATTTGACGGCGACGCCGTATTTCTTGGTGGCTTCAGCGGCATCGACGGTGATCTGGTCATCCGTCTCGTCGCGTTTCTGGATCGACAGGTCGTAATACTTCAGATCGACATCCAGGTAAGGATGGATCAGCTTGTCCTTGATGAGTTGCCAGATGATGCGGGTCATCTCGTCCCCGTCCATTTCGACAATCGGGTTCTTGACCTTGATCTTAGCCATGTTTTGTAATCCTTGCGGTTGGAGCTATTGGAGTGGCCTATAGCAGAGCGGCTGCCCGCGTCAAAACAGGTTCCACCATGTCAGAACAGCGCAGACCCTGCGTCATCCTTCATTCCCCGCAACTTGGTGAAAACATTGGCGCGGCGGCGCGGGTGATGCGCAATTTCGGGCTGACGGACCTGCGGCTGGTGGCGCCGCGCGATGGGTGGCCGAATCCGGCCGCGGAAACCATGTCAGCGGGTGCGTTCGAGGCGGGCGTGACTGTGAATGTGCATGAAACACTGCAGGATGTGCTGGAGGGTGTGACTTACCTGATCGCAGCGACGGCGCGGTTGCGGGGCATCGAGAAGCGCGTGACGGATGCGGTCGGGGCGGCAGAGGCGGCGCATGGGCGGTTTGTGGGGGGCAAGGGGGTGGCAGCGGTGATGTTCGGGGGCGAGAAGTCGGGCCTGCCGAACGAGGCGGTGGCCCTGGCCGATCTTTTGATGACCTATCCGGTGAGTCCCGAATTCAAGAGCCTGAACCTCGCGCAGGCCGTTTGCGTGTTTGCGCATGAGTGGGGCAAGCTGAGCGCAGCGGAAAGCCCGGCTGACTATCCCTCGCAGAGCCATGTCACACCCGTAGCGGCGCCGTTGGATGCTGGCTCGGCGGGATCGCCGCCTGCGACGCGGGATGACGTGTTCCGGATGTTCGAGCATTTCGAGGCAGAGCTGGAACGGGCCGGATATTTCTTCCCGCCGGCGAAAACGCCCTTGATGAAAGACAATCTTCGTGCAGCCCTGATCCGGGCTGACTGGACCGAGCAGGAAGTGCAGACTTTCCGCGGCGCGATCAAGGCGCTGGCCCTCGGCCGCGGAAAGGCACGTGTGGTGCGAGAGGACTAGGCTATTTGCCTTTCCAGACGGGCGCCCGCTTTTCGATGAATGCAAGCGGGCCTTCCTTGAAGTCTTCCGTTCCGACGAGGCCCGCGAAGGCCTTGCCGCTGGCGCGCCAGAGGTTTTCGTCATTATCGGTCAGTGCGGCGGCGGCGACCTTGCGGCTGGCCTGAACGGCAAGTGGCGCATTCGCGATGATGCGGTCAGCCAGTTTCGTGGCTTCGTCCATGACGTCCGCTTCGGGGACGACCTTGTTGACCATGCCGAGTTCGTAGGCGCGCTGCGAGGGCAGGGGATCACCCGTCAGGATCACTTCGAGCGCTGTCGGCATGCCGATGACGCGGGGCAGGCGGAACAGGCCACCCGCAGCGGCAGCGAGCGAGCGCTTGACTTCCGGCAGGCCGAAATTGGTGGTGTCGGCGCACACGATCATGTCGCAGGAGAGTGCGATCTCAGTTCCGCCGGCCAGGGCGCTGCCGGTGATGGCTGCGATGAGGGGCTTGGTGCGCTCGCGCTTCACGATGCCTGCGAAGCCGCCTTTTTCGGTGCCGAGTGCGCCGCCATTGCCGGCGTTGATTTCTTTCAGGTCCGCACCCGCGCAGAATGCCTTGCCATTCGCCGTTAGGATGGCAACCCAGATATCCGGATCGCTTTCAAAACGGTCAAGGGCGCTCTCGATGCCGGTAGCCATGACGCCGTTGATGGCGTTGCGGGCTTCCGGGCGGTTGAGCGTGATGATTGCGAGATGGCCTCGGGTTTCGTATTCGACTGACATTGGGCGTTCCTCCAGATTGGGTTTGACTGACACTAGGCTGGCTTACCCTGCGTTCAGCAAGCAGAAAGACGTGAAACAGCAGAACGCCTCTTGGCAGCCCCAAGGGAAGGGTTGCCAGTGTCCTGAAAAAATCAGGGAACCCCGCGACCATGGATCTATCGTTCAGCCCGGAATACGAGGCCTTCCGTCAGGAAGTGGCCGACATTCTCGCCGCAAATGCACACCTTGCACCGACCAGTGACGACAGGGGGATGAAGAATCCCAAGCGGCTGGCCTGGCAGAAACTGTTGATCGAAAAGGGCCTCGCGGCACGCACCATTCCGACCGAGTATGGCGGGTATGGCGCTGAGCCTGATATCCTGAAGTCGCGTATCATTGCCGAAGAATTCGCCCGGTCGGGCCTGCCTCGCGCCATGTCCAGCCAGGGCATTTCGATGCTTGTGCCGACATTGCTGGAACTCGGCACCCCGGAACAGAAGGCGGCCTATATCCGACCGACACTGTATGGCGAAATGATCTGGTGTCAGGGCTATTCGGAGCCGGGTGCGGGATCGGACCTCGCGGCGCTGCGGACAGCAGCTGTGGAAGATGGCGATGATTATGTGATCAATGGCAGCAAGATCTGGACATCGACCGCCAAGCAGGCCGACATGATCTTCTGCCTTGTGCGGACGGACCCCGCGGCGAAGAAGCATGAGGGAATCTCCTACATCCTGTTCTCCATGGAGACGCCGGGCATAGAGGTTCGGCCGCTTGTCGACATGACCGGAACGGCGAATTTCAATGAGGTCTTCTTCACAGATGTGCGCGTGCCCAAGAGCGGCATCGTGTTCGAGGCCAACAAGGGCTGGCAGGTCGCCAATGCGACCCTGACGCACGAACGGGGCATGCTGGGCGACCCGAACGCGACCAAAGGGCGGCTTGTCGAGCTGGTGGACATGATGAAGCGGGAGACGGTGAATGGCGAACGCCTGATCGACAATCCCCTGCTGCGCGACCGGTTGCTGAAGCTGCAGGGCGAAGTCTACGCGATGCAGGCCAATGGACTGCGTATCACGACGCATAACCTGAAGAAGGAGAGTGCTGGGCTGGCTGGCCTCGTCGTGAAGCTGATGGGGTGCGAGCTGAACCACGAGATTGCACGGCTGGCGATTGATGCGCTGGGCGAACTCGGCGTTATGTACGAGCAGGGCGAGCATTTGCGGGCAGATGGTTCGTGGCAGGCGCGCTACATGTACGACCTTGGGCTGATCATTGGCGGGGGCACGGCGCAGATCCAGAAGAACATTATTGCGGAACGGGGCCTTGGCCTGCCGCGCGAACCCAAATTGGCCAAGGCCTGAGAGGATAAGACCCATGGAATTTGCACTCTCGGAGGACCAGCGCATGTTGCAGGACAGCCTGAATGGCTTCCTGAAGGATGCCGCACCGCTGGACACAATCCGCAAGATCGCGGTCGGGGATGAAGCGGCTGCGGCTTCACTGGCAACCGGGCTCGATGAATTCGGGCTTGCCGGACTTCACATTGCTGAAGACCATGGCGGGCTAGGCCTCGGCCTGCTGGATGCCTGCGTTGTGCAGGAGGCGCTCGGCTATGCGATTGCGCCGAGCCGGTTCATGGCGACAACAGTTGCCTCGCATGCAATGCGGTTTGCTGGGGAAGGGTTCCTGCCGGGGATCGCCTCGGGCGAAACCCGGATGGGGCTGGCTTTGACCGAGCTGTCATCGCGCCGCGATGGGGCGGGCGTGATGGTGGAAAACGACAAGCTGTCGGGCACGTTGCTGCTGGCGGTGTCGGCAGAGGGCTCCACGCATTTGCTGGCCGCAGATATCAGCGGCGCGCTTCATGTGGTGGAGACGCCGGAACTGGCGGTCATGCAGACAATCGACCGGACGCGGATTTTCTCGGAAGTGCGCTTTGGTGGTCAGATGAGTGAAATGACACTGAATCCTGACGACGAAGTTCTGGCTGCGGCACGGCTGCTGGTGGCGGCCGATACGCTCGGCGCGGCGCAGGCCATGCTGGACAAGGCCGTGGCCTATGCCGGCGAGCGTCAGCAATTCGGGCGGGTGATCGGTTCGTTCCAGGCCGTGAAGCACATGTGCGCCGAGATGGCTGCGCGGCTGGAGCCTTCACGGGCGCTTATCTGGCATGCGGCGCATGCACTGGATACTGGCGAACCGGAAGGACTGGTCATGGCGGCACTGGCAAAATCGCACCTCGCCGAAGCCGGCACGTTCATCGCGCGGACGGCGACGGAAGTGCATGGCGGAATGGGCTTCACGGACCTTGTCGGCCTGCATTACTGGTTCAAACGGATTGGCGTGAACCGGCAGCTGTTTGGCAGCCCGGAGCAATGCCGCCATGATGCGGCGCGCCTGCAGGGATGGTTTGAAACGGCCTGATCAGATCACCTTGCCGGGCGACAGGTGGCTTGCTGCCGACACAATGGCTTCGGCATCGATCTGGAAGTGCCGGTAGAGGTCGCGAATCGTGCCGGTCTGGCCGAAATGTTCGACTCCGAGCGGCGTCGTCGCGTGGCCTTTCACGCCGCCGATCCAGGCGAGCGTGGCGGGGTGACCATCGGTGACGGTGATGAGCGTGCAGTCGCGGGGCACCTGTTCCATCAGGCGTTCGATCTGGCTTTTGGCGCCCTTGTTGCCACGGGCGCGGGCCCGGCGGGCGGCGGTCCAGCCTGAATTGAGGCGGTCTGCGGAGGTAACGGCGAGGACGCCGATATCGCGGCGATTGTTGCCGATGCGTCCGGCGGCCTTGATGGCCTCAGGCGCGACGCAGCCCTGATAGGCGATCACGATCTCGCAATTCGGGCCGGGCTTGCGCAGCCAGTAGCCTCCGTCAATGACGCCCTGCCGGAAGGTCTCGTCGCCGCGATCAGACCACCGGACCTGTTCCAGAGGGCGCGTCGTGAGGCGCAGATAGACCGAGCCGCCCGTCTCGTCGCGCAGCCAGGTGCGTTCGTCAGGGTCTCCGTCGCCATCGCGCTGGAGATAGTCGAAAGACCAGTCCATGATGATGGAGAGTTCGTCGAGGAATGCAGGCTCGAACGAGACGAGTCCGTCCTGGCTCATGCCGATTAGCTGGGCGCCGATAGACTGGTGGGCGCCGCCCTCCGGGGCGAGCGTGACGCCTGAAGGGGTGCCGACGATGATGAATCGGGCGTCCTGGTAGCAGGCATAGTTCAGCGCATCGAGGCCTCGGGCGATGAAGGGATCATAGACGGTGCCTATGGGGATGAGGCGCTCGCCGAACAGGGAATGCGATAGGCCCGCCGCACCGAGCAGGAGGAAGAGGTTCATTTCGGCAATGCCGAGTTCGATATGCTGGCCCGTCGGGGAAAATTGCCACTTCTGTGTCGATGGGATCTGCTGCTCGCGGAAGGTGTCACCCTTGGATTCGCGGGCGAAAAGGGAACGCCGGTTAACCCAGGGGCCGAGATTCGTCGAGACCGTGACATCCGGCGAGGTGGTGACGATGCGGTCGGCGAGTTCGGTTTTCGACTTGGCGAGCGCGTCGAGGATCTTGCCGAAACCGGCCTGCGTGGACTGGACGTCATCGTCGAGAAAAATCGGTCCGGAACTGGCGACCCGTTGGGCAGTGAAGCGGCGGGGGCCATCTGCGAAGAAGGGAACGCCCCGCAGGAAGGCGTTGAGGGCAGAGGAGTCTTCGACGCCTGCCATGGGCACCCATTCGTCGCCTGCGGCAATGCCCATCCTGGCCTGAAAGTCGGCCATCTGGGACTTGTTCATCAAGCCGGCGTGATTGTCCTTGTGACCGGCGAGCGGTGTGCCCCAGCCCTTGATCGTGTAGGCAAGGAAGACGGTGGGCGTGTCATCGGTGATGTCATCGAAGGCTTCGGTCAGCGTCTCGATGCACTGGCCGCCGAGATTGTTCATCAAGGCGCCGAGGTCGTCGTCGTTGCGTCTGGAGAGTAGGGCGCTGACGTCTCCCTGGTCTCCGAGGTCGTCCATCAGCCGGTTGCGCCAGGCGGCGCCACCCTGATAGGTCAGCGCGGAATAGTCTGCATTCGGACAGGACTGGATCCATTCCTTCAGCGCCTCGCCACCGGGCTCTGCAAACGCCGCACGCTGCAGCGCGCCATGGCGCAGCACGACCGTGCGCCAGCCGAAAGCCTTGAAGATGGCTTCGACCTTTTCCCAGAGACCTTCGTGGACAACGCCGTCGAGGCTCTGGCGGTTATAGTCGATGATCCACCATGTATTGCGCAGGTCGTGTTTCCAGCCTTCCTGCAGGCATTCATAGACATTGCCTTCATCGAGCTCGGCGTCGCCCACGAGCGCAACCATCCGGCCGAGCGGACGTTCTGAGGCCCAGGGTTTGGCTTCGAGATAGTCCTGCACAATCGATGCAAAGGCGGTTTCCGCAACGCCAAGACCGACCGAGCCGGTGGAGAAATCGACATCGTCAATGTCCTTGGTGCGGCTTGGATAGGACTGCGCGCCGCCATAGCCGCGAAAGTTCTGAAGTTTTTCGAGGGTCTGGTTGCCCATAAGGTAGTGCATGGCGTGGTAGACCGGTGCGGCATGCGGTTTGACAGCGATGCGATCTTCGGGGCGCAGTGTGTGGAAATAGAGCGCCGTCATGATCGACACCATGGACGCGCAGGAAGCCTGGTGGCCGCCGACCTTTACATCGTCATCGTGCTTGTCCCGAAGGTGGTTGGCATTGTGAACCGTCCAAGCCGACAGCCATAGCAGGCGTTGCTCGAGGGTCTTGAGATGATCGAGTTTGCTCGGCATAGGCAGATTCCCATTGGTGCGATGATGTCCCAGACCTAGCGGGAAAGACCGTGCGCGGGAATAGGAGGACTTGAGAGAATTCATGCGTGTTGTGCGAAATTCGAGGCAAAAGGTTCTGCCGAAGGGGCGTCGCCTGTCCGCTACGGTCGAACGAGGCTTTCGCGAAACCAGCCGGATTTGGCTGGATCGAATGCCTGGCGAAGCCATTCGATCACGACCTGGCCCCGGCCAAGACGCCGGATGCGTTCCGTATAGCTGAGCCAGAACTGGATCGACGCCATGGCCGGAAGGGGCAGGGGGACGAGTGCCGGATAAGCGGCCGCAACATAGGATGGGAGTACGGCGACACCGCCGCCCGCCAAGCAGGATGAGATCAATGTCGCCGTGCAATTGGTGACCAGCGAAAACGGGATTAGCCGTCTCGCCAGTTCGGCGCCATCTGCCCAGCGGCTGGACTGATGAACATAGCCTTCATGTAGCAAGCAACCATGTTCATGAAAGTCTGACAGGCTAGCGGGCGCGCCGTTTTGGGCGAGGTAATCTTTAGACGCGAAGCAGAGATAGTGAACGACGCCCATGCGGCGGCAGATAAGCTCGCTGCGTTTGGGCTGTTCATACTGGATCGCGATATCTGCTTCATTTTCCAGCAGGTCGGGGATCCGGTTCGAAGTCGAGAGCGTCAGCTCTACGCCCGGATGACGCATCCTGAATTCCGGCTGGATGGGGGCGAGCCAATAGGGGCCGAGCGCATCGCAGGTCATGATATGTACCGGCCCGGCATCGGGCGTATCGGAATCCGACACGTCATCATGCGCCGCGGAGACGATATCGGCCATGAGATTGGCATGACGGAGTAGAAGTCTGCCGGCCTCGGTCAGATCAATTCCCCTGGTGGATCGTTTCAGGAGTTCGGTCCGGAGGGCCCGTTCAAGCTCGCTGATGCGCCGGCTGATTGTGGGGACGGATCCTCCCAATTTATCGGCCGCAGCAGACATGCTGCCCAGTTCTGCGACCGCGCGGAATATCCGCAATCGATCCCAGTCAAATGTCTCGTTCAGCATGCGCGCCCTCTTTCACGGGTGTAATCCCCCGTTTCAGTTGTCGGTCAAGCCACGCAGCAACGCCTGTGGCATCACTTAAGTACGCTTCTAGTGGTAAACAGATATGAATACAATCATAAATGGTTTTACGCGATTTGGCTTTATCGATTTGGCCCGTGTGGCTGAAAAAGGCGCGGCATTCGGCTTCCGCCGGGCGACCCGTTCGGAGCTGGAACAGGGCATTGCGCTGGCCGAGTCGCTGATGTCTTCAAAGATTGCCGATCCCGACGCCGTGGCCGAAATGGATCGTATCACGGGAATGACGGCATGGGTGACGGGAGACCCCGTCGAGGGCATTTTCCTGACCTTGCCCTTGTCAAAGCAAGGTGAAGCGGCCGTTCGGGATGGATCCTACAATCCGGCGCGACCCGATCCGGCGCATCTGTGTTCAAATGGAGAGGGCTGTACTGCTTTCTATATCGGCGTCTATGCTGGCGCGACACGCGAGGCGCGATGGAACGTGATGACTGCGGCGGCGGTCATGCGCGTGGAGCTGTTCAGTGCCTATCCATGCTTTGCGCGCGGCGCGACCGAAGATGGCCGGCGATCCATGGAACGCCTCGGCTTTACGCCCTATGAAGGGGGACTTGCAGACCTCTATGTCCAGGAAGCGCTGACACCTGTTTCCGGGGAAGCGGCGTGAGGGACAGGCCGTCGATCGGAGAGACTGTATTGTGTCGCGCTGTGCCAGCGGGCGCTTTTGAGCGTTACGCAGCGCGGCCTGTGCGCACTCTGGAAGACTACCAGAAGATGGTATCCATACGCGCGGCAGTTTTCATGGCGGAGCAGGCGTGCCCGTACACAGAGGAATTTGACGGAAACGACCTATGCGCTACGCACTTTCTCGTTTTTGACGGTGAAAACGCGGTCGGCACGCTCAGTATGAGATGGTTTGCCGGTTTTGCCAAACTGGAACGCGTCGTTCTGCTGCGCAGTGAGAGGGGACGCCCTGCATTGCCGGTCATGCTGGCCGAGGCGTTCGAACTGGCCACGCGAAAAGGGTACCGGTTGATGATCGCACAGATCCAGTCGCGCCTCTGGCCAGTCTGGTCGCGCACGTTCCGATGCAAGCTGGCTGAAGGACGCCCGCAATTCTCGTTCTCGGATTTCGATTACCTTGAGATCGAAATTCCTCTACCTGAGCACCCGCAGGTGTTGAAGCCCGCAACCGATCCCATGGTCATGATCCGGCCAGAGGGAGAATGGGACGTTCCGGGCGTGCTCGACGCGTCGGTACCGCGATCAAAATCGTCGGATGTTGCAGCCTGAATCTAGACTACGGACGTCCACGGTTTGCTGAGCAGGGCCGCCGAATTGATGATGCCGACCATGCAATAGGTTTGCGGGAAGTTGCCCCAGAGATCGCCGGTGACGGGATCAACATCTTCAGACAGCAGGCCGACATGGTTGCGGCTGGCGAGAACGGATTCAAACATTTCGCGCGCCTCGTCTGAGCGGCCGACGCGGAACAGGGCATCGATATGCCAGAAGGTGCACGCGGTGAAGGCCGTCTTCGGGCGCCCGAAATCATCCTCGGTCTTGTAGCGATAGACATGGTTGCCTTCGCGAAGGGTTTTGTCGATTGCATCAACCGTTGCGATGTAGCGCGCGTCAGTTGGCGGGAGGAAGCCGATCTCGGCCATGAGCAGCACTGACGCGTCGAGGTCATCGCCGCAAAACGCGGCAGTGAAGGCGCCAATGTCGGGATTCCAGGCCTTTTCCATAATTGTCTGGTGGATGATGGCGGCCCGCTCGGTCCAATAGGTTGCGCGGTCGGGCAGGCAAAGGTGCGAGGCGATCTTCGACAGGCGGTCGCAGGCGGCCCAGCACATGATCGCTGAGGACGTGTGCACGTTGGCGATGGTCCGGAATTCCCAGATGCCGGCATCCGGCGTGTCGTGCACGGCGAAGGCGCGTTCACCAACAGGTTCGAGCTGGTGAAATTCGGCAATGCCGGGCGGCGAAAGCAGGCGGTGATCGAAGAAGGATTGCGATACGCCCAGAACGACCTGGCCATAGACATCATGCTGAACGTGTTCGGCCGCCTGATTGCCGCGGCGCACCGGGCCCATGCCGCGATATCCGGGAAGGTGCGTGGCATGTTCTTCGGTGAGATCGGATTCGAGGCCGATGCCATAGACCGGCTGGATGTGTCCGCCGCGTGACTGCGCGACGATGTTGCGAACCCAGCGCATGTAGTGTTCCAGCGTGCCCATGGCGGACAGGCGATTGAGGGCGGATACCGTGAAATAGGCATCGCGGATCCAGCAGTAGCGGTAGTCCCAGTTTCGCTCAGATCCTTCATGTTCGGGAATTGACGTTGTAAGCGCAGCCACGATGCCGCCGGTTTCCTCGAACACGCAGAGTTTCAGCGTAATGGCCGCGCGAATCGTGGCGTCTTGCCATTCAAACGGCACGGCGAGACTGCGCGACCATTTTGACCAGTATTTCCGCGTACGTTCTTCCCAGTCGAGCGTAATGACATCGACCGTATCGGTCAGGGACTCATCCGCGCCGAGGATGAAGGATACGTCATGCTCGAGGAGGAAGCTCGTGCCCGACAGGACGTAGGAAACAGGGGCATCCGTGGTGACCCGGAAGGCCAGTTCGCCATCAGTGAAGCGGATGTGATTGACGCCGCGCACCGAAGGCAGTTGGCGCGCACCCCAATCTGTCTCGGGCGTGAGCGTGATCCGCACTCGCGGCGTACCGGAGATAACGTGGAAGCGCCGCACTACGGACACAGGGCGAAACACGCGGCCACGATTTTCAAACCGCGGCGCAAAATCGACGATTTCCAGTATGGCATCATCTTCTGCTTCCAGGCGCGTACGGAGAATAGCCGTATTGGCGTCATAGGTTTGTGACCGCGATTTCAATCCGTCGATCCAGACATTGAACGTGCCGGAACCGCCCAACAGCTGATTGAATACGGGCTCGCCATCAAAGCGCGGAAGGCAAAGCCATTGGTAGTCACCGTCAGCGCTGACCAGGCCCGCGATGGTTCCATTTCCGATTATGCCCATGTCCAACGTGCTCATTCGGATGCAAACTCCCTCAATAGTGCGTGTACGTCATCCACTGTTGCCATATGATGACGCGCGGCTGTCTTGCCGTCGCCGATCTTGACCGCAATGCCGCCAGCGCTCTGGGCGGCGATGAAAGCGTCTTCATCGGTCGTGTCATCGCCGATCATTACCGGACGGCGTCCTGCGAAGGGTTCGCGCGAAATGGCCCTTAGCAGGCAGTCGCCCTTGTTGGCAGCGGCGGGTTTGGCTTCGTAGACCATCTTTCCATGTTGCAGGCTGTAGCCGGCGAAGGGCTGGATAGCCTGCCTGAGGGCGATGCCGAGTTCCGCTTCGGCTGAAGGTGTGGCGCGGTAATGCACGGCGAGAACCTGCCCTTTCGGCTCTACGCGAACGCCCGGATACCGACCGGCAATATCCGACACTGCCTCGATCAGCTGATGCGGAGCCGCTGTCATGTTGCCACCAGAATGTTCGTCCGGCGCCAGGACGCGCAAGCCGTGGTTGCCGAAACGCCAGAGGGATTGCGGCACGCGCCTGGCGAGGTCATCGGCATCACGTCCGGAAATGATGGCAAGCGCGCCGTCCAGGCGGTCAGCGCAGGCCTCCAGTATTGGCGCCATGCCGTCGGCTAGCCAGACGGTTTCCGCATCGTCCTGGAGGGCGGCAAGCGTGCCATCGAAGTCGAGAAAGACTGCGTCGTGCGCCGAAAGCGTGAAGGATCGTTCAGGAATGCGGGGCATGCCCTGCACTAGGTTCCGGCCGGGGCTGAGTCAAACGCAGAGAGGAAGTGTTCTCGCCACCAGGTGATGTCCTGACGGCAAATGCCGTCATACAGGACACGCCAGCGCCTTTTGCGTTCTTCGAGCGGCATGTTGAGCGCCGTGAGCACGGAATCAGCGACGGCGTCCCGGTCATGAGGATTGATGATGAGGGCCTCTTTCATCTGCTCGGCCGCGCCTGCAAACTGGGAGAGCACCAGCACCCCGGGATCGTCCGGATCCTGCGCCGCAATGTACTCCTTCGCGACGAGGTTCATGCCATCCTGCAGCGGCGTGACCAGCCCCACTCTTGCCAGACGGTACAGCCCGGCAAGTTCATCTCGCTCATAGCCGCGCGCCAGATAGCGGATGGGTATCCAGTCGAGATCGCCATAGTCACCGTTGATGCGGCCTGACAATTCGTCGAGTTGCTGTCGAAGTTGAGCGTACTCCTCGACGACGGAGCGGGACGGCGGCGCAATCTGAGTGAAGGATATGCTGCCATGGAGGACGGGATATTTGTCGAAAAGCGTTGCCATGCCTTCGAAACGCTGCGGCAGGCCTTTTGAATAATCCATCCGGTCGACGCCGATGATGAGATGCCGATCGCCTAGGAACTTTGCGAGTTTGCGCGCCGCATTTTCAGCTGCATCGCTGGTTGCGCTTTGGCTGAAACTCTCTGCGTCGATTCCAATTGGGCAAAGCCGCAATGTGAAGGTGTGGTCGCCAATCCTGTAGCGTTCTTCCCCGACCTGTTCGGCGCCCAGTTCTTCCTGAATGTAGCGCGTGAAATTCTTGCAATCATGCGGGCTTTGAAGGCCGACGACGTCATAGGCGCACAAGCCCTCACCGAGCAATCGGTGGTCAGGGATCGAGCGGAACACTTCTGGCGCGGGAAAAGGAATATGAAGGAAGAAACCGGTCTGACGATGACAACCGGCATCTTTCAACTGCTTTGCAATCAGGAAGAAATGGTAGTCCTGAACCCAGATAAGGTCGCTAGGCGCGGTCTGGTCCGATATGGCCCGAGCGAATTGCTGATTGATGGCAGTATAGGCGGCAAGATAGTCGCTGTCGAATACGGCCAGATCGAGTCGATTGTGCATGACCGGCCAAAGGACGCTGTTGGCATAGCCCAGATAGAAGCCTTCATAATCAGACTTTGACATGTCGATCAGGGCGAAGGACACGCCGCCTTCTTCAGTTAAATGGACGCGCCGCCGCGGCATGTCGAAGATCTTGCCGCTCCATCCGATCCACAGGCCGCCTGTTTCGGCGAGCGTGTCGGACAGGGCCACGGCAAGCCCGCCTGCGCTGGGGCTGCCGAATGACGTACGATTGGATACGGCAACGAGGCGCCGGGACGAATGGGGACGAGTTTTGATCATGTGAGCACCTGGCAATGGTACTCACAAACCTTCGCCAGGTTCCGTTCTGCTGCTTGGCGCCCCCCTATAACATGCAGGTTGCTCGATTTGGAGGCAGTCGTTCCGCCTTATGTCTGGCGGGAAGGTGTCCTGTCGGGAGGCGAAATGGTGCCCGGGGGCGGAATCGAACCACCGACACGCGGATTTTCAATCCGCTGCTCTACCCCTGAGCTACCCGGGCGGGCCAGTAGGGAAGGCGGGTAATAACCAAGCCGGGCACGCTTGTCTATCGCGTTTTCAGTCATCACCTGAGAAGTCTTCCAGCGCGCGTCCGCTGTCGACGTTCTCGTCCAATTCAACAGGTGCGCCGGGGATAGCGTATCCACCCTTCAACCACTGACCCAGGTCGACATCGGCACATCGCTTCGAGCAGAATGGCCGATACTCAGGCGAAACGGGCTTCTTGCGGCAATGCGCGCATTTCGGTGTACGCTTTTCGGGGGAAATGGGCTTGCTCATATCTGGAATACTTCGGGCTGGGGCTTGGCGTGGGGCGATATTGTCAATCTGGCGCCGAAAGACTCGTCAAGGCGGGCCTGAAGGTCAAGGCCGCACCCGATCATCCACGCATGTGCGCGCTCCGGGAGGTTCAACTGGAAACGCGCCATGGGTTGCGCCCGGGCTTCTCGCTGCAAGTGGCGAAGCCCGTCAAGACACAGGGTTTCGTCGGTCGGTACGCCTGCCAGATCCAGCAGCCGGTCGGCAATGGGTGTTTCTCCCCAGGCGATTGATGCTTCCATCAAACCGAACGGCGATGGCGCAAGTGCCTTGGCCTGCCGCGTTGAAATGGCGGCGAAGGCGGCGAGGAATCCATCACGCACATTAATGCCTGCATCCCGGTTGATCGGCGAAACACAGTCCAGTACGGCCGCGCCGCCGAGATTGCGAAGGCTTATCTGACGCGCGAGTTCACGACCAGCCTCGAGGTTTATGCGCAGTGCGCGGGCAGCCGCCCGGCCATTATCATTACGGCCTGATGTGTCGAGGTCGACGGCAACAAGCGCTGCTGTGGGTTGTATTCGGAGCGTGCCGCCGCCGTGCAGTGTTACCAATTCCGAAAGGGCCTCTTCGCAGGCGGCCTGAATATTCGGGTCTCCGACGGGCACATCTTCCGGTATTGCGTTGGCGGCATTGGCAAGGCGCGATATCCAAAGGTCTGCGGCACTTTGTTGAGGCTGTCCCTTTTCGCGCGGGTCGATCAACTGGACGCGGGCGAGCTTTCCGTGCCGGGCTTCCGCAACGATTTTCACCGTAATGCTCTGGCCCTCTGTCAGCCGGTGTCCTTCGGCAAGGCGCATGAAGGCCTCGATTCCGCGAGAGAGTTCAACAAAAGCCCCGCCCTGGCGTTCATGGATCGCCCGGATTCTACATTCGGCCACACTGCCGAGGTGCGCGCGCGTATCCTGATCGCTCCATCTGTCCAGCCGCAGCGCGATCGGGCGATCTGTTGCGTCATAAGCGACCCAGCGCGTCTCCCCGATTGCCTTTTCGCGGAGGATTCGGATCGATGCCATGTCTAGCGCAGAGCTGAGATCAGAGAGGCGGTAACGGGATCGGTCGCAGACGCATCACCTGTCAAGGCGGGTTTTAAGCGTGCAGCCATGGTCTTGCCGCGCTCGACGCCCCACTGGTCGAAGGGATTGAGGCCCCAAAGCTTGCCGGCAAAATAAGTGCGATGTTCGTACATTGCGACCAGCGCGCCAAAGGCTTCGGGTCCAAACGCCTTGTGCATCATGAATGTCGAGGCGCGTCCCCCGGCGTGGACCTTCTGGCGGGCGACATTGTCCTCAAGACCGGGTTCTTCTTTCAGGACTTCAGCGAGGTTACGCCCATTGGCGAGGACTTCGGCCTGGGCGAGGGCATGAGCAGCGAGAGCCGCCAAGCCTTCGGAATCGCGACCGGTGTCGGGAGCCAGGATGAATTCGCACGGAACGGCCTGTGAGCCCTGATGCAGCCATTGGTGATAGGAATGCTGGCCGACCGAGCCTTCCCCGCCCCACAGGGCAGGGGCTGTTGCCACCGGCACCTGCGCGCCGTCCGGGCCGACGCTCTTGCCATTCGATTCCATTTCGAGCTGTTGCAGATAAGTTGGCAGCAGCCTCAGCCGGTTTGCATAGGCCAGCAGAACGCGCATCCTGTCATCCAGAACTGACGTGTTCCAGTAGTCGAGCAGGGCAAGGCGCATAGGCACATTGGTAGCCAGCGGTGTATCGCGTGTGTGCCTGTCCATCTCCTCGGCACCCGCCAGAATCCGCTCGAATACGTCAGCGGTCAGGTAGATCATGCAGGCGAGCGATGCAGCCGACCAGAGTGAAAACCGTCCGCCGACCGATAGGGGCATATCGAACATGTGTGCATCGCGTCCGCCGAGCCAGGCTTTCGCCTTTTCCGGGGCGGCGGTCACGAGAGCCAGGTGCAGGGCGGCATCTTCACCGAGCGCGCGCTCTAGCCAGGTGCGTGCACGGGCGAGATTATAAAGAGTCTCTTCGGTGCCGAACGATTTGGACACGCCGATGACGAGCGTCTCTTTGGGATCGAGTCCGGCCAGCGCCCGGTCGAGATCCAGAGGATCGACATTGGCGCAGAAGCGAAGGTCCATTCCGGCAGGTGCTGAGTCTTCGAAGGCATCGGCGATAAGGCGTGGCCCGAAATCGGATCCGCCGATTCCGATATGAACGATGGAAGTGAACACCTTGCCATTGGCGGTCGTCTCTTTGCCGGAACGAACGTCGCGGGCAAATTGCAGGGCAGGCAGCACGCTTTGCCTGACGGTCTCGGCCTCTCCGGAGAGCGGCGATGTCGACCGAAGCGCCCAATGCAGGGCAGGGCGACCTTCAGACGGGTTGACGATGGCCGCCCCAAATAGCGCCTCTGCCTCAGCTTCGAGATCGCTGGTGCGCCCGAATTCGATCAGGGCGGCCTCGGATTCGGCGTCGAGGTATTGCCGCGCCATATCGATGCGCCAGCCAGCTGCAGTGAGGGTGGACGCACCTGCACGTTTCGCGGCGATGTCTTTCAGTGGGCTTCTGCGAACTCGCTGGGCGTGTGCGGAAAGGTATGAAACCATAAAACGTCCCTCGGTGAATAAGCTGATTCATGGCATATCCGGCCTTGGGTCCGGAAGGCAAGCGGGTGTCACCGCGCGCAGCCAGCCTACAAATGCCCGCTTGAAACCCTCGCCGCACATGGGTAAGAGGCGCGTTTAACGGGCAGTCTGCCTGCTATTTCAATATCAAACCTCGTCCGGCGGGCCGGACACCAGACACATCAAGGAGAGGCCCGATGGGCAAGGCAAAGTTTGAACGCAACAAGCCGCACGTGAACATCGGCACGATTGGACACGTTGACCACGGCAAGACGACGCTGACGGCGGCGATTTCGATGGTTCTTGCGGAA